>OGYP01000231.1_pt1 | contig 26591 bp, 19 predicted proteins | sample 1576571 | NCBI WGS metagenome assembly OGYP01 (sample SAMEA3541559, study PRJEB24748) | human gut metagenome | biome: human gut; feature: human-associated habitat; material: faeces | place: China | collected 2012
GGGGCAACGCCCCTGTGACACTTAACAATAAAATGAAAAAATCAATAGAGGCACAGAGCAGAATGGATGCTGGAGTACGTTAGTACTCTGCCTGTGGAAACAGGCAGTTGTCTGCTCTGGATTATGCGGCGCACATGTTGTGTGATACGCATAGAGTAATATCTCCATATAAACAAAAACAAGTTTTTGCCGTCAAAAATCATCCACCGGATAATTTTTGAGATCAGTTTGTGCGAAGAATCAGCTTTCGAGAACTTTTTCTCTTGCAAAAAGTTCTCGAGCTTTCAAAAATGCGCCTGACGATAAGAGTTGAACTTGTTCAACTCTGGATTTCGCTCGTCGCGACGAGCGACCAAAGGCTTTGCCTCTGGACACCACGAACTTTTTGTAAAAAGTTCGATCAAAAACTTCAATTTTTAAAGCCAACAGCCTCTATTCCAGCGACTGCAGCAATTCCAAAAATCTCGATGCTGCTGGAGGCAGACTTACCCCTTTTAAGCTGACCATTCCGATACTTCTTGCTGGAATCGGCTCTGCTAAGTTGACCTCAAACACCTTCTTTTGCCGGAGCTCTTCGGCACAGAACTCCCGTACCATGCAGGAAAGTCCCAGATTGATGCGGGCCAGTTCTCCCATCAACTCGTAGGAGGCAAGCTCGATCTCGGGATTGAGCTCAATTCCCTTGCGCAGGAAAAATCGCTGGACGTAAAGACGACTGTTTGCCTTTTCTTCCAGCATGATCAGCGGCTGAGCGGCAAGCTCCCGCAGGGTAAGTGTCTTTTCTTTAAGAGAAGAAAACTTTTCACCTGCAACGAAGATGTCGTGGATGGGTCGCTCCCAGTGGACGGTGATGCGGTCATCTTCAATCGGGAGATTCAGAAAGGCAGCGTCAATTCTTCCAGCACGCAGAAGTTCCAAGCTGCCCATGCTGGTGCGGTTAAAGATACTCAGATGCACTTGTGGATAAAGCTGGTGAAAATGTTCCAGTGCAGGGAGAAGCAGATGCCGCGCAGTGATATCGCCGGCAGCAAGGCGAAGCTGGCCGACCTTCAGCTCATGCAGTCCGCCCAGCTGATGTTCTGCCGATTCCAGCAGCCCCAGAGCGGAGCTTGCATATTCATAGAGAAGTTTTCCTTCGGCTGTCAGTTCCACCTTTTTGGAGCTGCGCAGCAGAAGTTGGGTGCCCAGCTGTTCTTCCAGCTGGCGCACTGCCTGGCTGACCGCCGGCTGGGAAAGAAAGAGATCCTGTGCCGCTTTGGAGAAGCTTTTGTTCTGTACAACCTTGCAAAAAACGCGGTAATGTTCCAGTTTTCCGGTCATGCTGTGTTCCCTCCCTGATGAATGTTTGGAGAAAAAGGTGAATCTGCACAAGTTTTGCTAATTTCATTCTCAAAGATAAGCTGTGCTGATAGAATATATTGAATTTATTTATTTTACTTATACTTTTATTTCTATTATAATAAGAATATTGAGTGAAAGCAAGGGCATAGATGCAAGGGTATGTATCCCCCTCTGCTTTCCGGGAAAAGACTTTTGAATCAAAGAAAAAGAGGGATTTTTTATGGAAAGACTGGTAGGTACCGTATCCAGAGGCGTGCGTGCGCCAATCATCAGAGAAGGAGATAATCTGGTACAGATCGTAGTAGATTCTGTTCTGGCAGCAGGACAGAGCGAAGGATTTTCCTTCCATGACCGCGACGTTGTAGCAGTTACCGAGGCAGTTGTTGCCCGCGCACAGGGAAACTATGCACATATCAACGACATCGCAGCAGATGTAAAAGCAAAACTGGGTGGAGAGACCATCGGTGTCATCTTCCCAATTCTCAGCCGTAACCGTTTCTCCGTTTGCTTAAAAGGTATTGCAAGAGGTGCAAAGAAAGTTGTCCTGATGCTCAGCTTCCCTGCTGACGAAGTAGGCAACCATCTGATCGACGAAGATCTGCTGGATGAAAAAGGTGTAAACCCATGGAGCGACGTTCTGACCGAAGAAAAGTATCGTGAGCTGTTCGGCCGTGTTCTGCACCCATTTACTGGTGTGGACTACATCGAATTTTATTCCGAACTCATCCGCGAGAGCGGCGCTGAGGTTGAGATCATCCTCTCTAACAATCCAAAGACTATCCTGGACTACACAGACAAGGTTCTCTGCTGTGACATTCACACCAGAAACCGCACCAAACGCATCCTGAAAAAAGCAGGTGCTTCGGTTGTTCTGGGACTGGACGACATCATGACCGAGTCGGTAAACGGCAGCGGCTTTAATCCAAACTACGGTCTGCTCGGTTCCAACAAGGCAACCGAAGAAACTGTAAAACTCTTCCCAAAAGACTGTGACGTTTTCGTTTCGGAAGTAGCAGCACTGATGAAGGAAAAAACCGGCAAGAACATCGAAGTTATGGTTTACGGTGACGGCGCGTTCAAAGATCCAGTCGGAAAGATCTGGGAACTGGCTGATCCGGTTGTTTCCCCAGCTTACACACCAGGTCTGGAAGGTACACCAAACGAGGTAAAACTCAAATATCTTGCAGACAATAACTTTGCTTCTTTAAGCGGTGATGCACTCAAGGAAGCAATCTCCGATTACATCCGCAACAAGGATGCTGACCTGAAAGGTCAGATGGTATCCCAGGGTACAACTCCAAGAAGACTGACCGACCTGATCGGCTCTCTGGCTGACCTGACTTCCGGTTCTGGCGACAAGGGTACCCCAATCATCCTGATTCAGGGATACTTTGATAACTACACCAAATAAGCTGTATGACAAAAAGGCGAGGGAATCTAGATTCCCCCGCCTTTTCTTGCATCCACAGGGGGATTTGTAGTATACTGAAAAAAATTTATCCGGATAGAAATGGAGGGAAACAGATGAAGCAGCTAGAGACCCCGCGCCTGATCTTGCGTGGGTTTGTAATGGAGGATCTGGACGATTTTTATTCCTATTGCAGTGACCTGGATGTAGGAATTCATGGCGGCAGAGAGGCGCATCAAGACAGGGAGCAAAGTGCTGAAGAACTGAGAAAAAGAATCAGCGAGGACAAAACCTGGGCGATCTGCAAAAAGGAAAGCGGGAAAAATATCGGCATGGTCTGGCTGGAACCGGATTTTCGCCGGAAACGAAGTTTTGACCGATGCCGGGTGCTGGGATACCTGCTGGCAAAACCGGAGTGGGGACAGGGGTTGATGACCGAGGCAGTACAGGAGGTACTGCGGTATGCTTTTGAGGAGCTTTCCCTTGAACTTGTGAGCACCTACCGATTCTCCTATAACCAGCGCAGTGGCAGGGTAATGGAAAAGATGGGATTTGTCTGGGAAGGAACGCTGCGCGATGCCACCGAACGGTTTGATGGTGCGCTTTTGGATGTGATGTGTTATTCGATCAGCAGGAAGGAGTATGAAGAATGGCAGAAGAAAAACAGCAACTGAAAACACTTTTGACCCGTAGGATGGAACTGCGTTCTTTTTGCATGGAAGATCTGGATGACTTCCATGCACTGTGCAGCCAGAAAGATGTTATGCTTCCGGCAGGATTTTCGGTGAGTAAAGATCTTGAGGAGAGTAAAAAGACGCTGGAACAGTACAGCAAATGTTTGACGATGTGGGCTGTCTGCGACCGTACCAGTCATCGGGTGATTGGAGCTGCATGGATGGACGGAGATCCACTGCGCCGAATGAAGATGAACGAAGCAAGGATGATTGGTTACCTCTTTTCCAAAGAATGCTGGGGGAAAGGTCTTGCTACCGAATTGGGAGAAGAACTGCTGCGCTACGGATTTGAAGAGCTTGGATTGCTGGTTATCAGCGCAGGATATTTTTCCACCAACCCAGCCAGCGGACGGGTTCTGCAAAAGCTTGGGTTTACCGAAGAGATTTTCATGCGGGGGGCGTATGAGTGCGCTGACGGCACCATTACCGACAATATCGACTGCTCGATGACGCGGGAAGAATATTTCCAGAGAAAAGGTCAGGAAGAAAAGAAGACACTTTCCACCAATCGTCTGGTTCTGCGCGCCTTTACGATGGAGGACCTTGCAGATTTTTATGAATACTGCAAAGATTCCGATACTGGAATCCATGCAGGCTGGAAGCCGCACGAAAGCATGGAGGAAAGCCGCGATATTCTCCATCATTTTATCGAAGAGCGGGAAGTTTGGGCAATCTGCGAAAAGCAGAGCGGCAAGGTGATTGGTTCCATCGGTCTGCATCGTGACAGCAAACGCCGCAGAAACTTTAACCAATGCCGTATGATGGGGTATGTTCTCTCCAAAGCATACTGGGGACAGGGACTGATGACCGAGGCGGCAAAAGAGGTGCTGCGCCATGCCTTTGAGGATTTAGGGCTTGAGATGGTAACGATCAGCCACTTTTCCTATAATCAGCGAAGTGCCAGAGTGATCGAAAAACTGGGATTTCATCGGGAAGGTGTCCTGAGAAAAGCATTTCTGCGCTATGATGGAAGCCTTTTGGATGATGTTGGCTATTCAATGACAAGGGAAGAATATCAGAATTTGTATTGTGGGGAGACAAGATAACATGCGCTATCAATATTTGCTGTTTGATTTAGACGGTACCATCACCGATCCAAAAGTCGGGATTACCACCTGCGTTCAGTACGCGCTGGAGCATTTTGGCATCCATGAACAGGACAATGATAAGCTGGAACCGTTCATTGGTCCGCCGCTTCAGGATAGCTTTGAACAGTTTTATCATATGGATGCTGAAACGGCAAAGAAGGCAGTTGCGAAATATCGGGAACGATTCCAGACAGTCGGATTGTATGAAAATGAAATCTATGACGGGATGGTAAACCTGCTGAAAACGCTCAAGGAAGGTGGCTGCCGTCTTGCCGTAGCATCCAGTAAACCGACCGTGTTTGTCAAAAAAATTCTGGAGCATTTTGATGTGGCACAGTATTTTGATGTGGTGGTCGGAAGTGAATTGGATGGAAGCCGTACCAAAAAAGAAGAGGTAGTGCAGGAAGCACTGCGGCAGCTTGATCCAAAAGGCCAAGCATCTTCCGGTCAGATGGTGATGATTGGGGACCGGTGTTTTGATGTGCAGGGAGCAAAAGCACACCACCTGGACAGCATCGGTGTCGCTTACGGCTATGCGGCAGAAGGAGAATTGCAGCAGGCCGGAGCCACCTTTGTGGTGGATACGGTGCAGCAGCTCAAAGAACTGTTGACAAGATAAAACAAGAGAAAAAAGGAAGGGCATTTGCCCTTCCTTTTTTGTTCGGTATCCAGCAAAGAATTTACAAAAAAGATATAGACGATACCGTCTGATATTGATATAATAAAAAGCAGACGAAATCGTCTATTATTGAAAAGGAGAAGATAATATGGTTATGCTGGATGTATTGCGCTTGTTGATAGCGGTTATTGTTGCATTTTTTGCAGGAAAACTGATTTCACGTCTGCGTCTCCCATCCATTTTGGGTTGGCTGATTACAGGAATGGTTTTAGGGCCGCACGCGCTGGGGCTTCTCAACAACAATGTGCTGGACAGCGGATGGTTTGATGTGCTGGAAAGTATTTTGGAATGTACCGTAGGTTTGATGATTGGAACCGAGCTGATTTGGAGCAAGCTCAAAAAAGCAGGCAAACAGATTATTGTGACAACCATTACCGAATCGGTGGGAACCTTTCTGGTAGTCAGTGTGGTGTTTGGTATCATTTTCTGGGTTTCCCAGATTCCGGTATGTCTTGCGTTTTTGTTTGGAGGAATTGCGCTTGCGACAGCACCTGCGCCGTCCCTCTCCATTGTCAGTGATATGAAGACCTCAGGACCAGTTACACGAACCCTGATTCCAATGGCAGCGTTGGATGACCTGGTTGGAGCGCTTATCTTTTTCTGTGTCATCGCAATAGTAGCGGCGAATATCTCAACCAAAGAGATCCCGATTTTTGCTATGATGTTTTTGGTTTTCCTTCCGGTATTGATTGGAATGGCGACTGGATTTGTTACAGGAAAAATGCTGCAAAAGGCACAGACACAAAAAGCCTCTCTGATCATTCTGATCGGGATGATTCTGGTTTCGTCAGGAATCGGGCTGGTTTTAAATGAGATGGTACTGCCGACCCCTGTTTTAAACTTCATGCTTTTGGGAATGGGATTTTCCACTATTTTTGCCAATATGATTTCGCAGGAACAGCTGGGCGAAATCATGAAGACAATGCATTCGATTATCGGAGTTTCGCTCATTATCGTAATTCTGAATCTGGGTGCACCGCTGGATTACCACTTGATTTTTAACGCAGGAATTTATACACTTATTTATATCGTATTTCGTGCGATTGGAAAATATTGCGGTGCTTATTTTGGGGCAAGTATCACCCATGCACCCAAGACAGTCAAAAAATATCTGGGCTTTACCCTGCTTCCACATTCCGGTGTATCGCTTGTCTTTACCGGAATTGCTGTTTCAGTTCTGAGCACACCGGCACCGGAATGTGCGCAGATTATCCAGGGAACCATTGCAGCAGCGGCGGTTATCAACGAAATCATCGCTGTGTTTATGGCGAAGAAAGGCTTTGAATGGGCAGGGGAGCTGAATAAGGCAGAGAAGGAATAATATGAAACAACAGGAACGCCAGAAAAAGAGCAAGGAAAAAATTTTGCAGGCAGCGATTACCGAATTTTCCGCGTCTGGATATGACAAGGTGACAATGGAAAATATCTGCACCAGACATGGAATTTCCAAGGGAATGATGTACCATTATTACAGCGGTAAGGACGATCTGTTTTTGCTGTGTGTGCAGAATATGTACCAGATGATGCAGCAGTATCTGGAAGAAAACATGGCAGAGCTGGAGAAAAAGGACGCACTGCATGCCCTCAAGGAATTTTGGATGCTGCGGGAAAGCTTTTTCGGAGAACATCCTCCGTTTAAAAACATCTTTGAAAATGCACTGCTGCGTACACCACCGCACCTTTTTGAAAAAATTGAGGAGATCCGCGGGCCGATTGAAGTGCTTAACCGCCAGTTTCTTCACCGCACCATCGGGAAGATAGAGCTGAGAGAAAATCTGAAGAAAGAAAATGTTTCAATTTATCTGGAAGCAATGGAATCGGTATTCTGGAAACTGGTGGAACAGTACCGAAGAGAACAGCGGATTTCGGACGTTCATTCGCTGATGGAGGCAGCTGGAGAGCTGTGGGATATGGTGCTGTTGGGGGTTGTGCGGCAAAATTAATGTTAGCAAAAACTAACTGATAAAGTGTTTCCTTGCTTGACATCAGATCTTAAAGTCGATAAACTGGACGCAAAAGACTTTAAGGAGGATGTTATGCAGCCAGATATGACATTTGGAACCCTTTCTGCAAAAAGGGGAGAAAAGGTCTGTACTGAGTGGCAGATCGAACAGGCAGGATTTTCGATTCCAGCAACGCTGATTTGCGGAAGTCGTCCCGGCAAGACAGTATTGATTACCGGAGGAATCCACAGCTGTGAATATGTCGGGATACAGGCAGCAATCGAGCTGTCCCAGAAGCTAAAGCCGGAACAGGTCTATGGAACCGTCTTGCTCCTGCACCCGGTTAATCGCTTTGGATTTGAAGCAAGAACTCCTTCAATTGTTCCGCAGGATGGATGCAATCTCAATCGGGAGTTTCCCGGAAAACCGGATGGAAGCCTGACACAGAGACTGGCATACTTTTTGACACAGCAGATTTATCCCAAACTGGACGCTTATATCGACCTGCACTGCGGGGAGATGTTTGAGAGCCTGACGCCATATGTTTACTATGCCGGTGCCGGAACGGAACAGACAACGGCATATTCCCGCGAGATGGCAGAGCTGGTGAGTGTTCCTTATATGGTACAGTCCCAAGCGGTCAGCGGCGCATATAACTGTGCCGGTCTGATGGGGATTCCCTCGATTTTGATTGAACGCGGCTGCCAGGGAATGTGGACACAACAGCAGGTTCAGGAGGATGTGGACGATGTACTAAGGATTCTGGCACATCTGGGAGTTGTGGATTCTGCCCCCGAACAAAAAGAGCATCCAAATGAGGTCACCGACCTGATTTATCAGATGCCGCAGTCGGAAGGACTTTGGTATCCGCAAGTCAGAGAAGGAGAATTTGTAAAAGCTGGACAGCAAATTGGTGTTATCCGAGATTATTGGGGAAATGAGCTTTCCTGCTACCATGCGCCCTATGATGGAGTTGTGCTCTATTTAACGCATACATTGTGGGTGGATGGCAAAGTTGAAATCTATACTGTTGCCCGAAAACCAGATTGATTGATCTGGGTAGAATCCGAATAAAGTACAAAAGCTTCTGCACGGTCTGAAAGACCGCTGTCGGGAGCTTTTTCTTTTGTAGAAGAAAGGATTGACAAAAAGAAATAAAAGGAGAAATAATAAAGCTAGACAAAAAGGAGGGAAAAAGATGAGAAAGATTCTTTTGATTTTGGTTGTCTGTCTGTGCTTTTGCAGCTGTGCAGAGAAAGGTAAGATGACAAAAGAACAGGCAGTATCTTCCGAAGTTTTGCAGGAACAACAGGCAGAGGTGTTTGAATCGGTCACCAAGGATTTTGATGGGAATGGGACAGAAGAAACCTTTCAGCTTCGTCGAGAAGGAAAAATGTTAAAACTCTGGTTTGTCGGGAATGGAGGAGAAATCCCTCTGGTTCAGGAGGAAAATTTTGTCGAGTATGGTCCAGCACAGCAGAATCTGCGGGTATATGAGCTCTCGGACGGGGCTTTTTGTGTAGCGGGGGAATCGGATACAGTTCGGAGCGTAGTTTATACAGTCTGTGACGGTGTACCAGTTAAGCAGGAAATTGGTAAAGTATCGGATTTCTCTCAGCAGAAAGATGGCAGTTTTATCGGCATGGTAAGTGATTTGGATGTTGGCTATTCTGTAGCGGAGCAGAAAACAGTATGGGGAGGACGCACGATAAAACCGTACTGGTTTTACTGGGATGGAACGCAGTTTGCAGAATACAGTGCACAGAAATTGGGCTGGGAACAGCTTGCCGATTTTGACGGACTGCAAAAACAGGTGGAACAGAGGTTGGCCCAATGGAATCAGCAACAATTTCCACAGGGATTTGTTCAGATTGATGGAGAAGAGATTCCGGCTCACTGGAAGGTGTGTGATATCTGGCTGAGGGAAAACGGAATCATTAACATTAATTATGGATATGACTACCTTTCCAGCAATGGAAATGGCGGAGGTGGGCGGCAGTACGATACCTTTTTGATTGAGCAGGAGACAACACGTCTTATGGACTCAGGTGAAGGAATTTACAGGGTGTCGGCACATGAGTAACATTTGTATTGGAAAATAAAACACCACGGTCTGTTATTCTTTGACAGAGAAAAAAGTGGAAATAAATGGAAATTTATTCTTGACTTTTTGTCCTTTTCCGATAGAATAGAATCGTAGAATGTAATCTCATGTTAAGAAAGGAAGTTGAACAATGAGGAAAAGGACATTTGGAAAACGTATGGCATCATGGTTTCTTTCCCTGCTGTTTGTTGTTACATTGACAAATATAAACGCAGTGGCAGCCCAGACCAAGCCAGGCTTTTCCATTCAGTTTCTTGATGTTGGTCAGGCAGATGCAGCCTTAGTGCAGTGCGATGGCAAATATATGCTGATTGATGGCGGCAAAAAGTCTGATGCAGATGAAATTTATGCGGCATTAAAAGAAGAGAAGGTTCCAAAGCTGGATATGGTGATTGCGACCCATGCGCATGAAGATAACGTTGGCGGACTGGTGGGTGCTTATCAGTACACAACGGCAGACAAAACACTCTGTCCGGTAACTTCCTTTAATACACAGGCATTCCAGAATTTTGCAGCTTCTGCTAAAAAACGGGGCGGCGGCATTACTGTCCCGAAGGCTGGTTCTGAATATTCGCTTGGAAGTGCCGATGTTACAATCTTAGGTCTTAACAGCGGCAAGGAGGTAAACGATACTTCCATCGTGCTGCGCATCGATTATGGAAAAACATCCTTCCTGTTTACCGGTGATGCGACAACAACATCTGAACAGGCTTTGTTAAAAGCAGGAAAGGATCTTTCAGCGGACGTTTTGAAGGTTGCCTGCCATGGCAGTGCCGACAGCACCAGCAAGGAATTTCTCAGTGAAGTTTCACCTTCGTATGCCGTAATATCGGTAGGAGAAAATACCGACGGACACCCAACCAAAGAACTGTTGGATCGCCTGAAAGCACAAAAGGTAAAATTGTTCCGCACAGATTGGCAGGGCGATATTCGCTGTACTTCGGACGGAAACAAAGTTTCCTTTACGATTAGCAAAAATGCAGATGCAGATGTATTTAACCCTGCAAGACCTTCTTCAAAAAGCAACAGTTCAGCAGCAAAATCGACAAGCAGCAGTGCAGCCAAGACAAGTAAACCGGCAAGCAGTACGAACCAAGCAGCATCGACAGCAAGCGTAGCAGACGCAACAGATACACAGGGTTCCATGGTATGGATTCCGCAGTCCGGCAGCAAATATCACAGCAATTCCGGATGCAGCAATATGAAAAATCCATCACAGGTTCCACTGGAACGGGCAATTGCAAACGGCTATACAGCGTGCAAGAAGTGCTATTAATAAAAAAAGAGAGCCTTTTAAGGCTCTCTTTTTTTATTGCTTACAGAAGAAATTCTGTTATTGTTTGATGGATTTCTTCCTCAAAATGTGCCGGCAGTTTACCACAGCACAGTTCCTGATTGCCGCCGCCCTTGCCGTTTAAGGATTTGTTCAGGTGCTGGCTTAAGGCACGAAGATCGCAGTCAGCATCTTTTGCGCGGCACAGTGCGTAGGAGATAGTGTCGTTTTGCTGGGAAAACAGCGCGCCGACCGTCTTTTCATTTGCTGCAATCTGAGCAGCAAAGGCTTTGAGATCGTCGGCAGAAAGGGTGTTGTCCATTAAAAATACCAGATTGTCCGAACCAAACGATTCGGCATTTTCACACAGCTGTTTTGCAAGCAGCGAGAACAGCTGACGGTTTTTGGCTGCAAGTGCCTGTTTCTTTTCAGCAAGCTCTGCCTTTAATTTTTCTACGTTGGAAAAAGCTTCCTGCGGTTTGCAGGAGAGGGAAACACAGATATTCTTAAGGCTCTGGCATTTGTCAGCACAGTCAGCAAGTGCTGCCGCGCCGCACAGGAAGGTCACCCTTGTGCCGCCTTTGTAGCGCTGAACATCCAGGATTTTTAGCAGTCCGATCTCTCCGGTATGAGCAACGTGGGTGCCGCAGCAGCCGCACCAGTCACAGTCTTGAACCTCAACGACGCGAAGCTTTTCCACCTCCGGCTTTTTGCGCAGCGGAATGGTCGGTAAGGTTTCCTTATCCGGATAGCTTACAAAAACGGGGCGGTTTTCGCAGATGATTGCGTTTACCTTTGCTTCCAGTTCGCGCGCCTGTTGTGGTGTGATTTCACCGTCAAGGTCGATGGTGTTAAACTCGTGTCCCATGTGGAATCCTACGTTGTGCAGCCCCATCTCTTTTAAGATGACACCCGACAGGATGTGCTCGCCGCTGTGAATCTGCATATTGGCAAATCGGGGAGCAAAGTCGATAGCAGCATGAACCTGAATGCCAACCTCCAGTGGTTTGTCGCACAGGTGGAAGATATCTTCTCCCTGTTCATAGGTATAAAGCACGCGTACAGATTCATTTCCTGCAGTAATAGTTCCGATGTCTGCCGGCTGACCGCCTCCTTCCGGGAAGAAGCAGGTCTGGGAAAGGGAAACTGCAAAGCCTTCGATTCCATTCTTTTTTGCTTTTTCGCAGGAGAGAACCTCGGCATCACATTCGGTGATGTAGCTGTTTAGATCATATAATTTCTCGGTCATGATGTCTCCCTCTGCCTATTTTGCTGCCGGTAAAAAGCCGATTTTCTTGTAAACTTTATCGAGGGTGCGCTGAGAAATCATCAATGCTTTTTCGGCACCTTCTTTGTAGCATGCTTCCAGATATGCTTTATCGTTCATCAGGCGGTTATATTCTTCCTGAATCGGGCGCAGTTCGTCAGCAACAGCTTCACCAACTGCAAGTTTAAAGTCACCGTAGCCTTTGCCAGCAAAGTCGTTCTGAATTTCTTCGAAGCTCTTGCCGGTAACCGAGCTGTAGATGGACATCAGGTTGTTGATGCCGTCTTTGCCTTCGCGATAAACGACCTCTGCCTCGGAGTCGGTAACAGCGCTCTTGAACTTTTTGATGATGGTTTCCGGTGGGTCGAGCAGGAAGATGGTTGCTTTGACATTTTCATCGGATTTAGACATCTTCTTGGTTGGGTCAGCCAAAGACATGATTCTTGCGGAAGTCTTTGGAATGTATGCTTCTGGAACGCGGAATACGTTGCCGTACAGACCATTAAAGCGGTTTGCAATGTCGCGGGTCAGTTCCAGATGCTGTTTCTGATCAGCGCCAACAGGAACAAGATCGGTCTGATACAGCAGGATATCTGCTGCCATCAGGGAAGGATAGGTGAACAGTCCAGCATTGATATTGTCAGCGTGTTTCGCGGATTTGTCCTTAAACTGGGTCATACGGGAAAGTTCGCCGAACTGAGTGTAGCAGTTTAAAACCCAAGCCAGTTCTGCATGGGTCTTAACGTGGCTCTGGATGAAAGCGATGCTCTTTTTTGGGTCAATGCCGCAGGCAAGCATCAGAGCGTAAGCAGAGAGGGTATTTTTCTTGAGGGCCTGTGGGTCCTGACGGATGGTGATTGCATGCTGGTTTACGATACAGTAAGCGCAGTTATATTCGTCCTGCAGTTTACCCCAGTTTTTGACTGCTCCGAGGTAGTTGCCGAGGGTGAAGGCACCGCTGGTTGGCTGGATACCGGAGAAGATGACCGGTTTACGTTCTGGTTTTGGGGTAGTATTTGGATTTGTGTTTTCCATGATTGTGACCTCCTGATTGTATCAAATGAATCAAAGTTTTTCGTGAATTGATGATTTTGAGCCAAAGGCAAATAAAAGTTTTTTGTCAAACTTTTGTACACAAAAGTTTGCGAGGGTTTGGGGCGAGGAGCCCTAACATAAAAACAAAAATATAAAAATTGTTCGGGGTACAGAGAGCGATTTGGTACGGCAGTACCCTGTCTGCGGATGCAGGCAGACTTAGTCAGAAGCAAGTTTCTATTGTCAAAAATCATCCACTGGATAATTTTTGAGGACAGTCTGTGATTGCAATTGGCTCTTGAAACCCTTTTCACTTGCAAAAGGGTTTCAAACTTCCGAAAATGCGCCTACACGGATAAAGTTCCGCACTCTGCGGAGTGCGTCAAAGGGCTTTGCCCTTTTGAAACCCACCACCTTTTGGAAAAGGTGGACGAAAACTTTTGTTTGCCTTCGGCGTGAAGCCTTTGGTTTTTGTGCAAACAAAAAATCCCCGTCTTCCGGACAGTATTCTGTCGGAAAACAGGGACAAGAGCTTTCTCCTGTGGTGCCACCCAAATTGGTTTTGTTAAACCCACTCTAAGGATCAGGAACAAGGTTCCGAATCTTCTCTGCTGTGATAACGGTGCAGGTTCCGTCGACGCCTACTTAAAATCAAAGTTTGTTCGGGCCGCCCTCATAAGTCCATTCAAAACAGCCACTGACACTGCACTTTCACCTGCGGCAGCTCTCTGACAGACAGCTTTTGCTGTTTTTACTCTTCTTATTCATCGGTTTGTCTATGAAATTGTCTTTATGATACTCCATGCCGGATAAATTGTCAATACTCCCCGCAGCCGATCGACTGCTGAAAATTGAGGGCAGAAATGACTGGGAAATCGCAAACAATCAGGGAAAAAACAAAGGATTGCAGGCTTTTCCAAAACGCTGTAGCCAAGAGGAAAAGCCTGTCCGAAGAATCCACAAACAGGCACGATTCGATTGGATTACGCCAGTACAAACGACAATCTATTCCTATGCGCTGTGATATCCTTTTATTCATCGTAAGGGAAAATTTCCCAAAAGGAATCTGTTAGTCGTATTTATCTGCCCAAAACGGCAATGAAAAGCAATCAAGGAGGATGTCATCATGAAAAACAGAACAGACTTTGTAAGAGTAGGATGGAAAGAACAGCTTTGGCAGGCTGTGTGCAATCAGATGGAAGCAGCAAAGGCTGTTTTGTGGGTGCTGTTCGGATTTGTGGTGGGACTGGGCAACATGATGATGGAGATCTCGCCTTTTGGTGCTGCTTTGTGCGCGGCAGTTCCGCAAAGCCACCTGCTTACGACTGCATTTGGTGCAGCAGCGGGCAGCCTTCTGCTCTCCAATCTTTCCCAGCTTGGCGGGACCCACACCTTTACTATAAAATATGCTGCGGCAGTGGTGATTATTACGGCAGTGCGCCGGGTGTTTCAGCCGTCCAAGGAAGAAGGGGGAAGGCTGTCTCTGCTGATGCCTTATAAGCCAGCTGCAGCGCCTCTTCTGGCGTTTGCCGGGATGCTGCTTCCGTCGCTTGCGGTGCTGCTGGCATCTCCGTTTGATTTGTACAGCGTGGTGATGTCCTTTTCTGAGGCGATTCTTGCCGGAGCTTGTGCATACTTTTTGACCAGAAGTCTGCACGCTTTTTCGTTGGGACAAGGGATGTTTACCTTAAAGCGAGCGGATTTTATCAGCGTGGTACTGACCAGTTCTATGCTAATTGTTTCGTTGAGCAACATTACCTTTGGGGGAATCTCGTTTGGAAGATTGCTCGCGTCGATAGCGGTGCTGTTGTGTGCGTTGGTCGGCGGGGAACGCTGGGGAGCAGTAGCAGGTATTGTGTGCGGAACGGCGGTGAGCGTTGCACTGTTCCCCAAAATGCAGCTACTAGGGATCTATGCGCTGGCAGGACTTGCAGCAGGAGTATTTTCCGGACTGGGGAGATGGATCTGTGCAGGAGGTTACGCCGTGACCTTTGGAGCACTCAGTGTTATTACGGCATCTCCGCCAGTCATGCCGCTTTTATATGAGGCGTTTATCACAGCGGTGAGCGTTGCACTGCTGCCAGAAAATGTGATGACCGCGCTGAAAACCCGCGTCTTTCGTCAGCCGATGGAGAACAGCGGCAGAGGGGTGCGTCAGCTGATGCTCGAACGTCTGGATGATGCTTCTCAGGCACTGCGGGAGATTGCAGCGACCACCCAAGCAGTTTCGCAGAAGCTGGACCGAGCAAGATCGGGAAGCCTAGAACAGGTGTACGACGAAGCAGTGGACAATGTCTGCTTAAAATGTGGACTAAAAACCCGCTGCTGGCAGCAGGAGTACGGGGATACAGTCAATGTATTTAACCATCTGACACCTGTTCTGCGCCAGAATGGAAGTGTGTGTGCGGAGGATTTTATCTATCCGCTTTCGGCGCGCTGCACCAAGCGCGAACAGCTCAGCCGACAGATCAATGCAGGATATCAGGAGCTGACCGCCAAAGAGGGTATGAGCCGCAAGGTGGCGCGGGTACGCTCGGTGGTGACCGATCAGTTTGAAGGGCTTGCCCAGCTTCTGGGAGGGCTCAGCGAGGAGTTGTGCGGAATTTCAAGCTATGAGGAACAGATGGTGGTGCAGGTAAAAGATTATCTGGAGGAGAGCCGTTACCGTTTCAAACGGGTGGACTGCTATCGGGATGAGGAGGACCGCATCTTCTTGCAGATGGACTTTGAGCCGTTCCGGGCTGCCCGTCTGGATCTGGAGCGGATGACACAGGAGATCTCCAGAGTGTGTGACTGCGAGTTTGACCTGCCGCAGAAAACGCAGATGAACATAAAGCTTAAGTCCGAGGAGGAAGAAACGGTGATCCGTCTGTGCTTTCAGGAGAAGGCACAGTTTGAGGCAGAATTTGCAGCCAGCCAGCATATCTGTCAGGGATACCGGATGTGTGGAGATGCTTACCAAAGCTTTACCGACCGGCGCTCGGTGGCGCATATCATTTTGTCGGATGGAATGGGAAGCGGTACTGCTGCCGCGGTGGATTCTAATATGACGGTATCGCTGTTGCAAAAGCTGATTGATGCCGGAGTGGGATATCAGGCTGCACTTAAAATCGTAAATTCTGCGCTGCTGGTAAAATCCGGCGAGGAATCGCTCTCCACCATCGATATTACCGCGGTGAACCTCTACACCGGTCAGGCGTGGTTTTATAAGGCAGGGGCAGCGCCGACCTTCCTGCGCCGCTCAAAGCGATGCGGATTGGTGGAATCGACCTCGCTTCCTGCCGGAATTTTGACAGCGGTGGATTTTGAAAAGAGCAGTGTACGGTTAGGTGACGGAGATATGGTTGTGATGGTATCGGATGGAGCAACTGCCTGCGGCACAGACTGGATCAGCTCGGTGGTGGAACATTTCCCGGTAGATGGAAACTTACAGGCACTGTGCGATGATATCGCTTCGACCGCACGCCTGCGCCGCAACGATAACCATGATGACGATATTACGGTTTGTGCGTGCCGGGTGAAAAAGGTGGACTAAAAAAATTTCGATGGAGCGAAAACAAAAGTTTTCGTCGGGGCAAATTCTAAATTTGCCCTCCTTTTACCCAAAAGGTGGTGGGGGTACGGGGGCAACGCCCCTGTGATACATAATAAATAAAAAACAGTACGATAGGGGCTGACTGCTGTTTCGATGCTGCCGCACGGGAGTGCGCCAAAGACTTTGTCTTTGGTTGCTCATCGTAACGAGAAAAATTCTCCTGTGACACGCAAAAATAAAAATCCCCGCGCCAAAGTCTGGCGCGGGGTAAGTACATTATTTATAATGTTGGACAAAGAAAGCAAGAAAATCTAGAGGGCAGAGAATAAAATGACCGATCTTCATAAACTTGTCAAAGGAAGAAAAATGAATTTTAGGTTTTTTTCTCCATTCCCCAATATCCTCTATGCAGGAACCTAAAAAACCAATCCCAGCAAACAAAAAGACAAAATGCTCTGGAAGACAGTTTGTAAATAAGATCAGTACGATAGCAAGAATAATAAACACATACAAGATGCAGATAAGTTTGCTCATGAAACAGAATCCCTCCTGTGTTTTTATTATTTATTGTTTTTGTCCTCTCGCTATCCATTTTCGCGCCGAAGGCAAACAGTGTCCAGCTTCAAGCTGGTGCTGTCAAAAATCATCCACCGGATAATTTTTGAGGATAGTTTGTGTGAATAATTGGCTTTCGAGAACTTTTTCACTTGCAAAAAGTTCTCGAGCTCTCAAAAATGCGCTTTTACGGATAAAGTATTTCGCACGCTGCGGCGTGCGACCAAAGGTGCTACCTTTGGAATCCGCAAACTTTTGTGTACAAAAGTTTGACAAAAAACTTTATTTTTAAGCAACCAGCCGTCCTTGCGCCGTAGGCGAACACTTTTCTTTTGTCCTTCTTTTCTTTTAGTAAAGAAAAGAAGGGGTCTCCATCCCCTTTCGGAAACGGAAACCCCTTAACTTTAAGAAGGATTCGATTGTGTCAAAATTACTCTTCGCTTGCAAATTTCTTTGCTTCTTCGATAACCTTTGCTTCGAGGTTGGAAGGAAGCTGTTCATAGCGAGCGAAATCAAAGGTGAAGTAGCCGCGTCCCTGAGTCATCGAACGGATTGCGGTTGCAAAGTCGCTCATTTCGCTCATTGGAACGTCTGCTTCGATTTCCTGCAGGCCGTCTGCGGATGGGTTCATACCAAGAACTCTGCCGCGGCGTTTGTTCAGGTCGCCGATGATATCACCGGTGTTGGAATCTGGAACGTAAACTTTCAGGTTGCCGATTGGCTCGAGCAGAACCGGAGAAGCTTCCGGCATACCATTCTTGTATGCGATGGATGCTGCCATCTTGAAGGACATTTCGGAGGAGTCTACCGGATGGTAGGAACCATCAACCAGAGTAGCTTTCAGTCCAACAACTGGATATCCTGCCAGAACACCATGTTTTACGCAGTCCTGAAGACCTTTTTCAACGGCTGGGAAGAAGGATTTCGGAACAGCACCGCCGAATACCTTTTCTTCGAATACAAGGCCGTCACCAACGGTTGGCTCAAATTCGATCCATACATCACCGAACTGACCATGACCACCGGACTGTTTCTTGTGTTTGCCCTGTACTTTTACTTTCTTGCGGATGGTTTCACGGTAAGCAACTCTTGGAACTTCCAGAGAAACCGATACGCCGAATTTATTTTTCAGTTTGGAAACCAGAACATCCAGATGCTGTTCACCTAAACCGGATACCAGCTGCTGGTGGGTTTCTGCGTTGTTTTCATAAGCGATGGTTGGATCTTCTTCCATCAGACGCTGTAAACCGGAAGCAATCTTGGATTCGTCGCCTTTTGCTTCGGTCTTAATTGCCATCTGCAGGCATGGTTTCGGGAAGTTGATCGGATCAAAGTTCAGAACTTTCTTTGGATCGCACAGTGCATCACCAGTTTCGGTAGCAGCCAGTTTGGTAACTGCGCCGATATCACCAGCGGTGATGTAAGCGGTATCTTCCTGTTTCTTGCCGCGGACATAGATGATCTTGCCCAGACGTTCCGGCTGACCGGTTCTGGAGTTGATTGGTGTCATATCTGCAGAAAGTTTACCGGAGATAACTTTGATATAGGAAAGTTTGCCGATGAATGGGTCAGCAATGGTCTTGAATACATAAGCTGCCAGAGGAGCTTCGTCGGTGCAGACAACTTCAACTGGTTCGCCGTCAGCATCAACTGCAACCTCTCCGCCTTTTTCCCATGGGGATGGCAGCAGGTCAACGATGCCGTCGAGCAGCATGTCGATTGCCTGGAGATTTGTAGTGCAGCCGCACAGAACTGGAGAGATGGAACCATTGGTTACACCGGTATGTACGCCGCGGATGATTTCATCACGGGTAAACTGTTCACCGGAGAAGTATTTTTCAAACAGAGCTTCATCTGTTTCAGCAACTGCTTCGGAAACAGCTGCGGTAAGACCGTCCAGACGATGGCCAAAGTCAGGCATCTCAACCTCATGAGGCTCACCCTTTTCATCGTAGGTGTAAGCTTTCATGTCGATGAGGTTGATGTAGGATTTTACTTCACGGTCTTCTACATATGGAACAACGATCGGACATACTGTCGGACCGAAGGTAGCTTTCAATTCTTCAAAAACTTTATAGAAATCAGCGTGGTCAGCGTCGAGCTTGCTGACAAAGAACATGGTAGCTTTGGAAGCGTCTTTTGCCATCTTGTACGCTTTTTCTGTGCCGACATCCACACCGGATTTGCCCGATACACAGATCAGCAGGCTTTCTGCAGCGCGTACGCCCTGTACAGTTTCGCCGGCAAAGTCAAACAATCCTGGGGTGTCGATCAGGTTGATCTTGGTGCTGCCCCATGCAAAAGGAGCAATCGAAGTGGAAACAGATACCTGTCTCTTAATTTCTTCCGGATCATAGTCGCTAACTGTGTTTCCGTCTGCTACTTTTCCCAATCTATCAGTCGCGCCTGCTTTAAACAGCAGAGCCTCGGTAAGCGAAGTTTTTCCCGAACCGCTGTGTCCGGTCAATGCAATGTTTCGAATCCTTCCTGCCAGATATTGTCTCATAAAGTATCGCCCCTTTCAAGTTCACCGTTTTACGGTATTCCGCCCTATGGCGGGGCCCTGTCTTATGCAGGGTTCTCATCAGATGAGAGCTTTGTCATCGGATGAGTCATTACACAACGAGTTTCGTTTTGTAACGAGTCCCATTTATCAATGGGGTACTATTCAAGTATAACAATTTCATTCCCGATTTTCAATATAAAAATGTAGATTTTATACGATGACGGTGTAGAATTCTCCGAAAGATACCTGTACAGATTAAACAAAAAACTACTTTTATTTGCAGAAAATCTTGACAGGAAAGCGGATGCCTGCCGACAAAATGATATCCTATCCTATGCAAAATAACGGGAGTTTAGACGAGGAGGCTTTCTTTTTTTGCACAAGGTTCTGCACACTGCGGTGTGCCAAGGGCTTTGCCCTTTGGAAACCCACAAACTTTTGTGTACAAAAGTTTGACAAAAAACTTCTGTTTTGCACTGTGGGCAGGCTGCTTTTGTACTTTCTCAGAAAGTACAAAGAGTGAGATTGTCTGCGGGTTCACTACGCCAAAAAAGCACAGCATGGCGCTGTGCTTTTTTGGCGTGGTGAATCTATAAAAAAGGGAAGTGGCAAAAGAAATGTGTTTTTTCTTTCTGAACATATAACGCTTGAAAAGGCTAAAAAGCAACACTTAAATTGCAAAGTTCAAAATTTTTTCACAAATTTACGAAAAGTCCTTCTCTGGAAGAATTGGTTCGGTTGTGTTATGATAGAAAATATCAGATCAATCGAAAGGGGAAATGGGCATGAATTCAGCGCAGAGAAGAGAAAAGCTGCTCAACATGCTGTGGGAAGAAAGCCGGCCGCTGAGTGCAACCGCAATTGCAAAGGAATTCGGTGTCAGCCGCCAGATCATCGTCGGGGATGTGGCACTTCTGCGGGCAGCAGGAGAGAACATCGCGGCGACCCCACGGGGATATGTTTTACAGAAAGAACGCAGCAGCCACACCAAAACGATTGCCTGCCGCCACAATGACGACAACCTCCTCAAGGAGCTTTATATTGTAGTGGATAACGGCTGTGCAGTGTTGGATGTAACAGTAGAACATCCGGTATACGGGCAGATTCTGGGCCAGCTGCAGATTTTCTCGCGGTATGATGCCGACCAGTTTGCAAAAAAACTGGGAGAAAATTCAGCTCCGCCGCTGTGTGCCCTGACCAACGGCGTCCACCTGCACACCATTCAGTACCAGCATGAGGATGATTTTCATCGGGTGATGGAGCAGCTGGAAAAAGAGGGAATTTTGTTTGTCGAAAGCTGATTGATATTTTATTTAGAGAGAAGCGCACTCTGTTTTGGGAGTGCGCTTCTCTTTTTTGGTTTACTCAGCCAGCAATTGAGAAATATCAAGCATCTCTTCATTGGAAGCAGCGTCCAGACCAAGATAAAAATCGGTAGCAGAACCACTATGTCCAACGGTGCCAATCTTGTCGCCTACAGAAACGTTTTGTCCATATTTAACGGAAATTTCTTTGAGGTGAGAGTAGGTCCAGGTAATACCTTTTTGATCAGAAATTTTGACGCAATAACCGGAGCTGTTCTGAGTTCCAACATACATAACTTTTCCGGAAACGGCACAGATGACTTCAGTACCCTCTGGTGCATAGTATATACGCTGGGAGTTAATGTCTTTTACCTGAGAGGCTTCTTTGACTGGGGGAGTAAAGGAATCTGGTTTAAGCAGATGATATGCGATCTTTTCGGCTTCTTCCACAGTCAGTTCTTCTACAGACTGGCGAACATTGTCCTGATAGGTTGCACGAACGCCGATTTCCCCGTCAGGGTGGACAGAAAATGCAAAGTCTCCGTCGATGAACCAGCGAATTGTCTTGCCATGGAAAGTCCAGATTAGTTTTTCCCGATCGTAGACAACACCTTCATTTTTGAAGGAAAACAGGCTGGTTGGTTGGATAGGGATATTTAGTTCCCAACAGGAATTTCCGTCATAAACGAGAGACAGCTTGTTGTCGGCATCCTGAGAGTGAAATTGGAATATATCAGGTTCCCGGTAATCGTAGAAGGTGGAAACGAGCTCTCCATTATCCAGATAAAGGTTGCCCTTGTTACTGTCGTCGGCAGAAGGACGGAAGATAAATCGGTGTGGGCCGAAGGAGTCAAAATATTCCTGCAGATCCTCGCATTCGTTGACTAGGAGTGGTTCTTCCGGATAAAGTCGGATAATATCTTCAGTGGTTGTGTTCAGCTTATCCATGGTGCCATCATTGTGATAGGTGATGTAAAGAGACAGGTTGCTGCCCTCGGTCTCGGAATAAAAGCTAAAGTCACCGTTTGGGTTTGGGTCGGCAAAAAATTTTACCAGTTCTCCATTATAGTAAAGGTCACCTTTTGTGCTGTCTGTTTCGGATGGGACAAACTTGACACCGTATTTTTCCAATGCGGCAAATCGCTCAGCAGGAGAAATATTATTTTCAGAAGTCTTGACAGAAACCTCTTGTTTCATTTGGTCATCGTTCGTCAATATTTTGTCGGATACAGTTTCTGATTCACTGCTGGGAAGTTCAGTGTCTATCGGGTTGTTTTTTGCGGAGGTGGCAAACAGAATGCTGACACAGGCAACTACGACCACCGCTGCAAGGATAGTGATGAGGGATGCTTTTTTCATCTTCATAATAGCACGAATCCTTTCTTCAATAGCGTTCCTGCCAAAACCACTGGCAAATGAGGCAAAGCCACCTTTTTGCTCCTCCATGTCGATGAGGGCAAGCGCATAATCTGAGCGCCTGTTTCGTCCCAGAAGGTGCAGAACGGTTTCGTCGCAGGAAAGTTCGATGTCACGGTTAAACAACAGGTACATTACCCAAACCAGAGGGTTCATCCAATGAATGCACAGCGCTGCGGTTAACAGAATTTTGGTCACACAGTCAAACCGACGGATATGAACCCACTCATGGGTAAGGATGAAATTTAAGGTGGATGGGGATTGCTCCAGACTTTCTTTTGGGAGCAGGATGACCGGACGGAAGATACCGTAGGTCAGCGGTGTGTGGATGCAGTCGTATTGGCGGATTGTGATGTTTCGGCGCAGCTGATGGGAAGAAAGCCACTCATTTACAAACTCATTCTCCACCGGCAGCGACATCCGGAATTCCCGAACGCCTTTCCAGTAATTGATGCCAAAGAAAGCAGCGATTACACCAATTCCGACACCCCAGATTGCCGGGAGCGCATCAAAAAAGATTTCGGAAAAGGATTTGCTTGGGTTTACTTCGACATATTTAATATCAGTATCAGGAATCGGCGTCATTTCAAATTGGGTTGAATTTTCCATCGTTTCCGATGAATCGTCCAAAACAGGTTCAAAGGTGGATTCCATTGCAGATGACTGTTCAACAACAGCCGGAAGATTGGGGTCGAACCATGAATAAAAGCTCATGACAGATGGAATCGAAAACGGGATCAGCAGTCTCAGCAGAGCAATCCACCATAGCACCAGAAAGGTCTTTTTGGGGAATCGTTCAATGGTCAAAGCGCGCAGAATGATGATGGCGACAATCATCAGCGCAGCTGACAGGCTCATTTGGACAAGGCTCATACAAGCGCCTCCTTATGCAGCAAATTTTTGAGGGAAATTAGTCGTCGAGTTCTCCCACGATATCGCGCAGTTTTTTGATCTGTTCGGAGGAAAGCTTTTTCCTTCCAAGCAGGGCAGCAAACAGCTTGTCCGCCGAACCGTCGAAAATTTTGTCGATCAACTCGTTAGTCTGTTCTTCCTGAATTTCTTCTTTTTTGACCAGAGCGTGGCACATGAAGTTTGGTTCAGAGCGTTCGATAGCACCTTTTTTGATACATCGTTTTATAAGGGTATAGGTGGTATTCATGTTCCAGCCGATGTCTTCTTTGAGTACATCCGAGATATGCTTAGCGGTACAGTCGCCTTCGTTCCAGAGGACACCCATTACCTTTAGTTCCGAGTCAAATAATTTTCCGTCCATATTTCCTCCTATTTGCGGATTTTATCTTTGTCTTTGGAAAAGGTTTCCTTTTTCCAAAATGTGGGGTTTGACAACCTTTATACCAAATTGTTGAGGTTGATCGGCTGACCGCCGTACCACAGTTCCAGTTCAAGCTGGATTTGCTCAGCCCATCCGGTATATCCAACAACACCAATTTTGTCTCCAGTAGAAACGACATCACCGGCATTGACGTCCAGAGAATCCATGTGGCTGTAAACCCAGACCATATCGTTTTCGTCTACGATCTGTACGCTGTATCCGCGGCTGGTGTTCCAGCCTGCACTGACGACAACACCGTCAGATACGGCGCTGACAGAGCAGTCGGAAGAAGCGTAATAGATGCGGGATGTACCACTGTAACCTGCTTCCTGATGGGTAGAGCTGATAACAGGGGATTGATAGTTTGGAATGAGAATGCTGTCTTGCTGTTGCTGGAACAGTTTCTGCGCTTCTTCGTTGGAAATCTGTTCTACACCAATGATATGATTGCCTTTATCACGGGTGGTTTTCAGGCTGAACTTGCCTTCGCTGAGGTTGGATGCAAAGCAGTAGTTGGTGCCGCCGCGAGGATCAATGAAAAACTGCACCGGCTCACCGTTATAATATACACTTCCGATACCTGTCATGATATCCGATGCTTTATAGGAAACACCAAAACTAGCAAGCGGATCAAATAACTGTTCAAGTCGTGCATATTTTTGCTGACGCTGCTTTACGATATCGGATGTAGCCCAGTTGCTCTGGGAAGGAAGTTTTCGGAGCTCAACAGCTTCCTCAATTAGATTTTGTGCATCAAAAAGTTCGATGCGGTCAAACTTGCCAATAGGAAGTACCATTCCGTCTTCTCTTTCCCAGGAAGAGTAGACAGTTCGGATATCAACAACGCCGCAGTCATTGATATAGAAGATATCCTCTGCATCGGTTGTGTCTCCTTGTGCAGTATCTGCCCAGCAGCGGATCAGCTCACCGTTAAAGTAAAGCCGATTGTCCGGACCGAGGGTGATATTGTAAGGAGCAAATTCGTTGGCAATTATCTGAAGTTCTTCATTCCCAAAACCGCCGGCAAGAGGTTTTCTCTGGATTGTTTTAAAAGCCCATCCTGCTGTTTGCTCTGGCTCAAATGCCTTAATATCAAGAAGTGTATCTTGTTTTCGAACGGAATAAATATCAATGACACCGTTCGGATTATAGTACTCATAGCTATAGCCTCTGATTTTTTTCAGATACTCGTCAAGATCACCAGAAAAGTCATCGGAAAAATAACTGTTTGATCCGTCAATAAAGTAGCGGACCAACTGGTCATCGTACAGGAAATTGCCATTTTCATCAAATGAGAGATGGCGGTTTGACAGATACTCTTCCCGAAGCCAGGAAGCAGGTTCCCCGTAATTGAGGACTTCTTTTGTTTTAAGCTTGTCTTCAGAAAACAGATATTCAGGAGCATATTCAGACAGTTCCTGTCTAACTTCTTCATCGCACAGAGTTTCCAGTGACTGAGCTTCGCCGTACTCGTTCCGGACAACATTTAGATTCACTTCCCCGTTTTCGGAGAAATAAACCATTCCGGTAGCGCGGTCCATCAGGGTGCGGATTGGCTTTTTCAGATAAGTCCAGACATCGGTATCTTTTTGCTGAATCATACTGTGCAGAGGATAATCGGAAGCCACTTTTCTCGGATCATCGACCGTTGCAACCTCAGCTGCGGTCGGTTCTGGAATTTCTCTCGCAGCAAATTCTTCTTCGGTCGCTTTTTGCAGTCCGGTCAGTTGATCATTGCTGTCACGGACTGTTTTGATATCGACCGTACCATGAGTTTCGTAGTATCCGATACCTTTGGTATTTAAATTGTCACCCTTCCACTGATCATCAAAACAGCGTACCAGTTTGCCTTCAAAATAAAGTTTACTGTTTTCCAAATCGAATTTCAGACCATAAGGTTCATAGTCCTTGTAAAGATTTGGGTCGTAGATATTCTGCACAACGGTGTTTGAGGAAGATTCCTCAGAAGCAGAAGAGGATTCGGTTGGGTTGTTTTTTGCGGAGGTAGCAAACAGAATGCTGACACAGGCAACTACGACCACCGCTGCAAGGATGGTGATAATGGATGCTTTTTTCATCTTCATAATAGCACGAATCCTTTCTTCAATGGCGTTCCTGCCAAAACCACTGGCGAATGAAGCAAAGCCGCTTTTCTGCTCCTCCATATCGATGAGGGCAAGCGCATAATCTGAGCGTTTGTTTCGTCCCAGAAGGTGCAGAACGGTTTCGTCGCAGGAAAGTTCAATGTCACGGTTAAACAACAGGTACATCACCCAAACCAGAGGGTTCATCCAATGAATGCACAGCGCTGCAGTCAGCAAGATTTTGGTCACACAGTCAAATCGGCGAATATGTACCCACTCATGGGTAAGGATGAAATTTAAGGTGGATGGGGGCTGTTTCAAGCTCTCTTTTGGGAGCAGGATGACCGGACGGAAGATACCGTAGGTCAGCGGTGTATGGATACAATCGTATTGGCGGATTGTGATATTCCGGCGCAGCTGATGGGAAGAAAGCCACTCATTTACAAACTCATTCTCCACAGGCAGCGACATCCGAAACTCCCGAACGCCTTTCCAGTAATTGATGCCAAAGAAAGCAGCGATTACACCGATTCCGACACCCCAGATTACCGGGAGCATATCGAAAAAGATTTCGGAAAAGGATTTGCTTGGTTTTACTTCGATATATTCAATATCAGTATCAGGAATTGGCGTCATTTCAAATTGGGTTGAATTTTCCACCACTTCCGAACGGGTTTGCTCAGGCACAGCCGAAACAGCATCTTCTTGTGGAGAAGCATTCTGCAAGACATCGGATGGAATTTCCAGAACAGGTTCTGATGTAGATTGAGACTCCGTTATCTCCTGTACTTCCTGATGGACAGCCTTAGGAACATCAGGGCTAATCCATGAGTAGATGCTCATGACCGATGGAATCGAGAACGGGATCAGCAATCGTAATAGAGCAATCCACCACAGAACCAGAAAGGTCTTCTTGGGGAATCGTTCAATCGTCAAAGCGCGCAGAATGATGATGGCGACAATCATCAGCGCAGCTGACAGGCTCA
>OGYP01000243.1_pt1 | contig 26163 bp, 26 predicted proteins | sample 1576571 | NCBI WGS metagenome assembly OGYP01 (sample SAMEA3541559, study PRJEB24748) | human gut metagenome | biome: human gut; feature: human-associated habitat; material: faeces | place: China | collected 2012
CATAAAAAGTACCATGCAACAGGCCATCAAGCTGTTTAAGCTTTTTGCTGTCCATACCATCTACATGGTTGTTATTTTTCAAGCAACACCGTAGGGTCTCTAAAGATTCTATATCGCTTGAAGAAAGGATTGTTTTAGGTTCATATCTGATTGTCATCCCCATCTTTTCATATAAAGTATATATTTTCCCCAAAACATCAAAAGCGTATTCATTGAGTTCTTTTCCCTCATCGCCGATAAAACCGCCTTTAGCTTTTTTGTAATAAACAGGCAAATATTTCAAAAAATCATGTAAATTATTGCTAATGCTTTTATACCACTTATAAAAAGACTGCTGTTTGTAAATCAAATCATCTCCACCATCATCACCAACAGCCACATCAACAAGTCTGTATATGATTTCTTTAGCGTTCTGTTCTTGCAACGTCTCTTTACAGTCATTTTCTATAAAATCAGAGAAACAAGCTAAAAACTCGTTTTTTGGCAATATAAGCGGTTCACCGTTAAAGTTGCTCTTATTTAAAAGCTTTAAAAAATCACCACAACCCCCATTTTGGGCATAGTTTTTAAAGCTCTCAATAATGCGCACCAAAGCATCTAATCTAGAAACCCTCTCAAACGCCTTTCTGTAAAGATCTGCAACGAAACTCATTCCTCTTCTCCCCGTGCATCGTCTTCAACGTGTTCCCACTGCATAATGGTTTTGTTGTATTCGAACCTGGGGCCGCTTATCTGTTCCCATCCATCAGCCTCAAGCCGGCGCGCTGATGCAGGGGTTCCGCCGTCAGCAGGCTTCACTTCCTCGTTCCAGAGGCAGTTATTGAGTTCTCTGACTTCTCCCTCAGGACTACGGAACACAAAAGAACACGTGGCGACGGTCTCTATCTTAGCCGGACGCGTTCCGCCGCCAATGATAAAATCAAAGGGCACGCCCCACATAAACCAGTAGCATTCAGCCGGGGAAAGGTCGTCGTGGAAGATATAAAGTTCGGGCACGGGCCCAAACCGGTCAATCATAGCAGGCAGAAGACTGGCGCAGGCGCCCGTGTAGGTAGGCTTTGCGTGGTCTGTCCATCCGGTGTTTTCAGGAAACTGTATAATTGTCATGCCGGTTACGAAAAAGAATCCTGCCATCTCTAAACCTCCGTGTTCCATCCCCATTCAGGGGATCCAAAAATCCGTTTGTCGCCGTCCCTGTCCACAGGGTGCGCCGGGACTGTGGCGTGCGGCCGGTGTTCGTCCGCTCCCGGTATCGGGTATTGCGTCAAGTCCATGTGTTTTGCCTGTTCAAAGATTGCCCTTGCCTTGCTGAAATCACCCTCCATAAGGCCATGCATGGCGTTCTCCGGGATAAAGAACGGCGCCGATGCTCTCAGGCCCTCCACAACGGCCCGCAGATTGCGGTTCGAGTTTTCGATTTCGTTCTTTAACTCCGTCTGTCTGGCAAGCAGAGAGGCAGTAGCGGCGTCAAAGCGCTTCTTTATTCCTATCAGCTCGTCTGACATTTTGGAATTCTTGAGTACCAGCTCCGATTTTTCACTTGTCAGCCGGTCGCAAGTCTTCTCCAGGTCGTGACGTTTCATTTCGGCGTCTGCAAGGTCGCCTTCGCTTTCAAAAAGCGCCTCTCTCAGGTCGGGAACATCAAGCCTCCAACTGTCAGCAATAGCCTTAGCCCGCCTTTCATCCTTCACGACGGCATTAACAGCCTCGTAAATAAGCTGATCGGCCTCTCCGGCACTCTCCAGAACGTAGCCGCGATTGTAGGCAAAACCGGGATTTAAGACGTAATCAAAGCCGCTGAAACCGGTGAGCCTTGTTTTCCCCGTAGCGCCTCCATCTTCCCCGGGACAAGCCCAGGAGAAACCGCCCACGCGCGACTTGTTGAGGCCCTGCACAATGTGCCCGGTCTTGCTGTCCAGAATGTCCTGTGAATGTGTGACGGTTCCGTCCTTGTCTATGTCGAACTTCACGGTCACGTTGGACGGGATATTGGTTATCACCTGTTCCGTTCCGCCGGGAAGTGTGACGGCCTGCACTTCAGAAAGATCCATACGCCCGGCAATCTGTCTTCCCCCGTGGCCGTAGTAACCGAGGGCTTCACGCAGTTTAATCTTCTCACGCGTTTCAGGCGCGTAACAGATTTCGCGGGCGTTCTCTATAACGTATTTCCGGTGGTTGCCCGTGTACTTCCTGCCTTCGTCGAGCAGGGAAAAAGAACAGTCTATACGCTCAATCGCGCCGCTCTTACTCATTTTCTTCTTCTCCTTCGTCGTCGTCTTCCCCGTCGTCCGGTTCTTCGGTTCCCGGTTCTTCTTCCGGTTCGCCGTCGTCCGGTTCTTCTGTGTCCTCTTCGTCCTCTTCTTCCCCGTCCTTGCTGGCAGGTTTACCGGGCGGATTCTTCCCGCCTGTAGCCCCGCCGCCGGCCGGTTCTTCCTGTTCCGCGCCGTCTCCCTGTTCTTCAGGCGCCGGAACCATGGCATTAAAATCTTCTTCGGATACACGCATCATACGGCATGCAACGTGCATAACTTCCCGCTTGTCAGCAATTGAGAAATCCTGATCAACGGCCGCAAGCACCTGTACAATGCCGCCGGCGATACCGGCTAGCTTCTCCTGTGTCTCGGCCTCTTCACGCTCAATAGCCGAGGAAACAGCGTTGAAGCGTATGCTCCACGGTTCCGTACCAGGTACGTACACTTTGCCGTACCGGTAAGCGCAATGGATCTGGCATATCTGATTGAGCCCTTCACGGATTGCGGCACGTATCAGATTCGCCTTTACGGCCGCAAGAACAGAGACACGGAAGAACCCGCCGTCACCGAGGCCGCCGGAAAGCATGTCGCCGAAACCGAGCAGAGACGGATCCACGCCCAAAGCGCCGCCAAGACGCTTTACGTAAAAATTCACGTCCTCAAGCGCGTTGATGTCGGGCGTGCCCTGTACGGCGTCAATCTGGATACTTCCTTTCTCGCCGAACACCGGTACAAAGTGGTTCGCAACGGTCTGGACGTTGCCTTTTAACCAGCTTCCCCGCTCTGCCTCCGCACTGGAAGAAGAAATCTGCTCGCTGATCATGTTGATATAGCGGGCGGCGCGTTCCGGGTCGAGCTTCCCGGTTGAAATGCCTATGATACGTTCCAGACGGGCGGCGTTGCGGCGTGACATGGAAAGGGAGCAGATAGCAGAAAGAAGATCCATCCACGGCCCATAGGCCTTGGCTATCAGGCTGTTCCCGTAGGCCTGACTTTCATAAATCGCCTCGCTGTTCGTGTCGGGGCATGAGAGATCAATAGGCAGGCCGCCAACTCTTACAGGCTCAATCAGATCGTCGTCGTCCTTTTCCGGGATCTCAAAGCATACGTAGTACCAGGGGGGAAGCAGTTCAATCCCTTTCAGTCCGCCCGGCGCCGCCGATTGCCACGCGCTTGTGTAACCCGCAACGCGCCCGCCTTTCTCATAGCGCGTCACAAAGCGCGGGTGCGTGTAGAAGTCGCATCTCAGACCGGTAATACCCACTCCCGGCGCTCCATACACGCGCACGGGACAAATGCCGTAGACAATCGTTTTCCTTGCCCACTCCAGCAGGTCAGCACGCAGAGATTCAGACAAAAGGCCGTTAAGCCCGTCTACAACTTCCTGTGGCTTCGGGTTTCCTTTCCGGCTGAAAGCTGTAGGCCCTATTGCCGGCTTGTCAGTAAGGACGGCGTCAACCGGCCCTGTCCCCTCTTCCCTGTCTTCGGCGTCAAGCGTGCGGCGCAACTCAATATAGACGTATTCGCCTGTATCCTGTTTCGCACTCAGGGCGTTGGATACGTGCATCTTGATTGCGGCGTCTATAGTCGGGTCTTCCGCCATAAGGTGAAGAATTGCGTAGCGTGCCGCCCTGTCTGTAGGCAGGCGATGGATGATCTCGCACGTGCCTTCCTGTGTCGTGCGCGTAAGAACATCCTCCGCCCGGTTCGAGTTTGCAGGGCCCGGCGTCTGTCCGGGGCCCCAATATGCCGAGGAAGGAGCCGGAAGACGTACAGAGCGGCGTTCCAGCGGATCCGCCGCGGCGTAGGCCGGATAGAGCGCGCCAAGAACAGGATTCCCCGCTACTCCGTCCGGTAAGATAAATTTGTCCTTTGCCATGGTGCACCTTCGCGAAATTGTGACGGCCTTGTGCCGTGTATATAGCCTCCATCATATGCCCGCTTGCGTGTCTCCACGGAAGAGACAAGCGGCAAATGTGGCAGATATAAAAACAGGGCAAGGCGGTTTCTGTCTCCGCCCTGCCCTTGTTCATTATTGTGTGCCGGATTGGGTTCCCGGCGCCTTATTCTTCCATATCGCTGTCTTCGAGAACGTAGGTTTCAGCCCTCCAGCCGTCACCGTCGCCGCTGTCAAGATAGACGGTGTGTTCACTGGAACCATAGACGCGATCTTCCAAAGTCAGTTGCGCGTACAGGATAGCGGAAAGAATGTTATCCACTTCATCGCCGTACTCCGTGCGTTCCGCCCAGAGGGCATCTATGAAATCCCCGTGAATAGCGTTCGGCTGTCTGCTTTTTACGGCCTTTTTAAGGTTCCACCAATAAGGGCCGTACTGCCTGTAAGCTGTCGGATCCTTTTTCAGAATACGGACAAGCGAATTCACGCACTTGTCGCACCATTCTTCTTCGGTGATCCCCTCAAGGCCTTTCTTGCGTTCATCAGCAAGATCTTCATGAGACGGTTTGAAGAGTATGTCAGCCATTGTTAACTCCTTTCCTTGATGTATTTATACACCTTTTCGAGGTGCGACACGTCATCCGCGACGTCATTTCCTACAGGGATAACCCAGAAGAATTTTCTGTCATCTGTTTTAAGTCCTGTAATGCTAAGTCCAGAATCCTTTTTCATCCATTCCTTTATGTCGTGAAGAACACCGGTGAAACCTCCCCGGTCGTACATTCTGACAACGGAATAGGGCTCAAAAGTTCTGAATGAGCTAGATACTTCCTCCTCAAGATAGTCTACCTCAATATTAATCGAGGCAAATTTGTCGACAATATCCTTGGGAAGTTCGCGGAACCTTGGATCCTTGCGTTTCTCCTCTTCCTTTCGGGCAATCTGTTCCGCTTCGTTTTCATTATACCACGATTCAAGCTGTGTGATATAGTTATGCAAATAATCGCGCAACATTTCTATTGCAGAATCTGCATTACTATATTTTCTTTTTAAACCGAAGATGTCTTCAATCTTCGTATCGTTGTCATTTGAAGAGATAACCCCAATGAGATCTTTCATGTGCCATGTATCTACAGGGAACTCAAGTTCTTCCACGGCGTTAACAGACTGCTCCAGAAAGTATTCTATCTCCTTCATTACATATTCATGAGCAAGATCCTTAGCTTTTTCTTTGGTAAAAGCGGGCAAATCCTTAGAAGCAAGAGCATCCAGCTCATTGCCGCTAATATCAAAAAATTTTTCCATATCATTTTTATACCACTTATATTCAAAATAGTCGTCTTTATAATTCTTTACATAATAGTCTACGCAAATATCACGGTGTTCCTTTGATTTTGGGTTTAATACAACAAATTTTCCATCCAAAATCCAGTTAATTAGATTATTGTCGTATCTGGCTTCAAGTTTGCCATCGGATTTAACAAGATACAAATAAGAAGAAGAACCTATATAGTAAAGCCATGAAACCTTTTCTTTAATATGTTTCTCAATAACTACATCTCTGTTTTGTTTAATTGTTCCGCATTCTTCCACTGCATTCGCAATGAATTTATCAAAAGAAGCCTGGGGAACAAAGGCCTGAATAAACTCATAGTAGTTATCGCTCTTACAAATTTTGAAGGAATCATACTCTGCCGTTCCGGGAGCATATTTCCCAAGTATCTCAGATATTGTGTTGGGATTCAGATTAACGCCGTCAGGTGTTTGCACATACCACGACTGCGCCACGTCTGTTAAACCGCGTCTCACTTTGAAGGAGCCAATAATATATTGTCCACCCGTTGTACTCACTTTTACGATTTCCCCGTTTTTATACAGGGTGTCGCCGACAAATACGCAGGTAGGCAGTTCTTCCGCCGACACGTCGAACGGAAATTTAGGCTGGGAAATCAACTCTTTTACGCTCGCCATCAGCGTGTTAAACTGTCTGGTTTTACTTTCTTTAGATTTCTCATACCACTGGTCACAAGCCGGAGCGGTGTTCGACTCGTTCAGTTCAGCGATTTCCTGTTCAAGCTGGTCGCGCTGTTTTTTAAGCCGTTCAACCCTGGCCGGATTTTTTTCGGAAGACGCGTTTTCAATAAACCGTTCTATTTTATCGAGCGCGGCTCTTTTGGCGTCCAAAGACGAGCTCAACGATTTCAGTCGGCTTGCTTTTACATTGTCCGGATCTTTTTTAAGCCAGGCGGCAAGCAGTCCGATCTGTTTTGAAAAACTGGTCAGACTGTTTTTAGCCTTTTTAATCGTTCCATTTTTCTTGACCGCTTCCGCTTCAGCGCGGTTCTTCGCTTCCAGTTCGGCGTCACCGGCGGCAATAAGCCCGCTGATTTCGCTGTCACTCAGGGCGTCACCGTTAGACACATAGTTTGAACCGCTGTTCATCGCTTCTTCAATCCAGTGCTCCTTGTGCTGGAGAATATCGACGCGGTTTTCGTCAAACGATCCCTTGGAACAGTAGAAATAGATCTTGACCTGCCCAATGGGGTTGCCCTGCCTGACGCCGCGGCCGTTGCGCTGGGCAATGGAAGCCGGCGTCCACGGGAACGTGAGGTGATGAATGGCAACGCACCCCTTCTGGAGGTTAACGCCCACTTCAGCACGCTTGTTGGCAATCACGATGTCAACTTTCCCGGAATTGAAAGCCTCAGAGATTTTATCAAGCTTGTCACCCTTTGCGTCATCAGCATTGATAATGGCAATCCTGTTCTCATCAAGTCCCAAGGCGCCCATAAGGATACGCTTAATTTTCATGTGCTGGGACTTCTCTTCGGTGAAGATCAACTGCTTGTTGTATCCGTCAACCGGGTTCGCAAGGTGATACTTCACGTTCTCAATGAGCTTTGCGTATTTGGGGGCAATCAGGTGAGAAACTACAGGTGGAACAAGCTTGCGCTTGCGGATTTCTGCTTCTACCGCCTTAATCTTGTCGGGGTCTTCCCAAATTTCAAATGTAAACGTGTTGTCTGCTCCCGTCGGAGAGACGTTGCAGGGACGCTTAACGGTTCCGCTAAACTCGTTACCGTCTTTGTCCTCCCATTCCTTTGTTTCAACGCATGTTGGGCGGAGTTTGTCGGCAAGAGCCGTCACCCATTCCCGCTCGCTTTCCCTGAAAACGTAGGTGCAGGACTTATTAGCCAAATCAATGTCTGTCGAGGCCCTATCCATTTTGCGGACAACCTGCAAAATGTTCATGGGCGCGCCAAACTCATCCGTAACTTCCTTCCCACTAACGAGGCTCGTAGCATCATAGCGGAGTTGTTCATACGTGTACTTCTGTGAATCATCCATCTCAACGTCGGAATTTTCATCAACGCCATCAGGAACGTGAACTTCCGTCGACACGTCTTTAATTGATTTGACGTTGACCCACTTTTTCCAGAGGGAGCTAAGGATGTTCATATTGCGGAAGCCCATAAGCGCCTGCGTTTTATCTATGTCGCCAGCGGCTTTGAGGCAATCTGTCACCTTGATGTCGGCAAACTGCCTGATGAAATCATCAGGAGTAACAAAGCCGTAACTGCTGAACTCATCGGGATCGCCAAACATGGCAAGCATGTTATAGATTTCAGCCGGGGAGTTGGTAATAGGCGTTGCGGTAAGGCCATAGAGGCCGCCGCCAAGCTTGTTAGCGTTCATGCGGGACTGCCTGACATAGAAAGATTTCAGCATAAAATCCGTTCCAGTATCAGACGGAGTACTGACACCGGGGCCGTACTTAACGCGATTAAGCAGTTTGCCCGACTTGATCGAGTTCTTATAGTTATGGGCTTCGTCGACAATAATTGAATCAAAGCCTAACTCTTCCAGGAACGGGAACCGGCCTTCCCTGATTCCGCCTGCAACGGCAAGTTCTCCCGCCATGGAATTTTCAGCTTCTGCCAGCGAGTGCCCTTTAAGTTTCGTCTGGGAGAACATTCGCGCAACGCTGGAAGTCACGTAGGCCTTTTTCGTCTCTTCTTTTACGGGGATTTCCCTAAAAGTCTCCTTTGTCATAACAACAATTGCAGGATGGTTTTCCGTCACCCAGAGGAGATCTTTCTGATTGCGGGCGCGATCAGCTTTCACTTTGAACACGTCCCGCATGTACGGCTTCCCGGTTTCCTTATTGATTACAGGGTTGCCGGATTTGTCGAGTTCGGGAGACTGCTTAATGTTGCCGTCCTTATCCCTTTCAATGGTAAGGCCGACGAACTTAACCTTGTTGCGGAAAAAGTCTTCGCTGTAGAAAGTCTTGGCTTCGTTGTACCAGTTACCAAGAACGGAGTTAGGCACAACAATGCAAGTCGTGTTGCTTCTGCCTTTGAGGTAGTTGTAACCGATCAAAGCCATAGACGTGAACGTCTTGCCAAGGCCGGTGCCAAAGCCGCAAATACCGCCGCCGTTTACGGCAAGACGGCGGACTTCCGCGTTCTGATAACCGTGAGGAACGATACGGCCGGAAAGGATTTTATCAATACCAAGCGGCCTTTCGTCAGGTTCCGGCGGAATGTACAGATTTTGCATATCGTTGTATTTTTTAACGATTTTATCAAAGTCTGGGAGCTGACGGAGCCATTGATTAAAGGCGGCCTCCAGTTCTGAAATTATCTGTTCCGCTTCATCAGCGTTTTGGTCGTTCCTGACAGCTTCACCATTGAGCCACCCAAGAATAGAGCGCTTTAAGCCGTTCGGCCTGAACTTCGGGGAAAAGAGTTCGTTGCCGTTTTCATCGGTAGCCAGCCCGATATCTGAGAGTCCGTAGATTTCGCCAACGTCGCCCAGGAAATCAAGAACAAGGTCTTTGCTGATAAAAGAATCGCGGAGAGAGAATTGAATATCCTTCGCCGCCGTCTCCTTTCGTTTTGCGTCGAAAGCGGCGATCATCGCGTCATACTTCTGCTGAATACGCAGGTCAGGCTCAACGTCCTTGGCGGATTTAAGAAGCGCTACTTTTTCGCGAACGTCTCCCCAGCAGAACCCATTCATAGGCATGAGCCTGTTTTCAGGCGGAACAATAGCAATATTCGGATTGTCGGCAAGGTCGCCGACGGAATCAATCTTCTCCGTGCCAGTGTAAAGCTTTTTGAATTCTTCAAAAGTCATGCCGTCTTCATCGACACTGGAACGAACGATAGCGAAAGGATCTGTTGTATCGAGGCCGCCCTTGTCTTCTCTTCCCTCCAAAAGGTCAGAGAAATTACCCTGAGAATCTATCGCGGACGCGAAACGGCCAAAAAGCTGTCCGGAATCAATACCTTTCAGCTTAGCCATAATGGCATTCGGATCGCCGTACTTCTCTTTGAGCCGGGAAACTTCCTCTTTAAGGAATGTGCGGGTTGTTTCGCTTTCCGTCCCATTGGGATTGATCGGAAGATCGCGGATCATGGCTCCAACCATACAGCCGTGCATGACGCAATCACGCATGGAAACATCCTGCGCTTCAGCATAAGCCATACTGTTCTCAATATCCGGAGACGGCTTCACGCCCGCCTTAATGCAGGCTTCAACCTGATCATAGGTGAGAGTAAGCACGCCACGGGGAGATCCCAGGAGAGAACGGGCTTCGGCCATAGAGGAACAGCCATAAAGGGCGGGATCCAGCGGGCTATCTTCCGCTTCGCCGTTCGAGGCTTCGAGCTTAACCCATTCCCCATCAGTCCATTTGTACATTTCGCCGCCAACGGTGCGGAAATCGCCTTCCTTGGGAGCGGACACGATCGGTTCTTCCGTCTCAAGAGCGGCCCAGTCAATACGGCTTTCAAACTTCTGTGCCAGCTTGCGGCGGAGATCGGCGCGGTCAATCCTGCCGTTCGCCTTCACGGTATCAGAGCCCCAGTTACCGCCGCCCTTAACGACTTCGCCGTGAACAAAACGCCGTCCGTCTTTCTCAAACCACTTACCAGAAATAAACGTCTGCCAAAGAACATTAGTTTCTTTCAGAACGTCGTCCCCAAGGCCGTTTGCGATTTTGTCAGCAAGCTCCTTCGGATGTTTCCTGAGAACAATGACGTCCGTTACAACGTCCGTTCCGTTCCCGCCTGCACCGTCAAATGTGCCGGCCGGAAGACGGTGCGCGCCCAGGAACTCAGCTTTGCGGGAAATTGAATAACGGAACTTCTTGAACCTGCCTGTCGTATTGGAACAAACTCCCGTAGGAACGACACAACAGAGCAGGCCGCCGGGACGGAGCTTATCAACAAGCCTTTGCAGGAAGTACAATTCAACCTGACTTTCCTTGCTGTAAGCAGGATCCTTAGCCTGAGAAGCACCGCGGGCACTGCCAAAGGGAACATTCGTGATAACGGCGTCATAAGTGTTATCCGTCGAGGCGTCCTTTGCCATATCTTCAAAAGGACGGCCAACGGACACATTAGCGCCGGGATTGAGCAGAGAGGCAATCTTAGAGGAAACAGGGTCAATGTCGCTTGCTTCAATCTTGGCTGTAGCGGGCGCTGTTCCTTCAAAAATACCTGCACCACAACACGGGTCAAGGACGGAACCGCCATTAAACCCCATAGCGGACGCGAGATCCCACACACCGGAAGCGATTTCAGAGGGCGTGTAATACTCCCACTGTGAGCCTTCATTGAGACCGCCTTTGCCAGTGTAGAGGGAAAGGGCTTTACGGTCTTCTTCTGTAAGATCCGCGGCGGAATTACACCGGGCGGCAATTTCGGCGGCCTTCGCGTTAGCCGCTTCACGCGCTTTCACGCCCCGGACGGTATCACCGTAGGCGCCGGCCTCCTTCACTTCGAGGGGAACGCTATCCCCGGGGTTTGCCATCGAGATTACATTACCAATAGCCGACAAGAGATCGGCGAGACTGCGAACTTTAGCAAATTCAGATTTAATCTGTTCTGCGTCCATCATTGAGCTACCTGAATTAAAGGTTAATGGGATAGCTCAACAATAAAATACGCATGCCGCCCAAGAAAAAGCGGCATGCGTATATCTGCCACATATAGACAGTTCGCCTATATTTTTAAGAGAAAAGGGAAGCCCTACCCTGTCCGTTCTTACGCGGCGTTGCCGTAATTAATCATCGCCCAATTCTGAGAGATTGCAGTAAGATCCTTCGGATCGTCCATCTCCCCGATCCCGAGTTCTCCGGCGGCCTTCATAATGGCGTCCCTGAAAGCGTCCGGCGTTGCATGGTTGTAGTCGCCGCGCTTCAAAGCGTCGTAGGTAGGAGTGTTAGCCGTATCCGCCGGCGCGCTCTCCCCGAGCAGAAGATTAACGATCTCAAGCATCCTAGCCTGCAATGCCAACCTATCCTTGAATCTAGCGCCGGGAAGTTTCTTGTCATCCGCGAAAAATTCAGTCTGCAAAGAGAGGCGTTCTTTGAACGAAAGTGCCATGTTACTTTCCCCCGTTGAGCTTCTGCTTCATCAGAACAGTCAAATGATCCGAGGCTTCAATAAGGACGTTTTCAAGTTCATCACCCCGGCCGGCCTTGTCCACTTTGTCAGAAACCTGGGTAAGCCTGGCAAACACGCCGTCGGGCCCTTCACTGTCGTACTTACCCGCAATAATCGCGTTGATTTCGTCCATGATTGGATCTCCTGCATTGGGGGCTGTTCCATCCTGCTGAGTGCCGTTGCCATTTCCAGTGTCACCGGTTCCGGCATTTCCTGCATCAGGCTTAGTAGGAGTTTTCTCCATCATTTTTTTGTAGTCGGCGATAGCGTCTTTGAGCGCGGCAATCTGTGCTTCAAGTTCCGTGTTTTCAGCCCGCAAGGCCTGCAACTCACTGCTTGCCTTACCCAGGTTGTCTTCAATGGACCTATCGTTCTGCAACGTATCCATGCTGTCACGGATTTCATCAGCGCGGTTTTTAAGCGCTGTAACACGGCTTTCCGCGGCGTCAAGTTTGGCCTTGTCTTCGGCCAACTTCTTCGCCTTGCCCATGAATTTTGCCGAGTTCTTGGCAACGAGCATGGCAATACGCTTGGCCACTGTGGCAAGTGGGACTTCACGATACCCGCCAATTGTCGGATCTTCTTCGGGCGCGACGTACTGAGTGATGTCCTTGCGTCCCATAATCCAGCGGAACGCAATAATCTCGTCGTCGGCGGTAATCCTGAGACGGTCAACTTCGGGCGAATGGAAGACAATTGAAACAACCTGTCCATCCGTGAACGGGAGCTGAACGGTCACTGTAGCGAAACTTCCGCTTTTCTTCGGCTTGCCAACAATCGGATCAAGAATATCAAGCGGCTGTCCGTCACCGTCCTTGGCACCGGCAAGGGCGGCATGGATACGGCGCTGAACGGCCTTCATCCTGTGTTCGGTGCGGGAGTAATGATTTACAACGATTGCTTCAAGGATCTGATTGTATGGAACTTCGGGGCCCGGGTTATAGAGGCTGTCAATCTCTTCCAGAGAGGCACTTTCACAAAGCAGATCTTCGTCCTCTTCCGTCGCTGTCATAGACTTATACGCAAGGGAGAAACGAACCGGATCCCAGTCTTCGCCGCGCTGAGAGGGGCCATCAACCATATGTAGGCCCTTCCAGAGTGAATACTGGTTCATCTGTGCGCCTTCATACACGCCGGAAGGCTTGTCGTCAGCGTATGAAAAAACAGGATAAAAATAGTCAAACGGATTCATTACTCATTCCCTCCTTCGGCTTTGAGCTGTTCAAGCTCGTCTTCGAGGGCTTTCTTTTCTTTCTTCAGGGCACTGTTTCTGTCCTGTTCCTTCATGAGATCGGAATTGGCCGTATCGAGGTCTTCTTTTGCCTTGTCCTGTGCGTCCTGTGCCTTTTTGAGTTCGTCCTCAAGGCTAGTGACCTGTGGTTCAAGCTCCGCGATCTCTGCTTCAGCGGATTCAAGCCTCTTCTTTCTGCTTGTGGTGATTTTCGGCTTCTTCTCTTTGAGCGCGGCGGCCTTGGCGGCACGCTTTTCTCTCTTTGCCCGCTCAACGTTCTCATATTTGAGCTGTTCGGCAAGTTCCTTGATTGCCTTGCCGAGATTATCAACGTTCTTCACCGGGAAGACCTTCATGTGTCTGCTTCCGGTTTCAGGCACAACGCCCGTCTTGGCCTGAAAAGCTGTACCGTCCGCCTTAACAGCGATTTCAACCGCCGTTCTGTCGGACATAACAACAGTGAAACGCTTGACGGGCATACCCATTTCACGCTTTGCCTTGTTCGTCGCCTGCACTTCCGCCACTTCGCACCCGGCCTTATTGAAAGCCTTCACGACTTTTTTAAGTCCGTTCTGGTCGATGTGATCGTAGTCAAGGCGCACCTGATCGCTTGTAACTGCCATCGCGCTACCTCATTTTTCTGGTTTTTCGGCGGCATATGTGCCGCTCCTACATGGTACGTATCAGGGCGCCGCCGTTGCACCGCTAAATCTCTATCCCTGCCACGGATAGCGGAAAGACGGGAAAATCTTAATGGGAATGGTGATTTGAGTTCGCCCCGGCCGCGATTATATCTCCGTCGCCATGAACATTGCCCTCAAACTCCGTGGGGCCCGTGAACGTGAGCCCGCCCGGCCCCTTCATTCTGCCAGTCGTCGCCGCCTCAAAGGAAAGCGGCCCCTTAGAGGAACCGTAAGCGGCGCCCTTTGCGGCGTCCTCTACAAGCTCACCCTTCACTGTTCGGGTAAAATTGCCGTTTACCGTTCGGGTTACATTCCCGTTCACGGTTTCCTTCACGTCGCCGTCTGCGTGAATGTGCAGAGTTCCCTTGCAGTAGAGTATCATATCGCCGGACGGGGTAATCTCAACGTAGCTTCCGGCCTTAATCTGTGAGACACGCAAGGTGCCGTCGTTGCACATTTGAGCCATACAACCGTTCTGCTGAAAGACGGTATCAGCGTAGTAGGCGGGCGGGTTAGCGGCGGGCATACCGTCTCCCCTTTCGGGCACAAAGGCTCCCTCCCCTGCCTTCATGTTCGCCGACGTTGACGTATCGCCCTTGGGGTATTCCATGAGAGCGCCCACAACAACAGGCCGCCTTGTGTCTCCATTCTGAAACTCTATCCACACAAGATCGCCGTTCCGCAAGGGCACTCCGCCGCCTTCGCCCTTGCGCGTACCGAGGGGAAGAACGGTCATTGCCCACGGAAGAGAAGAGACGGGAACGCCATCCGTCACGTCAAAGACGTTGACCTTCACCCTGCACCGCTTTTCGGGGTCTTCTACGGAAACCACCTGCCCACGGAATTTTCCGCGATAGTCCTTCGTCGTGTTCATATGGCAACAGCCGCCTTTGCGCACTCCACGCGCGAATAGAAGCGCCCGAACATGTAGCTGTGCGCCACGACGTCAACAACGGCGCTAGAGGGTAACGTTTCATCAATCGGGTTTTCGGGATTGCCCGTATTCCACTTCATGGCAATCACAATCCCCGGCCGGATTTTCAGATTCCCGTCTGTCGTGAACGCCACAACGCGTTGCGTTGAAAGTGGCGCGGCATTCAGCGTGTAGCCTGTTTGCGCCGACGTCGGGGAAGGGGCCATTCTCCGGCCTGAGAGGCCTGCAAAGAACGGTATTCCCGGCGACGTTTTGACGCGCCCTTTCTCTTCGTCCCAGCCAGTGAAAGTTCTGAAATTTGTATCCTGCGAGGCAAGTTGATCAGATAGGCGCCTGTAGCCGTCATAAATCTTGTTCCCTTCGTCTTTTCCGTACTGGAACACGATAGCGGCGGGCTTTGCCGCAAGGACTGCCATTCGCTCCATCGTGATTGTCCCGCGCGCCGCCCACACGTGAGCGCCCTGTTCCCTGGCAAGCTGTCTGAGTGTAGCAGACGGACGTTCCCCGGCCACTATGTGGTAATCGTTGACCACGCCGCACGAACAAAGGCCGGGCGTAAGGCCGTGAGCCACGGCGCGCAAAATCTCCGGAACCGCCCGGTTATGGAAGACGCGCGTTTGCGTCGCCATTTTTTTAAGCGCGTAGGTACGGCTTTCCATCAGCGAGATGTTCACCGTGTCATCAGCGCGGGACACTTTCAGCACCGTGAACGAGCCGTTGATCTCTGTCCCCGAACCTTCCCAGTCGTCCGACATGGAAACAGGCATTTCATCGTATTCCTTTATGCCGAGGCCGGAAATTTTGTGGTCAATATCCCGGTACGTAAGCAGAAGTTGCGGCCCTGAGAGATCGAGCCGTTCAATATAGACGGCTCCGGTAAGATAACCGGCGTCAATCTCTTCTCCCCCAGGCGCGCAAATCTTCCTGAAAAAGCAGAAATTCTGTCTGCCAGAACTAGCCATTCTCCCGCCCCCCGGCACTCACGCTTTCTTCGTCAATCGTCCCGGTCACACAAAAAGAAGGGCTTGTCTCAAAACTCTTCCCGTAGACAACCTGAGTATTTAAGTCGAACTGAGTTCTCATGCCGAACAGCCGTCTGCCGTCGTCGAGCGTTTCAGCGCTGGACGCAAATTCACGGGGAATGTCTATTGAGCCGGGAACATGTACCGGTTCACCGTCAACCTTATACGGCGTGACGATCCGGGTATGCTCACGGAAGATAGGCGCCACCCAGCCCCACCATGAAAGAGCCATTCTTTCAGCCGTCGGCCTGTCCCACGCGAGGACGAGTAAACTATATGTCAGCTTGACCGGGATTGTGGTTGCTTCAAGGCCCCGCAAAAGGCCGTCCATCCCCACTTCCCTGTCAGGCTCAACGCGGCGGGCATGGAACACCTGTGCGCGGCTCATGGAATCAAAGGCAAGGTCAAAAATCCTGTAGTAGACAACACACGGCAAATCGGGAGTGATAGCCGTTGACGGTTCTGTCTCATGCTTGGCAATCCTTTGAAGGACTGCCTGCACGTCGTCGTTCCGGCAAAAGTAGATTTTTTCTTTCGTTGGGCGGGCAATGAAACGCCTGAAAGCGTCGGGCCCTTTTGAACCGTCCATAGCGGCGTAGCAATCGGCGATAAGCCGGCCTACTGAGTAATCCGCCGCCTGAAAATCCGTAACGTCGTATCCAGCCATTCTTAACTCCCTAGAGCGAGCCTATTTCACCGGTATCCGTTCCACCAGCGGCCCCGTCTTCTCCGGTATCTGGGGCGCCCTGACTGCCAGCACTTGCATCCGGCGGCGTATCTTCCCCGCCCTTGTCTTCGGGAACTTCACCCGCGGCGGGAAGAGGCCAGCACGTGCATATGTCAACCGGATTGCCGAATGTGTGCCCGGCTGTGCGTATGTCAGAAACATATACTGTGCGTTCCTCTATCTCTTCCGGGTCAAGGGATACGACTTCCCGCCACTGGATAAGGCTGAACGTCGTCACGTTGACCGAGACAAGGAGATTGAGCGGTTCCGAGCCTGTTCCGGGAACTTCGTATTCTCCGGAATCCGAGACTTCATATGCCAGAGAATCAGAGGGAACGACGTAGGCCCGTGCCTTCACCGGCGCCATAAAGGCGTTCTTCCGCTCCTCACGGTCAAGGACGGTTACGGGAGCGTCTTTCGCGTTCTCCGCTATGGTTTCGTTCTCTTCTGTGGGCTTCGCTACCCACACAATTACGTCAAAAGCCTCTGGATGGTTGGCAAGCAGTACTTCCACGTCGTGCCGGAACGCTCCGGCTGTGGGCACATTCTTTCTTGGCTTAATGTCAAAACCCATTGCGTCTATCCTTTCTCCGCCTGTTTGAGAGCATTTTTCATCTCTTCATCGCTAGCGCTGAACTGCCTTTGTATCTCTTTGAGCGTGCCTGAGACGTCGATGTTGAAACGCCTAAGTTTCAGCGCCTGAGAAACAGCATCCGCGAGCATCTGCCTTTCCTGTGGCGTCCTTGTCTGCCTGATTTTTTGCTGAACCGTCTTGCGCGGCTTGATTTTGCCCCTGATTTTCTGGACGTCGGGTTTGCCCTTGGCTTTCGACAACATAGCGTTGGCTGTTGCCTTAAATTCCTCAAGAGCTTTTCTCACTTCGCGCGGGTCTCTCTTTGTACCCTTAGCCCGTTGCGAGGCCTTCACGTCCTCCACGGAAAGTTGGTGCGCCCGCGCGGTTCCGCCATAACCCACGGTAGCGGCCTGTTTTGCCATTTCCTTTGCAAGGATCCGTTCTATGCCTATGCCCTTCATGACTTGCAGGACTTTCAGAACGTGCTTGCAACAGCACCCGGTAAGGCGCGGATTTCTGATTTTCGGATAGTCCTGTTCGGCGGGAGGTGTTACGGCGTAGTTCCCTATGCCGGCGAGATAGCGATACCAGAATTGGTGACGTCCGCACGCGCAATCTATCGAGAGACGCCCGAACATGGCCTGTTTCACGGACTTGTCCCAGGATCCATCAGCGCTTTTCATGAGCTCGTTCCACTGCTCCATACGGATACGGACGCGGTAGAAAGGCTTAGAATTGCCGGACACGCGGAAATGCATTGTGTCGCCGTCGATACGGTAGAACGTCGCGTTCTTCACCTGTTTTGAGCGCTGAATGTCAACGGGCAAAGACGCTTTCCAGAGGGCGCCATAAGCCATGCCGCGGATATGAGAAGCGCGGCCGGCCTGTGTCCGCTCAATCATGTGCTTGAAATGCAGGAGATCGGCGGGCGTATACGTCACCGTAAGCCCGTGCCGCCCGTAGGCAAGAACAAGATCCTGTCCGCTCCGGATGTGAGAACGCAAAAGCGCGGGCGTAAGCAGTCCCACGGCGTCACGGCGCACACGCGCGTTTTCGCGGCGTTCCGCTTCAGCCTGAGAGTGAAACTTCCGCAACCGGGCAATGAGTTCTTTTGCGTTTCTGCTTTCAGCCATCAGGAGCGAACCTCAATGGAGCCGTATTGCGCGAGCTTGTCATGTATCCACGCAAGCGTGGGAAGATAAAGCGTTGTGCCGGACGGGATAGTGTCACGCAGATTATCAAGGCCGGCCGCCATGCAGACAACCCATCTTAGGCCGTCCACGCTGTAGGCCCGATAAGCAATGAGATCGGGACGCAGAATTTCGTCCGGGCTCACCACATAGGCGCCCCAGCTTCCTGACACCCTGAATTCCAGCCCCTCCTGTGCCCGCCGGATTTCCCTGTAGAGCTCCGTACGGATAAGCGTGTCACCAACGACATAAGGGGAGAGAGTGTTTGCCGTGCTTGTTCTGTCGTAGACGGTGCCGAGAACGCCGTCCGTCCATTCTCTCATTTCCATTTCTTTATTTCCTCTTCCTTGCGTTCGTGCGCCGCGTCCAGTCTGTTCTGGACGCCAAAAGTAAAAGCACGCATAAGCGCGCCGGGCGTTCCGGGAATGGTTGCGCCACTCTCTGCATGAATGGCCCCGAGCGCCTTTCCGTAGGCTTCAAGCCACCTATCTGATAAGGGCGGTTCCATAACAGCGGCATAGACGCACATAAGCAGGGCCCTGTGCGCACCCGTGAGACGGCTCCAGTCTGGACGGTAAAGCGTGCGGCCGCTGTCAGAAAAAGCAACGTCCACATTGCCGCCCTCCCCTGTTCGCAGGAGATAGCGGGCAAGTTCGGTTGGGACGATAAAAGCACCGCGGGCACGCAGGGCAAGCGCCCACTCCACGCATACCTGAAAGGACGTTGTGCCGTCCTGTTCCCGCGTATCGAAAGAGAACGGGCTTGCATAAGGGGAGAATGTGCCCGTTCTGTCCTCAATGAGAACGGCAAACCCCTCTCCCGCAAGGCGCCGGCTTTCTTCAAAGAGTTCTTCACGCCACTGTGTGCCGGCAAGCGGAAGGATGTGTGTCACGACAAGGGTTTCTCCGTCCCATGTGCCATAGGCGCGGGCGCGGCGCTCACTCTCAATCGAGGAACAGAAGATTTTCTTTGAGTTTGCCCTGTTCACGTCTCTCACCTGATGACGCCGTGAATGTACTTATCCCAGTATTCTGCAAAGGTCGGGTCTTTTGTCTCCGCCGGACGGGAGTTCCACCACTTTTCAACGGCATTTTTGAAGGCCCGCCACTGCCCGGGATAAGCATTCATGGAACGCTCCACCCGCACTGTTTTTGCCTGAGACTTGCCAAAAATCATGGGGCAGAATATGCACCCGAGACGTTTGTCTCCCTTGTCGTACAGTTCGGGATAGGGAAGTTTTTCCCTGTCGATGTACTCCCACACGGCCCACTCCGGCCAATTAAAGATAGGCTTTAGCACCGTGTTTTTGCCGATCTTGTTTATCCTTGGGCGGGAAGCGCGTCTTACGCTTTCTTCTTTCCGGATCCCCATGAGTCTGTACGTCAGGGGATTGCTGTAAGAGGGGCGTTCTTTAAGGAGTCTACAGCACCACCTTATGGTAGGACGCGGCGGCCCGTTCTTCTGTATGGCGGCGTAGAAGTTGATTTTGGGCTTTATGAATTTCACTTCCGGGTAATTCCCGCGGATAAAGCGGATAACGCCGGGGGGATCAATGCCGGTGATTCCCGTGTACGCCTCATATTTCACCCCGGCCTTCCGGCACAAATCGAGGGTCACAATACTGTCCTTTCCGCCTGAAAAGCCCACAAAGTAGCCTTCGGGCGGCTCGTTGTCCCGGATGAAATCAAGAGATTCTTCCACGAAATAATCAAGGCATAAGGAAGCCTGCATACTCTTATACCCCCATTGCTTCACGTGCCATTTTCAGAAGTTCCGCCGTCCTTGCGTCTTCTCCGGAACCCTCAACAACGGGCGTGAAGTCAGCGAGAAAGGCGAAACAGCATGTATCGCATATATCAGGGGACTTAATCCCCTTGGCCCGCATCTGCTCCTTGGGGAGCATCTGGTAGCGTCCGCGTTCATCGAGCCTGTAGGGAAGGCGGCTCGCCTGCTCCACGAACTTCTTTAATCGCGGGCCCCTGAAACGGCCCTCAAAAATGGCTTCACGCAGGCGGTAATGTGCAAGCGCGCGCTGATTGAAATAGCGTTTCCGGTCTATTTCGGTATGGCACGGTAAACCCCAATGAATGGCTTCAACGGGAATGCCCTGTTCCTCAAGGTCAAGGATTACGCCGCGGCCTGCACCGTCACCGTCAACGCACATAGTCGCGGCGGGAAATTCCCGGTACGTCGCGGCAAGCATACGGGCAAACTGCTTTTCGTCCTCGTCAAGGAACTCTTCACACCGCACACTCTCCACGCGCCTTTCAGCCCACGAACCGGAAACCTTGAAGACGTGAAGGACGGAACTATCCCGGTGCATGCCTTCGGCAACGTCGGCACAAATGACAAAGCCGTAATCGGCTTCATGCTCAATTCTCTGTTCCTGACATTCCACGCACCAGTGACGCGGGATAAGGTAGCCTTCGGCGTTGTCCGGAAAATGCCCAAGAACTTTGACCTGATACTCCGGCGAATTAAAGCCGCCATACTCCAGAAGTTTCTCCCGGATAAAATCCCGTGTCACAAGCGGGCTTTCTTCGCTGTTCATCCAGATTGCCGAATATATACCCGTCTTCGCGTCGGCGTCCTTCGAAAGGCGTTGCATAGCGTCAGCAAAATGCCCCGCCGGGCGCGTCGGCTGAGAAGTCATGATGAACCGGTTCCGTTCCTGAGTAAGGGCGCCGCGCAGGACGCCAATAATCGCATCATCCACGCCCGAGGCTTCATCCACAATAATCATGAGATCCCGGTTGTGCTGTCCGGCAATAGCTTCCGGATTGCCGCGGCCCGCTGTCTTGGCAACGACATACCAGGAATCCTTGAAGCCGGCGGCGTAGTATCTCCGTGTTTCCTTGACGAACGCGCCCGCCATCCATGGATGCATCCGGTTCACGTCTTCCTGCACCTGATCAAGGTACTTCCAGACAACGGATCGCACCTGTTCAACATTGTTTGCCGTTAAGAGGGCGTTGGACATGCGGAATACCCGCAAGTTCCAGTCCAGAATCCACGCGAGGGCAAGGCTTTTTCCTGTTCCGTGACCACTGGACACGGCAACACGGCAACCGGGCTTTGAACAGGCTTCAAGCATCTCCATCTGCTGAAACGTCGGCGTATGGCTTGCGTGTTCCATGACGTAGCGCGGCAAGTCGTCGTAGTACCTCACGCAGAACTCTGTATAGCGCGGGTCATCAAGAATTGTGAGTTTGGGCTTCCGGCGCACCATTTGCGGCCCCTGTTTTGTCAGCTGAGAAAGAATCGGCCTGCTTCATCTCTTCCCTGAGTTTCTGGACTTCCTCACGTCGTGAAGGAAGAAACACGCCTCTCTGTTCCTCAAGGCTTGCGCGCATTTCCAGAGAACGTTTCTCAATCTCTTCCGGTGAAATCGATGCAAAACAGCCGTCTGAATCAGGCAGAGCGGCATTCTCCGCGTGCTCAAGTATCTGCATGTGCGAGTTCAAAAGAGCGCTGAAAGCGAGCGCCTCATGTGGCGTGATATTGCCATCAGCGGCGTTCTTGATAACCGCCATGGAAAGAGCGGGCAAATCGGTGAGCGTAATACCTTCAGGAAGTTTGATTTTGGGGAACGGCGCTTCACGGCGTGGGGGACAAAGACGTTCGAGGAGCAGACGCAAAACGGCCGGATCCTGTTTGTCCAGTTTCTTGTCAACCGCCTCTATAACTTTTGGCGTGAGTTCCGCGAGCTGAGTAAAAACCGCCTTTGATACGCGGTTCACGGAACCGCGCGGGCGTCCCGGGCCCGCCTTCCCGTTCTTGCGGAAAAAGCCCTTGAACGGGACGTCATCACCAGCGGGCTCAACAGCGGCGGGATCCTGTATTTTCTTCACCGTTTTTTCTGTCTCACCCATGCCTTAACACTCCTTCTTTCCGCCTTCTTTCGCCTCTACAGCGTCCGCGGCGTCACACAAAAGCCCCTGCATATCCACAACGCGTTCAAGCGTCTCAAAAACGTGCCCACAGACTTCGCACCGCCTTACACGGTGAATAATGTGGCTCAAAGACATGGTTCTCAACACGGAACACTGCCTCTCCCCACAGCGCGGACATGAAAACCCGTACATGGAATTACGCTTTCTCATTGCCGCCGTTCTCCGCTTTCAGATCCCGCAATTTAAACTCCGCTTCCATCCGCCGCCGGTGTTCTTCCTCCAGCGTGCACTTGAGCGTCAGATTTTCTGCCCTCAACGCGTCGAGCTCACATGTCAGGCAGAGCCCTGAATCCTCACCCAGCACAAGCATACGGCCACAGACCGGACAACGGGACAAGGCTTTTCTTTTGAGGCGCGACATGTCACATCGTCCTCACACAGAAAGCAATCAGCGCGGCAAGGCTGAGAACGGCAAGGGCGGCAATCCCGGTGACGAAATCGGCAAAATGGCTTTCATGCTCACCCAGCATGCACCTTGGCCGGCCCGTGCCAAAAAAAGGCGCCCTGTAGTGGGGGCACGCGTCACCCTGACACCGGGCGACAAGGGCAACTTGCGGGTTCGTGTCTTCCGGCGACCGGTATGTGAGAAGCATATTCACGCCCTGAGAGGGAAGCATTTCAACTCCGCGCGGCGCTGAACGGCAGAAACCCAGGCGCGTGTGCGGGCACCAGATGCTGTCAAAAGGCCGTCCGGAACGTTTTCTGCTGTCTTCTTCCATGTACCCCTCCTACTTCAAGAGTTTTGTTTCAATCGCCGTGACGCGCTTTTCCAGCTCTTCAACTTCCTTGAAGAGCCGGGCATGCGTTTCGGTGTTATGCTCCGCGTCGGCAAACCGCCGCGTGCAGTCCATCTGCCTCAAATCGACTTCGTTAAGTTTCGTGAGCACCCGCATGGACAAACCTTTCAGACCCCACACAATAACGCCTCCAAAAACGCCGATTATGGCAAGAAGAACGTTTGTGAGATCTATGGCGTCCGTCATCTGCCCCACTGTCATTTACTTTCCGCTCCCACTGCTCCGCCTGAAATAGCTATCCTTCGTGGCGCTCCCGAGACTGGATCCGAGGTAGTAGTTTACCACGGCGCCGAACGAGGCCGAAAGGGAACCTATCAGCATCCCGCCGGCTTCTCCCATTGTCCCTATGCCACGGCTGAGTACGACCCAGAGAATGACAAAAAACCCTACTGTCACAATTGTTGCGATAATAGGGGTTGCGTAGGACGTCTTTCCGGCTTGAGCCATCGCGACCTCACGGGCGCGGGCGTCCTTGACGTTTTCCAGATCGGCCTGAATCTGTTGCCACTGCCACGTAAGCAACTGTCCCTGTTCCTGAACCTCAAGCTCCCTTAGCTTAATCAGCGCTTCGGGGTTAGCCTGTATAGCGGTATTGACGGCTTCGGGCGTGCTCTCACTGCCGAGGGCTTTCGCGACAAGGGAGCCCGCCGCACCGGCAATCGCACCAACGGGGCCGCCAAGAACGGCGCCAAGAACCGGCGCGGCCTTGCCAATTACGTTGCCAACGTCTTTCCAGTCCATGGCTAGAGAAGCCCTCCGGCAAAGCGCTCAAGGTCATCAGTCCGGTTAAGCCAGCCCTTGAGAAAGACGCGCTGAGAAGGCCTTGCGTCGACAATCTGCCTGTAAAAAGCGCGGCGGGCCTCACAGAGAGCTTCAATTCCGGTATCCGTGCCCATAAGGGCGAGGGCGGCCCGAGTTTTGGGGCCCATCTTCCCGTCCACGGCAAGCGGATCTCCGGTGAGCGCCCGGTTGCAGGCTCTTTGTGCGATACGGACGGCATTTCCGCCGCCATGGTTCACGTTCATGTCAAAAACACACGCGGCCACGGCAAGGGGAAGTTCGTCAAGCCGGTACGGGTCCCAGAAAGCGAGGCGGAACAGCTCTTCCGCTTGTGGCTTGCTGAGAGTGCGAACCATAGAACGGATGTTGCCGGTGTCGGATACTCCGACCTGCTTCAGCCACTCCGGATGCCTTTCGGCACAGTCAGCGAGAAATTCCTGACACACGCCGTACTTCGTAAGGCCGCCCGTGTCGGCGGGATCGTCGGAAAGCCCGCCTTCCCATTTCATCGTGAAGGGAATTACTTTCATGAATTTTTCAGGCATAGCGCACACTCCTGTTTTTTGGGCACAGGATAGCACCGGCGAAAACCGGGCGAACGGGAGAGACGGGTTGCAGTCAGTCAGGAATCACTTCCTGACGGGTTGACACTTTGCGTGCGTGGCCGCCGTAGCCAGCAAATCAGCTCTTCGAGGACGACGAACCGGCGGGCTCCAATGTGAACGAACGGGGCACCCTGTTCATCCCATTTCCGGACGGTTGAAAGGGAAACACAAAACGTGCGGGCTATCTCCTGCGTACTCCGCAAAAGCGTGACCTGATACACAGGGCCACAGCCGCCGTTCCTGTCTCTTATTTCGTCCACGCGAGACAACCAAAAACAGGTTTTCCCAAGGTTAAAAAAACCTGAAGCTACTTTGAGCCGTGAATAACATAAACGAGCTCAATAACAGCCACAAGCCATATACCGGCAACACATAAATCAATCATGGAACACCCTCCGCAAACAATTGAATCCCAAAGCCAGCACAACCGCAATCAAAAGCAGAGAAAAGCGTTCTTATCCATCGCGTTTTTCGTCTTCGTGGTTGTAGTCACCGCGTACAAGGCGGAAAGCGGTTGTCAGTAAATCGTACATTTCCGATTCAATCCGCTCCGCCGGTTCACCGTGGGAAATCGCCTGCGCCACTTCACCGAGCTCTTCAACAACGGCCCGGATCCCTTCGTCAACGTTTTCAGCGAAACGGGGATGTTTAATTTCAGCCTTAATCAGCCGGGGTAGAAGCTCATACACAACTTCGACGTACGTTTTTTTCGGGGCGAGGAAACGGCCCTTTCTGACTTTTGCCGATATTGGCGGGCGCCCCAGCATGAGTTTATCAAGCGCCTGAGTGAAAGCCTTGCGTTCTGCTCCATTATCAGCACGCCATTTCCGTTGATAATCAAGTAAAGTTTTTTTGTTCTTGTTATAATAGTCCCGTTTATACGCGCGTATAGCCTCTTTATTCTCTTTGGCTCTCTTGCGATTGTACGCGTTAACCGCGTCCCTATGTGCCATATACCACTCCCGCTTGTACGCACGTATGGCATCTTTATTCTCTCTGGCTCTCGCAAGAATCGCGTCCTTATGTGCCATGTACCACTCATGTTTGTATATCCGCATTGCTTCTTTGGCTTTTTCAATCTCTTCCGGCGTGAAGACGTCCTCAACTCTCCGCTTTTTATCTTGGTTCACGGCCTTCAAAACATCACTCCGTCGCATTGTATATCTCCTCTTGGTGTTTCATTAGGCATTTAAAAACAAACGAGGCTGAACAGCCAATTACGTTTGCGATTTCCTGATAGGTGCTTCCGCTACGCCGCATTAAAACGGCCCTGCGGATACGTAGCTTTGTCCAGAATGGCGCGCGCTCCGGGGTTCTCTTTTTGTTACTGAACCCGTTCCGCACACGCCTATGTGTGGGCAATCCCGGATTTTTCCGCCGCAATCTCATGTACCGGCGCTGACAGCCTTCTTCCGGGCGTCCCATTTTGGCCGCAATCACAGCCCAGGTGACGTTCTTCTTCACGAGGCCGCACAGTGTGAAGTCTTCCGAGCTAGTCCACGGTATACCCATAGTCCTCAACCCCTGACTTTCTTCTGACTTTCGCCCAACACTTCGGACAGCGGTAATCCGTTGTCGGCGCGCCACAGTCATGACAGCGCCGTATGTTTTTGGGCGCTCCAGCCCATCCCGCGAAATGGTGCGGCACAAAAGCAACCTGAACTTTGGGTTCTTCCCGTTCCTCGTGCTCCGTGGGCGTCGGGATTTTAGCTGTTTTCATCTTGCGCACCCTCCCCTACATCGTCTTCACCGGAATGCCGTGATATTCAAAGGGATTTATTTCCGGCAGAGGCCCCCATGTGACACTGTGGAAGCCGCCAGAAAGCACAGACTGCGCAACCTTCACCGGATCAGGGACGGGAACCTGCGGCTGTGGAGGTATCTCCTCCAGCTTCAGGGACGGTGCTTCTGTGCCGGAAGCGCACTCCGCGCCGCATGCTGCGTAGCCGGCTATATCGATCCAGCTATCCATATGGCGGGGGTTCCCCTCTACGCGGGCGAGCTTAAGGAGGATCATCATGGCCGCCACATCGGCAGTGGATATATCGCACCCGGTATAGC
>OGYP01000256.1_pt1 | contig 25582 bp, 30 predicted proteins | sample 1576571 | NCBI WGS metagenome assembly OGYP01 (sample SAMEA3541559, study PRJEB24748) | human gut metagenome | biome: human gut; feature: human-associated habitat; material: faeces | place: China | collected 2012
CTTGCTGATAGATTATATAAAGCTAGGGAAGTTGAACCAGTTTTTAGCCCAGTAATACCTTTATAGGTTCTAATTAATTTGTTGGTATTAACTAATTGTGATTTACCATCTCTTAAAGAATCCATCCAAATTGTTGTATATTTTGTTATATCAGGATGGTTACTTAAAAGCTCACGAGACATTAAAGCTATATCATATGCAGATGTTATATGACCGTCTTCATCAATTCCATGACAATTTTTAAAAGTCGTATCATTCATACCAAGTTCTTTAGCTTTATCATTCATCATTTGAACAAAAGCTTCTTCAGAGCCAGCAATATGTTCAGCCATTGCTACTACACAATCATTTGCAGAAACTACACAAATTGCTTTTAACATTTCATCAACTGTTAGTGTTTCTTTTGTATCAAGCCATATTTGAGAACCTCCCATAGACCTTGCATTTTCAGAGCATGGTATTTGGTCTGTATATGAAAGTTTTCCACTATCAATTTGTTCCATAATCAAAAGAATGCTCATAACTTTTGTTACAGAAGCGGGACGTAATTTTTCATGACTATTATGAGAATATAAAACTTGACCAGTAGATTGTTCAATTAAAATAGCAGAGCCACTTTCAAGGTTTAAAGAGTTATTATCTTCAACATTAATAGACGTATTAATTGAAGAAGAAGTTTCTAGGGTAGCAGAATAATCAGAAGACCAAATGTAAGAACTTGAGGTGTCATAACAAAGAGATATTGTAGTAAAAGATAATACAAAAATAAATATAATAAAAGTTAAAACAAATTTACGCATAATAAGCCTCCTAAAGGGTAATTAATTTAGTATAAATATATGTTGATAAAAACAATTTAGAATAAAAATTGTAAAAATCTAAAACCCTTGACATTTGGGACAAAACATATTAATATATAAATGTAAAAAGTAAAGGATGTTGAAAAATATGATTAATATAGTTGTTAAAATATTAGGGATTTTATTAGTTCTATCAGGTGTTATTTTAATATATGATGCAAGAAATATAACAAAGAAATTTTTTGGATTTGGAGACCAAAATGAGGGAAGTTCTGGACTAAAAATAATAGGATTTATTATTGCAATAGTTGGAGGAATAATTATATTTGTTGTAAAATAGATTTTTACATATGAAAATAGCCATTTTGTAAATAAAATTGACATAACAACATAAATGTTGTATAATGGAATAAGTCAGCTAAGAGCTGATTAATAAAATTATAAGGAGAATTGATTATGGCAACAAGAGACAATGAAAAGACAATGACACCAAATGTAGATGTTAATGCAAAGCAGGCATATGAGGCTGAGGGGATTCAGGTTGATAGACTGTGGGTAGCCAATGGGTTACCAATGCATGAATCTACGAAGAAAGCTAGCATTGGGTAATAATCAGAAATCCAGTATGCAGGACATCGTTATGATGTCCTGTTTCTTTTGAATTAATTATAGTTGTAAGAAAGGAGCTCTCTTTTTTTAGAGAGCTCCAAAGAAATTGGTTGTGATTCATGTTAAATGTTTCAAGAGTTTCTTGTGTTGGAATGTAAATGGTATATTTCTTATGACTAGAATTTCTATATTTAAATGTTAAAATAATTTGAATAAATTTACTCAATATGTTTTTCTCATATATTGTATATTCAATTACATGAGGGATACAATTATCATCTTCAATAACATTTACTATATCTGAACTAACTGTTTTAGTTTCAAAAAGAGCATCATCAGTTTTATAATATAATGAATAAACATTATTATTATTTGAAAAAGATAATAATTCCCAGTCACTAGTTTGAACCACTTCATCATAGTTTAATATGAATAATTGTAGAAATTCAGTTAATGCACTTCCAATAATTACAAACCATATAAACATTATTTTTATAAATTCGTGAAAATCACACAACCGAATAAGGGTAAAAAAGAATGTAATTAATGTTCCTAAAATCCCAAATACTAAAAAAATCCATAGCATAATTTTGACCTCCATGAAAATTATAGTACATTATGGTAATGATAGTAAGAAAAAAATTTTCTTAACTATTTAATAAAAAATTTATACATATAATCTTTTTTAAGTATACTATATTTTATTGAAAAAGGCAATAAAAATACTAAATAAAGTAAGATTAATAGTTTATTTTTTGTTATAACTATAATATGTACGGAATAAAATTGAAAAAATCACTAAATTCTATTGACAATAAAAGTTTAAATGTGCTATTATAAATAATGTCAATAAGAAATGCGGATGTGGCGGAATTGGTAGACGCGCTGGTCTTAGGAACCAGTGTCAACGACGTGGGGGTTCGAGTCCCTTCATCCGCACCAAGTAAGGTTTTCGAACTTTATGAGAAATCATATTGTTAGAAAATTTTATTTTTTTCTAACAGATTTAATGAAATTTTCTAACACTTTTTAAAAATAGGTTGTTGTTAAACTTGAGCGGTTGCAACAACTTTTTTCATATTTTGGAATTGATTAGAATTATCAATATCTTCATAAATATTATTCAAAGTATCTTCTTTTAGGTCATAAAGTTCATTTTCATTATAATTATTCAAAATATACTGAAATTTAGCCACTAATACTTGTGCAGAAACTTCTTTATTTGTTTCATCCAAATGGGTATAAATCATAGTAGTTTGAATATTAGAATGTCCCAGCCATATTTGAATGTCTTTAATTGGAACTTTATTTTGCACCAATAAAGTAGCACAAGAATGTCTTAAATCATGTAAACGAATTCGTTTTAATTCATTATCTTCTAATAGTTTTGAAAATGTATGGCTTAAATATCCAGGTTTTATAAGTTCTCCATTTGGCATTAAACAAACATAGTCTTTATATTTGTTACAATAAGTGTTACCAAATATCTTCTTATATTCTGCATACATTGTTTTGTATTCTTTCAGTAAATCTTCTATAAAATCGAATAATGGTAAAGTTCTATAAGATGATTGCGACTTTGTTTTATTTTTGACTACAAACTGAGTTTTACCATTAATTTTAAATCTTTGAACTGTATGTTTAATTGTAATTGTTTTTCTTGTAAAATCAATGCAATCCCATTTTAGTCCTAAAACTTCTTCGCGCCTTAATCCATAAACTGCTGCAATAATAACTTCTAGGCGAATAGTAGTGTTTTCTGCAACTTCAAATAAATGTAATAATTCTTCATGCTTATAAAAATTACCAATATAGTGGTCTGACTTAATAGGTTTTAAGTTATTAATAAAATTGTATTCAAATAGTTCTTGTTCAACAGCTCTAGTAAATATACAAGACAGAATAGACCTATGATGTTTTACAGTATTAGGTTTTAATCCTTCACTAAAGAGATATTCAATATAGTTATAAATATCAGCTAATGTAACATCTTTTAAAAGTAATTCTTCATTTTCAAAATAGGGAATCATTCTGCCATTAACATGGTCGTAATAACCTTTATATGTACTTTTAGCAACTTTATTTTGAATAGATTCAAGCCATTCTTTAATGTAGTCACTAAATAGCATATCACGATAATGCCCCATTTTTTGTAACCTTTGCTCTCGAGGGTCATCTGATAATTTATTAACTAAATCTGTAATAATTCTTTTAATTAAATGAGTATTTGGATTTTCTTTAATAATACTCATTAAAGAGTTTATCATTTCTTCTTTTGGTATGTTATACCAACCAGATAAACATTTGGTAATTATTAATTCTTCTTCACTTGATAGTGGTTGATTACTTAACCTGAGTTGTTCTGTTTTGTTATATTTATCACTTGGAGATAATAATGGTAGTTCAAGAACTTTGCCTTGATTTTGTTCTTCTAATAATTGTTCGGCTGTTTTTTTGTTGTCTATATATGAATCTTTATTATAAATCATACGAATATCTGAAAGTAACTTTTCAGCTTTCATTTGATTTACTTTTTTGCCATCAGCTTTAACTGTAGTTGGTATCCATTTTTGATTTCTCTTATTATTGGGATACACATTTAAGACAACATAATAAACTAGTCCTTTTATTTGTAAGCTACCTGTTACCAATGTTCCTCCTTTCCGTATAACAGTTTACTTACCTATAGCTTTTGTATTATATCATAAGTTTTAAATTATGATAACCTTTTAAATTTTTATGTATCATTAATTATAGGTCAATTTGTTCATCCAATAAGTATTGAATAATGCAGGATTTTGGAATTTTATATTCTCTGCCTATTTTCATAGATTTAATTTTTCTTTGTTTTAATAGTTTATAGGCAAGAGTAACACCAATACCACCAAGCATTTTCCTCATTTGTTCAATATTTACAATGTCTGGATAGTTGGTAAACATTATACTGTAGTTTTCTTTTACATTTTCGCTCATGTTTTTTCACCTCCAATTCTTTTAAAATAAAAAAATTGACTTAAATATTTAAGTCATAATAATATTAGTATTTAATTATTTTAGGCATATCACTCGAATAAGCCATATTATCTTTTAGTTCAAATCTTTCCTTTTTATTATTATAATTATAAGCACTTGAACAATTTTTTCTTAAAGCAACTTTAGATATGGAACTAAAATAAGAAAGTTCTATTGCAGCCTGATTATGTAATTTATCCATAATTGCTTTTTCTTCCATTTGCTTTTTATATCTTTTTTTCCTCATAATTTCTTTTGCTTGTTCTTGGTGTTTTTTATGATTTTCTTCTTTTCTGCTAGACTTTTCTTGCTGATAAAGGGAGGACTTAGATAGAATACGGCTAATCTGACTAATAGATAAATTTACTTTTTTACTAATTTTTGATACTGTTAGTTTATCTTTAAAATACAAATTATAGATTAATTCATTTCGCTCTAAATCCATTTTTTTCAATAATCATCAGCTCCTAAAATTATAATGCAAAAATTTGTTAACATTTTTTAAATATAGAAAACTTTATATAAAGACTTGAAAAAAGTGTCTATATAATGTATACTAATATTGACAATAAACAATAAATAATTAAATTGTCTATTGACAATTTAATTTATAACATATTATTGTCATAAATGTCAATAGTTTTTATTAAAAAATAAAAGTTTTTTGGAGGAGAGATGAAAACAAATAATAAGATAGAATTATACATAAACGAAAAATTAAAAGAAGAACAAATAAAAGTACCTATGTTAGACTATGAAACAAATGAGGAAGGAAATTATCAATATACCACAAAGATATATGAGCAAGCTAATAAAATAGGAAGTATAGTGTTAGACTTTATACAAAAAGACTTAAAAGAAATGTCTTATTTCATTTTTAGATTTTATGGATTTCAAACACTATTAACAGAAAAGGAAAGAAAAGAAATATTATCCCTAAATCCAAACGAAATGGAAGAATTAGATAATAAAATGGAATGGCTATACAATAAGTATCAAAAAGAATTTAAAAGCTTTAAAAGCCAAATAATTGATATTTTGAAATATTGCTTATTTAATGAAAAAAAAGATTTAAAAGATTTAAGACCGTTAGAAAAATTACATATATTTGTCAATACAAAGAATATAGAAGATTATCCAATTTTAAAACATAATGAATTTAATAAAGTGATAAAAATAAATAAAGATACATCTAAAATAACAGAAAAGGAGTTAATACAAATTATAAAGGATAAAGACAATAATAGATATGGCATTCAAGAAATTTATGAAATAGATAATTTTTATAACTTATTATTTTTAGAACTATGTTTTATCTTACAGGAAAAAACATATCTTAAAAAATGTAAGAATTGTGGTAAATATTTTTTAACAACAAATTCAGCCGTTATTTATTGTGATAATGTGTTTGAAGATAACAAAACTTGTAGAGAAATTGGAGCAAGTAAAGTATTTACTAAAAATCTAGAAAAAGATGAAGCTTATAATTTATATAGAAAGGTATATAAGAAAAAACAAGCATTAGCTAAGTCAAAAGGTGGAACTTTTGAAATAGAATATAATTTATTTAAAAACCAAGGGAAAGACAAGAAAAATGCTTATAAGCTAAAAGAGATTTCGAAAAAAGAATTTATAAAATGGCTTAATAAGCAATAAGAACTGTTATTTTAGAAGAATTCTTCGCTATAACTTTACTGTTTACTGATGATTATTTGAAAAATAATGTAATAAGTTATCAAATTATAGTAGCAATAAATAATAGATAGTAAATGAAAAACTCTAACCTAGCAAATGCTTGATTAGAGTTTTTATTTTTTACTTTGAATGAAAAATGCTTTTTTCAATTTCTGCCATACATTCATTAGCAATACTTGCAACAGCTGACCATGAGCCGACTTGTGTAGAAATAGGTTTTACCATACTGTGCAATTCTGATATTATTTTAAGTGCTTCATTCTTGGTAGAGCAGAAATTTTTTAAAGTCTTTTTGAAGTGCCTTGCTGTTTCATCAGAAGAATCAACAGTTTTAAACTGTTTTTCGACTTCTTGCTTAAATCCAGCCTGAGAGTATGTACCGTTATTTACAAACAATTTTAAATTTTCTAAAATATTAGATAATTTTGTGAATGGATCATTGATCTGTTCTTTTGGATTTTGCATAGCATCTAACATCCGTTTTTGATAGTTTTCAAAAGTCTTATCGTTCATATAGAAACCTCCTAAAAATATTTATTTTTACTTTTATGATTTACTTTGAGTTAAAAAAGGTTAAAATTACAAAAAACTAATTATAGTATAACATAAAATTATGTAAAATACAAATATACCGTTGAAAATAACTAGTCTTTTCTTTACTTTTACACAAAATCATGATATACTATTTACATAATTTTAGCAATTTGCTAATCAATTTTTTTAGTCCTGTTTTGCAGGTTGATATAGAGACAGTTATTATAAAACGAATATTTTAAGGAGGAAAATCTATGCTTGAAAATCTTTTGATTATCGGAGGAACAGTTATTTGTATTGGCATAATGGTAGCAGCATTAAAAAACTACATAATACTCAAAAAAGCATACCAAAAAACAAAGAAAAGCCAAGAAAAAAGTCTAGATGATGCAATGAGGTTTTATCTTTTAGCCACACAACTTAAATATAAAATAAGAAGTGGATGGGATGAAACTCATTGGAATGTGAGTAAAGAACGGCTTGAAAGTATAGCAGAACATGTTTATGGAACATGCATATTAGCATTAAGTATTGATTCTGAATTTGAAACAAATTTATACATTAATAAAGTTGTGAAAATGCTTGTTATCCATGAATTAGGAGAGGTTGTCATAGGAGATATTACACCATTTGATAATATTACTCCTGAAGAAAAGATGAAAAAAGAACATGAAGCTATCAAAGAAGTTCTTGGAGACTTAATCAAGAAAGATGAGTTTTATTCATTACTATTGGAATTTGATGAAAAGAAAACAAAAGAAGCTGTTTTTGCACATCATTGTGACAAACTGGAAGCTGACATTCAAGCAAAAGTTTATCAAGATATGGGATGTCAAAATCCGTTAAATGAGCAGGAAAATAATGTTGTTTTCAAAAGTCAAAGAGTTCAGCAAATGGTAAAAGACGGAGCTAAATCTGCATTCGATATTTGGTATGAATGGGATAAATCATTGTATTTTGATGATGAGATATTCGCCAGTATTCTTGATTATGTGAAAGAGATTAATACTCAACAAGATTTTTATTAATGTAACTTGTAAACAATAATTTGTTAGGAGGAAGGCTATGGCATTTGAAGATTACAATGATTTAGATGTAAAACCTGAAAAAGCAACACGGGAAGAAATTGAACAACTTGAAAAGAAATATGGAGTATCAGAATTTCGTGATACAAGTTCAAGAGAATTTCTTCGTAGACAGGAAGAAAAAGAATAGTTACTGAAAAACAATTAAGAGAACTGATTAAATTGTAATTGGATATTGAAAGTGTAAAGAAAGGAATTATCGTCATGATAGTTCTTTTCTTTACTTTCTAGCAAAATCGTGATATAATTCACATAATTTAATTTTAATAATCTCCTTTTGGAGTTTACATAGAGAAACTTATAGACATCAAAATAAATATTTTAAGGGAGGAATTTTATGACTTTAAAAAAGGTAAAACTAAACTATATGTCAGCAACAACACATACAGAACCTAAAGCAAAAATCAAAATATCATCTGCTAAAATGGAAGAACTAGATAGATCTATTAAAGAAAAAACTAGACAAAATAATTCTGATTTTAATGTAGGACGTGATAATTTAAAAGACAATATATATTAAAGTAATTAAAAAATAACTCATAAATATTTTTCTAGGAGGATAGCATGTTATTTTCAATATTTTCTTTTTTTATGATTTTTGTACTATGTTTATTATCAATATCTGCTATTATATATAATGATGTGTATAACATTTTAAAGTTTAAAAATAAACAAGAAATCAGTATTGATAAGTTAAAATTTGAAAAATGTATTTTACCATACAAAAGCAACTCACAAACTAATTAGTTAAGGAGGCTTTTAAGGAAAAGGAATTATTATTTGATAATTCCTTTTCTATTACAAATTTAATAAGTTAAATGATTGAAGAACAGACATTAATAAAATTAGAAATGACTATTTATTCAGTTGGATAATCCATTTTCATACCATTAATTTCAATAAAATCTTTTTCTAGATATTCTTCAATCGTAGATTTATCAATAATAATAGTATGACAATTTTTAATTAAATCTGTCAAATATTTTTCATCTTCTGGAAAACAAATAAAATACATTTTATCTTCATAACGAGAATTAACATCAATAAAATTAGATAAATAGCCAATTTGATTAATGTCTAAAAATAACATCATTTTTAAGTAAAGCTCGTTATCCACTAAAAGTCCATATGCCTAAAATCAGTGTATTCAACATTATGCCTTTTGGATAAATCATTAACCATACAGGTCCTAATTTTATCATAATTTCGAATGATTTTTTTATTAAAGTCATTATATTCAATTAGGTATAAGTGTTTATCGCTAAATCCAAAACCGTTTTTTATTGTATAATATTTTTTCTCTATCATTTGTAAAAATAATATAATTATAAATTTCTCGTTCTTTCTTTAAGTCATAATAAAGAGAAGTAATGTATTTATCATCTTTTTTTCCATATACAGAATAAACAGTATAGAAATTTTGGTCAAAGGTTAAAAGACCTAAATATCTTCTGGAATCTTGTGTAGGAGAATTTCTATCTTTTAAATGCCAACTAGGTATAAAGTTCATGGTATTACTAAAATTAGTAAATGCTGCAATATCACTAATTACTTTTAGTCTTTCTATATTATTTGGATTTCTACAATGTACTTTAATATTAGTACCAATTTCAACTAAAAATTCTTTTCCTTTCTTACCTAATGAAATTTCTTTATGTTTTAGCCTAGTTAAATATTTTTCTTTTACTAGATGACATATTCTTTTTTCTTGATAGGTCTTTGTACCATAAATATATCCTGTGTTATCTAAAGTTATTGTCTTATACTCTGCTAAAAATTCTAATAACTCTACATCTCTTTCTTGTAAAATTAATCCTTTTTTCATTTTCATCACACCTCCAATCTTTCAAAAACTAAATCTCTAAACAATCCTCTCTTACTTTTCAATAAACTGTATCTTCGTAGAGGTCCCATATACTTTCGTATATGATACCTCTACTCTATACAAATAAATTTAGAATAAATAATGTTGTAAGTATTGAAATATCAATATTTTAGTTATGAATGACCATAGCAAAAAATATTGAAAAAATTTTCTGAAATTTTGCTATGGTCATTTGTTAATATTTGGCAAATTATTGTTAATAAAGCTTATAATTTTATCAGCTTCTAAAACAGAAACTTCAATATGGGGAGTATCGGAATAAAATCCTTGTACCATATAACAACAATTAAATAAATTATCGTCTCTAATTACTCCACCATGAATAAGCCCATCTTGAATTGGTTTAACATTTCTATTATCGATATCCCATACCTTTCTTTTTTCGAATATTTTTACAACTACAATTACAAATTTATCATAAAATAATCTTTCATAAGGTTTCGTTATTTCTGCAATATTTAAAATTATTTGCTTGTGTGCATAAGATGACCTATTTTTTAGATTAGGTAATTTTTCTGGTTATATATAAAGATAAAACATTATCTTTTAGACTTGCTTTATATTCGTTGTTTATAAAATGAATTTCATTTACTGGATATTTATCATTTAAAAAATTAACTTGTTCATAAATTTCAAATCTCCATTTTTCTAATCTATATAAAAATCTTTCTAGCTTCTTGTCAGTAGGACTAATATAGGGATATTTCAATATGTCATTTAAAGATTCGCATAAACCTTGTAATAAATTATATAATTCATTTGGAATTTGCATAAAAATCAGCTCCTTTCAAGCTAAAATAAAATTTGTTTGCAATAAAAAAAGACCTTTATAGTCTTTAAAAATCATTGGCATATAGTTTTTCAAAATCTTCAGCAGAATATATTCTTCTATTGTCGTTAAATCTATTTTTATATTTATTATATTTATTATTATTTATATACTTGCTGTTTTCGACTAGTGGAGTAGTATCTTTTGAACTAGAATTATTATTGTTGTTGCCTATATGAGTAGTCGATTTTGAATAGTTAGAGTTGTCGTATTTGACAAGTGGTATTATTTTTCTGTTAATGATTTGCCTAGTTGTATCTTGAAAGTTTGTTATTACTTGAACATATTTCTTTTTAGATAAACTACTTATTAATTTTGATACTCTTGTATCAGATAAATTCACAATAGTTGCTATATATTTATTTGTGATGGTACAATAGCCATCATTTTTACTAAAAAATAAGATTAGGGAATAGATATATTTTTCTTTGTCGCTTAAATGCTCATTTGTTAGGATTTCATAAGGTATCCATAGACCTTTTAAATTGTTTTCTTGCATAATTTCACCTTCTTTCGTAAAAAAATAAACATACTAACATAAAAATTAGTATGCTTAAAATATGTAATACATATAAAATAATTACAAATAAATTGCTATAGGAATAACTATAATAGCAGGACTTTTTACAATATCTGAAATTTCTTTAGGCATTGTTATCTTATTTTTTCTTCGTTGCTCTCTATTTTGAGGTAAGCCTTTTAATGTATTCTCCAAATTTGACAAAGATAATTTTTCGTTATCTGCTAGTCTTCTGTTAATTTTGCATAAGACAGTAACTTCCCCTTGTAATTTATTAATGTCTACATTTAGATTATCTTTTTCTATGTAACTAACAATTGAATACTTTTTATCATTATTAAATTTCATTAAGCAAGGGATTTTTTCAGCTTTCTCACTTTCAGCAAGATCTACAAAACTATCAACTTTTTTTAAATCTTTTTCTTTAATATAAGTTTGTCCTGTTATTTTTTCTACTATATTGGTCATATTTTTTAAAGTATTAACAGTGTTAGCGAAACTTATTAATTTGGGTAATTCTAAATTTATAACTATTTCAATTATTTCATCTTTTTCAAAACTTTCCCATATATCAGGAGTAATATAATCATAATATATTTTACCATCTTGATAATTCTTTATTTCTTCATATAGTTGTTGAAACTTCATAGCATCTGTAACGATTACTTTCTTAGTAGTTTCTATATTTTTTTCTCTACCTATTTCACCAGTTCCATTTACCACCTCAATACCAGCACTAACACCAGCGCCTAGTTTACTAGATATCTTTTCTACGATAGTTGTTTCATATTCTTCTCCTAGAATTGCACCTAAACTATCATTTATAAATTCTTTATCTAAATATAGAAATTTTCTTAATTTATAACTCATAAAAACTATCCTTTCACTTCAAATATTCACTCAAATCTTCAACCAACATAAAAACTGTAGTACAAGGATTTTTGCTTGCTTCACTAGAAGTAGTTTTAAATTGCTCATACATTTCTTTACAATTTTGAATTGCAGTTTCCAATCTATTATCATTTGTTACTTTCTCAAAAATTTCTTTATCATTTTTAGAATAATTACCTAAATTAGCATTTTGAAATTCTTTCTTTAGTTCTTTTAATGAATCATTTTTAGATAGGGGATTTCTAACTTTTTTGAAGTGTGATAATAGCCATACTTCAAAATTAGGATTAGACCAAGCTGAATTATACTCATTTAATTTAATTGCATTATTGAATTGTTCATCTGTATAATCATCTTTGTCAAAAACAACCCAAACTTGTCCATATATTTTAGGAGATTTGTTTATGTATTGCTTAGTATATTTCACTAAACTTTCTGTATTTAATCCAGTACCTTTTATTTTGATAGCAGGTACTACACTAATTCTATCTCCAAATTTTTCATTTATCTTTTGCTTTAACCCATTAAAATAGTTTGGTTCTGTTTCTTTGCCTTCGCAGATTATAAGGTAGTTTGGAGGTGCTAATTTTTTGGTAGCTACCTTATTTCTGCCTTTATTATTATTCCTCATGAGTATTTATATTAAATTCTTCAAATACTGGAATAGCACCATATCTTCCAGTTAAATAGTCCTTATTGTAAGTAGCATCATTTCTAACTTTAGTATTATCAATTTTATAATCTGATAAAGAAAATAATTCAGAAATACCATATATATCTTTTTCAGTAAACCAAATTTCATCTCTTCTAAAAGTTTCTTTATTTAAATTCGTTATATCATGAGTAGAATAGATTAACTGACCATTACCAGTATTTTTTTCTTTATCATGAAATAAGTTAATAATATATCTTGTTAAAAGAGGATGTAACTTGGCATCTAATTCATCAATAAATAAACAACTTCCATCTTCTAAAGCATCCATTATAAAATTATATAGGTAAAACATTTTTAAAGTTCCTTTAGATTCTAAATAGAAAGGTAATAATATTTTTTCACCATTTTCATTTTTATGAACTGCCTTTAATTCGACTTGTGAATGTGTATTATTGTCTAGAGTTCTAACATCTTTAATTTTTACATCAATATCATCAATACCTAAGTCGAAAACTTTTATAAATTCAACTAATCTTTTTCTATATTCTTTATCATCAACAATTTTTGAAGATATTAAGCGATTTATTTTATTTTCAAATTTAGGGTTTCCTAAATCTAAATAATAGCTATTTAAAAACCAATCATATACGCTTTTAAAATCTTCATTGTCTTTTTCTATTTTTCGGTATAAGCTTAAAAATAAAGAACTAGAATCAACATCAAATTTATTTATCTTTGCTTTGTATGATTTATTAAACTTAACTTTATTTTCATCTCTATCAAAGATAGGTGTTATTTTATTTATTTTTTTTACATACAACCATTCTGAAACTATATTCTTGTTTTTTATTTCAAAACCATACTGATATATTTTCTTGTTTTTAGCTAAAAATGTTACTTCCAATGCAATAGGTTCATTTTTTGATTTTTCGTCAAAAGAAAAGTTATAATAATTATCTACTTCATTTGAATTCATATTTGTGTCATCATTAATCATCAATTTTTCTTTCATAAATTCAAATGCTTCTAATACATTTGTTTTTCCGCTTGCATTTGCACCATAAATGGCTGCAACTTTTAAGTATTTTTTATCTTTAATATCAATTGTGTTATATTCGTGTTCTTTAATAGAAGCTGCTTCCATATCCAAACAGTTTTCATTTTTAAAAGATTTAAAGTTTTTAAAATTAAATTTTATTAACATTATTCTCATCTCCTATATTAGTATTATATGAATTTTTATTAAAAAAGTCAATAAAAATGAGAAAAAATCTCAAACACAATATTATTTTATGTAATTTTTATAAAAATATACAAAAATTAAAAGATATTATAAAGCAAATTACAATATCTTAAAAACTCCAATATATTTTTTTATTAACTATAGGTAATAAATGTTATACTTTCGTATTTAATATTTTCTAACAATTTTTAAACAATTTTCTAACACTTTAAGATTTTTTATATTTTTATAAAAAATCTCAAAAGCCACAATAGAGTAAGTGTTAATTCTAATAATAAATAGAACCATAATAATTTCACTGATTTTATATAATGCTAAAAAACAATAACCATTAATAACCAACATATCTAGCACAGTTCTTAGGAACCAGTGCCAACGGCGTGGGGGTTCGAGTCCCTTCATCCGCACCAAGTAAGGCTTTTGAACTTTATGAAAAATTATATTGTTATAAATAGGTTGTTGTAAAATTTAAGTATTTGCAACAACTTTTTTATATTCTAGAATTAAAATTTGTAAAATTATAAGATTGAGAATATTACATTACAATTATATTACAATTCCTCAAATTTATTGACTAAAAAAATAAGCAATGATATAATAAAACGGAAAAAGTAAAAAAATATCAAAAAAGGAAAAAATATACAAAAAACGAAAGAATTGGAGGAAACAACAAAGATGAAAACGCTAAAAAAAATATTAGCAAGTATAATAATCTTAACAATAATAACATACATATTATCATCAATAATAATTCAAAATAAATCATTAGCAGTAACACAAAGTACAAGTACAGACATTAATTCAATAGATACTGCAAAATATCCAGGAATAAAAGAAAAAATACAAGCATTACAAAAGAAATACCCAAATTGGAAATTCAAAATACTTTATACAGGGTTAGACTTTAATGAAGTGATAGCAAACGAATATACAGGACACGGAAAATCTCCTAAGAACCTAATATACAAATCAGCAAATTATCAAGGAGCATGGATTTGTTCAATCTGCAAAGAAAGAATATATGACAATGGAAATTGGAGATGTGCATCAGAAGAAGCAATAAAATATATGATGGACCCAAGAAATTCAATAAATGAGTCTGATATATTCCAATTTGAAGAATTAACAAAAACAGATACAGATATAAACACAATAAAAAATATGACAAACGGAACTTTCCTAGCAGGCTATGAACAAGCAATAATAAATACAGCTAATAGTAATAATGTAAATGCTTGCTATATAGTTGCAAGACTAATACAAGAACAAGGAAAAACAGGAACAGTTTTAACATCAGGGAAAGGGTATAATGGTCAATATGTTGGATATTATAATGCGTTTAATAGGGGTGCTTCTGGAAACTCAACAGAAGCAATATTATTAAATGGATTAGCAACAGCACAAAAATATGGATGGACAAGCTTAGAAAAATCAATAAGTGGTGGAATTGATTTTATAGCAAATCAATATATACATAAAGGACAAAATAACTTATATTTACAAAAATTTGATGTAGAAGCAACAAATGGTCTATATTCAAATCAATATATGCAAAACCTAATGGCAGCAGAAAATGAGGGACTAACATTAAAAAATACATATATAAACACGAATGCAATGTCATCATCACATACATTCATAATACCAGTTTATGAAAATATGCCTAAAGCAGATTGCGCAAGACCTTCTACAAATGAGACAAGCAACGTAACCACAGACTTAGTAAGAGTAAATGTTAATAGTACAATAAGATTAAGAAATGCTGTGAATGGCAATAATACAGTTGGATGGCTATATAAAGATGAAATTGTAACTAGATTGGAAAAAGCAACAGCTAAAGTTAATGGAACTTATTGGGACAAAATAAAGAAAGCAGATGGAACAACAGGGTATGTAGCTAGAGAAACTTATGAGAGTGAAAGTGAATATAAATTGTATTTAGTTCCTATAAGTGAAGATAGCGGAAATAATAGTAATAACAATAATAGCAATGAAAACAATCAAATTCTAAAAGGTGATGTAAATAAAGATGGAAAAATAACATCAAGTGATTATGTCTTAATAAAAAATTATATAATGGGAACAAGAGATATGACTGAAGAAGAAAAGAAATATGCAGATTATAATGGAGACGGAAAAATAACATCAAGTGACTATGTTCTTATTAAAAATTATATAATGAATAATTAATAAAGGAGACCAACTATGAAAAAAGTTATTAAAAGTTTAATAGTAACATTTATGATGATTTTGATAATAGCAGTTAGTATGCCAAAATCTAATGCAGCAGGATTAACAATATCATTTTCAAAATCAAGTGCAAATGTAGGAGAAAGCGTAACTGTTACAGTAAATGGAACAGGGATCGCTGGTAAAATAGCATTGAGTGTATCAGGAAATGCAACAGTAACGCCAAGCAATGTTTGGGTTGATAATTCATCTGCAACAGCCACGGTTAAAGTAAATGGAACTGGAAGTATAAAAGTTACAGCAACTCCAGTTGATGCTTCAGATTCTATAACAGCTAATCCATTTACAACAGCAACAGCAGGAACAATAACTGTAGCAACAGCAAGTACAAATAATTCAAACCAAAGCAATAATTCAAATTCAGGCTCCAATTCCAATGCTAGTTCGACAACACAACAACAAACAAAATCCAATGTAGCAACTCTAGCAAACTTAGGGATAAAAGGACAATACGACTTTACAGGATTTAAAGCAACAAAAACATCATACTCAGTAACAGTACCAAACGAAGCAGAGTCAGTAGAAATATATGCAACTAAAGGTCAAAGTGGGCAAAAAATAACAGGAACAGGAGTAAAACAATTAAACGAAGGTGCAAATACAGTAAATGTTGTAGTAACAGCAGAAGATGGAAAAACAACAAAAACATATACAATTAATATAGAAAGAAAAGCATCTGAGGAAACAACAGAGACCCCTGAAGAAAGTTCAGAAGAAACATCAACAGAAGAACAAGAAAGCTTTGGACTAAAAGAATTAAAGATAGAAGGAATAGAAATTACACCAGAATTTAAAACAGACATATATACATATACTGCAGAATTAAAAGATGATAAAACAAGTTTAGAATTAACAACAATACCAACAGAAGAAAATGCAGAAATAGAAGTTACAGGAAATGAAGATTTAAAAGATGGTGAAAATTTAATTACAGTAATAGTAAAAGAAAAAGATACAGATAAAACAGCTACATACCAAATAACTGTAAACAAAGTATCAAATGAAAAAAATATAACTGATGCAACAGTAAATAAACTACAACTAAGTAAAAAGAAAATAATAATTTTAGGTGCAGGAATAGCAGTTTTATTATTAATTATAATATCAGTAGTTGTTATTATAAAAAGAAGAAAAAATGCAAATAATAATGGAGAATATTACTATAGTGAATTATATGGTAATAATGATAAAGAAGAAAATTTACAAGAACAAATAGATGAAGATTATGAGGAACAACCAAAAAGTAAGAAACATTCAAAAGGTAAGAGATTCAAATAATAAGAGGGATATGTATGAAAAATATAAAACAAGCTGTAACTCTTGATACTGTAGAGAGAGGAAGAGAGAGCACGTTATAGTCTACTAAAAAATAAAAAAATTAAATAGTATTTAAAAGATGGGAATATTACAATGAAAAAATATGTTGTAATATTGCTGTCTTTTAGTCGTTACAAAAATTTTATTAAAATTTTAAATTATATAAAAAATAAAGGAGGAAAAGTTTAAAAAATAATTATAAAATACAATATTTTTAATCAAATTTTGTGCCTTGAAGGAAAGGAATGATAGTAATTATGAAAAAAACAATGAAAAAATATTTAATGATGTTATTTTTAACATTAAGTATAACATTATTACCAATGGGAGGAGTAAAAGCAGCATTGCAAGCAAATCCAAATACTCACGTAAAAAAGACAGATGCTCCAACAAATTGGATGAGTAATATTAGAAAAATGGAAGAAACAAATGGTTCAATGGGATTAAGTGAAAGCTTAAATTCTGATTTGACATCAAAGGAAAGTAATAATATTGATGTTCATATGATGAGAACTACTGAATATGGGGCAATTGCTATTCTTTCTGCATCCGGTTATGGAAATTCAAAAACATTACAGAATAGTTCGATAAAAACAACTACAGGAAATAAAACAGGGGTATATTTTACAGGAACTACTTGGGAGTGGAATGCAGGAGGATTACAAGGTTATATTTTTAGAGGAGTTAATGCAAAATATTATGATAGCTATACTGGAAGTTCTTCATCAGCAAAAGTTGGAGATGCAATTGGATGTAGAGGATGGCATTCAGCGTCTACCTCTAATTGGGTTACTGAGAACAACCCTTACTTCGCACGTGATAATGGAGGGTTGTTTTCGATTGACGACGACGATAATGGTGTCGCATATGCTGGTCGTGGGGTTGCAGTCTGTGGTGCTGGACTTTAAAAAATGCTAGAAAAAGGAGAAAATCAAATGAAACGAAAACCAACAGGCATAACACTAATAGCACTAGTAATAACAATAGTAATTCTTCTAATACTAGCAGGAATAACAATATCAGCAGTAACACAAAATAGTCTATTTGGCAGAGCAAGCGAATCAGCATTCAAAACCAAAATGGCAGAATACAGAGAAAAAACAAACCTATATGTATCGTGGAAAATAACTTAAATACAGACACGACAAATATAAATGCTAGAGAAATTCTAAAAAGTGCAATAGATCAAGAAATAGTAACAGACATAACCAAAGATGATGTAACAATAAATTTAGAAGATATAATAACAAACATAAAAGCAAGTGATGAAGAATTTCTAGTTGTATATAAAGGCGAATTGTGTTATGTATCAAATAAAAATACTCAAAATAATGAAAAACAAGTAAAATGGTGTAAAAATATTGGAATAAAAGTCTTAGAATATATAGAACCAACTGGAATTGTAGTAAAAAATGGAAAATATGAATTAGTAAAAGGAATTTATCTATGTACACCAGTATTAAATAAAGGATTTGTAAGCGAAAAAACAAGATACTTAGAAGTGAATAATGAAAATAATTTAACACCAGGAAATTGGATTACAGATAATCCAAGTGAAAACTGGTATGATTATAAAAATAGTCAATGGGCAAATATATTAGTCGAAAATAATGGAGCAGAAGTTTATTATACATGGATTCCAAGATATTGTTTTAAGTTGAACAACAGCACACAAAGAAGTGATGTGAAATTTATAGACACAGATAATAACTACAAAGATGAAAATGGAAACATAACAACTTGGGAACAATTACAAACAGATGGATATCAAATTCCAGAAGCATTTACATTTGATGGAAAACAATTAACTGGTTATTGGGCAATGAAATATACAGCAGGAGATTAGAAAGGAGATACAAGCGTGAAAATTAATATTAAAGAAAAAATAAAAAAACATAAAAAAATAGTAATATTAATAATTGTAATAATATTAATTTTTGCTTGTATTATTCCAATTACTAACATCATAAATAGACAAAATCAAATCAAAGAAATAAAAGACAAACCATTATTAGAATATGAAGTAACAAAAAAAGTAGAAAATAATAAATACGAAATATTAGTAAAAATAAATAATGAAAATGGAATTGAAACAGTAAAATATACAAAACCATATACAAATAAAGAAACACAACTTAATGCACATAACAAAATAATTGTTGGAATAGACTATGTAGCTGAAGATAAAAAGGATTATGAATTTAAAATAAAACTGGTTGGAGAAGATGAAAAAACAGAAATCTTACATTTTGAAATTCCAAGAATAAAAGGAAATTATACATTATCAAAAGGAATATATGTAAATGAACCAGATTTAACAGGATATAATCAAAATTATACTAGATATCTAGACATAACAGCAGATGGAAATTTAACACCTGGAAATTGGGTAAATGGAGACAAACCAGAAAATTGGTATGATTATAAAAATAGTCAATGGGCAAATATTTATGTAGAAAACAATGGGTTAGAAACATACTATACATGGATTCCAAGATACTGTTTTAAGCTTGACCAAGAAAATCAAAGAAGTGATGTTAAATTTATAGATGTATATAATAACTATAAAGATAAAAATGGGGTAGAAACAAAATGGGAAGAGCTAGAAGCACAAGGTTACCAAGTTCCAGAAGCCTTTGAATTTTCTAATACACAAATTCCAGGTTATTGGTCAATGAAATATACCGCGGGAGAAAGTGATAAATATACTATTAACTTTGAAACAATAGCTAGTAAACAAAAAGTAAAAATTACAAATATAAAAAAAGATACAACAGAAGAAATTGCTAAATACACATATGCAATAGATGGAAATATTATATATGAAAGTACAACACCAGAAGATTTTGAAAAAGTTGAATCAACAGAAAATGAAAAAGTTGTAAATGTTACAGCATTAAACTCAGCAGGAGAAATTGTTGGAAGTATGACAAAAAAATGTAAACAAGCAGTGGTAAATCCACCGGAACTTACAGGATTTAATGCAGATATAACATTTTATGTAACATATGATGAAAATGATAATGAACACAGCACAATACCAATTAGTAGTGATGCCCCAGAAGATTGGTATGATTATGGAGATTCAAAATGGGCAAATATTGTAACAAGAAATAATGGATTAGAAACATATTATACTTGGATACCAAGGTATGAATTTAAATTAGACCAGACAGCTCAAAGAAGCAATATAAATTTCTTAGAAGGAACAACAACACAAAATTCAGATGGTTATCAAATTCCAGAAGCCTTTACATTTGATGGAAAACAATTAACAGGTTATTGGGCGATGAAATACACAGCTGGAGATGCAGCAGCACCAAGATTTGACACAGAAGTAATGGCAACAAGTGCAAGCATAAAAACAAAAGGAATAACAGGAACAGCTAAAGCAGATGGACAAGTATATAAATATTATATTAATGGAGAATATAAAGGAGAAAAAACAGAAGCAACAGAAAGTTTTGAATATACAGGATTAAACCCGAAAACAAAATATACAATACAAGTTGAAATAAGAAATAGTACAACAGATGAATATATTGGCTCAATAGTAAAACAAATAAGTACGATAGATGCAAATAAACCAGAACTAATAGGCTTTAATGCAGACTGCACATATTATGTTTTATATGATGAAAATGGAAATGAAACAATAGGAGATAAAATTAAAAATGATGGAAGTAATATGCCAAATAATTGGTATGATTACAGTCAAAGTAAATGGGCAAATATAGTTGTACAAGCAAATGGAAAAACAACATATTTTACATGGATACCAAGATATGAATTTATGATAACCAGCAGTCAATATGCTCAACCATCAATTGGAAGAACAGAAGTAAGATTTATAGAAGGAACATCAACCCAAACAGATACAGGATACCAAATCCCAGAAGCATTCACCTTTGATGGAAAACAATTAACAGGTTACTGGGCAATGAAATATACAGCAGGAGATTAAAAAATCCCCCTAAAAAAGCGAATATTACATTTATATTACATTTGTAAAATTTATTGCAAAATTAAAAACTTTAAATTATAATATAGAAGAATAAAGAAAACTTTAGGGGGAAAAAATGGAAACATTTGCAGATTATCTTTTAAAAGAAACAGATTTAGTAAATAAAATGGATATATTAAATAGATTACAAAGATTACTAAAAGAAAGAAAAGGAATAACTATATACTTTAACAATACGGTAATATTCAAAACAGAAATAGCAAGAATGTTTATAGATTATTCAAATTTAGATGTTGATAGAAATCTTGTATTAACAGCTTGCTTATTGTGTAATTGCAAAAAAATAGATGGACCACAAAGCTTAGAAAGTTTGCATAGTTACGCTAAAAATGGAGCAGATTTTTTAGCAACCCTAGGTTTCGATAAAAGATTTTGTAAAATCTGTGAAGAAGTTAATAGATATAGTGGAAGTGAACCAAGAGAACCTGAAAGTGATATATTAGAATTAGTAGATAATTTTGGAGGAATGCTTTTAGATAGACCAGAAAGAGCTGGTTATACACCAGAAAAAGCATTAATTCAACTAGAAGAAAGCAATTTAAGAGGAAAAGAAAATATATATTTAGAACAATTTAAGCAATTTGTTAGATTAGTTCAGGAGGTAGAAGTATAATGCAAGAAGTAGAGAACAAAGAAATTGGAGTAAAAGTACCTATATTATATAAATTAACAGTTACTTGTCAAAATCAAAAACAAGATAGGTATTTATATAATGCAAATGAATATGTTGATAGATGTGACCAAGAAGTAAAGAGGAGAAAATCACCAAGAAAAAGTGAAAATCAAAATAATATTGATAAATCATTATTTACAGAAGAAGATATAAGTAAAGTGCTTCATAGAGAAATTGAAGATGATGAAATGGAAAGATATTAAAAAATAGACGACTTTAAGTCGTCTAAATTTTTAATAAAGAAAAGAGGAACAAAAAATGTACGAAATATTTGCAGATTTACATGTGCACATAGGTAGATCAGAAAACGGAAAACCGATAAAAATAACAGCAGCAAGAAGTCTAAATTTTGCCAATATAGCAAAAGAATGTGCTGAAAGAAAAGGAATAAATGTAGTAGGAATAATAGACTGTGCATCACCTTATGTTATAGAAGACATAGAAAACTTCTTAAAAACAGGGGAAGCATATGAATTAAAAGATGGAGGAATAATATATAAAGACAAAGTTTGTATATTATTAGGAAGTGAAGTAGAAACATCAGAAGTAGGAAGAAATGGAAAATGTGGAGCAGCACATAATGTATGCTTTTTCCCACATCTAAAAGACATAAAAGCCTTTTCAAATGAAATGAGCCATCACATAAAAAATATAACTTTAAGCACTCAAAGGTCAGATATATCTGGTTATGAATTAATAGATATAGTAGAAAAATACAATGGCATTTTAATACCAGCACATATATTTACACCATTTAAAAGCTATTATGGAAATTGCACAGATAGATTACAAAATATTTTCAAAGAAAAATATGACAAAATATTTGCAGTTGAATTAGGTTTAAGTTCAGATACATTTCTAGCAGATGAAATATCAGAATTAGAAAACAAAACTTTTGTAACAAATTCAGATGCGCACTCTTTACCAAAAATTGCTAGAGAATATAACAAAATGCAAGTAGAAGATATATCATTTAAAGAAGTAGTAAAAGCATTAAAAAACGAAGACGGAAGAAAAATCTTAGCAAATTATGGATTAGACCCTAAACTTGGAAAATATCATAGAACATATTGTGACAATTGTAATCAAACAATAGAAACAAAAGAACCAGTAGAAAAATGTCCATACTGTGGAAGTGACAAAGTAACATTTGGAGTTTTCGATAGAATAGAATTAATAAAAGACAAAAAAGAAACAAAAAGCCCAGAAAATAGACCACCATACATATATCAAGTACCATTAGGATTTATACCAGGAGTTGGCGGAAAAACAATAGAAAAACTTTTAGACAATTTTGAAACAGAAATGAATATACTTCACAAATTATCAAAAGATGATATAGAAGCTGTTGTTGGAGAAAAAGTAGCAAATAGCATAGAAAAAGCAAGAACTGGAAATGCTAAAGTACAAGCTGGTGGTGGAGGAAACTACGGAAAAATAATATAATAGAAAGTTCTAAAAATCTCATTATTGAATACACATTATGTATAAAATATGTGCTTGATAAGGAGATTTTTTGATGAAAAAAAATAGCAGATTTCATTTAAAAACAATAATTGCAAATCATATATTAAATAATAGTAAAGAATATATTTTAGTAACCTTAATATTTGTAATCGGAATATTTTTAGGAGTAATGTTTATAAACAGTACACAAGATACACAAATTTCTGAAATAACATCATATTTTAATACATTTATAGATAAGTTAAAAAACACAGAAAAAATAGATAATATGCTATTATTTAGAACAACCTTAAAAGAAAATATAATGTTAGCATTAACACTTTGGTTTTTTGGAACAACTGTAATAGGAATTCCAATAGTATTTGGAATTGTACTATATAGAGGATTTTGTTTAGGCTATACAATATCAGCAATTATAACAATTTTAGGACTTCCAAAAGGAATATCGTTTGTATTATTATCATTAGTATTACAAGACATAATCTTAATACCAGCAATAATCGCAATAGCAGTAAGTGGCTTCAAACTATATAAATCAATTGTAAAAAATAGAGATAGAGAAAATATAAAAGTCGAAATTTTAAGACACACAATCTTCTCATTAATTATGTTAGGACTATTATGTATATCAGCAATTGTAGAAACATTTATATCAACAAATTTATTAAAAAATTTTTTAAAATATTTCTAAAAATGTATTTACATTTTACAAATATTTTGATATAACATATACATAATTTATGTAAATAATAATTTTGAAATAGGGGTAAGAAAAATGGAGAAACAATTAAAACTTTTTTTTGAATTTTTAGAAAATGATAAAAAATTATCAAACAACACATTACAATCATACAAAAGAGATTTAAAACAATTCAAAAGATTTATAGAAGCATGCGAAGTTCCATACAACAGAGTAGACGAAGAAACAATGAAAGAATACATACAAGAATTAGAAGAATTAGGTAAAAAACCTTCAACTATTTCAAGATGCATAGCCTCAATAAGATCATTCTATCAATACGCAATGAAAAAAGGAAAAGTAAAAAAAGACCCAACAAGAAATATACAATCACCAAAAGTAGAAAAAAGAGTTCCATGTGTGTTAACATCAAAAGAAGTTGAATTATTATTAGACCAACCAAAAGACATAGACTTAAAAGGAACAAGAGATAAAGCAATGCTAGAATTTGCATATGCTACAGGAATGAGAGTTACAGAAATAATTTCATTAGATATAGATGACATTAACTTTGAAGAGGGATTCGTAAATTGTAGAAACGCAAACAAACCAAGAATAATTCCATTAGGAAAATTATCATTAAAAGCATTAAAAGAATATACAGAACAAGCAAGAAATATATTAATAAAAGACGATAATGAAAAAGCATTATTTGTAAATGTAAATGGTCAAAGATTAACAAGACAAGGATTCTGGAAAATTATAAAATACTATAAAGACCAAGCACATATAACAAAAGACATAACACCACACGTTTTAAGACATTCATTTGCAACACATTTATTGCAAAATGGAGCAGACTTAAAATCAATACAAACAATGCTAGGACATTCAGATATATCATCAACACAAGTTTATATGCAATTTCAAGATGAAGGAATAAAAGATATATATAGAAAGGCTCATCCAAGAGCATAATTAAATATTATTTATAATAAAGAAACACATATTGGAACAAAAGCTAAATATGTGTTTTATAAGTAATAATTAAGGGGATTAAAAGTTTGAAAAATAATTGTAAAATACAATATTTTTAATCAAATTTTGTGCTTTCAAAGAAAGGATACTAGTAAATATGGAAGATAAAGTAGAATTAGTAGAAACAAATAATCTAACCAGAAAACAAAATATAATATTATACTTTTTTATATATGCTTTTTTAGGATGGCTATTAGAAACAGCATTTTGTATTTTAACAACAGGAGTTTTTACAAAAAGAGGATTTTTATATGGACCAATATGCCCAATATACGGCTTTGGAGCGATTTTGTTAATAGAGAGTTTGAAAAATATAAAAACAAATACAGTAGGAAAATTCTTTGTTGGAATGATAGCATTTACAATATTTGAGTAT
>OGYP01000257.1_pt1 | contig 25562 bp, 36 predicted proteins | sample 1576571 | NCBI WGS metagenome assembly OGYP01 (sample SAMEA3541559, study PRJEB24748) | human gut metagenome | biome: human gut; feature: human-associated habitat; material: faeces | place: China | collected 2012
GATACCTGGGACTTGCTCTCCAATGATTAATTCCCCAATAAATTGAAAAACAAAATTGGACTATTTTATAAATATCAATTAATGAAAGGAAACTATGAATAGCCTATTGCTCAATGTTATTTGTGCTTTCGCCATTGCGAACACACCTGCCGGAGCCGCGCGGAGGCAGGGAATCCCCGGGCACGGGCCTGAAATCGCCGTCCGGAAGGGGCGTTTCCAGAACGGCCTTCGCGTGCGCGAGGGGAAGCGCGGAGAAAGACTGCCAGACCGGGGAGGCGGACCTCGGGCCCGGCGTAAGGCATCTGTGGCTGTAGCTCAAAGCGTTGTCGAGCCTCTCCGCGTCCTCCTTCAGGACGCACGGATCCGGGGCAGGATCCATGAGGACACGCAGGCCGCCCTTGAGAAAGCGCGCAGGCAGGAAGTCCTGGCGTCCTGAAAGGGAACGGCAGGCGTTCATGACCCGTGAAAAGAGGACTGAGGCGACCCGGGCCTGCTCCCCTGCGTCATCATCGGGCACGCCGAGGCGGGCGAGGAGCTTCTGCATGGGCTGGCGCAGGTAGGCGCTGTTCAGGAAGCGGGAACTGGAGGAAAGTCCCATTTCCGCGGCCTCGCTGAAACTGAGGCTCGTGTACCAGACTGGTCCCGGGGGAAGGCCTGCCGCGCCATCGTCCGGAAGGCGGCCGGGTTCCCCCTCCCCGAGACAATACCAGCCGCGGTCGAGCGATTCCGGTCTGTCAAAGACGATGGCGCCGAAATTTTCATTGCCGGGCATATCTGCCTCCGTATTGGGTCAGACAGTTCATCCAGTCCTCCTCCCAGCCGCGGGGGCCAAACCAGGCGCGGCAGTCCGCGTACACGCCGGCCTCCGTATCCGAGCTGATGCCGTAGAGCCAGCGCAGGCCGCCGAGGCTTCGCTGAAGACGGCCGGGATCATAGCCTGGCCTTTCCTGAAGACGCGCCAGCGCGGCGCCGAATGAGGCGGGATCGGTTTCGAGGAGGCGGACTGTGTCGCCGCCTTCCGGATCCATGAAACAGCCCGCGGGAAGCCGCTTCTGGGAAAGCCTGCGCCAGAGCGGGGACACCACGCGCGCCATATGGCGGGCCCCTGCCGTGGCCCCGGGCAGATTTCCCCTGAGGCGGGCTATGGCCATGACGTGGACGAGCAGGTTGAGGGCGGCCTGGCTCACCCCGGGAAGCCAGATGAACTTCCCGGGGCGTCTGCGGACCGTGAGGCCCATATGGAAAATCCCGTGGCAGAGCGGGCAGAGCGTGACGAGGTTCTCAGGCCGGTTGTCCGCGTGATCGCCATTCAGATGATGCACCTCAAAACCGCCCGAAGGGGCGCCTTCGCTGGGCCAGGACGGCAGTCCGCAGGCCTGGCAGACGAAATGATCCCTCTTCAGGCACCTGAGCCGGACACCGCGGAAATCCGCGTCCGCCACTCCGGCGTGCGGATCATCCCTGCGGTACGTGCCCGCCTTAACCTGGAAAGTAAGGGGAACGGCCACAGGACTACAGGCCGATGGCGTTGAGCTCGGGATCGCCGGCCGAGAGGGACCCCGAGGTCATCTGGGCGATGGTGGCCGCGGCGAGGAGACAGGCGCCGATGACAATGGCCATGAGCGCGCCGCCCTTGGGACGGCCGGGCTGCTGGGAGAGGCTGTAGAGCTGCCACAGCCCGAGACCAACCAGAAAGAAGCCGGCGAGCGCGAAGCCCGCCTTGAGGGCCGGCCCGAACTTGGCGATTTCACCGCGCACGCTGTCTGACATGTCGCCGAGGCTTCCCGCGGCGCGGGCCGTGGCGCAGGGCATGAGGAGGACAGGCGCAGCGAGGGTATGGAAAAGATGGCGGAAGAAGCGCATGAAAAATCTCCTTTTGCCCGTTCAGCTGCCGAGAAGGCGGGTGACAACGTCCCTGAGGACGCCGCCCGCCGAAGCGCCGAGCACGAGCATAAACTGACGGATATTGACGCAGAGCGTGCCGCCCGCGATGTGGGTGACGGCTCGCCAGAAGCAGTCCCCGCCCTCGGCGGAGCGCTTCAGGAGCACGAGGCCCTTCGCGATCTGGTAAAAGCCGACAAGCATGACGATAACGAGGGCAAGCCGCACCATGTCTGCGTACGGCCCGGGTCCGGTTTCCACGGTGGCGAGGCCTTCGGGAGCCGAGGCATTGAAGAGGCTTTCCGTCAGCATGTCGGTGACGGCGCGGAAACTCAGGAGGAGGGAGCCCGCGGCGATTCCCGCTGCGGGCCCCGCGGCGGAACGCCCCTCCCTTCCGGCGGAGCGGAGCCGCAGAAGCGAGGCGCAGAGCATGCCGAAACCGGTGAGCGCGGCGCAGGCGGTGATGAGATCGTAGAAGGAAGCGAGTTCGCCGGCGAGCCTCGCGCAGACAGCCATGAGATCATCTGTCACGGGGAAGCCCGGCTATTCGCCGTAGCGGATGACACCGCGGTCCGTGCTGACATTGCCCGTGGCGAGATCCACGTCCCGGATCCTGAGCCTGCCGGCCCTGTCGCCCCTGGCCACGGTTCAGATTTTACCGCCGGGATCCTGCACGATGGCCCGCGTGGCGGAAAGTCCGAGAACGGACCAGCCCTCGAGACCGCCGGACGGCGGAGAGGAGGGCTCTCCGGCTTCAGCCTTTCTGGGAGCGGAGCGCCCGGAGGAGGACGCGTCAGCGCGGCGCGCGCTTTTCTCCACAGCGGCCTGCAGATCGCGCGCCGCCCGGCGCAGGGCACGGATGTCCTCCTCTCCCGCGGCCTGGCGGGCGGCAAAGCTCTCGCCGAGTTTTTTCAGATCTTCCCTGAGGGCCGCGAAGCCGTTTCTGAGATCTTCAGCCGTGGCAGGGCGGCCGGCTTCAGCCATGAGCGGCTCCCCGTCCGCCGCGGAGGGGACATCCGTCACGGCCGGACGGACCGGGGCTGCGGGACCGGCAGCGGACGCTGACGGCGCTGTGCCGCTTTCAGACGCGGGAGAAAGAAGCGCCTCCTGCGCCGCGGCCGTGTCCCTGTCAGCTGCTCGAGAAGAAGACAGCGGCCCTCCGCTGCCATCTTCCGCCTGAGGCAGAGCGCGCAGGGCGCCGGCCTGTCTGCGGACGAGCTCGGCCTCGGCCGCCGTGGTGGGAAGCCCGGCCCCGCCGTCTCCGCTTCCCGATCCCGAGGCGTACCAGACGGCAGCTCCGGAAACGAGGAGGGCGAGAGCGGTGAGACAGACCCGGCGGCGGACGGCGGATCTTCCGGAGCCCCTGCCCCGGCTTTCCTCTTCCTGATTTTCAGCGTCTCCATCATCGTCTTCTTCCTCCTCTGGCGCGGGCTCCGCCTCTTCTTCACGGACGGACGCTGCCCCCTCAGGGAACGCGCCGTCTTCCGGGCCGCTTTTATTAATATTGTTATAATAATGAACGTTTTCTTTTTCGGGATATGGCACATCCTGCCGGCTCCCGAGAAGACGTCCGAGGGCCGCCACTGCGGCTGAGCCCTCATTCTCCTCTTCCGCGATACCTTGATCCGCCTCGCCCGGATCCCCTTCAAGCGCGAGATCAGGAGCGGGATCGGAATCCGGGGAAGCAGCGGCCCCTGCCGGTTCCGCATCCCTGACGTCTGCGAAGACGTCAGGCTCTTCCGCCGCGTCCGTGGCAGGCGCGGCCGGATCTCCTCCGGATCCGGCCGCCTTCTGCTTTACCGGGGTGCCTTTATTTCCGTCTCCCTCTTCCGGTCCGCCGAAGAGATACAGCGCCGCCTCCTCCTCAGCGGAAACCGCCGGCTCCACGGCCGGGGAGTCCGGAACCGCTCCGGCTGCCCGCGGCGCGGGAGGCGTTTCCTTCAGGGGCACGGTTTCCCTGAGCCAGGTGAAGCCGCCGTCCAGGAGGCTGTCTTCCCCGGAAACGGCACGCTCATCCTCCCTGTTTTCTGCCATACAGTTCCCTCACTCTCCCGCGCGCCGGGCGCGGGGATAGGTGTTTTCGCTGCCACGATCCGGAACGGCGGGGGCGGCAGCCCTCCCCTGTTCACGCTGACGCGCGTAGGCCTGTTCCCGTTCTATTTCCGCCTCAGTCCCGCTCCGTCCCGTCCCTGTGCCGGATCGTTCCCGGACTTCAAGGAGCAGCAGCCCCATTTCGGTGCCTGATTTGAGGATGACAGTGGGCGGCATCCCGAAATTCTGCTCCAGAAGGCCCGCGGCGCGTCTGCCCACGCGGGCGCCGCCGAGCCACAGCTGATCCCCGAGGTCGTAGCGCGGGTAGCGCTCCGAGCTCCCGTAAATGGTGCTCGTCGAGGAGACGCCGGAGCGGGCCACCGCGTCTCCGAAGCCCTCCAGGAAGGACGCGGCCACAAGGCCGCCCCAGCGGGCCAGAAAATGCCTGTCGACGCTGCCCGAAACCGCGGTTCTGTCTGTGGCGGGATCGATGGCGTACGCCTGCACGGCATAGCGGCTGCCGTCACGCAGGACAAAGGAGCTGAAGCGCAGCACGAGGTGCTCGCCGAGCCTCTGGAAGGAACCAATGGCCCTGGCTCCTCTGAAAGGGCCCATGATGACCTCCACCATGGCCGGACCCGGCGCGTCGGAATCGAGCGTCACCCGGTTCACGGCGTAGAGAATGTCCCCGGGCAGGACGCCGGGCACGCCCGTAGGGGGAGCGGCCGGCGTCACGGCATGCCGTGAAGTGTCAGTCCGGGGAGAGGGACGGTTCAGCACCATGGCCGCCGGCTGGCCGGGATCGCTCCTGAGGCCGGCGAGATACGAAATCACGGTCTGATCGCCCCTTTCCCGGCGCTCCGCCGGACGCGTCCGCACGCGGGGCTGCGGTGAGACGGGCGTGAAGACGGGCACGTCCTCCCGTTTCGCCGCGGGAGGCGCGGGAGCGGGAGCCGGCGGCTCCCGGGTCACGCGCGGCGCCTCAAAGGGCTCGGCAGGCACGGGCTTACCGACGCCGGAAGCCGGCGCCACGAAAGTGCCGCCCTTCTCTATGGCCTCGCTGCCCCTGCGCGCCGAATAGTCGTCAAGGCGGCGCTTGTACTCGGGACTCGTCTCCGCGGACACGCCCTTCAGATCGCTTTCGCCCGGAGACAGCCCCGAGACCTTCATTCTGCCGGCCTCACTGCCTGACAGGGCACAGCGCCCGGCGAAAATCAGGGAAAGGACAAGGGCTGTGAAGAGCCCGGCCCGTATGAGTCCTCCGGAAAGGCGGCGGCCACGCGCAGGAGCCGCCTCTACCGTTTCCTCAGGTGAAGGAAGGGTCAGATCCGGAAAATTCCTGGCGTCACGCCCTGTGTCACTCATGCCGCCTCCCCGCTTCCCCGGACGCGAGTCCGGTCATGAGTTTCACGCGCTCTCCGCCCACGCTGAGCACCACAAAGGGCGCCCGCGGCAGGGCGTAGACGGTGAGGCCTCCGCAGCCGGCCCGGGAAAGCCAGGCCGGCCAGACCGCGTGATGGCCTGTCCTCAGATAGATCCTGTCCCTGTAAAGCCACGCCCGCGTGCCCGGATATTCAGGCTCGAGACGGACGGGCCTCGCGCCGTCCGGCGGCACGCCGTGCACGAATTCCAGAAGATCGGCGGACACGGCCTCAGGGGCCGGCGGGGCCAGCACCGCCGGCTTCGCGTTGGGGCCGCCCCGGTCGAGGCGGAAGACCACAAGCGCGTCGCCCACGCGTCCGCGCCTCGCCTGCGATTCCGTGATGAGGTGCAGGACGACCGGATACGGCGCGTCCTCCAGGGTGACCATGAGGTTTGACGAGGCGTGGTTGGTCAGAGGCACAAGGCTCACCACGTTGGAGGCCACGTTCGCCCGGGCCGTGCCTGTCCGGTTTCTGGCGCCAGACTGCGCTTCCCCGTCCTCCGCCTCCACCTTCGGCTGCGTGGCCTGAAAGGCCCGGGCGTTGCCGAGAACGATGGAGAGCACGGGCCAGGGCTCGCCGGTGGCGTCCTGAAACATGACTGTTGAGGAATAACCGGCCGTGAGCCGGATGACCTGGGGAACGGCGCCGGGCACGGCGCTTATCTGCCGCGTCCCTGTGCGCATGCGCGCGGGCCCGGGAGCGGCGGCGCCCTCCACCCTGTCGCGCTTCTCGATATAGGTCCGTATCTCGCCGGGATCCACGGGAAGGAGCTTTTCCACGGATTCCTCGAAGATACGGGAGCGTTCCTCGCCCCCGTCCTCTTCGGACGCCTTCCCGTCTCCTGCGGCGTCAGCCGCGAGAACAGAGGCAGCGGGAAAAACCGCGAGAGCGAGGCAGAGCGGAAGCCAGCATTGCATTTCGGTCGTCTCTCCTTGGGGAAAACAGGCTCACGCCCTTTCTGCCGTACGCGTACGGCAGGAGCGCGGAAAGGCCCTGACTCTTCCGGGCCGCGCAGCGGGCCACTTCCCGGCGCGCGTCGGAAAATAGAATAACTGTATTGACATGTCAATCGTTTTTCTTTAATTTCCGCCCCACGCCCGGCGGAAGTATCGGGCGCCGGGAAGTTTTTCCGTATTGAAGGACATAAAAAACTTTCGTCGCTCCATATAAAGGAGGGAATTTTATGAATCCGGCAGTGCTTTTTCTCTTCCTTCTCTCAGCGCCCGTGGCGGGGTGCGCCCTGCGCTCCGGCGCGCAGGCAGGCGAGGAGCCGCGCTCGCGCGTGGACATGGCGCTCGCTGACGCGTCGGACTCCATCACCAGGGATCTCGCCATCCTGACAGGGGGAAACCGCGTGACCGCCCCGGCAGTGCTGGGAGGCTCCCTCGCCGCGCCCGTGAGCCTCGTCTTTGACGGCCCCCTCGAGGAAAGTCTTGAGCGCGTGTGCGCCCTCACGGGCTTCCGGCTTGAGGCGAAGGGGGTGAAGCCCGACATTCCCACAATGGTGCACGTGCGGATGACGGCCAGGCCGGCCATCGCCGTGATCCGCGAAATCGGCCTGCAGGCCGGCCCGAAGGAAAAAATCACGGTGGACGAGGCCGGCCGCCGCATCGGGCTGGAGCGGGCCGGGGCATGAGAAAACTTCCCGGATTCCTCCTTTTTTCTGCTCTCATCCCTGCCCTTGCGGGCACGGCTTCCGCTTTCGATGACGGCAGGCACCTTGCCGCGGATAAGCCGGCCTGGGGCGGCCGGATCATGACAGCCCCGCGCCCGGCGGATCTCAGGCCTTCCGTCACGTACGGTGACGGGAGCGGGGAAGCGGCCCGCGAAAAGCTCCTCCGCATGGAAAGATCCGGAGGGCGGGAAACGGCCGCTTCCCCGGAGAAAAGCAGCCTCCGTGAAAGGGCGCTCGGCGAGGCAGCGTCCACCCTGGCCTTTCAGCAGGGGCTCGCCTGGCGCTACGCGAAGCTTATGGACGCCTGCGGGAAAAGGGAGCACATTTTCGATCGCGTTTTCAATTTCGGGCCCCTTCTCATGGACGGCAGGGTTCTGCCTCCTGTCATACGCTGGGCCGGCAGGGGGGTCAGTCTCGGCGGGAACGGCGAGGCCAGAAGCGTGGAGGCCAGCTACCGCATCGTGCGCCCGGCCGCCATCGTGACGAGGGCCCCCACCTGGCGGGACTATCTCATGACAGGCGTCCCGGAAACGGAAAACCGGCCGGCCATTCTGCCGGCCACACAGGCCGAGAAAAAAGCCTGGAAGCGCGGCGTCACGGAGGGCTGGGCAGCCGGCGCCGCGGCCGCGGACGAACTTTTTTCCGTGAACATGAACCGGCTCGTCGCCGACTACCGCGGCATCCTGCGCTTCAGGATGCTGGCGCGCAGGGGCATGGTCAGCCTGCCCGTGCTGGCCGAGGGACGCCTTGCCGTGCGCGTGGAAAAGCGGACCCTGGACGTGGGGGAAACCACGTTCCGCATCAGCGTGCCTGCCGAATTCCGGGATATGGAAAACTGGTCAGCCGGCACGGACGGGAGGGAGGAATGACAGAACTCTTTCCCGAGCCCCTGCGCCACGAGCTCACCCGCTCCCAGATGGACCGCATCCTGCTCTGGTGTGTTATTATTCAATAATTTCATATAGTTACATGCCATTTTTGCACCATTTGCACCAAGGTTAAAAAATACAGGCCGCCGCAACCGTTCCGGTAGGGGATTTTTCCCTTGCCGGAACTTTTTTTAACTTTTTCAAAAAAAATCTTGAAAAACCATTTGATAAATCAAGTTGGCGGGATTATCTTGTTCTTAACGAGAGGGGGGAAAGAAAAAAAAGAAACCCCCTTCCCCCCCCCAAGAAACCACAAAGGAGACAAAATATGACCACTATCGAGACCCGCACCGCTGAAATCGCCGAAGCCCTCAACACCCTTTCCCGCAAGTCTGACATCACCGCAAACGATATTCCGCCCGTCCTCCAGAACTCCTGCATCGCCGGCACTGAATCCGTCCGGAACGCCATCCACGCTATCGGCTACCATCTCACCCTCGATCAGGTGGCCCGCTTCTTCGCCACTATCTACACCGAGCAGGACAGGGACGCTTTCCTTGCCGCTTATGAGGCCGCCGCGCCGGCATGCTATGACCAGGAAGCCGACCTCGAGACCAGCGCGCCGTGGTGCTGTCCCTGGCTCACCGGCATCATGGGTGCGGATGAGGGTGATACTCCTGAGTCTCTGGGCCGGAAGGCCGCCTTCATCGACTATCGTGACCTTGAGATCTGCTTCGGGGCCGGAGACGACAGCCTGACGAAGCGGACTGAAGCCGCCATCCTGAGCATCCTGCTTGACGGAACCAGCATCCCGGCCTTCCTCAATCCGGAAACTGCTGTTCTGACACAGGCTCGCGCCGAGATCGCCGAAGCCGCTTCCCTCGATGACGAGGCGCGCGAGCGCCTCACCCATGAGATCGTCCGCGATACCATCACGGACATCATGCCCCGCGTGGCCGAGCGCGAGAGCGAAAACCGCTAGGTAAAGGAATCCCCCGGATTTATCCGTGGGGAGTGTCAACTCCAGTGACTCCTAAGCAACGAACGGGGCCCCTTTGTGGGCCCCCAAAAAAAAACAGACAGGAATAAGGAGACTGCAATGACTGTTGAAGAATTTTTGGGCGACGTTATGGCACAGGTCGATTTCATACAAACGTTCGCGGATTATGCCCCGGACGGGTACAACCTTGAAGCCGACCTTAAATTAGACGCGCCATTGTGTAAGCCTTGGGAAGCAGACCGGGAGATGTTTCTTGACGGCTGGGATCCGGAGGCGAGCGTCGAGGAGAACGCCCTGGCGTATGAGCAATACATACATCCGTTCCTTAGTGATATTCTTTCATCGATGAAGAAGTAACAGGGGATACTTCCCCCAAACAAAGGCCCGTGGGTTTGTCGCCCGCGGGCTTTTTTCTTTTCTTGTTGGCGTCCTTGCCCTATCCTTGCCGGCATATTTTGTGGAGGAACTGCAATTATGCCCAAAAAAATGACAGAGGACGAAGTACGCGATAAGGCGCGCGGAATCCTGAATATGGAAAATAAAGCCGGCGTCACGTCCGGGGTTGGTCAAGTCACGTCGTTCAATCAGCTTGGCTTCCCCGGTGTAAACGACAAGCCCGACGGGTGGTATCTGCCTGAGAACGTTAAGGAAGTCGCCGTAGTGGTGGAATTGAAGGCGTCCGGCGTTGCGCTGGAAGATAAGCAGGTTGACGAGCTTTTGAAGAACGTCCGGATTGTGCAGAAGCGGTACGGGAAAGTTGTCGGCGTCCTCTATAACGGCGACGACACGCGCGTGTTCAAGGGCGAGGAAGAGTATACGGCGCAAGGCTCAAACGTCCTACAGAACATAGACTACTACACGGCGCTGTTCACAGAGGATAAAATAGACAAGGAGCGTATCTACTCCCTGACAGCCAAAATCAATAACTGCCTGCACTTCCAGTTCGGGATCAAGAACCTGTACCACAGAATGATTTTTACGGCTTGCGCCCTTGTTGCCGAAAGGTACGGCGGAAACATCAGGAAGTTCAAAGATATGGGTTACGTCACCTTTCATACGGGAATTTCGGACGTCCTGACAAAATCGCTTGAAGCAAGCAAGGCACAGAATGCAAAAATCGGGATCCTTGTCGATGAATATAACCGGATCCAGATGAACACGCAGGACAACCAGGCGGCAATCAATGACTTTATAGATTGGGTCGTTGCCATTTCCGATTGCGTCAATTCCAGTGAGTGGCGCGGAGAAGACGTTATGGGAATCTTCTTCAACGAGTTCAACCGCTACAAGAAGAAAAGCGAATCCGGGCAAGTGTTCACGCCCGAACATATCACGGATTTTATGTACAAAATTCTTGAGGTGAACAAGAACGATCGCATTCTGGATGCAACGTGCGGAAGTGGCGGTTTCCTTGTCAAAGCCATGGCAAACATGATCCATGAGGCGGGCGGCCCTGAGACTGACAAAGCAAAGGAAATCAAGTCTTCCCAACTCTACGGCATTGAGTTTGACAGAGAAATCTTTGCCCTTGCGTGCGCCAACATGCTTATCCACAAGGACGGCAAGACAAACCTTGAGCAGGAAGACGCAAGGACAGAAAAGGCCGGTGACTGGATTAAGAGCAAAAACATCACAAAGGTTCTCATGAATCCGCCCTACGAGAACAAGTACGGCTGTATGACTATCGTTGAGAACGTCCTTGACCACGTTCCGGCGCGGACTGCTTGCGCTTTTATTCTGCCAGACAAGAAACTGGAGAAAGCAAGCAAAACGCAGGTCAGGAGAATGACTGCTCACCACTCACTAAGGAAGATCATAAAACTGCCTGAAGATCTGTTCTTTGGGATCGGCGTCACAACAAGCATTTTTGTGTTTGAGGCCGGAGCGCCACAGGGCGGCAAAGAGATTTTCACGTGTTGGATGAAGGAAGACGGACTGCAAACCGTCAAAAACAAAGGCCGTCACGACGTGCGCGGGCGTTGGCCTGATATTGAAAAACGTTGGGTAGACATCGTGCGCAAGCAATCCGGCGATGACACATGCCAGTGGATCAAGCCAGGAGAACACCTATCCTATCAGGTGCCGCAAAAACCCTTTGAGATTTTTGAAGAAGACTTCCGGAAAACCGCGATGGACTACATTCTCTTTGAGCGCGGAATTGACGTAAAAGAATTGAGGACAAGACTAGCAGATAAAGCGATGTACGGCCGCCCTGAGGAGGGAGAAAAGAACAATGAAAAACAAGATTGATACAAGCGGGTGGAAAGAATTCAAACTTACAGATGTTTTTAAAATGTCTAACACGAAAAGCATAGTACAAAGCAAGATTATACCTGATAGCGGTTTAACACCATATATAACATCTTCTTCAGAAAACAACGGAATTTTAACTTATATCGATTGCCCAACAGAATGGATAGATAACGGCAACTGCATAATGATAGGAGGTAAAACGCTAGCATTTACATTTCAAAAAAATGACTTTTGTTCAAACGACAGCCATAATATTGTTTTATATTTAATAAATAAAAAATACCAGAAAAAAACTATTTATTTGTTTCTAATATCGGCATTGCAGGCGTCTCTTTATCAGCTTTTTTGTTGGAGTGATTCAATTTCAATGAAAAAAGCATTAGATGCGACGTTTTTTCTTCCAGCCACAGCAGAAGGCTTACCAGATTTTGATTACATGGACGCCTATATGTCACGTATCTTTGAGGAAGAAGAGGCGTTTGTTGACAGACTAGATGAGGAAGACTTTAACGTGCACAAAATTGATACAAGCAAATGGAAAGAGTTCAAGATTGGCGACTTGTTTGATGTTGTAAAAGGAACACGCTTGACAAAAGCGGATATGAAACAAGGTGATTACCGTTTTATTGGCTCTTCTGCTATAAACAATGGCGTAACAGCATATATTGATAATGAAGAGCACATTCATACAGGAAACAAATTAACGGTTTGTTACAATGGAAGTATAGGCGAAACGTTTTATCAGGATTTGCCGTTTTGGGCTTCAGACGACGTTAATGTATTGTATCCTAAGACTACTATGTCAAAAAATGTATGTATGTTTATTGCGCCAATCATAAAATGTATAAGTAAAAAATATTCATATGTTAATAAATGGAGGCAAGATGTTATGCAAAAAGAACATATAATGCTTCCGGTTACAGACGAAGGCTTACCAGATTTTGAATATATGGATACATACATGCAACGCATTATGGAGGAAGAAGAAAAAGTTGCAGACAGAATAACCCAAGAATAGCGGAGTTCCCCACCTACCCCGCAAGAGGAAAAAATTTTTCAGAAAATCTTGAAAAATCATTTGACAAATCAAGCGGGAATGCCTATCTTGTTTTCAAGAGCGAGGGAGAACGAAGAAAAAACCAAAAACCCCGCCGAAAGGAGAAAGATTATGACCACTAGAGCTAGCGAAATCGCCGAAGAACTTAAAGCCGCCGCCAACAAACACTCCTTCACCATACCGGAAAGTCTTGCCGATTGCACCACGGCCTATGAAGAGACCGTTAAGGCCGTCCTCAGGAAGATCCGTGAAGGAGCGGATCCGCTTCCCTACGCCCGCTTTTTTGATGTCATGTACACATATACTGACGTCACCCGCTTCATGGACGCTTTCAATGAGGCCGCTCCCACGGGGTATATTCTGGACGTTGATACTAAGACTGACTTCCCCTGGTGTCTCCCGTGGCAGTGGGAAAGCGAGCCTCTGACTGCTGGCGAAGACGACACGCCTAAGACTCTTGCGGAGAGATATGTGGCGGAGAACGCCGCCGAGATTTCCCGGGCTTTCCACGAATGGAAGGAAGAGGAGTGCGCCCGGATCATGGATGAGATCCATGAAGTCTACTACAGGGACAAAGACCTTAGCTCCGATTTCATCAGGCAGGGCTCTCTCTTTGAGGCGTGCTTTGACAAGCTGAGGGCGCTGGAAGCGGACAAACCCGAAGGCTATAAGTACCTGCGGGAAGGCGATCCCAGCGCTGAAAAGATCATTGATGCCTACACAGAGGAGATCTTCAATGCCCGCGCGTAAGGAATGGGGAGGAACAAGACCGGGATCCGGGCGTCGGTTCACCACAGGCGCCCGCCAAATCGGTGCCTGCGTCCCGGCCACCGTCTTCTTCAAGGTGAAGGCACAAGCTTGTGCCGAAGGCCTGAGTGTTTCCGACTTTCTGAAACGGCATTTTTTCAATGCCCCGGTCAAGACGGAAGACCCGGAAATTCTGCACCTGCTTGACCTGATCGAAGCCTTAAACGGTCGCCCTGACAGGCAGGAAAGTCTTGTTGACGACTTCCACGCCGTCGAAACAGAAGATGATCGGCAGAAAGTCTTAGCAAAGTACCGGGCTGAAGTTGACAAACCGGACGGGAAGTGAAATTTTCTCTCCCGTAGTGGTTATTATCCTGCGGCGAGCCTTGGAGAACAAAGCCAAGGAAGCCTGGCATAGCAAAAGTACCGTGGGGCACACGGAAACTCACGCTTGGGGAGATCGTGTAAGACGCCAAGTCCTAGGATGCGGCGCAGTGGTCGTCGAACCAAGAATCCCCCGGATTTATCCGTGGGGAGTGTCAAAGTCTATGGGTCGTGTGTGTGGTGCGCACGGCCCCTTTTTTGTGCCTGCCAGAGAGCCCCATGGGAATTGCCGAACAAAAAGCCGAAGGCGTGAGCCTGCTTTATCCTGACGTCTGCCGGTTGCCCGTCAATCCTATCAGGATCGCAAACTGCGGTCGGCATGCGCTGAACGCGCTTCAGCGCATGCTCCGATCGCACGGAATAATCAACTTGGAATAAAAACTCACAAAAACCACAACTAATAGGACAACTCAGTTGTGGTATTAGTTGTGGTATTAGTTGTCCTATCAGTTGTTCAATTTGAGTATTCCGGACGTTCGGTATTCCTCACAAGAGAACGCTATCTTTCTGAACACCGGCAGAAACTTGCGTCGCAGACTAGTCGCACTCAGAGGGGGCTGGCCCCTCTCTGATTTTAGTTGAAAAAAAACAGTTTCCCACATAAAGAGAAAGGAATAATCAGATCCAGGCTACCAGAGCACACGGACTCTCTCACCTGAAAAAGAGTATTTTTTATGAAAGCTCCATATAATGTCTTAGATGTGGCACACTATATCGTCAAATATAGTAATGAACATGGTTATGAGATTTCAAACTTAAAGCTTCAAAAGCTATTATATTTTGTTCAGGCTTTGTTCCTAGTTATGTCAAACGGAACAATACCTTGTTTCAAAGAAGAAATTGAAGCATGGCCTTTTGGCCCTGTAGTCCCAGAGGTATACGATGAATACAAGATTTATGGTTCATTGGAGATTCCTTATTCAAAAACAAAAAATGTATTAAATAAATCTCTTGAATTAGAAAAGTACGTATATGATGAGAATATCATATCAGAAGATGACAAGTCGAATATTAATGAAGTAATAGAACATTTTAAAAATAAATCTGCTTATGCATTAGCAAATTTAACGCATAATCAAGACCCGTGGAAAAATGCATTTATTCCTTACTGTAGTCAAACAATACCCCGCGAATCTATAACCAAGTTTTTCTCAAATGGAAAATAAACAAAATATTGATTTTTTAAATAAAGAAGCTGAACCTGAACTCAACAGCGACAAATACAATGAATCTGTTAAATTTATAAAAAAATTAACGGATCTCTTTGCATATGAAGAGCAATTTAGCGGAGAGGAAACATATAAATACATAAAGAAATTTATCGGGAATAAAACAGGACTAAACAGAATACTATATTCAGAACTGAACAGCCGTATTGAATTTGCATCTAATAGTAAAAATTCACTAGATATAATGGTGCAAAATGTAAAAACGTTGTTTGATTATGCGAGAAGTAAGTACAACTACGATAATATAAGCAAAGACGATGAAGATTGTATAAATATAATAACGAAAATATTTGACCATATAAACCTGTACAAAATACAAAAAGAAAGACTAGAAATACAAAGTGACGGTTTAAAATCAGAGGTAACAAAATCCGTTAAAGAACAAGCAATAAAAGATATAAAAACAGGAATTGAACGAGAGTATATAACGATTCTGAGTATATTCTCAGCGTTTATCCTAGCCTTTGTGGGATCTCTAGCCTATTCAAACTCTGCATTAGTAAATATGGACAAAGTAAGTTTACAAAAATTGTTACTTATATGCGATATTATAGGATTTTTTATATATAATATTATTTCTACTTTGATATGGATTGTATTAAAAATAAATGGTATAGAAGCGATATTTTTTTACAATCTATTTAAAGATATAAATGCGGTGATTATTATTATAGGAATTGCGACGCTTTGTGCAAATATTCTAATGTGAGAAGCATAAAAAAGACCATTTTAACCACACGGTTAAAATGGCCTTTCTGTTTTATCGGGCTTTTCCGCCTATGCCGTGCTTCACTCTGTCGTGCTCTTCCGCGCGCTTTGCGTCATTGAAACGATCCAGAGTGCCCACCAAATAGCCTGTTATTCTGCGTATTCTTTCAAATTTTACGCCTTTCCCAATAAATTTGCAACTCATTTTTCAGCACCTTCTATTTTTTGCTGCCCGGCTAGCTACTCGTTTCTTCAGTCGTTCCGCTGATGGCCTTGTACTCCGCTTCCAGAGCCGCGTAGGCGGCGTCAATGTCGCTCTGAAGTGTCGCCGATGTGCCAGTGATGGAACCATCAATTGTTGAAGAAAAGGTTTTTTTGCCCTCTACTGTCTCGTCTCCCGTCTTGTGGACGGTCGTTTCTATAATCCTTGGCAGAGCCATGTCTTTTTCTCCCTATTTTTGGAACGCGCGTTATGCCGTCCTCTTCCAGCAGTAGGCAGCTTCATAGGGCGGCATGTTGTTATGCTCGGCATTTCCGCCGGTGATAAGGGCGTTACCGGCAGGATCGCCTGTGCCAGCTACGCCGTTGTTTGTTCCCCAAGTCTTATTCGCCGCCGATTTCCAAGCGTGATATATTTTGGCGTTTCCCCCTGACACAGTGGAGCTACGCCCATCCGGAGAAAAAAATCTTGTGTCGTAATTTCCGCTATCATCAGAGCCGCCGGTGAATATCGATACCCTATGCGTATGCTGTGGGAGTTCATTCACCGTTAACTGATGGCTAGCCTCGCCACCTGTTGTTCCGGCCGCATGGCTGCTATCGCAGGCGTAGATGAACCGGCCCGTGACCTGCTTCCATGTGCCGCCAAATAGCTCGTGAGGGTCGGTGTTGGCGCTGCTCCAATAGTAGGCGCCAACCGGATAGGCAATCAGCCTTACGTGCCTGAGCATCAGGCGCATGATGTCAGTAAGGCTAGCCATGGAGCACCTCCAGCCTAGGCCGTGCGCTCCCATGCGTAAACCGACCTATAAGGCGGCATAATCGTGTGAGGCTTCCCCCCCCGTGCTACCTGTCTGCACCTGGGGATAGATATTTAAATTTTGGGCATCCTGCTTCCAGTCTAATCTGGTGCTGTAGACCCCGGCCCCAGGGTTTGCCGTCACATATTGCTGATGCGTATGTGCCGGCATCTCCTCGATAGTCAGCGTATGCGTCTCTTCGCCGCCGGTTGTCCCAGCGGCGTGCTTGGGGCCGGCGCACCACAGAAAAGTATCCTGTATCGGCTTCCACGTTCCGCCGAAAAGCTCGTGCGGGTCTGTGGGCTTACTGGAGATATAGATACTTCCAACGGGCCAGCTGAGAAGCTTAACTGATTTAAGAAGTAAAGTCGTGTATTCTTTTAGTGTTCTCATGCGGAATATCTTCCTTTCCCGCTATACAGCGTGAAGCGTTAATCAGCATTACTAGCTTTAAAGACGGTGTATCCGGTTACTCCACTTCCCTGCCTCGGACAGCGTGCAAGGCGGAATGTGCTTCAGGAGAAGCGTCATAATATTGGTTAATGTGTGCGCCATTGATTGCTCCTAGAATGTACTCGCAAACAAGTCTTAATCGGGATGCAGATACTTACCTATTCTAGTTTGTAAAACTCGATACTGTATTTAGCGTAGTTAGGTCTTGTGAATGTGCTTTTTGTAGCTGTATTTTTACACACCATTAGAGTATATAGTCCTTCATATATAGTTTTTTTACTCCACACCCATTTTTTATATATTGTACTATCTTTTGATAAAGAATAAGTACTATCAGTAGTTGGGTCTACATATGAAAGTTCAGTTGTACCAAATGCAAGTTTTTCATTTGAAGTGTCAATGGTTAATGTTGCACCAGTTGCAGGGGTCATCTTTACAACAACCCAAGCTTTACTACCGCTACTACGTGTTTTTAAAAAGTATTGCGTCATGAAATTCTTCATGCTCAAAGCCATATTATCAGCCACGGTCAGGGTAATATCCTGCGAATTGTAGTCCGTATTGTCTACGTCTTCATTGACGGCAAAGGCCTGATCAAGCGTAGTCAGTGCCGTGCACCCGTCAAAGATGTCGGCGTCAATCCGCTTCAGCCCGGAGCCGTAGAAGAGCTTGCTCACGTCCGTAAGCGCCGTACACCCCTTGAAGAGGTTGGCGCCCGTGTTGCTGACATTGCTGTAGGCAAAAACAGAAGCCGCTGACTTGAGAGAAGTACACCCTTCAAAGGTGCCATCGCCCAACGTGATTGCGGGCAGGGAACTGTCGTAGGAACTGTTTTTGAAACACTGGACTTTTGTTAGGGCTGTGCACCCCTTGAAGGTGCCGGAACCAATCTTTTCAAGCTTTTTGGAGTAAAATGCTGAACCTTCAATAGTAGTTAAAGAAGTGCAGTTTGCAAATGTATTTGAGCCAATCGAAGTTATTCCTTCTGAAGCAAACGTGCCATCTATATCAGCTAGTTTTGGACAATTGGCGAACACACAATCCCCAACGACACAACCACTAGGATTAATAACTCCAAAAGTTCTTGATGCAGTAGTTAAGTTATTGCATCCTTCAAATAAACTACTTGGTATTTTTGTCAATGCAGTATTTGCAAACGTAAAATCTACATTGTATAATTTTTCTTTGTTGTTATCAAATAATCCATCAGGAATAGTTTCGAGATGTTTGCAACTTTCAAACATTCCATCAAAATACGAAGCGTCCGAAACTTTAGGTAGTTTATCAATTACACATGTAATCTCTGTGTTATTATTGAAATCAACTATTACTATCTCAAAATCAGGAGAATAGAATATTACAGTGTATTCACCTGGTTTTTTATATGTATGTGACGGCTTTAAATTAGAAGATGTTTGTTCTACGTTTTCGCCGTCACCCCAATCTACATACAGAGTGGGAGTTATACTGGCAAATATATCAGGAGTGATGCCGCTAAAGTTAACGCTCGTATTCCCCGCCGTCTCTGCCTCGGTATTTATCTTTACCCTCCACCCCTCATACCCATTGTAATACGGAACATCGCTCGTGTCTGCTTTTTTCGCCGTTCCCACCATCATATTCTGCCCGAACATATTTCTCTTCCCTCCCTAGGCGGCCGCCGTGATGGCCACGGTTCCGTACCACGTAGTCCCGCCGTCTGGTGTCAGGAACGTGAGGACGTCCACGCCGCTTGCCGTAAGCGTAGGAGCCGTGCCGGACGCCCACTTCACGGAAGAAGGCCACGTGACCGTAGCGGCCCCGCCGTTGGTGATAATGAGGTTGAAGGTCGCCGCCTTGCCCGCCGGGACGTTGGAGAACGTCAGCGTCGTAGCGGCGGAGATAGTGACCGTGAAGACGCTGCCCTGCGACAGGTCTACGTCAGCGGCCGCCATGGCAACCGTTGCCCCGTAGGGCCCCTGCGTGAATGTCTTGGCGCCGGTGACTTCTGCATCACCGGATACGGGAACAGCATTCGTAATACCTTTGGGAAGAGCCATGAAATGCCTCCAGACCGCCTTAAACCACTCGGCAAGGCGGGTAAAAAGGGATTGAAGAGAACGGAAGAGAGAAGCCATTTTCGCCTACTCCTTATGTCCTGTTGCGCTCGCGTTCCGGAAGCTGAAGGCCGCCCAACTCGCTGTCATACGACTTGCGGCAATGGTTCTTCTCCCAGAAAATCAGGCCGTCAATCAGCCGGAGCGGCCACTCTCTGATACCGTCAAGGTGCCAGCGCCACGCATGAGCGGAAAGAGTTTCATCAGCCCACGCTTCCTCACGGAAGAGGCAGGACACAAAGACGTTGAAGAGCTGGTCAACGGCAATCCAGAACTGGTGGAAATTATGCCGTAACATCCGAAAAAGTGATGTTGATTGCATCTACTTCTTCCTTTGTCGTGCAGGCTTCGATTGCGTTCCGGAGTTCCCACTTGCGGGCGTAGAGGTTGTTGCCGTAGGAAATCAGCTCAAGCTGGATCGTTTTGAGCTGGTCAAGCGTCAACTGAACAAGCGTGTTATCAAAGGTCATGAATTTGACGCTATCCGTGCCGGTGGAAGTCATTGCTGTAATCAGCCCGTCAACATTCTGTTTGGCCGTCGTGTTCGCGTTGACCACATAGCCGGTAGAAGACGTGATGTGAGCCGCGCTGGAGGCCTTCACGGCGTTCAGGGCGGAGTTCAGCTGTGCCAGTTTGCGGGCCTTCACGTTTTCAACCTTGTTGTACTCGGCCACGCGGGCCTTTTCTTCTGCTTCAAGCCGTTCATTTTCCCCGTCTATCCTGGCCTTTTCGGCCTTCCAGAGCGTGACATAGGGCTGGACGTGCCCGGCATAGTTCTCTTCCGTCAGCTCAAGCCTTTTCGTCACGTCCTCGTACTCAATGGCGCCGGAACCGTTATGCCACTGAAGGGCGTGCATGCTTTCGTGGCCTTTAATCGGCGAAAAATCAAAGTGAAGCAGTTCCCCGTTCAAGATAATGATGTTATCGACAGGAACCACGGTGACGTCTTTTTCCATTGCCCTACTCCTTAATGCCCTTCTTCATCGTGCCGGAATGATCCGCCTCAATGAGTACTCTGTGCCCGTTGGCAAGGGCGACAAACTGTTTTCTCATGGCTCTGCCCTCCTCAATGTTCTCACACCTCGAAGCGGACACTTCCGCCCCGACCTTGGACATTTCGCCCGCAAGCATCCCGGTGACGTTCGCCTGCTCCATGAGAAGCATAGGCGTGAGCTGAAAGGCGCACCCCTCAAAAGAGGCATTCATGGTGTCTTTGCCGCCGGTGTAGCTCATCCACAAGGCGCACCCGCCCTTCTTTGAGTGCTCGGGGCAATCCTCAAAATTCCTGAATGGACAGCCTGCCATTACGCCCTCTCACAAAGGATTGTGTCCACATAGTTCACGTTCATATCCGTGACATGGCTGTGGCCGTTGTTCCAGGTGCCGTGGGAATGGGAACCGGAGTTATTCCCAGACCAGCCAATAACATTATCCTGCCAAGAGCCTCTGCCATACGCAGAGTCATCCCCGTCATCACGGCCAGTATTTAAAGCATCCGTGCCGTGATCAGTGTTAGAAGTGTAGTGTCCGCCTCCCTCGTCGTGGTCATAAGAAGCATTATGGCCGCTTGCCCACTTATGCCATGCACCGTGTGAGTGACTTCCCATTTGTCCGCTACTCAGCGTTGCGCCATACGTTCCCATGCTGATTGTGACAGTGCTTGTGCCTCTGCCACTGGCGAAACAGCCTGAAAAAGAGTAGCCGTTCGTGCGGTTCGACAAATCGCCGTTCACAAGGCGGATCGCGCAATCGTTGTAGGTGGTGACTTTCGTCCACCCGGACGGCGCGGCTTTCTGCTGGAAGAACATTCGGCATCCCTGCGGAAAGTACTTGTCGATTCCGGACTGTGTGCTTTCCTGCGAGATGTTCAGAATGTCGTCTTTTGTAATCGTTTCCGGAATGATCTCCTTCCGGAGCAGAGGCCCCGCGCCTTCGTTCTCAAAAAGCCTGCGGGCAAAACCGGGAAATGACATTTCTTCTTCCTCCTGTCCCTAGCTGATTACGACTTCCACGTCATACCCGGCAGGGATGGCGTCGTTGAATTTGATACTCGTTGACTGTGCGCCGGACGTACCGACCTCTGAAAAGGTATCTCCACGGCGGCATTTTATCCCGTTGATGAAGACGTTTATCTGGCCGGTTCCAACGAAATATGCAGGGACGGTGACAGCCGCGCCTGCCGCGATAGGTGTGGTCAGCATGGTTTCAGAACGGGTTGTCGTCCCAATTACGGCTGTGTTGACCTTGGAAAGGGAGATACCGGTCGCATAAAATTCCGTCTTAGCCGGTAGGGCACTGCTGAATGTAATCTTTGTGGAGGTTTCTCCCGCCGTCCCTACTTCTGTGTAGTGCACCCCGGGAACAGCCAGAGCGCCGTCGATGAACACCTGTAGGGTATTCGCTCCCACGGTGTAGGCGGGGACTGTGATCTCCGTACCCGCGGCAATCTCCTCGCTGAGCGCCGTGAATGTCGTCGCAATCGTGCCGCCGCTGGCTTCTGAGATTGCCGTCTGGACGAAAGCCGTTGTGGCGATCTGTGTGGAATTTGTGCCCTTATCCGCCGTCGGAGCCGTAGGCGTGCCGGTGAGCGCCGGACTTGTCAGCGGCGCCCGGTTCTTCATGGCTGTGCCAACGGCGGTAGCTAAGGCGGATATTTTGCCGTCAAGTTTTGTAAAAATCTGCGTTGCCATTTATTTCCCCGGCGCTCCCTTCAAAAATTTTTGGACGAGGGGAACAGAAGCCCCAAAAAAGCCCCTGTCCCCCATGCCTAAGACCCGTTGTTGATAGAGAAGAGATTAAAAACTAGGCGTTCATAGCCGTGGTGAAGGTGGTGGAATAGTCGTCGAGGGTGGCGTCAAAGTCGAACACCTGCCCCAGAGAATCCCAGAAGCCAGGGGTATCGCCGGAGGCGGCAACCCAAGCATAGTTCATGGAATCAGCGCCGGAACCGACGTTGTACACGTCGCCGTTCTCTGCGTCGGTGGGAAGCTTGTCCTTGGAAGCCACGGAGCCCTTGTACTTGTAGGCGGAAGTAGCGGCGGAGCTGATCTTACTCTCAAGATCGCTCCTGAGATTGGCGATAGCGCCGGAATCACCAAGGATAGAATCGGAAAGAGCGGAACGGGCGTCGGCTTCAGTCTTGGCGGCGGCGTCCACGTACTTCTTCACGGTGTTGGTGTCGCCGGTGAAGTCGGAAGCGACAAGCACGGGCTCAACCACATCAAGACGGTTGGAAAGAGCGGTGTCAGCGGCGCCAAGAGTAGCCTTGTCGGCGGCGTGAGTGGACTTCACGTCCTTGACGGCGGTGCCGATAGCGGTGGCAAGAGCGGAGATCTTGCTGTTAAGAGAAGTGATGACATTAGATGCCATGGTAAAAACCTCTAAGCAGTTAAAAGGTTATATGGGGGAAAAGAGTCCGGGCCAGAAGCTGACAATCAGCCAGAGGCCTTGTTGAACTCGGAAACATAGTCGTCTGCTTCCGTTTCGTTGAACTCCTTCAAATGTTTTTCCATTGTGGCGGCGCGGGCGTCGTTCTCTGCGTCAATCGTATCTATCTGCGATTTAAGTTCATCGCCCTTCGCCGCAAGTTCTGCGTCTGTAGCCATGCCGTTATCCAGATCCGCAACGGAGGCGGGCCCGATTTTCGCCCACACGGCCCCGGAATCATCCAGAGAAGAAGCGATGTAGAACGCGCCGCCGGACGGAACCGTGGGATCCCCTGTGTAGCGTCCCGCACAAAGGCGGTATAGCCCGCCGCGTCAAGCGTCATCGCGTCGCGTTGGGCAATAGTTTCAAACACAAGGCATGAGCCTACGGCCTTACGGAGAATCGCAACCTGGCTTTTAAGGGAATCAAGAACATCCTGAACGGTGCTCCCGTCCGTGACGGTCACTTTGTCGGCGTCGGTTTCCGGCCTGTAGGTGGTTTCGCCCGTCCTGTTTTGCAGGGTAACTTTGATTTCTTCTGCCATGGCTCACCTACCTCACGTAAGCGACGCGATCGGAAAGATCGTCAACCGTCTGTTTGGCGTCATTGGCCTTGTCGATTGCAGAACCTTCACTGTCGCGAACGTCCTTTTCAATTCCGGCAATCGCGTTCTCAATTGCTTTCAGGCGGCCGGTAATGGACATTGAATTGTCGCCGTTCATATTGATGCTTGCGGCGGTTCCACCCTCAACAACAACTTCAAAATCTGAATCGGCGGGAACGTCGAACAGCATTTTGAGCTGATTGGAGCTTTCAGAGCCGCTTGCGGCGGCGACTTCCTCAAACTGCTGTCCTCTGTGGCAGACTAAGCCGTCCCAGGAGAGGAAAACTATACTTCTCCCCGGTATATAGGTGACGTCGGAGGGAAGAGTGAGCGTTTCGCCGCTGGCAATTTCCGTGTCCTGCGTCCATGCGGCGCGGGCTCTTCCCGCAATACCCGCAATCTCAGCCCAGAGAGAATCCACGTCCGCCATCGTCGGAATTGTCGCCACTTTACGGGCGCCCTGAGTGATTGTGATGTTCCCGTCACCGTCCATTACGACGGTTCCCAGAACCACATGGTGACTTTCGTATTTCTCGCGGGCGACAATCCGCTGATAGCCCTGTGCGGAAGGGACGTAGTAGGCTTCGATGCAGATAAACCACGTCCCGGGCGCCGGTATGGCTACTTCTCCCGTGTCTGACATGGACACGGTGATATTGTAGCCGTCTCTCTCAACGGCGGCCACACTGTGCGCGTCAAGGCCGTGAGTAACTGCCACGTGTCGGGGCTGTTCCGACTTCTCAAGGTAAAAGCCCTTGTAGACGCCGGGCGTGATAAGCCCGAAAAACTTTCTGTTAAGGGCGGAGCTGACATACTGTTCCCGCCACCTGATCATCTGCTGAAGTGTCGGTTCTGCCATGGCTAATTGCCCTCACCCAGATCCATGGGGAATTGAACAGCGAGGTAGGAACGGTCAAGCTCTTCTGGTGTAATCCAGTCTGTCAGCGTGACGCATGCCGCTACCAGCTCATCATCCTGATCAAAAATCCCCACAACGTTAAAATGCTTGGGTTCCGATACGGCGCCCTTCGGGATTTCGCACACGCAAAGAGCCGTGTCTTCGCTGAAATTCCCGTCAATCGTGCCCTTGTAGAAGACGTTCGGGACTTCACTGTAGCTCATTGGAATGTCAGCTACAGTAGGAACGTTGTTCTCATTTTCAGGCCCTTCAAGAGCGGGATCATATCCGGCCCTGAAAAGCTGAAAATGCGGGCACGCGCCCTGCCCAACGGCGGCCAAACCGACTTTCCTGTAGTAGGCGTTTAAAAGTTTCGCCTGTTGCCATGTCATATCGCTCATGCTTCAATCCTCATGTCACACGGAATCCAGTCCGCGGGGCAATCGTCGTAATGTGCATACTTTGAACGGATTTTGTCTGATCCGTCGTCAAAGGCCGCCTGCCATTTGATTGACATGTCAGCGGCGCTCCTGCCAATTTGTGCGATGTTTTCTTTGCGCACATATACATGCCGGCGTTCTCTGGTAGCCGGCTTCATTTTGAGAATTTCACCCGGAACCTGCACAATGTGTTTCCGTTCCGTTTCATGGAGGGCGGTTCCAAAAACGCAAATATCGCCTTCAATTCCCGGGCGCGGAAAGTCAAGAACAGGGAAACCGTACCGGTGCGCCAAATCGGCGGGGAAGAACATATCAAGGCGCCAATGAAGCGGATCCAGAAAATTACATTTCCAGTCGCGGATAACCTCACCATGAGCGGCTATCGTGTTCCTGTCCGTCTGCCAGACGTCGGCGGCGGTAATATCGTACCGGGCATAGACTACGGAGAAGTCCGTTCCCCAATTCCTTTCAACGCCGCGCCAGAACGTCTCCGTGTCTTTGAAGTCGATATGATGCAGGATGTAGTAGAAGAACCCGTCAAAGAGGATGTGGACGGGCTTAATCTCACGTATCAGGGAATCGGCGACGGAATGAAATTCCGCCTTAGTCCAGCGCCGTTGCATGAGAGACGCAAAATTAGCGCCGAGCATGCCGCGCGACGTGAGATAATAGCCTTCCGGCGGGATATACTTCTCTGCCTCGGGCACAAGTCCGTTGGACGGCTCAAAATGGAAACCGTAGGGCTTGTCTTCCGGAGCGAACAGGGGAATCCATCTGCAATCGACAAGGCCGAAATTGCGCCGGAAAGCCAGCCGGAGCATTTCTTCCACGTCCTTGTACTGGAGCTCCCAGCGGCGCCACGCAATGGAGATACGGCGATCGGAGGCCGACGGATAGCGGAGGGAGAAAGTCGCGCCAAGAAGAGCCAGCTGTTTTGCTAAGTCTTCAGTCGCGCACGTCCATGTAGACCTAAGCCCGGTGAGACGGTCAAGGCGGGGATCAAAAAACTCTTCCCATAGCGCCTCAATGTCTCCCGCGAGGTCAAGCCAGCGTTCGCTATTTTTACGCGCCTTTGTCAGGCGCTGTGTCAGCCATTTATCCATGAAGCCTTTTCCCTGCCTGTTTCCCCTATTTTCGGGCGCTCAAACCAAAAGAGAAGGAAACGGTGCGTATTTCTGCCATATTTACAGGCCTTCACGGTCAACTACGCCGCCTGGAATACGGGCCGTATCTTTCACACCGGCATAGCTGAGAGAGAAAGAAGAGGCTTCAAGGTCGATGCAAACCATCTGGTAGATGTACTCCGGCTTGGTTGTGCCGGAGATTTCGAGGCTGAACCACGCGCCGGAACCCTTCTCAAAATAGCCG
>OGYP01000259.1_pt1 | contig 25494 bp, 38 predicted proteins | sample 1576571 | NCBI WGS metagenome assembly OGYP01 (sample SAMEA3541559, study PRJEB24748) | human gut metagenome | biome: human gut; feature: human-associated habitat; material: faeces | place: China | collected 2012
ATTTTTGATTTTGGGTTTTTTCAAGCATCAGGAATATGCATCGTTCCACATACAGTAGCCTTTGATCAGACCCACACAATCGCAGGCAGTCTGTCCAAGGTGTTTTCGATGAATGGCTTTATTTGCTCCGCCGTTATAAGTCGGGTACTGTTTCGCTTTACTTTCCAGCAGGCTTTCGGTCAGCACGTTTCCAAAGGTTCCCCACACATACCACCATTTTTCATTGAGTGCTTTCTGAGCGTGCTGCACCAGTCCTGCCGGTGTTTTTCCTGTTACGATTGGCATTTTACTGTTCTCCTTCCTTCACTTTGGAGATTGGAGTTGTACTCCAATCTTTGGGGGATGGAACACAAGGACTGTTTTCTCTACAATCCCCAACCATCCCTTCCTTTCTTTCCATATTGTTCTGACCGTCAAATCCTTTTTTCAACCTGCCTGCGATGCCGTGCTGTTTGATGAGCTGATTGAGACAAACCGCGGCCGCTGCCAGAACATACCCCTGCCCGATGCTGACTGCAACCAGAATTACCCACTGAATCCAGTTTGTCGGCTCACAGGATGCCACCGACACCAGAGCGGACAGAAAGATTCCAACTACACACAATACGGTCGGAATCAGCGTGTCATCGATCCAGATCGAGCGCTTTATGATACTTCCCAGCGCATACAGGCAGGGAACCAGCCACACTGTTTCCGGCATGATGTACTCTTTGACCAGGGATGAAATCTGACTGATTGACTCCACTTTTTCCCTCCTTTCACTGTCTTTGAAGCTTGGAACAGCTTTGCTGCGACAAACTTAATGTGATGGAACGTCTAGCCCATTGTCCGCACAGGCTTTAACCATCACTACCCTTCATATAAAGAGACAAAACAAAAGGAAAGTTGCATCTGAAAATACAACTTTCCTGCTATTTTTATAATTCTTCTTGTAAAAATCGTATCGCCAGAGTTTTAAAATCTTCTGGCTGTGCGGTTCGCGTTGATAGAGTAGTTGGAGTGACTGCCTGTATCATCTTCCCCGCTACCTGCTGCAGCAGCTTTATCTCTTGGCTTTGCAACTGGATAAATTCCTGTGGGGAATATTGCGTTTCGTCATACACCCAGAACTCACCCTCTCTGCGGATGTTTTCTCTAACATACACTGTAGTAGGTGAGCTTTGTGTATCGATTTCAGGTGGTCGCTCTATCTGGCTGCCGTGTACGTCTGTGTATCGCTTCATAGGTTCCCCTCCTTATGGGTGGCAGGATATCCTAGTGAATAGTTTTTCCATTACATCTTTTTTTACTATACCTAATCCTCCTGCATTTTTGTCTCCGCCACAGCCCCAATAATTTACATAGCCAGATCCAACATTAATTTCTCCATAATCACAATACCTTGTATTACTGCTTCCCAAAAATTCAATTGGTAATTTAATGGCGTTTGAGGTATCTATTTTTGATATATATCCTCCAGGAGTTGATACTAAAACGTTTGTGGATAAAGATATGGGATATCTTTTTTGTGTAAGATATTCATCATATGGCGGTTTATTGTCTATGTAATATTGCACATAAGGTGTTTCTCCTGACGTTCCTGAACTATACTTTTCTCTGTTGTTAATCAGCAATCCAGCAAGCAAGTAAGGATCACCCCACCAATTTTTCAAATGAAAAACATTCATTGTTTTATTTGCCGCTTCTTTCATTCCAAAAAACTGTGAGCTGACAGTATTTCCTATTTGATTTGGTGTGCTTGGCCCATACCCAAAAGCATTTTTTAAGTTTAAACTTTTAGATATTAAAATTAACAGAGCTGATATATAATCTCGCTCGCAAAATGAAGAAAAACAATAAGAGGGGCCTATTTTTTCTTGTGGTGATCGAAATATACTGGTACTTAAGAATTGATTGTCAGATGGAATCGTTCCTTCTATTGACATCAAGTTTCTATCACTCTCTGAATGGCTTAAAAACATTCCAATATAAATTTTATTGCATTTTCCTCCGCCGCTCGTTAAAAACGCATTGGTTTGAGAGTGGAAATTATATTGATCCTGAGATACGATAATATATAAAAAACCACTTTCTTCATACTGTGTTAAATACCACAATGGAAACTCTACCATCGCATTGGCGGGATAATTGATGTCTGAAATATTTGATGGTGTCCCATCTTCTTTTTTGCTGTAATCGTTTGGGTTTAAGTAATAGTCAACCGTACCATCGTATCTCAACATACATGGCTTGCAGTCCTTTACAAACCCAACATCTGCCCAGTCACCGTAATCGAACTCTCCGGTCTCTAAATTTACTCTTGCTGGTCTTTTCCCCACAGCGTCCAATATGTATTCGACTGATGTTTCTGGATCAGCATTATTCAAATCAATTTTGACACCGTATTGATATCGTCTTTCCGGCATGAGAGAAAAGGTATTTTCCCTATTTGTATTAACTTTTCCATCATCCGAATATGGAAACAGACCATAGTAATAGGTTTTTCCGGAAGTTAATCCCTTATCAATAAATGGGGTACTTTTATACGCATCTCTTGTTTGACTATTCAGCACCTGTGTCCCATCAGTCTCATTTTTAGGAAAATCAATCTCGTTTCGGACAAGATAAGTTCCTGCCCACTTTGACACAAGCTGTCCGTCCACTGTTTTATCGGCAGGATCGGACCACTGAATAGAGACCTCTGTCTCTCCAGCTGTTGCATTGATCCCGGACACATTATCCGGAGCAACTGAAAACTTTCCTTTGCCAATCGGATATTCCGCTACATAAGTACCGCTTACCCTTGTTACCTTCACCCTGTCTCCCAGCTTAAAGGTAATGGATTTGTTATAGCGGTATCTTTTGGCAGTTGCTTCCGATTCCCCATCAAACTGGAGCTGCAACCCATCCTCATAGACACCGACAACCATTGCAAAATTTGCCTGTGATGGCTCTTCTACTATTCTCCGTTTTTCATCCTGATACGATAAATAGTTCATTCAATTACCACCCTTTGTGCAGTATGTGTCATTTCTCCGTCAAAGCTCAGCGTCATCTTCCACTGGGTTTCCTGATAAATCCCACTAGCCTGTGGATGATGAATCGAAACAATATCTCTGACCTGATGCTGATTGAGCGCTGTCCGGAAAGAAATGGTTTCAGTCGAACACATTGACTGAAACCGAAGATTATCCACATATTTTTGAAGTTCTTCCTGATTTGCGATATCATCCAGTTTCTCGATTGGCGCCTGTACCCTTCCAATATTGACCGTTGAAATTCGACTGGTCGGAATATCATTTACTGAGACAGCAATCATGGGTTCCTCATATTCCGGAGAAGAAACCATCGCAGTAAAAACATTGTAAGCCTTGTAAATATCGCTGCTGATATCGACCTGTGGCTTAATTTGAGACAACTCCCCACTCTCATATCTGTGGTCGATGACCGTCCCATCAACCTGTCTGTGAGGCTGTATTCTCGCGTTTCCTTCCGTATCAAACCAAAGAGACTGATAATTGATTTCCGCAAGAAGGCTGTTTATAATTTTTATCCAGCTGGTTCCGATCTCCCAGTCGGCCCGGTCATTTTTCAGCGTCGCATCACTTTGAATGGCAATGATCCTGCTGATTCCCAATTCAAGCAGGATGGACTGGACAATATCAGTATAACGTTGACCTGCCTGAAAGAGGACTCTCTTTTCCGTTCTGGAACGCTGCGGGATTCTACCTAAGTCCATCCCTTTTATCTGCCAGAATTTCACTCCTTTTTTATCCGTACAGTCATCCGCTTGGCTGATGAGATACTCGCCCAGGGAACTTTCCTTCCCACCAATAATCAGGTATGGCTTTATTCTTGCCTTTAACCAGTTTGGGGGTTGGATGTTTAACACAAACTCCCCTGACAGAGACAGCTTGACTTCCGCATCCGAATCACATTTGACAGAGGGTTTGTTCAGTGCAAATGCCTGACCGATACAAACGCCGTTTTCCACGATATCAAATCGAAATGTCGGTGTTTTATTCAATCTTGACAACCTCCCTCTGTGTTTCTTCTATGGACAGCTTCACATCCGTTGCCCTGTCGCGGCTGCACTCCACTGATACAAGTACGCCGATGATCAGATCCCCTCGAACATCCTTATAAATCACTGTTTTCCCTGTCAGGTTTTCAAGATGATCAGCAGTCGTTTTATCCGTTGTAAACTCCAGTGTATGACTTGCGTCCAGCTCATTTGACACATAAGCGACCGGCAGAGGATTTCCGGAATAATACACCATCGTTACCGGATAAGATCTTTTGATATCATGGCTCGGATAAGAACCCCTTTTTCTTTTAAGCTCAATCCAGCTTAGTGCCTTTAATTCCCCAATCACCCCAAAGGGGACGGAAACCTTCTCTGTTATTCTTTCGCTCTGTTGGTAGTTGCTCTGCTCATCCACACCCATCGCATAATAACTGTGGCTGCCAAGGGCGGTATCATCCAGATAAGTAAAAGCAGTGTCAACTCCTTCCCGCTTCACTGCTTTTCCAATCAGGACATCATCCCGATAGATATAGTTTTGTGGATATGTGCTGTTGATCGACAACGATACCGCATAGTTACTCACACTTGCAGAAAGAGTGATCTGACCGGATGGGGTGTTTTTGATTGTCGTCTGTGCACTTGCCCACGGACTCCAAAGATCAAACTGATTTTTTACCCGCACATTAACTGTAATAAAACCGTCAGGGAGAAAATCCTCCCAACGATAACTTTTTGCAGCTGACAAAACTGACCGTGTACTGTCGTTTATCCTGACCTCTGCCTGAATCTGTCCTTCCGATTGCCAGCTGATAACAGGGCGTGGAGAAGAAGTCACACTTGTGATGATCGGAGCAGGAGGCGCAGACCGGACGATAATAGAGGCTGAGTCACTCCAATTTCCCGGAGTAAGATTGCTGTTATAGGTTCTGACACGCCATTCCAGATTGCCAGCAGGCAGGGTATTTGCAGGGACATCATAATAGGTCTGATCTGTTTGCTTTTGGTCAATCAGTGTTTGCCACTGGGAATCGCTCTCACGATACTGGATTTCATATCCACGCGGCAGCGATGCAGTCGAGATGGTATGTTCCCACTCAAAGCGGTTTACTGCAGAACCATCCAGTGTGATCAGGTTAGGCCGGATAATTTTCGCGCTTGATGTGCCGTCTAGGGTGGTAAATTCCTGCCACTCGGTAGTTGCCGTTCTTCCATCATCGGTTGTCACCGAAACCTGCCATTCATAAACATCGGATTCCAAGCTATTGGCTGAAATCACATGAAATGCAGTCTCTCCCGAAATATCAGTGGTTTGGATATTTCCATCGTTTTTCTTGCGAAGACGAAACTGTGCTGAGGTTTGATTTGTCATTGGGTCATAAAGATAAAGTGTGGGGGCAATCTTCCACTCAAATTTGAAATCTTTGGAAGAGTCAACAAATCCAGTACTTGTGGTCTCTAAATATAAATAGTCTGTATCTATTGTAACTTCCATGTATGGAGGGCTGCTTGTGCGGGATGACTGCATCGTAACCTTGGAATATCCATGATCATAGAAAGGATTAATATAAACAAGTGCCTGTCCATAAATCAGGAAAAATAAAAAGTTATCCCAAAAGCGTTCTTTGGTTAGGAGGTCTGTATAATCACTCAATCTCAAGTAATCAAATTGAAATTCCGTATAATTAGGATACTCTTTATCTAACAGCAATTCATCTTCACCCACGCTAGTAGCTCTTGCATTAATAGTATCTGTACCTAAAATATCGCTGTTTACAATAAATTGATTATATTGTGATTTATATATATCTCCGCTAAAAAGATCTTTTGATACTGCTTCAAAATTAAACAGAGTATAATGTGTAATATCTACAAACGTTTGATTAGCCTCGATAATTGCATTAAAATTAAGTTTAGCTGAGAGAATTTTATGTTTTTTGATTTTCTCATCTATACTAAATTTTAATAAAATAATCTGATTGTGATAATGCTTCTGTCCTATATCAGTAGTATACGCTTTTAGTTCTAGAGTTTTTCCCATGTTCCCCTCGGGAACACTCTTATCCAGATATACCGATTCCACACAATTGACTCTAATTGTTTCCTGTGCCATTTAGAACCCAGCCCATCCTTTCTGTACGCTTAAGGGATAGTCCTGAAGCCCTTCCAGAATATCCAGAAAACCGTCAAGATTATCTACCGAAACATAAACGGAAATGCTGTTTGTAACGGTTGCTGTTTTTTCCTGAAGTGTCTTTTTTAAGCTGTCCACTAGCTGAGAAAGATCTCCGGAAGTTCCTGCTCCTCCCAAACCAGAAGATCCAACACCGACAGAAAGCAGTGTTTGTTCAGCCAAAGGAGATGCAAACACCTGCTCTCCCCTTGCAAAAGTCATGACCTGAGGATTTGGTACGGGAGCTGCTGTCATTCTTGGAGTGCTCATACTCATTACACCAAGATCAGAATTTCTCATACTGCTGTTGATATTATTGTTTTGCTGCTGTTGATCAAGTTCTCGCAATTTTTCAATTAAGTCTTTTATTCCTTTTACTGCTTTTGTTGCCCATTCAACGATTTTTGCTAATCCTGCAACCAAAAATGTTTCGATTCCGAATTTTAACGGTGCTAATTCGTTCGCAAAATCAGATAAAGCTTGATCCAGTTGATAATGAGCATCTTTAGCTTCAACCATTGCTTTATTATTTTCTTTATAAGCGGATGTAGTTCCAGGCAAATCTGTCTGATAAAGTTGTTTTAAAACATACTCTTGCTCTTTTCCGCTTTGCGCTGCACGCTTTAAACCATCGTTAAATTCATCAACGTTTATTCCTAAACGTCCCAGCAACTCCCCGAACTGTCCCACCGCTTCCTTGGTTGCAATCGTTTCCTGTAAGGAGTCTGCCAGGGATTCGATCTTTAAGGTATCCGGAAATTTGATTACTGCATCAGAAAGGCGTTCCACAATAGCAGCCATGTTATTATCGGTAAACCCAGCCGCCAGAAGGTTTGACATTGCTTCGGTGTTGGCGTTAAAATCTTCGGAAACGACATTAAATTCTTCCATTCCCGTCCGGACCGTTTCCATCGAAACCCCCATTGCGTCAGCATTGACCTGCAAGGTCGCAAAACCTTCCCGCATTTCTTCGGTGTGTTCAAACAAGGTATTCACCGCAGCAGTAAGAGCGACTACCGCTCCCACCGCTACACCGCCGATAACGCCTGCCATAGCAGCACCAGAAGCGGACGCACCACCCAGGCTTCCTGCAAGGCTTGTGATCACGCTTGCCGCAGAACCTCCCGCTCCTGGAAGCAGCTGTAAGCCCTGTGACAAAAGATTCATTGCATTTCCCGCAGTCTGTCCGTTTCCCGAAAGCCCTTCGGTGGAGCTTGCCACATCTGCAAGACCATTTGCTGCACTGGAAGCATTGCCGGAAATATCCCTCAACGCCTGCCCGGTTTCTGTCGCACTGGATGCAAGCGAATCCAAACTGCCGTCAGCGGATGCAGCTGCCGAACCTAACTGCTCAATACCACCCGCCGACGAAGATGCCTGACTTCCTGTTTTCCCCAAAGAGGATGCTGCCTGTGCGCTTGCTTCGTCCATCTTCTGGGCTTTTTCGGCGTACTTGTCCGACTTGTCGATCATCTTGTCCAGTGCTTCCTCTGCCTTGAGAAGGTTCTTTTGCAGCTTGAGTGCTTCCTCACTGTCTGGCCCTTTCAAATTGGAAACTCGCTCATATTTTTCCTGCAGGGCATCCATGAGTTTCTTTTGGACTTCGATCTGTGCATTGAGGTTATCCCACTGTTTTTGCAGTTTTTCCATATCTCCGCTTTGCAGCTGGTCGATGCTCTTTGCAACCTCTCCCATCGTTTCGGCGGTGGATTCTGCGGCTTTATCTACCTTATCAAAGGATTGTCCTCCGGTTTTGGCAAACGCTTCAAAATTCTTGGTCATCGAGCTGATCTCTTTTGTCAGCTTACTATTATTGATTTCGGTATCAAACCGAATCGTTCCATCTGATGTTGACATCTTCCACCTCCTAGATGTAGAATCAATTTGAATAATATGTTGTTTAGGGGTGTTCTCTATGATTTGTCCAAATTGCAAGACAGAATGCAGCAGCAATTTTTGCCCAAACTGCGGTGCAAAATTAAATCAGCCAAATTCCTCACAATCTCAAACGCCGGCAGAATCTGTCCAGACATCTGAACCATATATTGAAGTCAAGGACCCCAAAGGGAAATGGCCTGCTTTTTTCCTCTGCTTATTTCTGGGATGGCTTGGTGCACACCGCTTTTATACTAAAAAATATGCCAGTGCAGCTGTCTATCTCCTGATGCTGGTTCTCGCTCCATGGGCTTTACCTTTCTGTATCATCTACGATCTGATTACCATTATTACGAATTCCTTCTTCTGGGATCACAAACAAATGGTCGCACGTTATCAGGCTTCAGAAAACAAAAACAGAATTGAAGGTTGGATGATTGCGATGCTTATTCTGATTCCGATTTCTCTTTTGCTGTCTTTCCAATCTGATGATATGTTTCACACTGCAGTGGAAATGTTCTGCTTTTTTGGTGTTCCGGTATTCGGTATCCTGACACTGGATTCATACCGAAAAGGAAAACCCTTTGCAATGTCTTTGGTTTTCTGCTTAATCTGCCTTGCACCATTTTTGGCTTATGGAGCAGGAATCATCTCTTTATAGAGCTAATCTTCATCCTCATATTCACTATCTTCCAGCGCATAGAGCCGCTGCAAACGGCGGATCTCTCTGCGCTGTTTTGCGTCCTTCATTTTGGAAAGTTCCTGAGAACCGATCCCGCGAATTTCCATTCTTCGTTTGATCTGGCAGCCCTGCGGCAGACTATGAAATAACGCCATAAACTGCCACCAGTGCATATCTTGCTGTGTCAGGTCGATTCCGTTATAGGTCTTAAAATCAGCCCAGACCGCCCAAAAATCCTTTTTCAGGTCGAGCACCTGCCTTTCGTCCTCGCTCGGGACGTTGGGCAGTCCGCAGCGGCAGAACCACGCCGCCTGCAAAAACAGCTCCAGAAACAAAAAAGGGTCCGGCGGCGCTGGGCTTTTTAATACCCTTCTCAGTGCAAAGACCTGCTTTTCCTCAATAGTCAGGTCATTCCTGTTTAAGATACCTTCAAAAGCGATCCAACTGCGAAATCCCGTTTTGATTGGATACGCTTTTCCCTGCACAGTGAGGGTCTGGGGCAGGGTATCAATCTTCCCCATCTTCTTCCTCCTGCATCTTTGCTTCGATGTACTGGTTGCGGTTTAACAGAAGGTTTGCATAGATAAAATTGCAGACCTCCATGTGTTCGGCGGAGTTTGGCTTTCTGTTTTTGAAGATTGCCTCGTATCCTTCGATGCCAAGCACCCGGGTAATAAAGCCTTTCGCCGTTTCATACAGTGCGCGGTTTGCGTTCTCCGCCTCCTGCATCCGGGCGATCATATCCCCGTTTTCCTGAGGCTGCATCATCTTTTCCCTTGCCTGCTGCAGCTCCTGATAATACCGCATCAGGTTAGAAAAGCTGTCGATGACCGCCGAGACCATCCCCACGTCAGTAATGTCCAAGTCAAACTCCATCCCACAGATTTTTACTGTGGGACGGGGTGCAAAGTGAAATTCATTCATTGTTTAACCCTCCGCCTTTGCCCAGGTATAGGTTCCGTCAGCATTGGTGACAGTGCCCTTTTCCGACGCGCCGGTCTTGGTAATACTGAAGCTGATATCCGCACGCATCTGCGCTTCACCGGAGCCGTCGTTCTGGATAGATACCGTTGCCGGATATCTCTTTCCGTTTGGAGAACCTGCATCGATGACATCGTAGTACTCGATGATCTCGGTATCTCTCTTGCCAAGGTCCTCGAGCATCATGTCAAAGACCATATCCTGCACAGGGTCGCCCAGTTTGCGGTGACCGGTGAAGGTTCGGGTGATCTTCTGGGTGGCAGGCTCGGATTCCGGCGTGCCTCTGCCGTCCATATAGTAGTAATCTTCGCTTTCTTCCTCGATCTCGGTTTCGGTCGCAGCGATGCCGACGGTAATCGGCTTCCAGTCCTCTTCTTCCTTTGTGCCGAGATTCATGAGGTAAATTCGGTTATAGTTTTTTGGCGTCTTGAGTGCCACGCTCATCATCCTTTCTCATAAATCAAAATAAACTGCGCCTGATACAGCCCCTTTACGCCGTCCTCATCCTGTGAAAACAGCATTGCATTCGCTGCACGCATCGATTCCGCAGACTTCCCATCGCTAAGATTTGGAAGATTCCTCTTTCTGGTCTGGATATCCAGCCAGTCCGAAAACTTCTCAAAGAAGCCGGTCGCTTCGATGCGCTCCCGGTCGGAGTTGGTATAGGTGCGAAAGTACAGTGCAAAATTGTGCTGACAGACCGCCGAGCCGTCCATATAGGTGGAGATCGGCTCCCCTTCTCCGTAGTCAGCGATGCCGTAGTTGTCCGGCTCTGAATCGGTGTAGTCAGTGTAGATGGCTGCCATCTCCGAAAGATACGGACAGGTGGAGATAAATTCGGTCACACTCTCGATGATGCTCATACTGATTTACCACCTGCTTCCTTTGCAACCAGTTTACTGATTTCCTGTTTCTTTTCTTCCCACATTCTCGGAATCCACATTGCTCCCCGCTTTCCTCCGCCGCCATAATGCAAGCTTTTGTTTGTTACCTTCTTCGGCGGTCTGCCGACCATGACTTTGCCGAAGTATACATACCTCGAATACGGCTGCACATAGGTGATGTGATCCTTGCCGACCTGTGCGGTACGGATGAGCGTTTTAGAGCGCATCGGGGTGTAAGGTTCTGCCTGCTTGTAAATCTCATTGGTGAGTACCTGCTGCACTCTTCCTCCCGGCTGCAATCCTCTGGACCGGATGAGCTTGGAGAGTGTGCCGGTGTCGACCTTAACTGTCATCGGCATGTTAGAACCCTCCAATCCGGATGTGTGGGAGAAGCTTTCCGCTGTTATCCGCGACTGTATGGACTGTGATGACTGCATCGCAGTTTTTCTCGAGCCACGTCGGGAGGGTATCGTCATCGGGTGCGCCCTCCACCTTCCCCAGAACAACTTTATCTCTCGGGGATGCTGTCCATGCTCCATCCTGATTTTGGAGGAAGAAACGACGGGAAACAAAGTCTTTTCCCTGCGTGTCTGCACCGGCTGGGATGCGGATGGTGCAGGTTTCGCTTGCCTGCATTCCTTCTTTACCTGTTTGAGCTGCGTGCGAGTACTGCCATGACACGCCTTTTATGACAGTGCCTGCCCATCGTTCCCTGCGGTCGGCATCGATGTAGCGGTTGAAAATAGTGATCGTCCTGTCTGCGCCTAACATCTTCCCACCCCTCGATACAAAAGTCCTGTGCCGGACAGATACCGGCGGGCAACGTTTAAGACACGCTGCTCCGCCGTCTGCTGGCTGTTTGGGTTTGCGTAGCTTTCGCTGTATCCGTCGTTGGATGCGCTGACAATGCCGCCGCCTTTGGTTTCGTTGACAAAGACCACCTCCGCGATGGCGCAGCAGGCTTTCTTGATCTTCTCGGAATACGGTCCGTTTCCGTCTGCTTTTCCATCGGTCAGGTAGTCGATCCAATCCGCGGCACGCTCTGCAAAGGATGCAAATTCCTGTTCGGACAGCTGATTGCCGCGGAAGGTGTCAACATAATATGCGTAATCGGCGTATGCCATTGTTCCCCCTCCTGTTATCCTGCTGCCTCTACTGCCTCCGTTGCGTCAGATGTCGCCGTTCCAGTATAGTTTCCTGTTCCGGTTACAATCACCTTGATATACTTTGTATTTTCCGCTTCGGTGAGCAGATAGGTCTTTCCGGTCGCTCCTTCTATGTTGGAATAGTTGCCGTCAGCGCTGTCTGCCTTCTGCCACTGATAACTTACGGTGGCTGCACTCGGGGTCAGGTTTGCGGTCAGGGTTTCCCCCACCTTCGCCGTTCCCGAAATCGAAACGCCCGCGACCGCTTCGGTCACTTTGACGGTGCAGGATGCCGTTTTATTTCCGTCCCCGGTCTTAACGGTGATCTTGGCTTCTCCTGCAGCAACACCGGTCACCGTACCGTCAGCTACCGTTGCAACTCCGGTCTTGTCGCTTTCCCAGCTGACAGACTGGTTTGTTGCATTGGGCGGCTGTACGGTAGCGGTGATTTTTTCTGTCTTGCCTGTCGCTATGGTAGTGCTGCTCTTATTGAGGGTTACGCCTGTGACCGGGATTAGCTGGGGTTTGCGTGCAGATAGATGCCTTTTACCTTGTTTTCGTATACATCCGCAAGACCGTAGGCGCGGAACATGAATCTCCAGGAATCGTTGGTCTGGTTTTCTTCTGGAGAGATGATCTTGTTGACGGTATGTTTTGGATACTGGAGAACTGCCGGTTTATGGATGACCATGAAGTTGATGTTCTTGCCTGCCGAATTCTTTTCGTAGCCGCCCACTTCCTGACCATCTTCACCGGATTTCAGGTCGATCTTGGTGTAGAAGCGGGTCTGCGGAACCAGGATGACCTTCTCAAAACGAGCCATTACATTGGTCGATTTGGTCTTGTCCACATCCTCCACCATGCCGTACAGGGTCGGTGTAATGAAGAGGTAACGCTGGGTGTCCGCTACCTCCGCTTCATCCATTGCGTTTGTCGCTGCTCTGAGTGCTGCGATGACTGCCGCTCCGTCCTCGAGCGCAGCTTCTACGGTGCTGATACCGCTTACCGAAGCATAGGTTGCAAAGCGGAACGCGTCCAGCTCTGGCGCAGTTTTGGTGCGGATAAACTCGGAAGCCAGCTTGCCGAATGCGATTCCTGCGGTCTCCTCGTTGTCCATGTTGTCCACATTGAACGCACGGCCGCGGTCATAGTTAAACTTCACCGTTTCGTTGGTGAGGGTCACATCGCCATTCGGATAACCCTTTGCGCGGTCATAGTTTCCCAGACCCTGCATATCGATCTTCGGGACGATGATCTCATTCGCATTTGCTCCTGCCTGTACCAGTGCTGGATCTCCATCCAGATCTGCTGTCAAAGATTCCTTTTTATAAACCTCATCCAGCAGTGCGATGTACTTTTTAAAGAGTGCAATGTTATTTGCCATACTGTTTCATCCTTTCTTTATTTTACAGGCGCAAGTCCCATTACGGCACGCGCATCATTGTCGTTCATCTGCTGGAAGGACTGACTCTGTGTGGTAAACTGTACTGTTGGTGCAGCACTTCCAAACAAAAATGCGCTGTCCTCATTCTTTTTGAGCGTTTCCAGCTGTTCTTCCAATCCGATGATCTTGCCTTTATCGTATTTGAGCGCATCCCTGTCAAGCAAAGCTTTGACCGCTTTCGGGTTGCGTGCCTGTGCTTTGGTAAGTTCCTTATCCAGCGCAAAGTCAAACTTTAACTGCTCGATCTCCCTTGCGCTGTCCTCTGCCGCCTGATTGTATTTCTGTTCCCATTCGGCGGCTTTCTGTTTGACCCCCTCGATGTCAAGCTCCTTAAAGCCTGCGATCTGCTCGTTTGCCTGAGAAAGCTGTCCTTTGATTCCTTCCAGCTCGGTGTTCAGCTCCTTAAATTCCTGCGCTTCCCTGTAGCTTTCGGAAAACTCGGTTTCGAGCCCCTGCTTTTTCTCTTCCGGCACCTCGATGCCGTGCTTTGCCAGTAATTCAAACAAACTCATTATGTTTTGCTCCTTTCATATCGTTTTGCGCCTGCGGTAGATTTCGCGGACAGACTGCGGTCAAAGCCGTACTCCTGCGCGCGCTCGTTCTGCTCGATCAGCCCCGCCGCTTCGGAGAACTGCCGGTACAGATTCCTTTGCAGTTTGAGCCTTGCCGACAGAGCGTCAAACTCCGCCTGCACAGCTTCCCGGCTTTCCTCGGGGCAGTGTTTGAGCACCTGATCCCAGGCGATCAGCTCACGCTTTGTCTTTCTCATTGCCCGCTCGATCTTTCTCTGCTGCTGGGTGGCGGCGTAGGCGTCATAGGTTTTCCCCTCAAATACAAAAGGAGCGGGGTCGATCTTGTTCAGATCTTCCCTGCTCCATGTATAGGGGGCGTCTTTATCCGGCACGGGATGGATGTCGTGCCGTCAGCCGTAGTCGTTTAGTTCCCCGTGTGTCAGTTCCTGCTCGGTGGGGTAGTAGGTGCCGGTGGTGTCAAATCGCTTTCCCTGCCATTTCTGGTGGGTGGGACGTGCACCGGAATGGGCGGAGATCTCCCAGATGGTGACACCCATCTCCTCGCCGCGCATCCGTGAAGTTTCCCTTGCGGTGTCCTTGATTCCGGACAGCACCGCCCGCCGGACTGCTACATCCATGCGGTTTGTGTGCCCGCTCGCATAGTCCACCACCCGCAGGCCGCCGCCTGCCATCTCCGCCACCGCTTTACGGATTGCCGACACCACATCCAGTTCACCGGACTGCGCCTGCATCAGCGCAAAGTCAAGGGTGTTCTGATAGTACTGTGCGATCGGCTGGAAGATGAGCCTGTCCCCCACCCGCTTTGCAAATCCCATGCTTTGGGTCAGGTTGTGAAGCTCTTCCCCTGTTCTGCGGCGGGACGCCTTGATAAAGTTGTCGAGCTGTTCGCTCTCACTGTCCGGCGGCTCCATGCCTGCGGCTTCATAGATGGGATTGTCATACTTGACCGCCTCGAGCATCGCATCGTCAAACAGTGTCATGATCTCCACTTCACTGCGTCCAGTGATTCTTGCCACCTCAGCCTGTATCTTGTCGATATTCAGTCCCCAGCTTTGTGCCTGCTGCAACTGGTGGAGAGCGGTCTGGGTTGCGACTTTGCCCACCGAGGTGGTGAGCCTGTGCACAAGGTCAGCTATGATAAAATCCTCCAGCTTCTGATAGAGGTTCACGATTCTGTCCGGCGCTCTGGCAAGATATTGCGGCGTTAGCATTAAACCATCCCTCCATCATCGACCAGACGGCTCATCTCCCCGAGCATTCCCTTTGCTTCCTCTTCCGACACCTCAAAGTACCACGCAAGCAGCAGCTCCGGCTTCATGCCGATGCTCACCAGCTGCATCCGGCGGCTGAACTCGGTCGCGGTATCCTCAAAGACGCTGTCCCCAAACGATACCGTCAGTTCGTAACTGCCCGATGGTGCCAGCTGATAGAGTGTTGCCATCACGTCCATCGCTTCGATCAGCTGTTCTAGTGCTGCCTTGCTCTGCCGCTGGATGTCGCTGACGGTGTAATAGGTGTTCCTGTCCTCGCTGATGACCTGTGTGGCGGTCACCGCTCCGGTCTGCACATCCAGCGAGTATGTTCCGGAGGAAACGCCAGTCTGAGCTTCGTAGATACGCAGAAGCTGGTTCATGCCATCCTGATATGCCTGCTGTCTGATCTCCGGCGTGTAATCCTCAAACATTTTGGTCGGATTGTTGCCAAAGTCCAGCGCTTTGTAATAATCGCTAGCATCGTCATCCACTGGAATAATGCAGGAACCATCGTCTCGCCTGTTGAGTGCCTCTTCTGCAACTATCATCTTACGGCGTCCAGAATGGAACTCGAAACAGTAATCGGAATACATGAAGTCGATATCCCGCAGGGTTTCCATCGCATTTGCGTACATTGATACCGGGATCTTTGAGCCGTCCACCGTATTGGCAAACGGCATCCGCAGCACCGAAAACAGCGGCTTACTGATTCCTTCGATTGCAACGACTGGCTCAATCTCTGCCCACGGCGCGAAATCGGTCAAGCTGATCTGTGTGCCCAAACTTTCTGTGCTCTTGCTTTTGTATGCGGTGTTTCCGATGTGGTACACCCCATCCACAAAGTAGTGATGTTCCAGTCTGGTGTAGACATACCCGCCGCTGCTGCGCTGATCGACAAAGACTGCTTCCTTCACATCCCCTGTCGGCTCGATGGTCAGCGGATAAAATCGGTCCGCCCGCACAAAATCGACCGCAATCCCACCGCCGTACAGATACGGCTTTAAGGCGATGCAGCCGCCTGCGATTGCTTCCTCAGTCCTCGCTGTGATCTGCGGGAGGACGTAGCGGTCGACCTGCTGCTGCAAAAAGTCCGCCCGCGCCGAACCTTCCACCTTAAAATGAAGCTCTGCATTGACCAGTCTGGCGAGATACAAGGATGAGGTGGACGCAAGGTTGATTGTTCTAGGGTGCTTGCGGCTGAGCCACCCCGGACTCCCTGCAAAGGCATCCATCCACCGTTTTAATGCGTTTGTCATCTCATCGGATGCCGCCGGTTCTACCTGTACCGCCTGCTTAATCACATCTTTTCCGAACATCCTGCTAAACCACCTCCTTACACTCTGCCATGCTTCTTTTATCATCCTTCCCACCTCCCTATCGGAGCTTTCTTCTCATCGTCTGACAAAAATACCGCATCTGGTCCATGCTGTGGTCATTTTCCTTGATGACGGCATCCTGCCCTGCCTTTTCGTCCCAGCGATACGCCCCGAACTCTTTGATGGTACTGACGCAGCTCTCATGGATTTTTAGCCTGCCCTGCGCAATTAATGTTCCGGTAAAACGAATCCCATCCAGCACCGAGTTGTCAGCATCGCTGATATGGAATTTTCCATGCCTGCGGATGCACTCTTTGAAGCTTGCCGCACTGGGGTCGATGATGACACGCTGAATCGGCGTATCACCGACAAAGGCGACAAGGTCCTGATAATATTCCTCGTCGGTCTTCTGCCTGCGCTCTTTGCGGCTGTCGTGATAGTATTCTCTTTCCATGAAGACCTTCCCGTTGTGCAGCCGCCACAGTCCCATCGCGGTCGGGTTGATGGTTCCATAGTCCATTGACACATAATAAGTCCCCTCTGTACCGTGTTCGGAGAAGATGTGCTTCTCACTACTGAACATCGGATAGACAAGCCCCTCGGCTCTGGTCCACAGCCCGAGGATGTAGCGGTCATAAAACACCGTCCCCGCATATTCTCTTTTCAGGTTCTCCTTAAACGCTTCCGGCAGAAAAGGATTGTCGTCGATAGTATAGGTCTGACTGAAGATATCGGCATCGCTGTCCAGAAACTGCTTGAGCCAGTGGTCGGGATGCTGCGGGTTGAATGTCCCGTCAAAGCAGGAATAATCCTTGTCCAGTCGGCTTTTCAGAAGTGCAAACACATCCTCCGACCAGTCCGCTACCTCATCGCCGTAGCAATACTTGAAGGAAGCGCCTCGAAGCTTTGATACCTGAGATATCTTTTCCGCGCCCAGACAGTAGCATTTTTCGCCAAAGATTCTCGCGGTGTTGTCGCTGGAAATCACGCCGACCAGCTCATCGCCGTAGATGTTGCGCATCGGCTCAAGCACATTTCGCTCGATGGTGGACTTGGTGACGCCGAGGATGACCGACAAGCCATCCATTCCGACCCGCTCCCGAATCCGCATGGGGATGATCCACTTAAAATCAAGATAGGTTTTGCCTGAACGGGTCGCCCCGCCCTTAAAGTTCCACCGGTGATTGGCACACCGCACAAACTCAATCTGCTTCGGACTTAACAGCATCTCGAAACTCCTTTAATAATCCGTCCAGCCGCTCCATTGCATCCTGTGAGCGATCACCCGCGGCATATCGCTTCATCAGACTGTCGCCCGCTTTGAGCCGGTCAGACAGGGAGGCATCCAGTCCGAACTGGTCTTTTACCTCACCGCGCATGACAGCGGAATAAAAGCGCAGCACTTCGTTGGAATCTGCGATCAATGCTTTGTCCTGTTTTTCCATGCGTTTTGCTATATATTGAGAAATTACAGGTTTTTTCAAGTTTTCCTGTCCAATAGCATACGCTGATTTTTCGCTATATCCCGCCTTTTTTGCGGCCTCAGTCGCATTTCCGCATTTGATATAATACTCAGCAAACTTTTTCTGCTTCGGTGTCAGCTTCATCCGCTTCCACCCCGCAGCAGTTCCGCCAGCTTCTGCACCACTTCCGAAAGGCGGTAGCTTTCCAGCAGCTTCTCATTCTTGATTTTATCCCCATGCTGTTTTGGCACCGTCAGCACATATTTTGTTATCATCCGTTTGCTTTGTTCTGAATAGGACTGAAACTGGTTGATTTTGACCTTGATACCCTTACAAAGAAGGGCAGTCTGCAATTTGTACATCAATCTTTTGAAGTTCATAAAAATGCCCTTCTTTCTTATTGCTTTTCTCAAGTTTAAACATAAAAACAGGTATAAAAAAAGCCGGTCTTCCCAAAAGAAATCCGGCTAAAAATATAAAAAAAACGCATAATTAAGCGATTTTTTACTAAAAACATATTGACAATAGCGTTACGCTATGATATAATAGAATCAAAGGAAAGGGGGTGAAACGGATGGGCAGGAAAAAGAAAAAAGCCCGAAAGCAACGACTCAGACAGCTGAAAGAAATTCTTGAAATCATCTCACTGGTTACCGGAATTATCTCAGTCATCTACTCAATGCTCAAGGGCTAACAGAGTGGGGAGCGGGTTCACCGCTCGCTCCCCTTCTCTAAATCTATTATACCCCATCCGTGCACAATGTACAAGAAATATTTTAGAAATGTCCCGCTGTATCTTCTGACACTCTTCAATGTGATTTTGGGAATCCAGAACGGATTTACCTGGGTTACCTGGTCAGCTATCTTTTTGGCACTAATCGTCATTTTGTGGGACATCTGGGAGGTCATTCATCATGGAAATCAAAGACATTAAGCTCTCACCCAAAAAGGGCGGTCATGGACACATCACCAGTTATTCTATTAATCTCGGTAGTGCAGAAGTTCGCTCGTGTGGTTTTCTGGGTGATGACGGTATCCCTCTGGCGATTGAAAAAGTTATTGATCCGGAGAATCACCAAATCATCATACGACTTAAATCAAAGTAATCCAACACAAAAGCCACTTGTCCTTTCGGGCAGGCGGCTTTTTGCGTTTTAAGGAGAGTTCAAAAGGATGCGTTCCTGTCTAATGCCACTATAATTGTATCACTGTTTTTATGTGGCTTTCAATGGCCTGTTCGCTGATTTGGTTTAATGCTTTCCTGTGCAGACGAAGCACCCAGCGATAATTAAAATCCATCCGCACTGCGATTTCCTCCCAGCGCATCCCATTTATGTATCGATAAGACATGAGCTGGCGCAGCTTGATATCGTCTAGGGATTCCAGTAATTTTTTAATATTCTCCTGAACCATTATTGCCTGATGGAGTTTTTGATTGAGCTTGTCTGTCAGCTCCGCTACCTCGACCGCTGCTGTCTGAACCTTATCACTCCCGCCACCATGCGGCATATCGCTGTATGATGGGCTGATTCTTGTTGCTAAGTCCTGCCAGCGTTGCAGCTCTTTGGTTATCTGGTCAATCTCGATGTGCATAATCCGATATTGATTCAGGTATCTGCATTTCTCTTTGTTTTCCACCGTTCCCACTCCCTCTCATTGCCTGATGTTCTCTCACCAGCTTATCTACAACTTTCCCCAGTTCTTTATATCCTGCAAGCCTTGCATACTCATAAAGATGATAGGCGGTCTGGGCAGTAATCAAAATGGACAGGCGGCGAAGGTTTTTGTTTTTCATGATCATTCCTCCAAAAGTCCAGAGTGTTGCTTTTCTTCCATCCAATCTTCTTTGAAAAAGTCCACTCCCAAATATTTCTCCACCCAGTCCGAAACAATATCAAACCACAGTTCATCTTTCTGCACCTCTTCTGCAAACTCGGTTGTTTTCTGGATGAACTCGCTTAACCGCTGCGGACCAAATCCAAAGTTATCATGCAGAACCTTCAGCACGATTGCATAGTTTCGGCGCACGATCTGTTCCGCTTCCTTCTTTGCCATCCGTTCCCCGGCTCTTGTCCGGCGGAAAGTGTTTTGTCTGTGGTATATCCCTGCCATTGATTTCATGCTATTCCTCCAAATCCATCTTTGCGCCGCAGTAAGGGCAGTAGTTGTCCTTCCAGAGCAAATCTTTTTTAAAAACATGGACGCAGTTTGTACACTTCATTCCTGCATTTGGGATTCTTATTGTGCCACATCCATGATAATATGGCTCTACCCAGTCACAATTTTCCCACTTTGCATGAACCACAGGAGCAACATCGGCAGATTTTGCTTCGAGCAACTCTTTATAAGCTGCATCAAAATCACTTTCAAATCCATCTAATCCCGATGGAAGGTCTGTAATGAAATCAAACATTTCATCATACGCTTCTTGTAATTTATCCAACTTCATTATTTATCAATCCTTTCTGCAAAATCTACTCATGATCTGATGTTGATATGCTTCGGGTAGCTTTTCTTGATCTTTATGATTTTGTAACACGGCTTCGGCATTTTCTCGATTAAAATGGACAACTCCATTTTTAAAATCTTTCGGCTGTATATAATGTGCAACACGTTCTCCGTTGTGCAACAATATTATTTGGATATGTGACCCTCCATCCCAAATTGTTATTGAACCAACTATACACTCAAAAACTCTTTTTTTCTCATATTCTGTGTCGGGAACATCTCCTAAATCTAATCCCTTTACATTTTGTGGTTCTGTAATAATATAAACAATATCTCCTTGTTTGCAAGGTGTTACCGCGCACCTTCCTTCCCTGTCCGCTTGCACAAGCTCTTTCAGGCGATCAAGGTCGTATTCATCTCCCAAGATATCCTCAATTTTTGAAAGCCTTATCAGCGCTTCGTTTTTCCACTGTCCTAGTTTAATACATCTATCGCATTCTCTTTCCCAGTTATATGGGTTTCCAACTTGACTATCCACACAACAAGTGTCGCATGGTTTTTGCGAAAACACGCTTTTCATTCTATTCCTCCTTGTCGTGAATGTTGCCGATGACCTCGCTGTATGCCCCACTTTCCTCCATGTCAAACCAACACAGTGTATCAACGTTTGCTTCTTCACCGGACAGATGTACAAGCTGCCATCCCCATGTATACCCAGCGTTTGGATTTCCGAATTCCATTCTTCCTATCCACTCATAGCCATTAAACTCATCTGTGAATTTCAGAATGTCACCCTCAAACACTTTCACACCGTTCCTATCGGTCAAACCAGTGTATTGGCACACGGTTTCTGGGTCAACACTTGCTCCTTCTATCCCTCGTGGCATTCCCCAGTCTGCAAATCCAGCCCGAACCATTACAATCTCTTTTTTGACTGAATCAGACGAAAAACATGTAAGTGGAGTTACATCAACCGGTACACCTTCTAACCACTCCCCATTGTCAATTCTTTTCGCTTTAAATAAAATTTCCCTCATGCTTATTCTCCCCTCAATGCATCCATAACCGCTTTCAAAGCCTTGTGCATTTCTTCATATTCCGGACAACTCGGTGATGGAACATCGTTATTCCATGCGATATCATAGGCTTTGCTTATTCTTTCTTTCAGACTATTGATTTCAGATAGAGGGTCTGTTTTTACTGTTCTTTTTAAGATCACTCTTCCTTCCTCTATGTAGATCTCTATCTTTTCACCTGGCTCCATTCCAAGCTCTTCTCTGAAATCCGATGGAATGACAATCCTCCCTAAATCATCAAGTCTTCTTGTTACGCTTCTTTTCATGATTCTACATCTCCTATTTCTTAAATTTCACCCCGGTCAAAACTTCCAGCGGATGAAGACTCAGGTCGATCACTCTGCCCTTGTCCGCCTCCTGATTCCGAAGCTCTTTGTTGATCTCGTGCAGCAATTCCTCCACTTTCAGGGTGTTTTGCTGATAGATGCGGTATACCATCAGCCTGTCCGCTTCCTGCTTCCTTGCATCATGAAAAAGCTGTTCTGCCTTTTCCTTTTGGTTTTTGGCTTGTGCCCCGTTTATGGTTCTGTTACCGAACGCTTCCAGAATGCAAATTACCGTCAAGTAAGCAAGGTGCTCTGATTGACTGCTGATTTTTGCCAGTTCCAAGCCACTTTTGGCATATTCCACGATTTCAGAAAATTCCATTTTTGCCCTCTTTTCTTCCCTTTTAGCAAGTAAAATGTAACGATGCAACGAACGAAACGATATTTCCCTATAGAGGGCTAGCGTATAAAAAATATTATATATTTTTTACTTTATATATTAATATAGAATATTAGTTACATAGTTACATTCTTTATATATATGGCTTCATTACGCCATTTTCGGGTGTAACCAGAGCGTAACTTACCTGTAAACCAGCAACCATCATCAGAACGGCAGATCATCAGCCAATGAACCTTTTCCAGAATATTTGACCCAACATCGCTGCACTCCCCAGTTGGAAGTCCTTTTGGGACTGTTCAGTTTCGTCCAACCTGGCATATTCTGCATGATGAGGGACAGCTCGTTTGAGTCTTTGCGGTTTGGCTTGAATGATTCATGCAGCGCGCGCTCCCAAAGCTCGATGATGCAGACTGTTTCACCGTCCTGCTTTTCGTTCAGGTACTGAGTGACCATTCCCACACGATAATCGTCTTCCAGCGCGCTTTTCTGATGGAATTGGACTTCCTCGATGAGATTTTTGTCCAGCACCGGAGGAAGCTTGTCCTGTAAAAAGAGCGTATAAGCTTCCGCCCAGCACTGTTCGATATAAGCTTTGAGCTCTTCCTTGTGGTCAAACAGATCCCTTCCGGAATTATTGCACACCACCGGATAATACCGGCGGTTTCCGGTCTTGTCGGTCAAAAATTCTGCGGTGTTGGTCGTTCCGATAAAGATACACTGTCTGGGATTTTCGGTGATGCGGCGGTCAAAGGGTTTGCGGTATGTATCGACCTGCCGGGAAAAATAGCTCTTTGCCGCTTCGACTTCCTTTGTTCGTTTGAGGGCAAGCAGTTCGCTCACCTCACAAATCCAGGCGCCCTCCACTGCCTCGATACCGCGCTGACCGTCAATCTCGTTGACCTCCCGGAAGAAGCGGTCTTCCATCGCAAGCCATCGGACAAAGGTGGACTTTCCTTCTCCCTGTTTTTTGCCGATCAGCACCGCCATATCCTCAAACTTGCACCCGGGATTGAATATCCGGTGGATACCACCGGCAAAGATTAAACGGGACACTTCTTCGGAGTATGCACAATCATCTGCTTTCATCCAGTCGATGAGCAGCCGTTTGATTCGTTCCTTACCATCCCACACAAGTGATTTTATCTTATCCCTGACCGGATGATATCGCTTCTGTGTAAACCGCACACGCAAAGCATCATCCAGTTTCTGAGGACTGTACAGGTGATATTTCTGCTCGATGTATCCGCGCAGCCAGCTGTCATCCTCATCGGTCCAGCGGCGGGGAACGCCGTTTTCTATGCGCTCTGGGGTGTTTGACAGTTCGTTAAAGAGGAATAAATCTTTCAGTCGCCCATCCCCTTGCAGGATTGCCATAAAATTTTCGATGGTAAGCGCAGGAGATCCCTTTTCGGTATAGCGCAGCGGGATAGGGATGCCCAGATTGTCCGAAAACGTGTTCTGCTCCCGTTCCATCGTTCTTTTCTGTTTTTGATATGCTTTCCATAGCTTTAAAAACTCGGTCTTTTTTCCGAGTTCTGCTGCGCGGCTTTGCAGTGCAAGAAGTTCTCTTTGCTGGTCCACTTCATCCTCGATTTCCAAAAGGTTTAAAAAGATGCGCTCATCAAGGATGGTCACCGATGTCAGTTTGTCGATCAGGTTTTCTGTCTCCAATTTTCCACACCTCCCATCTTCTGAATTTCATAATCTAATCGGTCAACCTCTGCTATTAAAGACGCTGCCTGTTGTGCCTGATCATGATTTGAAACTTTCAGTTTCCTTAAATTAAGCCATAGAGCTCGCCTTTGAGCGATTCTGCTTTGCAGTTCTAACTTGAATTCTGATTGTTCTTTTGCTTTTTTTCTCTGCTCTGACAACCGCTTACGATAGTTTCGGTATGATTCTTTGCTATCGGAGAGTCCCAAATGAAAATCCGCATCCAGCTTTTTGAGTGCATCTACAAAGGAACACCGCTCCATCTCCATTACAAAGTCGATTACTGTCCCGCTTTTGCCGCACCCGAAACAATGCCACGTATTCTGGTCAAGGTACACTTTCAAAGACGGGGAACGGTCGCCACTGTGGAATGGGCAGTGCAGGAATCCGGCCCTATCCGGCTGCAGGTGATACAATGTAAGTACGTCAGCAAGTTGTACAGAGGTTTTCACCCTTTGTGCCAGATTCTCCATCATGCTCAAGCACCTCTTTTGCGTGATAATACAGGATTTTATAGATGATCCTGCCGCATTCATCCGGTTTGCAGAAGATAAACTGCAGATCGTAGCGGATTGACCATGCCAGAATAGAGGCAATCAGTGCATTTGGATTTAATCTACTTCGGTAACTTCCGTCAAACACCTTGCTCCAATTGGCATTTTCAATCAGCAGATACATCTTGATGCCGGCGGCTTTCCCCCGCTCGAACTCCCTCTGAAACCGCTCTCTGCCTGAGGTAAAGCACTGGCAAAGCTCGTCCAGATTCATCTTTCGTTCGATACAAACGGGGAGGGAGTGGGTTTCTCCCTCCACCGTATATTCCCCGGAATAGTCTCCCGCGTCCAGTTTCTCCCGCCGCCAGTGTGGGAAATCCTTCCTCCGGCGGCGCAGGCTCATGGTGTCCTGTTCTCTGGTATCAATCAGAACGGTCAGGCTTTCCAGAGCGTCCCTTACTTCAAAATGCGTGTAACTCATAGCTTAAAATGGAAGGTCTTCTTCGGAATCATCTTCTGCGGAAATATTAAGGTCAAACGGCTTCTGGTCTTTCGGCAAAGGCTTATCGTCCGGCAGTTTAAACTCCCCGCTGCGCACCTTTGCCACATCAATAAAGTTGTAAGGATTTGCAAACCATCCGCTCTTTCCGTTGTATGCCCATTCCTTCCACTGGAAGATACATCCGACGATCTTACCTTTAAGCCCTGCCTCGTTCCAGTCCCAGTGATAGCCGGGGTTACTGTCCTCGATTGCCTGAATGATTGCCTTGAATTTGCGCTTTGTCCACTGGTCTTTCTCGCTGCCGTCATCCTTTGGCACATAGATGCGCAGCACACCTTTCCACTTCTTGTCCTCCTGCTGCTGTGATTCCAGATTGCGCCGATAATATCCTGCATATTCGCCCTTGTCGATATCAAAGGCGATCTCCAGCTTTTCAAAAGTGCTGCCGTCCTTACCGGTATATGTAGTAACTTTTGCCTGTTCAATCTTTACTTCATAAGCTCCCTTTGGAAGCTTCTCAAACTCGCCTGCTGCCTGTGTGGTTTCATAATCTGCAAATGGTTTCATTACTCATTTCCTCCTAAATTCCAGTATTCTCTGATAATGGTATCGACCTTTTTTAGGTCGTTGTCGATTCGGTCATCGGTAAACATATCGATGGGGCTTTTTACGGTATCTGCCCCGCTGTTGTGGGTCTGGAAGAAGTACTGCCCGTTTTCGGTTTTTGCCATCAGCACCACCGAAAACAGCCCTTCTACGGTAAGTAAACTGTCCAGCATCTTGCCGACCGTTTTTGCCTTCACCTTACCCTGCTCGTCCTCCTGTACATGATGCAGGAAA
>OGYP01000263.1_pt1 | contig 25351 bp, 24 predicted proteins | sample 1576571 | NCBI WGS metagenome assembly OGYP01 (sample SAMEA3541559, study PRJEB24748) | human gut metagenome | biome: human gut; feature: human-associated habitat; material: faeces | place: China | collected 2012
CCTTGTTGATCCAGCCCTGCTCATACATCTGCTTGGTCGCGCATCCGGGAGCAAAGCCCCCACGGCCGCTGCTCTGCCTTCTCAGGGTTCCCCAATGACCGGCTTTCGCCGACGGGCAGCGGACTCAACGCTCACAGCGACGGTTATCCCAGAGGCGTATCGCGCCTCCCTCGGGGTATTATCCCCGTTCCCTTGTTTACCCGTATGCCTGACGGGGTCGCCCCGCGCCGTTGCGTACATACGGTCTCTGCAAGCAGAATATTCAGTTCATGCCGCACGGACTTCGTGCGGACTACTTTGATTATAGACCATGCGGGCGCGCCTGTCAAGCACCGAAATCCGTATTTTTTTAGCGAATGCGAAAACACATCTCGGAACGGGCTTGACAAAAAAATCGGCCCTTGTTATACTGAGAGCAATGGAAGCTTCAAGTGCTTCCGCTGCCGTCCGGGCAGCGGGAGAGGATAGGGAACCGGGTGAGAATCCCGGACGGTACCGCCGCTGTATGCGCGGAGGCCGCGTGCAGGGCGAAAGCCGGTCATTGGGGAACCCTGAGAAGGCGCGCGCGGCCGTCGAGGCGTGAGTCAGAAGACCTGCTTGGGGAGGCTCTGCCCGCATGGTGCGGGAAACGGGGCGCTTTGTTGTGCGCAAATGCGGACGCTGCAACGATTGTTGCAGTGTTCTTTTTTTCTGGGGGTCGTGCCATGAGACGGAAAACAATCTGGGGCCGGGTCTGCACGGCCGTGCTGATCCTTTCGCTTCTGGCCGGTGCGGTGGCTGTCGTGTTCACGGGCGGACGGGTGCGCCCGCCCGATCCGCTGCCGGAGCAGGCGCAGGTCCTGCAGCCGGACCGACAGGAGCGCGGCGGCAGCGGCGGCACATCGGACGACGTGCCCCTCACGCAGTCCCCGGAGCCGACGGAGCCGTCCGAAGAGCCGGACGAGACGGAAACGGCCGAGCCATCCACGGAGCCGGACGAGCCGACGGATGCGACGTCCACCACGCAGACGACACAGACGCCCGAGCCGAGCGAGGAGCCGACGCGCAGCACCGGCGGCGGAACGGAGCCGACGGAGGAGCCGGGTCCTGCCCCCACGGAGGCCCCCGGCCCCGAGGAGCCGCATATCGTGACGGACCTTGTCAGCCGCGTCTGGCGCTCCGGTGAGCTGGACGGCGATACGCTGCGGTTTTATGCCTATGCTGCGGGCAGCGGAAACCTGAGCCTGCGGGTATATTATAAGGAGTCCGGCTCCACCGCAAACAACGGCACGCGCCTGCTGCCGTCGGATGACCGGAACTTCTCCGTCCGCCTGACTCTGAATCAGTCCTACATCTTCTCCTTATATTTATATCGCGACGGCCGCCGCGTCGGCGATGCCGCGGTCTACTATGTTTCCTATCGCGCAAGGCTTGCAGACGACGATCAGCCCGAGATCGGCGATGCGCCGCCCGTCATCACGACGAGCCGCGACGGCCGGACCGATCCCGTCTCCGTGCAGACGATGACGTTCGTCGTCTGGGCGAGGACGGGCACGGACGGTTCACCGATCTACACGAGCCATCTGCAGGTCTCGATGGACGGCGAGCTGCTGACGAACCCGACCGGCAGCGCCGCGTCCGGCTATGAATATGTGCTGCGCTTCTCCGCGCCGCTCGTCGGCGATGAGCGGGAATACACGCTGCGCATCCTTGCGTGGGACGATGCCGGAAATTCCGCCATGCGCACCGTGAAGATCGTCTATCAGACGGTCTCGGAGGTCGACACGTTGCATAGCACCATCCGGGAAATGGAAAACACCTCGCCGGAAGATCTCTTGCACTCCTTGAAAGAGAGTCTGGAAAAGGAGAAGAAGCGCTCCATGGCAGTCGCCGGGCAGAAGCTCGCGCTGGACGAGAAGGTTCGCACACTGGTGGTACAGAAGGAGCGTTTCGTGCAGTTCAAAACATACCTTGCCAATTCCAAGGTTGAAGCATTGAGCCGTATCACCAACGAGTTTCTGCAAAATATAGGCAGTGATATCCGTATCCGTTTTGACGGGTATACCGTCCTGAAAAGCGGGAAAGTACGGGAGAAAATTTCCATCTCGCTGCTCCGGGACGGTGTGGACTGCGGTTCCTTCGGGAAGTTCTCGGCAGGTGAGGCGGCGCGTGTCAACCTGGCAACCATCCTTGCCATGCAGAGACTTGTGAACTGCAATTGCGAGGACGGCAAGGGACTGGATCTGCTGGTGCTTGACGAGATCCTTGAAGCGGTAGACGAAGTCGGCCTGGCAGCCATGTTTGAAGCCCTCAACGCCTTGGGCGGGACCGTCCTTGTGGTGTCTCATGGAAACGTGGCCGAAGGCTATCCTCATAAACTTGTAATCACGAAAGAGAATGGCGAATCGAGAATCCGAGAATGATAAAATGGCCAGGGAACAGGTGTTGGCACTTGACATAGCCGCTCATACAGGGTATTTCTCCCTACATGAGGCCGGTACCTGGAACTTCACCGAAAGCAGAAGACGCAACGGCAACAAGATGCACGGTTCTTTCAGGGAAACGCTTATGGCTTTTATCAAAGAACACGGCATCAAGTATATCGTGGCGGAGGATGTGGCCATGAACAAGCACTTCTATGATATGAGACGCCTGGCCGAACTGCGGGGCGTGCTGCTGGAGGTATGCGATGAAACCGATATTCCTGAACCGGAGTTCATCAATCCGGCGACTCTCAAGAAGTGGGCGACGGGAAACGGACGGGCTACCAAGGAGGAAATGATTGCGGCCTGCAAGAACCGCTACGGGATAGTCCCTGTCGATGACAATGCCGCGGATGCTTGTCACCTGTTTTACTATCTCATCCGCAAGCACCGCCTGTGATTTGATAATACGACACAGATTCCGGGCGGCCATCTGAGGCCGCCCGATTTTCAATTGACGCTCCTGGAAGCTGACAGATTAGGACATGAGATTGTGTATCACCCCTTTTCAGTCAGTGAAAGTGTGGAAAAGAAAGATGTGTTGGGCGTAATTCCGTCATTAGAAGACGAATCGGCCATAAGACGGGCAGAACTGTTGAGGAAGTATGTACTGCCCCACAAGAATTTGATATACAGCATTTGCATCAAATATACATTCAATCAGGAAGACGTTGAGGACAACTATCAGGAAGCCCTGATCAACTTCTTCAAGTATATGGACAGTTATGATCCGCGTCGGCCAGTAAAGACGTGGATATATGCCGTGACACAGCGGCTGATGACCGACCTGAATAACCGCAACAGAAACCGGCTGCTTCCGGACGAGAACGTCGATGTCGGCGAATTGAAATCAACACTGCTCTATGACGACGAGCCGTCGGAAGCCTGTTTGGGTATCGACAACTACGAACAGTATTACAACGATGACATTCTGTGGGCGCTCAGGCATCTGAAGCCCATCTATCGGGAACCGCTGCTGTTGCAGCAGGCCGGGTACAAAATCGGTGAGATTACCGACATCCTGCATCGCAAAGGAATGCTTCAGTCCAAGAATATAGAAACGGTCAAGAGCAGGTTGTTCCTGGCCAAGAACCAACTCCGCAATCTTTTGACGCGTGATGGAGAAAAAAGAATGGGCTGAGAGTGTGTGCCGCGTTTTCGAACGGCTTGTTCGGGACACGCTGTGGGGCGACTTCACTTTCCCCGCTGGTGGAAGGTCCGTGCGTTTGCTGGAAGCCTGTTTTGACCGGCTGGAGAAAAAGGTGATAACGGTCAGTGGAGAACGTCTGGCCGATTTCTGCATCTGCCAAGTTTACACCATCTCTGGATTTGAGGCTTCATACCGCAAGCGTTGGGACGTGTCGCACTCTTTCGGACAGAAAGCCGTAAGCAGATTTCTCCAGACAGGAAAACAACGGCGCTTTTACGAGGACAAGTGGCTGAAAAGTTTCGGGATTTCGAGAACAGATATCTATACGTTGGCCGAGAGAAGGAAAAGACATCCTTTCACACGTTTTGTCTTTCCCGAGTATGAGGAGGTCACAAAACGGAGGTTGCTCTCCACCGAGACAGGATATCTCATCTGCGGGAATTCGACTCTGTTGTGGACTCCGTTCTCTCCCTCTTGTCAAAGATGTCGGCACGCGGCATCTTGTCGGTTGCAGACAGCGGCGCAATACCCCGAACTCTATCGGTTGCGCTGTGAAATGTGGAATAAAAAGGAGGAATCCCGATGAGTACGACCAATCCACTGAGTGCCGAGTTCCTGTATGAGCTCTATGCCACGGCATTGAGACAGGAAGCTCTCTGTGCGGTGCTTGCCCGGCATATGAGGAAGGAATACTTGCCCGACCGTGCCTTCCAGCGTGTGCAGGATGCCATCGCCGCCCATTTCAGGACCTACAAGACTCCTCCCTCTTACGCGGTTCTTGCACAGAAGTTCCAGGAAGATTACGATGCCGTTGAGCTCATAGACACTTTCCGGGAGTATGACGAGGGACAGAGTGCCGAGGTGATGACCGATATGCTTGAGTCGTACATCAAGGGGGTGCGCTTGCAGGCTGTCTATGCCGAGGTCGGGAAACTGTACAACGAGAACAGGCAGGATAAGGCGGAGAAGACACTGCGGGAATATGCCGAATGGCTGGCCGGTTTTACACTCAAGAACACCTCGTTTGTAGATGTAGCCGAGACGTTCACGGAGCGCTTCAAGCAGAATCGGCGTCGGGAGGAAGAGGAAGAGCGCTCGGCATCCCCACGCGTGTCGCGTTTTTATATTCCGTATCTGGATGCGCTGAATGCGGGTCGTAACCTGCGGGGGCAACTAACCTGTTTTCTGGCCTCTACCGGAGTCGGGAAATCCCACATTGCCAAATGGATTGGGGTGCGGGCAGACATCGATGACGGGCTTCATGTTTTGCATTTTCAGTTGGAGGGTTCGGAAGAAGAGGCGTTGAATGCCTATTCCGGAGGACTTATTTCCAAGAACGCCTACTATTTCGAACGGGGTAAGATTTCCGACACGGAAATGAGGCATCTGGAAAAGCTTGTAGCTTCCTATGCCGGTAGCATCACTGTGCGCAGTTATCCCAGATTCAATGCACAGGTGTCCACTCTTGATATAAAAAACGGTATTTCGGAATATCGTAAACTCAAGGGTCATAATCCCGACATCGTCATTATCGATTCCATGGATCTGCTGACGGATGCCGCACGACGTGCCTGGGGAGCTGACCACGAGAGAGCCAAGCGTATCGCGGTAGCCAATGACCTCAAGGACTTGGCAGCCGATGAAAAGGTATGGATGGTGGTGACTTACCAGTCCACCATTGAAGACAGGGAATGGCTCAACGATGAGCGGAATGTGCTGACCGAGTATAACTGTTCTGAGGCGAAAGGACTGGCAAGGCCCTGCACCCATCTGATTTCTCTCAACCAGTCGTCGGCCGAGCGTAAGGAGAACGTCATGCGTCTGCATATCGCAAAAAGCCGATTCTTTAAGAAAGGAGACACCATCAAGATAGCCACAGACTACGACAATGAAGTGTTCTACGACGGGCAGCGGACATTAAACCTCAATAGGGAGTAAGCAATAAGAACGCACATATACCAAAATATTCAGGATATTGGCATTTTATTGTTTTCAAAATCGTATCTTTGTGCAGTTTGACAGAATTCTTGAAAAACACATGTAGACAGAACTGAAACAGGCGGCTGATGCCGCAACATATTGACATAAGGGTCAAAGACATCCTTTATACCGTTCAGTAAACTTAGGAAATTTATGGCGTGGTGTAAATCTTGTCTGAACCCCGGGTGTGCTCTTACCTTATTGGCAAGAGCTTCCCGGGCGTAAGGGCAACTACCACGCAGGCTTCCTAAGGCCGACTGAACGGAGTTGTACCTGCGTCCGGGCTTTTTATTGTCGGAGGCTATAAGGAGATTGGCTCATAAAACAGACCTTAAATCAGCCTCAAACCTTGACTTTGAAAACCATTGCCATTCCGTCAATAGATCCGGCCAGAACTGTCGCCTTCTCCGGCTATCGTCCGCAGAAAATCATGGAGAGTCTGTCCAGCAGAGGGAACAGATATCTTATGGACACCATACACCGAACCGTTCTGGAACGGCTGAAAGTTATTATCCGTCTTCTGTATAAAGACGGATATGATGTGTATCTCACAGGCATGGCAGACGGGTTCGATATCTGGGGTGGTGAAGCTGTTTTGGAGATGCAATCGGAATTGCCCGACCTGAAACTTGTGGCTGTCCCAGCCTACATTCCCAGGACCACAAAAGATACCGCCTATTATCGTATGTACGCCCGCATTATGGCTGCTTCTGCCCAGGTATATGAGGTCTGCCCTGAATACAAACGTGATTGCTTTGACCGCAGGAATGAGGTCCTGGTATCGAACTGTTCGACCTTGGTCTGCTATTTTGACGGAATAAAGGGAGGAACCGCCAACACAATCGCTAAAGCCAGTAAACGGGATTTGCGCATCATCAATGTCTGCCTGAACAGACAGGGAAAGTCATTCAATCATAATATCGGTTCCGGCAATTATATCGAAAGCATGGCAGGACTTGGAATCAGAGCTTGACCGCTGTCTATGTGGCCAAGAGGCCATTACCACTATTGTAGATTCCATAAACAGACCTGATACTACGGTTCCATCGATACGGCAACCGTATTTTTTTTGCATTTTCCATAATCTGATGGCGATCGAATGTCCTATACCTTAGTATGGAACTATCGGTACAGGAACAACAGCATTTAGTCGCAGAGATTACCAGGGAGACAGGTGCCAAGCGAGACGGAAGCGGCAAGAATCTAATTGTCCCCCGTTGCCCATTCTGCGGTAAGACGGGAGGCAAGTTCGGTATCTATATCGGCAGGGAAACTTCCCACAGAAAGCCATTCATGTCGCATTGCTTCTCATGCGGGGCCTCCACCAGAACACTTGAACAACTCCTGTCGGCACTCGGTCGTATGGATCTGATGGTATCGGCCACGACAGATTTGGAAGCTCCTCTGGCGCTGCATCTGATTCTGGAGCAGGAAGGCGAAGAGGTGGATGACGAACTGCATGAAATCAGCCTTCCGGATTTTTACAAACGCACATTCCGCCACCCCTATCTTCAAGACCGCTCGTTTACCTTTGATGATTACGAATATTTCCCGGTAGGCGTCACAGGCAAACTGAACCCTCGTTTTGCCGATTACGTCATATTCCCCGTGGAAGACAATCACACGATTGTTGGCTATGTGGCGCGCCATACCTGGTCGAAAAAAGAAATAGACGCCCACAACAGGAAAGCGAAACATAACGGGGAATACAAAATACTGCGTTACCACAACTCCACGGACAACGATTTCTCGAAACTGCTCTACAACTACGACTCCATCCGTCCGGATGAAACTGACACGGTCATTCTTACCGAGGGGATCTTTGATGTCATAGCCCTTACACGCAAACTGGAACTGTATGACAATATCCATATCGCCGCCATTGCAACCTTCGGGAAAAAGATATCCGACGTACAGCTTTATAAGTTGCAATGCAAAGGCGTGAAAGTCGTGGTGGTCGGTTATGACGGCGATGCCGTGGAAGCCGTCAAGCGTACTGTGGATCGGCTGAAACCCTATTTCGAGGTTCTGGTGGCAGACATCGCCGACGCTAAAAAAGATTGGGATGAGATGGAAGCCGATAAGGTATATGAGACCTTCGCATACCGTCTCTTGACCCCCATCGAATACAAACTATCAAAAGTACAGGAAAAATGATGCAGGAATTGACAGCTTGGCTGGATGCCCAAGGTATAACATATGCCCCAATCGATGCAGAAGTGGTTGACATCCCGGATTTCGGTAAGCTCTTCCTTGCCGACTTGTCGGGTGTTGAATCCATATTCCGTGGCGAAGGTGAGAATCTTGTTTTCAATCTGATGGAAAACCCGGAAGTGCTGATGGAAGAAGGAATCTTCCATGTAGCGTTTCCTTTCGGGAGAAACTGGTACTACTACGACTTGCGGGAGGAGTTCCGTTTCAACATTCTCAAGTACATAGGTCGCCCGAGACCTCTTCTGCACCATATTCCGTTTGTCCACCTCGGTATTCATACCCCGTTCGAACTGCTTAACGGGTCAGGCGCCTTGGAAACATGGTGCCGTAAGGCAGCCTGGCATGGACATAAGGCCTTGGGTATCTGCGACAGGAACACGATGGCGGCAACCCTGAATTTCCAGAAGGCCTGTACTTCCGCCGGGCTAAAACATATCTTCGGTTATACGTTGAAGATGCTGCATGAGGAGACATCAGTGGATGTGAAGATATATGCACTCGACAACCGGGGCCTGCGTAATCTGTTGAAAGTGCAACGGGCCATCATGGTGGATTCTGAAGTGCCAAACTTGTTGTATGACCATCTTCTCGCCTATGCGGAAGGCTGCGTTCTCGTATTCGGCACCCGGTCCGCTTACTGGATGACGGATCATCCCCGTCAGGTTGAACGGTTGCGTCGGGGATTCGAATCAGTCTACTATCAGGTAGACGCTTCGGAGTTCAAGGCGGACCGCGTCGATAGGGAACAGCTTTGTGCATTACAGCACTATTTCAAAAGCTGCTATGACAAACATACCGGCCGCTTCTCGGTGGAACCGATACTGATACCGGACTGCTACTACCCGGACAAGGATGAGGCCGGAGCCAAAATCCTTCTGAACAAGATTGCATCAGGAGCAGCGCACGAACAAAGCGATGACCAATACCTTAAGACAGTGGATGAACTTTATGTGCAACTGTCGCATCTCTTTGATGAGAGCTGGGACTTTGACGGGATTTTCGCACGGATGTGCCGACATACAATGCGTATAGCGGAAGAAGCAACGGCAGCTTTTGAAACCGGACGTATGTTTATGCCGGAATACATGATGCGAAAAGATGAGCTTCAAACATACGGAGACCGCAGAACGATGTTTCTCCGATTGCTGGACGAAGGACTCCAGGCAAAGGTATCACCGACGGAGCACACCCGTTACAGGGAACGTCTGGACGATGAAGTCTATATCATAGAATCCACCAATAATGTGGATTATTTCCTTATACAGAGGGATATGGTCCGTGAGGCACACAGACGAGGAATTGCCACCGGTATCGGCCGTGGTTCTGCAGGGGGCTCTCTTGTCTCATACCTGTTGGGCATTACCTCAATCGATCCGTTGCGCTATGGACTGCTATTTTCCCGTTTTCTTGTGCCTGAGCGCTGCGGACTCAACTGGAAAGACGAACTGACCGTGCTGGCTCCCGATGTTCCGTTGGAACGAGGGGACAAGTTTGTGGAAATCCACTCCGGAGAGTCGGTTTACCGCCTGTTGCCGGATGCCCGCTTAAGAGTGATGCGAAATGGGAAAGAAATAACCCTGTATGCCGATGAATTGATTTGTGGCGATGAGATTCTTTTCGACCGCCGAGATTGTTTGTGGAACCTGAAAGAACTCGAAACACATGAACCCACCATTCAAACATCACCGACCCTATGAAGGCTGCGACTTGTATCTGGGTGATGCCCTGGATGTAATGCCGATGCTTGCAGAAGAGGGCCTTAGAGCCGATATGGTATTTTCCGACCCGCCATACGGCACAACACACTGTCGGTGGGATTCGGTAATTGACATACCCGGCATGTGGCAGGCAGTCGGTTCGGTTACGATGCCGGACACTCCGATACTCCTTTTCTGTCAGCAACCCTTTACCAGTGTGCTTGGCAGTTCCAACCTGAAGAAACTGCGCTACGCCTGGGTATGGGAAAAAACGCTGGCTACCGGCTTCCTCAATGCCCGGCGTATGCCCATGAAGGCTCACGAGGATATTCTGGTGTTTTATGACCGGCTTCCACTGTACAATCCGATAAAAAGTGAAGGCCATAAACGCAAAGTCATAATGGCCGCCCATCAGCAAAAATGTAATGCCGGGGAGATTTACCGCAAGCATGACAACTACCGGGATTATATCTCCACAGAGCGTTATCCCCGCAGCGTACTTAGATTCAAGACAGATAAACAGCTCTCGTGCCTGCATTCGGCCCAGAAACCGGTCGCCCTCCTCGAATACCTCATCAGAACCTATACCGATGAAGGTGATCTGGTCTTGGATTTTGCAATGGGAAGCGGAAGTTGCGCCATTGCATGCCGGAATGCCGGGCGGCGGTTCGTTGGAATTGAAATAGATCCGGAAATATACACGACAGCACTGAACAGAATAACAGATGAGCAGCACCCAGGAAGTCTGGGTGGACATTCGAAATTATGAAGGGTATTATCAAATCAGCAACAAAGGTCGTATCAAGAGTCTCGAGCGGGAAGTCTCGCACGACGGGATCACATATACGCAGCCCGAGCGGATCTTATGCCATTGGTGTGGCACAACTTCGCTCTACGACTGTGTAAGGCTTTACAAGGAAGGGATCGGGACCAAGTTTACCGTCCACAGGCTGGTCGCGGAATATTTCCTTGAGGACTGGGATCCAAGACTGGAAGTCAACCACCTTGACGGAAACCGCTATAACAACGCCGCAGACAATCTGGAAATGTGCACGCACCAGCGGAACATGGAGCACGCCATCGCCAACAATCTGAAATGGGATTACGGGGAGAAAAGCCCCAATGCAAAATTGACCAATGCCGAGGCGGAAGCGATACGGGTTGCATATCACGCCGGAGGAACCACCCAAGAAAAGTTGGCACAGCAATACAGTGTGTCCCGGCAGACCGTCTCCGACATTATCAACTACAAGAAATATATTCGATAACATGAAAATAACAGAGGTAACAATTAAAAGAGCGGATGAAGCGACCAGCGTGATGGATTCGTTCGTAGGAAAGGGACTTGTGGAGGGCGGACATTCCGCCCTCCCGTAAGGCGGATATCGATGTCGATTACGCCTCGGACCGCAGGCAGGAGATCAAAGACTACCTTGAGGAACGCTATAACGTCAATGGCCGCCAGCGGGTCTTTTCAGCGGGCACATTCACAACTATGAAGTTGAAGGCCGCTCTGAAAGATGTGGCGAGGGTGCACAGAATACCTCACCACATCGTCAACTACATCACTGCGATGCTTGACGATACGACGGACTGGACAGGACTCTTCAAACTGGCCCGTTCCAACCGCAAACTCTATGATTTTATCCAGCGTTACCCGCAGGTTATCGAAGACGTGCGCATGGTACTTGGCCAACCCAAGGCTGCGTCCATACACGCCTCGGCAATCATTGTCACTCCCGATTCCAGAGATGGGCAGACTGCCGAGTGTTTCGATTTCCTGCCTGTCCGCAAAATGGACGGTGCGTTGGTGTCCGAGTTTGACGGCTATTCCGTGGATGAGATTGGCCTATTGAAGGAGGATGTACTTGCCACCAAGGAACTGGCCAAGCTCAGTGCCGTACTTCGCCTGGTCAAGGAGCACTACGGACAATCGCTGAGCATAGAAAGGATTACCGGCGAGATGCTTGATGACGAGAAGACTTACCGGTTGCTGTCGGAGGGGAACACGCAGAACATTTTTCAGTTCTCTTCACCGGGTATCACCCGTTTTATTCAGGATGTACAGCCCGACTGTATCGAAGACCTGATTGCCGTCAATGCCTTGTACCGCCCGGCAACACTCGATATCGGGGCAACGGATGACTATGTGCGTTTCAGGCGCGGAGAAGTAGAGCCAGTATACAATTTCGGCTGCTATGAGGCGACCAGGAACACATTCGGAATTATGGTGTACCAGGAACAGTTCATGTCCGTGGCCCATACCCTCGGAGGGTTTGACTTGGGAAAGACAGACTACCTGCGCAAAGCCATCGGAAAAAAGAAGGCCGACCTTATGGCCTCCTTAAAGGCCGATTTCATAGCAGGAGCCATCCGTAACGGCTGCCCCGACTATGAGGCAGAAGAGATCTGGCATAAGATTGAAGTAGCGGGGAAATACTCCTTCAATCGGAGTCATGCGGCAGCATACGCTTTGACTGCCTTCTGCGGAGCATGGCTCAAAGCCAATTTCCCCTCGGCCTTCTATACGGTGGCCCTGCAATGGACGGATGACAAGGAAATCCCGGCTCTTATGTCAGAGATGGAACGCTGCTCGGGCGCCAAGATTGTACCTCCTGACATCAACCACTCTACAGTGGAGTTTTTCACCGATTATACCACGGATGAAATTTACTGGTCCCTGACACGCATCAAACAGGTGGGGATCAAAACCGTGGAATACATCGTGACAGAACGGGCAAAGGGGCCTTTCCTCAGTATCGAGAACTTCATCCACCGGATATTTCGGTACAAGCTCAAAAAGTACAAATACTGGGATGATCCGGATAACCCGGATGAGGCGGTCAAGGTTCCCGTCAATGCCCGTCATGTAAAGAACATGATACTTGCCGGCTGTTTTGACCGAATAGAAAATGTTCAGGGGGTAACCGAACGTCATGCCGTCCTGAAACGAGCGGCACAAGAACTCGGATTTGAGCTTTCAGAGAAAGATTTCCCTGAATCCTTGCGTGACAGACACTACTTCTGGTCAAGACTCCAAATCGAAGTTTCGGGCATCGGCAGCATCGATTACCGACGCATATTTGACAATTCCGAGGCCCGTGCCGCGGTCAAGGGTAAGGCAAGCTATTTATCTCTGGAAGACGTGCTCAAGGACGAGAATGACGGTCGAAGAGCCTCTGTCTGCGCGACCGTGGCCGACGTATCGGAACACAGCTACAATGACCGTGAAACGGGCGCAAGGAAACGTTTTGCCAAACTTACACTGGCGCAGAACAACCAGCTTGTAGAATGTGTCTGTTGGAATGACTTCTATTCCGCCCATAAGTCGGAAATACAGTCCTTGAAAGACAAGGTTGTCATTTTGACAGCGGTCATCCGATACAGTAATTACAGTGGCAGTAATGTTTTACAGACTTATAAAAATTCATTAATGTTCATTTTACCATAATCATGGCACCCAAAGCAGAACAGAAAATATATGTCGGTATCGGTCTTGATTTTGAGACCGGTGGCCTGGATTGCCGGGAATGTGCCTGTACGCAGATAGCGTTGCAGGCCGTCCGGTTGGACACGTGGCAGACCATAGACAGTTATCAGGCATACATTTCGCCTTATTGTAGGAGAGACACGGGCATCCCTCGTAAAAAGGTGTTAAGAACAAAATACGAACAGGCGCGGGAGGAACAGACCCCGATGAAATACGAGCAGGACGCATTGGACTATTCAGCCATCACTATGGAGATGCTCCGGAACCAAGGTGTCGATATACTGGCCGTAGCCGGGACTGTTATCGACTTTGCTAAGCGTAACACTCTCTCCAAAGGACTACAGTGTAAACCAGTGCTTATCGGCCAGAACATCGCGTTTGACATAGGGTTCATGCAGCAACTGATGAACTATGCTGGCCTTGCTGCGGAGTTTGAGAAAGTATTTTCCGGGAGCAAGGATTATTACGGCAATTTCCAGCCCCATTACATTGATACGCTTTTCATCAGCCGGCTCACATTCGCGTCGGATACTGAAATAACATCCTGCAAGTTGGAGATGGTGGCGACAAGGCTCGGCGTGGAACTGGATGACGCCCATGACGCGGCCGCAGATGTGACGGCTACGCTCGATATTCTGGGCGTCTTCACGTCAAGATTGCGAAACCAGGAAGGACTGGAGCCCCTTACCCGAAAGAAGGAAAAAACACGAAAATATTTCAAAATATAGCGATTGTATATGAAAGAAGAAGACAAAACTGTAAACGGACAAATACCTGAAACCATCACGTTCCGGACTGCCGACAGAATGACTTATGGGGCGGTAAACTATGACGGGAACGAGCTCATGGCAGTAATTAGCGGCTATGATCTCGAAATCAAGTTCAACATGCGCCTTATCAATTCATTGGCTGATGCTGAGGCTTGTGCGGATGCGCTGGCCCAGGTTTTCTACGAGGCCTTGATGGAACAGTTGATACAGGAGAAATCCGAGTTTTTGAAAACCCCGAAAAGAGAATGAGCCTATTCTTGAATAAAGAAGAAACGACTATGCCTGAAACAAATAATACACAGGGAAATAAGGAACTTAAACGGCTCTCGGAGGAGGAACTTCAATTCTGTGAGCTGTATGTAAACGGAGGACTGGAGTTTGCCGGTCGCCCGAAGAAATGTTACGTCGAAGTATTTGGAGAGAAGCATACTAAAAACCCCAATGCGACAGCGAACTATCTTATGAACAAACCTCATGTGCTGGCTCATATCAAAAGCCTGCTTTCGTCGGAGCGGTTTGAAATGGAAACCATGGCTGTAAAACTCCAGGTTACGGAAACTTTGAAGGCTGTCATGGATGAAACTGCAACGGCTGACTTTACAGACCGCTTCGGCGTTCCGCTCTCTCCGGCTCCGCTCAGGGCTGTTTCAGTGAACGCTGCCAAAGCACTGATGGATATTTTCCCCATCAAGCACAAGGAAGAAAGCCGACTGCGCATTGAGGGTGGTGACGGAAATGTAATATTCAACGTGATTGTCCCAACTAACCCGCCTCAAGATGAAGAAAAGGAAGATTGATAAAAAAGAGGTGGCATGGTGGGTATATCTGGTAATTCTGGTCGCACTTGTAATTTATGGATTTTGGGACAGTGCCGCAGCAGAATTGCTTTTAAGAGCGATAAAGGAAGCATTCTCAATACTAATCGAATAATCAAATAATACTATCATTATGGAACAACTGAAAGAATTCGTAATAAAGTACTTCAAAATCATTGTTGCGGTACTGACATTTGCGCTGACCCTCTATATTCAGCATATTAACAACACGGCTCAAATTGCGGAACTGGAAACCAAATGTGCCGGATTGGAAGCGACAATCAAGGATCAGTACGACCGCATCAATGCCATGAAACTTGACAAATCGGTTTTTGAAGCGACCATGACGCAGCTTAGCACATTGCAGAATGATCTACATGAGATCCGCGCGGATATACGGGAACTGCTCAAGTGCCAGTCACAACATTAAGGAGGAAAGATCGGATGTTATGATAAAGAATGCATATGTAACTATTGTCGCCTCTGATGAGCTGACGGAGATGCGTCTGAGCGAACTTGTCGGGCGCAAAGGGCTTGTCGTCGAGGATCTCTCCTTTATGGAAGCTGGAACTCGCGGCGGCATGGTTCTCCTTGAAGAGACATATCTGGACGAGTTTGTTTGGTTCATTCCTGAAAGCGCTGTAGCCTATGAGTAAAGTATTGTCAAAGTATCTGCTCGTGGCCGTATTGCTGCTGTCGGGCGTTGTCTATATCCAATATCGCAGGAACGTACATCTGGCAAGCGAAAGAGACCGTTACCAAGCAAACAATACTGCTTTACTGTCTGAGGTGCGCCGTATACGTATCGATTCCACGACGCTCGCCGTCGATGCCGAAGGACTGCGCCTGACCGTAGACGAGTACAAACGCTTCCGCGCACAGGATGCCGAAACCATAAAAAAACTTGGGGTGAAAATCAAGAACCTCGAAGCGGCTGCCAAACATCAGTTGGAGGTGGGAGGCCCGATTGATGCCGTTGTGAAGGACACTGTCATTATACGCGATACAGTCCCGTTGTTCCGTCAAAAGGTGGAGATGCTCACTCCGCACATCCAACTTACCGGAATGATTGAAAACAACCATTTACAAGGTCAAATTCGAGTTCCCGTAACATTGAATCAGGCAATCTGGGTGGAGTACAAGGGATGGTGGTTCTGGAAACGGGTTAAGGCCATTCATCAGTCCATCTCTAGTGACAACCCATACGTGGACATTAAATATACAGAATATATCCAGATACAAAAAGGGTGATAAGTCTACCGAAGGGCACTTGTTGTGCTGGTTTGAAAAGTCTCGTCTATTCAATACATTATGTTGGAGTTGGCTGGATTTTCGGGATTTATAGTTGTTATTTTTAGTTTTCAATAATTATTTTTACCTTTGCAAAACAATCAGAATATGATTGTTTTGATCCTATCGTCACCACCCGAAATCGCAAAATTTTATGAGACGAATAGGATGGATAGGTGATTCGTGTAAACAGGCACGAATCAACCTATCATTTCGTCGGGTTTTTGCGAGCCTCGGGTGGTATAGGTTGAGTTCGTGCCTTTTTGTGAACCCTATAAAGCTGCCGTTAGAAGCATGAGCGACATCAAAGCCGGTGGTACAGCTTGATTACTCGATATGCGGACTAAAATACGGCAGCTTTTTTTATTTAAGGCAGATCACAATCATTGTGGGTGATGGTTTGGCTTCCTGAAGATATCCAGTTTTTTGCATAGTTATTTCCGTCATAAGTCACAGTCTTTCCAAAAGATCCTTCGGCAATTTTTACAAAAACATTCAATGGATCTATGTCGTCCGCAGAACGCATGTCATCGGTAGATATGACCCCATAACCTCCTTGGCTGGCTTGCATGCTGCGGGTTTTAACCAAGTTACGATATAATATGCTATAATTGTAGGATATTTTCAAAGCCTGTGGCGACCATCTGTCGTTTGTTACTCCCGATATTGAACTTGAGGACATAAAAATATTCGGTCCATACATTCCGTGATCCGCATAATCAAGTGCAGCTCCGGCAAGAGCCGATATTTGATTGTAATTCCCCCATTCGCGAACGGTTATCAACCGATTCTCATCGGGGAAATAAGTATCGAATTTCTCCCGCAACTTCAGAATGATGTTGCTATATGAGTTATAGACCGTGCTTGAATATTCTGAATATTGGTCGTCGAAGGTTATTCCGTTCAAACCATAACTGCCGACAACCCACACGAGAATATCGGTAAAGGCTTCAGCCTGGTTATCATTCATATTGGCCACTCCCATATCCTGACCGTCCCCCAAAATCCGCAAAAGCACCTTAATACCTTTTTCCTGCAATGGCCGAATATAGGTGTCTGCATTCGTCAAAACATGATTCATGTCGGAATCCAGATACAAAGTCGGCATATTATCCGATGATTTGTGAATCTTTCCGGCGTCCAGCACACACAAATCAAAGAATGGTTCGCTGGAATTGGAAATGGTATCTGTTAAATAATAAGATTTTGCATTTAACGGATTGGTCGTATTCACATAGACCGTCGTCATATTCAAAGGTGTTCTGTTCCCATGATCTACATTGGGAATCGAAGGAAATTCTATTCCCGGTTCAGGTTCTGGTTCTGGTTCTGGCTCGGGATCAGGCTCGGGATCAGGGTTGGGATCAGGGTTGGGATTGGAATTAAGCACGTCTTCGTGCGTAATCTCATGTCCCTCAGGGATAAAGGTCCAGTCTTGTTCGTAGGCGGTCCCGTCATAAGTTACCGTGGAATTGTACGCCCCATCTGCAATACTTTGCAGCACCGGCAATGGATTGCAATCCGTGGCAACATGCAGATTATATGTGGTAATAAAGTTATACCCTTGAGCTGCTGCCTGAGCGGATCTGTTTTTCATTTGGAGCAACAATATTTGATTATATTGTAAATTAAGGTTTATTGTTTGGGGAGAGAACCTATCCTGAGTTACCCCGGAAACACTTGGTGTTGCAATAAATATATTTGCCCCGAACGTTCCGTGATAGACATAATCAATCATTGCGCCTGCTTCTGCATCAATCTGATTGTAATTTCCCCATTGGTCCACACCGATCAGTTTATCGGCACCAGGAAATTCTGCATCGAGTTTTGTGCGTAGCTGTTCAATGATACGGCCATAAGAACCATCAATCAGATTGCTATAATTGTAATCAGCATATTCGTCATCGAAACTAACTCCGTCCAATCCGTAGGTTTTAACGATATGGACGAGTATATCGGTAAATTTATCTGCCTGGGATTCGGTCATGTTGGCTACGCCTATGCCCTGCCAGTCTCCGAGAATGGATAAGACTACTTTCAACCCGGCATCCTTGAGGGGTTTGACATATGTGGCGGTGTCGGCCATTAAAGGGGCCAGTTCAGGATTGAAATAGATTGTCGGATTGTTGTTTGCATCCATGTGAATGTTCGCGGCAAAAAACTCGACAATATCAATAAACAAAGGCCCGTCCGCAGAAGTTCCCAAATGGTAGGATAACACATTACGGGGATCCGTATCATTGGTCTCTATAATGGCAATCACTTTGGGCGACTTGTCTCCATAGGCCCGCGTATATTGTTTGGAAGAGATCTTTGAATCCGATTTCTCCGGATCTTCTTTCACACAAGCCAGAAGTGATCCTGCGATGAGAATCAGAAAGATACTTTTGAGCGAAAAAGTTCTCATGGTTTATAATTTAGATCATTAGTAAATGGGCCCGCACATCGCAACGATGCGCGGGCCCGGTGGTACAGCTTGATTACTCGATATATGGACTTACATCACATTGCAAGAGGTTAGTTTCCCGTATAGGTAGGCGCATAGGCAGGCACATCGTCCTTCGTCAGTTCGAAACCGCCTTCGATAAACTCCCAATCCTGGGTGTACGGAGTGCTGCAAACATTCGAAACAGTTGCGCTGTTGTATGCTCCATTTGCAATGGCCTGGAATACCGGCTGCGGACTCACATCATTGGAAGGACGCAGGTTGAACATCATAATACCGGCATAATTCCCGCTTGCAGTATCCGATGAATTATTGGTTATTTGAGTCCGATTAAGCACATTGTACGAATATCCCAGATTGATAGCCTGCGGCATCCAACGACTATTGGTTATGCCAAGAATACTACTCGACGGGGAAAATACATTAGCCCCAAAAGACCCATGATCTGCATAATCAATCATTCCTCCGGCTGTAACATCAATCTGGTTGTAGTTCCCCCACTGGAATACCGTAATCAATTTATTCCCTGCGCCAAATTTGGCATCGAGCTTGGCACGAAGAGCCTTGATTACATGAGAATATGAATTATAAATTGTCGAAGAATAATTGGCATATTCATCATCGAAATTGATTCCGTCCAGGCCATAACGATCTACACAGTAAACCAGAATATCGGCATATCGGTCAGCCATTTCAGGGGTCAAATTGGCGACTCCAATTCCCTGCCAGTCACCCAGCGAGGTCATGCAGACTTTGATACCTTCCTCCTGCAACGGTTTCACATACTTGTGGAAACCAGTTGTTGTCGGATTGGCAGGATCGGGCTCCAGAATACGGGTCAGTTTATCGTTGAGATAAACCGTCGGATATCCATCTGCATCCTTGTGGATGTTTGATGCGAAGAGATTGAGAATATCGATGAACTTTTCGCCATTCATCTCCCAACAGAGGGCATTGAGCGGATTGACGTCGTTGGTCTCCACATAGACCATAATCTTCGGAGACTTGTCTCCATAAGCACGGGTCGAGATTTGAGTCCCGTCAGACTGAATCTGCGGTTCCTCCGGATCGTTTGCACACGAAGTAAACAGAGCACCTGCAGCAAACAAGACCGTTGCCAAAGTTAAAAGATGTTTTTTCATAACTTCTGTGAATTTAGGTTAGAATAATTTTGTTGAAGTGGACATAAGTCCTATCGAGTTTTTACCAATCTTTTCCATAGTCTCCATAGTACAAAGTCGCAGTATTTGGGTCAAATACGTTACCATTGGGATTATGAGAAATATATACACGATACGAGTATGAACCGGTCATTCCATCTAATTCATACACCATCAAAGTTGTACTAACAATATTATTCCATTGCCCTTCGTAATCTCCTTGAAGGTTTGTAATGAGATCTCCAAACATAAGGATATTATTTGAGTTCCAACCCAACATTCGCCACACCCAAAGATTCATTAACCCTATCATATTAATGCTGAACGAACTGGTTGCTGAGTAAAAAGGCACTGCAAAGGCTCCATACTGAGATTGTTCCAATCCTGCAATTGGCTTACGAAGATGATTGTTTACAGGAAACATCATGCCGTTCATTTCGCCCTCACTTTGGTCAATTCGACCCCACGGGTCAAGAATCTGCACGTCCTCGTCCTCGCTCATGTAGCCGGACCATGCATAGTCCAAGTATTTCCCGACCTCGATGCCTCCGGTCGCCTCTGTATCCCAAAAATATTCGGTCGGCTCCTCATAATCGGACAGGGTCAACAGTTTGTCGGGCATGGCTTCGCGGAGGGCCTTGATGAGTTTCGGATAGGAAGTGGTATTCATGGCGGGCATACCCTCCACTTCACCATAGCCGGCGTTGCGGTCGAAAAGATTGACGCCATCAAGATTGTAGGTTTCGAGACATGCCTTGACCTGTGCCACGAAGTCTGCAATCTGTGCATCGGTCAAGTTGCAGAAGCCCAACCCGGTACCGCAGCCTTCAATCGAAAGGCAGACCTTGCGGCCCTTGTCCTGCAAGGGTCGGATATGCAGGTCGGCATGCTCCAAAACGTAACGGATATCCGAGTTAAGCACCAACATGGCTCGCCCCGAAACTTTATCATAGCCAATCTGAACTACACATAAATTGACAATATTGCCATATGTTCGCATCCATACATTCGGAGCAGACGGGTTTCTAGTATTGTCTTTCGAGACAACCCACACATCAGCCAACAGAGGCGAATATTCAGAGGTATTTACATAAAATACCGTCGTATTTACGGGGTCCAGTTCGTAATCGCCGACCTCCGGTTTGCGGACCTTGACAACATAGTAGAGGATGCCACCCTCATCGGACATAGCCACATCGTCCGACGACACCACAATCGGGGCCAGGTATTTCCCTGCTTCAAGCCCGTCGGCCTTAAAGGTCACTTTTATTTTCTCGGAGATTCGTTCCCCGGCGGCTATCGAGATTTGTCCGTTATCGGCAATCTGAATGTTGGCGGCCGGCATGGTCAGAAAATCAGTTCCGTATTTGGTGTTATAGATTTCGACCAGCGATTCATCCGGAGCTGTCTGAAGATTCAGATTTTTCTCGGCCGGGCGGTTCAAACGACAATACATCGGGTCGGATGTCGTCCCCGTGCCTTCCATCAAATAGACAACCGACCGTTCTACGGGAGAAAACTGGCTGCGAACCGACACATAGGTATTCTCCAGCGGCTCCTTGTCGGGGAGTTCTCCACGTGTCGTATCTACCGGATCCGCCTCACAGGAGGCCAATAAGAGCGCCCCCATGGCCATCAGGAATACAAAGATTCCCTGTTTCATATCATAGTTCCGTTTCATAGTTATTCCTCGGTTTCGTTGATTTTCGGAATTTCAATACCGTCGGGCCAAACAATGTCGGTCTCGGCCACGCCGTCGTTACCGTACATCGAGTAGTCCTTAACGGTATTCCCGGCACCCTCGTTGAATTTCCAGTAACCCAACAGGGTCGGATCAGTCTCGGGATTGGCAATTTCGTACATGTTCTCCCAGATCTGCTGCTGCGTGCGGGCCACGGACCAGACACGCGCCTCGGCAATCTTGCCGTTCAGCGGGCGGTAGCCGTCGTAGGAACGGCCGATGAAGAACTGGTAGGCATCGCCGAAGCCGCCGTACTTTTTCTCGTTGTCCTCCGTCGGATTCTTCAGATAGAAGTCATAGAGCGCACGCATGGCGAGGTTGATGCGCGTATCCTCGCTCATCGAGGTGAGACCCATTTCGGTGCCCTCGCTCTGCAGCTCGCCGTTGACATAGACGCAGACGCGGCGGGTTGCCTGGTCGTAGGTGCAGGCCACATGGTACCACTGCCCTGCCGAGAGGTTCTTCGTGGCGTCGCGCTCGGGGAACTTGCCGAATTTCGAACCGGATCCCGAACCGTCGAACTGCAGCTGCTGACGCTCAAAGTTCGTGTCGCCGATACGAAGCAGGAGGTACTGCTCGACACCCATCACCGAGGAGATATTGACGGCATTGGTGTTCCCGTCGGAGGTGACGGTCGAGGTGGCAAACTGGTCAATGTAGATCAGCGCCTCATAGGTCACGGCCGTCAAGCCGTTCCACGCCTGACTGTTTGTCCCGTAGGTGTCCAGCGTTGGGAAGTTAATCCAGTTGCCCTCGCCGAGCTGCGCCGCAACGGTGATGTTCGACGAACGTTTCACCACGTAATAGACCGTCGAGGAGGTCGCCAGCGTCGGGACCGACGACTGCGCGATCGTCACCGGCACAAGGTAGGTTTCGTCGAGCGGCAGAGCTCCGGCCTGCTCGGCACCCTCACCCAGCAGGTTCTGAAGACGGAGCGTAAGCGTCTCGGAGGTCGTCTTGCCCGCGGCAATCGTCGCGGTTTCGGTCGAGAGCTTATAATACTTCGCATCGAGCATCGACCACGACGTGCCGTAGCGGGCGTTGTAGCGCTCAATCAGCGACGGATCGACCGTCACGGAGAGCGTCACATCTTGATCCGACGGATAGGCCAGCGTCGCCGCAAAGGTGCGGTCAAAGACATCGAGCGTATTCTTGATTGTTGCCGCCTGCACCTCGGAGGTCTCCGCCACGTCGAGGTAAACCACGTTGCCGAACTTATGGTCGTCGGCCGAGTAGTCGGTGCAGGCCGTCTGGACCGCAACCATTCCGATGCAGGCCAGCAACAGCATATTTTTCCGTGTTTTCATAGTTCACTATTTGGAAGGGTTCAACAGTTGGATGGCATCGCTCAGCAGCGGGTAGTTGCGCTCGACATCGTAGTAGTCGTTGTCGATGTCGTAGGCGGCAAGTCCGGCCAGCGGACCCAGCGAAACGACCCGCTCGGCCATCTCCGTAATGGCGGCATGTTCGACAACCTCCTCGTCGTAGAGCGGAGCTCCGGCCGCAGCCGCCAGCAGCAGCCGTTCGGGTGCGATGCCCGCATAGCCCGTGGCATTGACCACCTGCAGCTTCAGGGTCGTGATGTCGGTCGTCGCCTCGGTATCGAGGACCACATAGTCCAGTTTCGCGCGGTCGGCTTCGGCCACGAAGAGCGGATTACCCTCATAGACCAGCAGCTGGCCGTCCGTTTTGGCCGCCGAAAGCGTGGCAACAATCGAAGCCGTAGCCGTGGCATCCAGCGGGTCGGCGGTGAACGAATAGCCGTCCAGATCGTTGGCAGCTACCGCGGCAATAACACCGTCGAGGTAGGTTTTGAGGGCCGCGGCGTCGGCGAACTCCGCCTTGCGTGCGGCGTAGTCCACCTGGTAGAGCACCCGGGTCCCCTTTTCGTGCATCGTGACCATGTCCTCAGCGTCGAAGCGCGAGAAGTTGTCGGCATTCGTCAGCGACACGATGTCCAGCGAGTCGGGCAGGCAGCGCATATAGTCCTTTTCGCTCGCGGAGGGGGTCGGCGAATTATAGAGTCGGGCGTAGGTCAGGAAATGTTCACTCTGCTTGTATTCGCGCAGCGCAGCCGTATACTCCGCCCAGAAGGCCGGATCCTGATCTGAGGGGCGCCGGACCTGCTGCTCGACAGCCTTCGTTTCGGTCCAGTCGCTGCATGCGGCGGCTCCCAAAGCGAGCGCCGAGACTGCCATGCAGCGGAACAGATTGATTATTATGTTGTTTTTCATAGTGTCAGTCATTAAAGGTTTTTGCGGTCCCACCACACACGGGTTCCCTGCGTGTCGCCCGCGCCGTTGACGGATTCGCTGTTCAGATTGGCGATAGCTGCCTGGAGGTTCGTCGGATTCTCGGTGTACTCCTCTACCGGGTACGGCAGGCGCCGTGCTCCGAGCGACGAATCCACCGTCCCGCCGCTGGCATTCTCAACCACCGGCAGCAGCCGCGGATAGCCCGTGCGCCGGTGTTCGGCCCACGCCTCGGTCCCCAGCGGGAAGATGGCAATCCACTTCTGGGTGATAATCTTTTCGAGGTTCGTCTCGATGTCCGTGGCTTTGTCGTCCCAGGCAATCGTCACGCTGCTCTGCGGCGTCGAAACCGAATGCTTGCCGATCGGGTCGGTATAGGCTGCCGGTTTGCTCGTGGCATCGGCGATGTAGGCGTCGGCGCCGCTGGCACCCCGCTCCTCGAACGACAGCCGGATGGCATCCTCGTAGAGCGTCCTGGCGTTTTCTGTCGAGCCCCAGCGCAGTTCGTACTCCGCACGCAGGAAGGTTACCTCCGCGGCATTCATCCACAGGTAGGGATCCGTCCCCGTGATGAGCATATTCGAATAGGCGGAAACCGCCGTGGCCTTGCTCGACACGTTGATGCCGATACGGATGCCGGCGTAACCCTGCACCTCCTGTCCGTTCTCCACGAGGCGTACCGTCGTGAACATCTTCTCGCGCCGCGGGTCGTTGTAGCCGTTCATGTAACTGATGATGTCGGCTCCGACGCGATGGTCGCCCCAGTCGTTGTAAATCAGCGTCATGCGGTTGTCCGAGGTCTGCATCCGCGCATTGTCGGCATTCGTCGTGACGACGCCCCCGGCAATCGCTTCGGCGGCCTTCGTGCGGGCCGTTGCCTCGTCCACGTAGGTCAGGCGCATCGCCATGCGCAGCTTGAGCGAGTTGGCGAACTTCAGCCACTGCGCGATATTGCCCGCATAGACCCCGTCGTAGCGGCCGAATGCGTCGGACGGCAGCGTGAGATTGTCCTCCAGCGAGGCAATCGCTGCGTCGAGCTCCTCGAACATCGCCGCATAAGCCTCCTGCTGCGTGTCGTAGGCCACCTCGAGCGATTCGGTCTTGTCGGCCATGATCTGCGTGTAGGGAATCGGACCGTAGGAGTCCGTCACGCGCTGCATGATTGCAATGCGGCAGACGGCGGCCAAGGCGTGGGCCGTCACGTCGTCCGTACCGTTGATGATGGCGCGGTAGGCCGGGTAGGTCTCGCTGATGACGTTCACGAAGGGCCACTTCCGCCAGTCGGCCGAAGCATTGAAGGTCTCGAACTTGTTCTGCCACGTGTCGACCGTGGCGCCGATATAACCCGCATAGGGTCCTCCGACCAGACTCTCCAGGAACTGGTACATGTGCTCCTGCGTCGGAACTACGAGCCCCTGCAGGGTCTTGAGATTGGTGCCGATCTTGTAGTTGTTGGCCTGCAGCTGTTCGTCGGTCACTTCGTTCGGATTGCGGTTGATATCCGCGAAGTCGCCCGTACAGGCAGCCATGCCGAGCAGCATGACCGCAAGCAGCAGCCGCTGCACGTTCTGTTTCGTAGTTTTCATGGTCTTGCTGTTCATTTAGAATTGGAATTTCACGTTGAAGCCCAGGCTCCTGAGCGACGGCATCATGAAGTAGTCGATGCCCTGGTAGTTCAGCCCCGTCGAGGCGACGGCCTCGGGGTCGAACGGCGCCTTGCAGTAGATCATCCACAGGTTGCGGCCCACGAACGAGACGGTCATCCGCATCTTGTCGCGGAACCACTTTGCGGGCAGCGTGTAGCCCAGCGACAACTCCTGCAGACGGATGTTCGTCGCCGAATAGGTGTAGTACTGCGGCAGGCCCGACTGCGAACCGATGGCC
>OGYP01000282.1_pt1 | contig 24475 bp, 12 predicted proteins | sample 1576571 | NCBI WGS metagenome assembly OGYP01 (sample SAMEA3541559, study PRJEB24748) | human gut metagenome | biome: human gut; feature: human-associated habitat; material: faeces | place: China | collected 2012
TCACGGCCGGCATCGTGAGTAGCTTCCGTATGTTCTTCTTCGTGCGTCAGGTTAAACGCCGTCACAGGCCGAAGCAGCCGGACGCTAAAATGGACGGGGGTTGATTCGTATACGCCCACAATATCCAGACCCTGAAGCACCGTTCCCGTCCCTTGCAAATGGACACGAACTGCTACCTGATGCTGTGGCGTATCAAATTTTACGTCATGATTTTCTTGAATTGCCGTCCATGTTGCACCGTGGTCGGTTGATACCTCATAGGAGATAGCGCCGCCCGCCGCCAGATATTCAATGGTATGCAGCTGCACAGCCAGCACAGGCTGTGCGGCTGTAAAGGTCTTGGATACCAGTGTGCCGGAATCTGCCGTTACTTCCGCGCCCATCTCCGACAGCGTAAGTCCGTCCGCAGATGCTACTTTATTTTCATCTTTCCAAATATCGCTGAGAATCAGCGTTCCAGCCATGCCCTGCGAATAATGCAGCGCGCCCTTACGGTCAAGCGAAAGCACGGAGAGGGCATGAACGCTGTTTTCCGGGTAAAGAATTGGATATACCGGGAATGTCAAATGAGTCGTTGCCCCGCCCAGCTGTCCGTCCAGCATGAAAACGCCGCTGCTCTCCGAACCGCTGTAATCGGTGGTATAGTCTCCCTGCTTATAGGCAGTAGTCAGGCGTTCGCCCTGCTGCGGCGCAGTAATCGTTACGTCTGCCGAAATGGACTTTGCGCTGTGGTCAGCCTTGACATATACGCCCTGAATCGTGCTTTCATGTGCGGCAGCGTCATGCGCAGTCAGGATGATTTCAATGGTTTCGCCATCTGCAAATTCGCCCGTGTCCAACACGCCGAGTTGTTCGGACAGCCTTTCGGTCGAATCAGCATGAACGATCACTTCTTTGCCGGACGAGCCTTTCGCCGTCAGCGTCCAGTCTGTCAGCGAAATATCCGAGACAGTGCCCCAAATGTCCAGAACGCCCGTCACCACCGCGCCGTTCTGCGGCGTAAGCAGCTCAACAACAGGCGGGGTGTGATCCAGATAAATCGTGTGTTCCCATGTTGCGGTGTTTTCAAGCGCATCCGTCAGACGCAGCGTAATCCGGTGTTCGCCGTCCGCCAGCTCGCCGATTTCAATTTCCCGGCTTCCGTTTTCGCTTACATCGAGCGCTTCCCAAGCGCCGCCGTCAACGGCATACTCCATGTAGGCAAGACAGGTGCATGCGGTAGCGCCAATAGTAGCGCGGGATGGCCGGGACGTTGATGCGCTCCCGGTCGGGCATCTGCAGGCGCAGCCCTCCGTCCATCGACAGCCAGTCCTGCAGGGGCAGGATCGTGAACATCGCCGGCGACGAGAGGTGCATGCCGATGATGCGGCGGCAAATCCACGGTTCGCAGAACCACGGCGTGTCGCCCTCGCCGTGCAGCACCTCGTGGTAGAAACGGTCCGTGACGCTGCGGTCCTCCTCCCACCAGGCCCGCAGCGGGTTCATGTCGTGGGTCGAGGTGGTGCAGACGCTCAGGTAGGGGTAGTGCGCCGGATCGGCGAACGTCTCGGAGAGTGATTTGGGCATGCGCTGGATCTCGAGCGAGAGGATCTTCAGCGCCCGCATCGTCTCGGGGACGCAGTCGGGGATCATGCCGAGGTCCTCGCCGCAGGCGAGCATGTCGGTGGCTCGGAGCAGCATCGGCAGCTTGCGTAGGGCCGATTCCTGCCAGAACCGGTCGTGGCGGCGGTAGAAGAAGTCGTCGTGCAGGCGGTTGAAGGCCTCCTGCTGTTGGGGGGAGAGCAACTGGAAAGAGAAGGTCGATTGGGCTGCGATGCGGGGGTGGTAGTGTCCCTTGCGGTAGGGGTCCTCGACGAAGAGTACGTCGTCGAGCAGAGCCAGGAATCCGTCGCGCAGGCGCTTCGACCGCTCGTCGTCGCCCGGGAAGAGTTGCAGCACCCTGCGCTGTGTGGCGCAGACCGGCAGCAGATGCCCGTTGCGGAGGTATTTGGTGCGAACCTCACCGGCCAGTTCGCCGAACAGGCGCTCGAGGATCCACCCGTCGGTCGGCGGAGTCGTGTAACGACCCTCCGCGAGGTCGAATTCCATGCCGCGCAACTCTTCGGCCGGGTAGGGCATGGCGGGGTTGAAGTGTCCCAACAGTCCGTGGACGGCATCGACGGGGATCTCCCAGATACGGAAGAAGCCGAGGATGTGGTCGATGCGGTAGGCATCGAAATACTCCGACATCTTGCGCAGGCGGGCCCGCCACCAGGCGTAGTCGTCCCGCGACATGCGCTCCCAGTCGTAGGTCGGGAATCCCCAGTTCTGGCCGGCGGCCGAGAAGGCATCGGGCGGGGCTCCGGCCTGCGAATCCATGTGGAAGAGGCGCGGAAACTGCCAGGCGTCGGCGCTCGTGCGGCTGATGCCGATCGGCAGGTCGCCCTTGAGGATGACCCCGCGGGCGTGGGCGTAACGCACGGCCTCCGTGAGCTGGAGGTGCAGGTGGTACTGGATGTAGCAGTGGAAGGCAATATCGCTGCGCCGCTTCCGGCAGTAGACCTCCACTTTCGTGCGGTCGAAGTGTGCGTAGTCGCCCCAGCGTGAGAAGTCGGCGGTGCCGTATTCGTCGCGCAGCGAGCAGAATGCCGCATAGGGCAGCAGCCATTCGCGGTTGGCCTCGAGGAACTCCCGGTAGTCGCGGCGGGCTGCCGTGCGTGCCCCGTAGCGGGCGAAGGCTTCGCGCAGCAGCCGCATCTTGGCGCCGTTTACCCGTTCGTAGTCCACCTCGGGAAGTGCGTTGAGTTCGCTGCGCAGGCTGCGGTATGCGTCATCCTCCTCGACGCCGGCCTCGGTCAGCCGGATGAACTGCGGGTGCAGCGCGAAGGTCGAGTTGGCGTTGTAGGGGTAGGAGTCCTCCCAGGTGTGGGTCATCGTGGTGTCGTTGATCGGCAGGAATTGGATCACGCGCTGCTGCGTGGCAACGGCCCAGTCTACGAGCAACTTCAGGTCGAGGAATTCGCCGACTCCGAAACTCTGCTCCGAGCGGAGCGAGAAGACGGGGATGGCCGTACCGGCGCTGCGCCAGTGGCGCTCCGGAATGCGGGGCTGCAGGGAGGCCTCGATCAGCCGTTCGCCGTCCGGGGCGACGCCGTTCCAGATGCGGTTGGCACCCTCTTCCCACAGAATGGGGGTGAGGGTTGTACGGTCGGCGATCAGGAACTTGTATTCGCTCCCCTTCGGGAGGGCCAGGCCGAGTTCCCATTCGGGAAAGCGGGTGTCGTCGAACGGGACGATCCGCTGCCAGTTGTCGAGGCGGTCGGAGGCGATGGCCAGCGTTTCGTCGGGCCACAGTGCCGGAACGGTCATCCGGAAGGTCGCCTGTGCGGCGGTTTTGTCTTCCCTGCGGCGCTTTGCGGCCGGCCATGCTGCCCGGCGAGCGAAGATGCCGCGGGTGTAGGCCACCGTGCGGAACGGTGCGTCGGAGCCGATATCCTGCCAGCGGTCGTGGATCCGCAGCGCCCTGCAGTCGGAGAACTCCGCGGGGCGGAGCGTGTGGGGATACCATTCGGTACGGACCTGCGCATTGTCGCGTTCGACCGCATAGCGGTATTCGAGCCGCTCCGCTCCGGAACGCAGCTCGACACTGGCGTGCCAGATGCCGTCGTCGGTGTACCGCATGGCGATTTTCCGTTTCCCGAGCAGCAGGACGAGCTGTTCGCCCCAGCGGGTACGGTATTCGATGTCGAAATAGAGTTTCATAGGTTGGTCGGTCTCTGTCGATTGGATTTGGTTCTGTCTACACAAAAATAGAAAATTTACGGAGAAGCTGGAATCTACTTTCACTTTTTTTCTTTGGAAAGGGGATTGACCCCTGTTGCGGATAGGGGCAGGAGGCCATTGTCCCTATGGCAGAAGATCCGGAACAGCCGGGTCCCTGTCTTTCAAAGACCGGGTGCACGTCTCTTCTGCGGGCCTGTATTGGACAAAAAAGTTCATATTGTACTATTTTTGGACCTAAAAATTTGGTTTTATGGGAATAATTTTTTTAACTTTGTAATATGACGGATCCTGTAGGGTCCATTCAGTTTCATATGGAAAGAGATTATGGTTTTTATGCTGCGAAGCCGATGACCGGATTCCTCCGTCGTCGGTCCCTCGCGTGCCGGCCACGACTCTTCCCTAATGTAAAGAGGGCATCAAAAAATTCCCCCCCCCTTGCCGGATCGGTTGATGGCCGGTCGCGGGCGCATGAGCGGCGATTCAATTCTCTTTCGCCCTCCTTTATCTCTTCGGAATCCCATTCTGTGTCACATGCTTGCATCTCGATGCCGGGCATGCGTTCCTGCGGCTTTGCCCTCGGAGCCGTCGATTCTTCCTTTGAATCCGGAGACAGGATCCGTGTCAGCTCTGAGTTGCTGACGCTGGTTTTCTCTTCTTCCCTTTTATGCCGCGAAATGTGCATGAAAGGAGCCGCAATGATTCGGCGGAGAAGAGAAACATGGACGGAATAGATCCCGGCCGGGGCCTGTTTCATTTTGTTTTCGGGGATCCGCTACCTCTTGAAAAAGGGAGGTTCTTGAACTTTTTACCCTGTTCCCTTATTTTTTAACCCTTTAAATTCCTGCCTATGGTAAAGAATTTACTCTTATCGTTACTGGCGGTTTTTTGTTTGATGACGGCCTCGGCCCAAACGCAGACGGTCAAGGGTCTGGTCATCGATGAGACCGGAACACCGATCGTCGGTGCTACTGTAGTTGTCAAGGATCGCCCGACAATTGGTACTTCCACCAGTGTCAAAGGAGAGTTCGAGCTTTCGGGAGTGCCCCAGACGGGAAAACTCCAGATCTCTTATGTGGGTTACAAGACCCAGGATGTCGATGTCGCAGCCAATATTCGGGTGCAGCTTGAACCCGATGCGCAGAATGTCGAGGCGGTCGTGGTAACGGGTATGACGCAGATGGACAAGCGTCTGTTTACGGGAGCCGCCGACCAACTGGTCGCCGACGACGTGAAACTGGCCGGTATGGCCGACATCAGCCGCGGTCTGGAGGGGCGTTCGGCCGGAGTGTCGGTGCAGAACGTCTCCGGTACGTTCGGTACCGCCCCCAAGATCCGTGTCCGCGGAGCCACGTCGATCTACGGCAGCTCCAAGCCGTTGTGGGTCGTGGACGGTGTCATCATGGAGGATATCGTCGATATCGATGCCGATGCCCTCTCGTCGGGTGACGCCACGACGCTGATCGCTTCGGCCATTGCCGGACTCAATGCGGAAGACATCGAAAGTTTCAACATCCTCAAGGACGGATCGGCAACCTCGATATACGGAGCACGAGCCATGGCCGGTGTGATCGTCATCACGACCAAGCGGGGCCGTGCCGGCGTGAGCTCCATCAATTATACGGGTGAATTCACCTACCGCATGATTCCCTCCTACCGGGATTTCAACATCATGAATTCGCAGGACCAGATGTCGGTCTACATGGACATGCAGAAGAAGGGCTGGCTCAACCTGGCCGAGACGATCACCGACTCGGAGAGCGGTGTGTTCGGGCGCATGTACCAGATGATCGCCGCCGGACAGCTGGGCAACGACGATGCCAGCCGCGCCGGCTATCTGCGGGCTGCCGAGTACCGGAATACCAACTGGTTCAAGGAGCTGTTCAACAACAACGTCATGCATACCCATTCGGTCAGCCTTACCTCGGGTACGGAGAAATCCTCGTATTATGCATCGCTGAGCGCCATGATGGATCCCGGATGGACGAAAACCAGCAAGGTGGAGCGCTATACGGCGAACATCAATGCGACGTTCAATATCTTCAAGAACCTGTCGCTGAACCTGATCTCGAACGGATCCTACCGCAAGCAGAAGGCTCCCGGAACCCTCTCCTCGGCGACCAACTACGTGACGGGCGAGGTCAAGCGCGAATTCGACATCAACCCCTACTCCTATGCGCTCAACACGTCGCGCACGCTCGATCCCAAGGAGTTCTATACGCGCAATTACGCCCCGTTCAACATCCTGCACGAACTCGACAACAACTACATCGACCTGTCGGTAGTCGAGACCAAGTTCCAGGGTGAGTTGAAATGGTCGCCCGTGGCGGGTCTGGATCTGGCCGTTCTGGGTGCCGTGAAGTATCAGGCCTCCGTTCAGGAGCACAACATCACGGAGGCGTCGAACCAGGCGATCGCCTATCGGACCATCGAGCCGACGACCGTCCGGGACAGCAACCCGTATCTGTATACGGATCCGGACAATCCTTATGCCGTACCGGTTTCGGTCCTGCCGCGCGGCGGTATCTTCGAACGGACCGACAACGAGATGATGTCGTACGATTTCCGCGTTTCGGCCACCTACAACAAGACCTTCGCCGGAAAGCACATCGTGAACCTCTACGGCGGTATGTCGGTGAACAAGATCGACCGCCACAACACGTGGTTCCGCGGCTGGGGCCTCCAGTACAGCAACGGCATGGAGCCCTACTACGATTATCTGGCCTTCAAGCAGGGTACCGAGAACCTCAGCAACTACTATACGATCGGCGATACGTTCTACCGCGAAGTGGCCTTCTTCTTCAACGGAACGTACTCCTACAAGGGCCGTTATACGATTAACGGCACCTACCGCTACGAGGGTACCAACAAGATGGGCCGAAGCCGCCGGGCTCGCTGGCTCCCGACGTGGAACATCTCCGGTGCGTGGAACGTTCATGAGGAGAGCTTCTTCGACAAGATCCGTCCGGCAATGTCCCACCTGTCGCTCAAGGCATCCTATTCGCTTACGGCCGACCGCGGTCCGTCGTATGTCACCAATTCACTGGCCGTCATCGAGTCGGTGACTCCGTGGCGCCCGACCAGCGGCGACGGCGAACCTGCCCTCAAGGTGTCGAACCTCGAGAATGCGCAGCTGACCTACGAGAAGAAGCACGAGCTGAACCTCGGCCTTGATGCCGGATTCGTGAACAACCGGATCAACCTGGCCTTCGACTGGTACAAACGAAACAATTTCGACCTGATCGGCATCGTGACGACGCAGGGTATCGGCGGTGAGGTCTCCAAGTACGGCAACGTGGCCGAGATGAAATCGAACGGTGTCGAAATCAGCCTTTCGACCAAGAACATCCAGACGAAGAACTTCAGCTGGACGACCAACTTCATCTATTCGCACATCCACAACGAGGTGACCAAGCTGGAGACCTCGACCCGGGCCATGACGCTGGTTTCGGGAACCGGATTCACAATGGAGGGCTATCCGGCCCGTTCGCTCTTCTCGTTCCAATATGCCGGGTTGAGCGAGACCGGTCTGCCGCAGGTGGTCAATACCGAGGGCGAGGTGAGCTCCGATTCGTTCAACTTCCAGGACAGTGACGAGAAGAACCTGCGGACGAATCTGGTCTACTCGGGACCGGTCGATCCGACGGATCTCGGAAGCTTCGGCAATACGTTCCAGTACAAGGGATGGCGGCTGAATGTCTTCATGACCTATTCGTTCGGCAATGTGGTCCGGCTCAACCCCGTATTCGACGGGTACTATTCGGACCTGGACGCCATGCCCCGCGAGTTCAAGAACCGCTGGATGGTGGCCGGAGACGAGGCGATAACGAATGTCCCGGCGATCGCATCGAAGCGGCAGCTGCAGCAGAACTCCTCGCTCAAGTATGGCTACAGCGCCTACAACTATTCGACGGCCCGCATCGCCAAGGGCGATTTCATCCGCATGAAGGAGATCTCGCTGTCGTATGACTTCCCGAAGCGGCTCATCTCGAAATTGAGGCTTTCGTCGCTGTCGCTCAAACTGCAGGCAACGAACCTGTTCCTGATCTATGCGGACAAGAAGCTCAACGGTCAGGACCCGGAGTTCTACAACACCGGCGGTGTCGCAGCTCCTGTTCCCCGCCAGTTCACATTGACGGTTCGAATCGGTTTGTAATTAAAATTGAAAGGATATGAAACGAAATATCATCTGTTTTCTGAGCAGTTTGGCCTTCGCCCTGGCTTTGGTGTCCTGCGGCGATTTCCTCGACAAGAATCCCGACCTGCGCACGACGTTGGATTCGGAAGAGAAGATTGCCAACATCCTGGTCTCGGCCTACGTGAGCGGATCCGGCAGCTATCAGATCGTGGCCGAACTGTCATCGGACAACGTCTGCGATCGGGGCATTACCAAGAACTATGACCAGTTCTACGAGGATGTCTACGAGTGGGCGGAGAATGTGACTACCGGCAACGACTCTCCGCGAAACATCTGGAGCGCCAACTACGGTTGCATCGCTAATGCCAATCAGGCCCTTTCGGCCATCGAGGAGATGGGCGGAGCCACGACGGCGGCTCTGAAGGCCAGCAAGGGCGAAGCCCTGCTGTGCCGGGCCTACTCGCACTTTGTGCTGGCCAACCTCTTCTGCATGCCCTACAATCCGGCTACGGCCGACAACTATCTGGGCATCCCCTATATGGATCATGCCGAAACCGACCTCAACCCCCGCTATGACCGGGGTACGCTCAAGGAGGTCTACGAAATGATCGGAAAGGACATCGAGGAGGGCATTCCCCTGATCGACGACAACTCCTATGCCGTGCCGAAGTATCACTTCAACTACAAGGCCGCATGCTGCTTTGCTTCGCGTTATTACCTCTTCATCCAGGACTGGGACAATGCGATCAAGTATGCGACGATGGCGCTGACCTCGAATCCGACCTCGCTCCTGCGGGATTACGATGCCATTGCGGCGATTCCGAACAGCGCGAGCCGCCATCAGGCATACGTACAGTCGTCGAGCTCGGCCAATTTCCTCGTTCAGGCGGCCACCTCGAGTAGCGGAAAGGTGTTCGGATGGTACACGACGGCCGGCCGCTATGCACACGGTAAACTGCAGGGTACCTATGAAACCGTACAGCCCAAGTATGGCGGTCCGTGGGGCAGTAATGTCACCTTCAAGGCCGGTCATGCAGTGCTCGCATCGTCCGGGAAGTACATCCTGCCGCACATCTGGTTTACGTTCCAGTATACGGATCCGGTTGCAGGAACCGGCTATTCGAAGGCCGTGTCTGTCCTGTTCAGCATGGAAGAGGCGCTCCTGAACCGTGCCGAGGCCTATGTCATGAAGATGCAGGAGGATCCTTCGGCTCTGGACAGTGCACTGGCCGACATGAACATGTATGCCTCCAATCTCTTCTCGTCGGGATTCACGCCCATGACCGAGGAGTCGATCAAGAAGTGGGCGACGGAGACCTATCCGAACTATTCGGAACTCTACGTGGGCAAGACCTCGGAGACAAGTCCGCAGACGCTCAATCCGAAAAAGAAACTCTTCGCTCCTCCGTACAATGCGCTGGAGAAGGGCGGCACGCAGGAGAGCATGCTCCAGGCTCTGTTGTTCATGCGCCGTTACCAGTTCCTGCACGAGGGCATGCGCTGGTTCGATACGCGCCGCTTCGGCATAACGGTCTACCGGTATACGCTCGACGAGGACGATGAAACCGTGCTCCAGATTACCGATCAGATCAGTGACGAGGATGGAACGCCCGATCCCCGCCGCGCCCTGCAGCTCCCGTCCGACGTCATTGCGGCCGGCCTGACCCCCAACCCGAGAAATTAAAAACGAATGCATATGAAAAGATATCTGATCATCCTGTTGCTCCCCGTCGTATCGCTCTTCTTTTCCGCCTGTTCGGACGACGATGAGCTGAGTTCCACCAGCGTGGTCCGGGAGGCAACTACCGAAGAGAATGATTTCGACCGTTGGCTCACGCGCAACTATGTGGAGCCATACAACATCCTGTTCAAGTATCGGTTCGAGGATATCGAGTCGAGCATGGACTATTACCTCACGCCGGCCAGCTACGAACAGTCCGTCGCCATGGCCAAGCTGGTGCTCCACATGTGTCTGGAGGCTTACAACGAGATTACGGGCGATACGGAGTTCATCAAGGCCTATTTCCCGAAGATCCTCTATCTGGTCGGGTCGTATGCCTACAAGACCAACGGATCGCTGGTGCTCGGAACGGCCGAGGCAGGGGCCAAGATCACGCTGTACAACGTCGATGGGTTGGTGCCCACGGCCGTCAATGCGAAGACCTCCTATTTCAAGACGCTCCACCATGAGTTCGGACACATCCTCAATCAGACGAAGCCCTATTCGACCGATTTTGCAGAGATCTCCGGCCCGGACTATGTGCAGGACCAGTGCTTCGAGATCTATACGTCCGATGAGATGGCACTCAAGGACGGATTCATTTCGCCCTATGCCTCGAAAGCAGACAGCGAGGATTTCGTCGAACTGATTTCGCTCTATGTCAATCGTTCGGCCGAGGAGTGGGAGGAGATGCTGACGACGGCCGGAAGCAGCGGCCGGGAGAAGATCGAGGCCAAATTCGAGATCGTCTACAACTACATGAAGAATAGCTGGTCGATCGATCTCAATGAGTTGCGCGATATCGTACTGCGTCGTGCCTCCGAGGCTCCCTACCTCGATTTCGAGTCGCTCGACTGACCCGGTTAATTGAATGGTTTCAGAACAAACGATCAACGCATATGAAAAGAACAACGATCATATCATTTCTGGCGCTTCCCCTGCTGTGCACCTCGTGCCTGTTCGACGAAGAGGACTTGTTCGACAAGACTGCTTCGGAACGTATCGAGGCGGCCAAGGTTGAGGCGAAAGCGGCTCTCGAGAGCGCCCCGAACGGGTGGCATGTCCGTTATTTCCCTTCGGCAACGCAGGAGTTCGGAGGCTACAACGTGTTCTTCAAATTCGCCGACGGACAGGTTACCGTTGCGTCCGAGACCGAAAGCGATCCTTCGACAGCCGAGACGAGCCTCTATTCGCTCGGCGAGGACCTGGGCGTGACGCTCAATTTCGATACGAAGAACTCGGTGATCAACTATTTCGTGCATCCGCGCAATCCCGACGGCCTGGGTTCCACCTACAAGGGAATGGAGGGAGACTACAAGTTCATGGTGATGGAGACCTCGCCGGAGCGGATCCGTCTGCGCGGTATCATCTCGGGTAACTCGTACATTCTGACTCCCATGGCTTCGGATGCCGACTGGGCCACCGAAGTGGAGACCTATCAGAACTGTGCCGAGGACATGGAGTTCAACTCCTATTCCTGTGTGGTGAACGGCAAGACCTATTCCACGGTGCGCACGAACCGCCGGCTGACGATCCGGATCGACGACCAGAATACGGTCTACGCCCCGTTTATCTACACCAAGACGGGAATCAGTTTCTACGAACCGATTACGATCGACGGTGTGACGGCGCAGGATTTCAACTTTGTGGATGAATACTATTTTGTCGAGGCAAACGGTGCCGATTTCAAGATCATGACTCCGGAGCCGATCCGCTCCGACATTACATTTGATGTGGCGGTTCCCGAGGAGGCGAAGACCTACAAGAGCGCGGCCGTCGAGGTCAAGCCGTCGAACGACACCGAATACTACTACATCGGGACCATGCTGCGCTCCGAGTACGAGACCTACCGGGAGAAGAAACTGCTCCAGGAGTTGGTCGGTGCGCTCAACAGCCAGATCGGATCGGGCGACGACGTGAACGAGTTCGCGAAGAAGATGCTTTATCAGGGCGATGGCTCCTACACGCTCAACTATCCGAGCTTCTACGACGAATATGTGGCGATTGTCTTCGGTTGCGCCGTATCCGAGGGTTCGATCCTCTCCACGACGTCGGTGACTGCGGTTCCCTTCTCGGTCGATGCGTCGTTGCTGCCTGAAAACACCAATGATCTGTACAAACGCTGGCTGGGCAAATGGGCCGTTACGAGTACGTCGTCCGAGACGAGCGGGACATCCTATACGTTCTACATCACGATCAAGCCCAATGCCATTAATTCGAGTTTCAAGATCAACGGATGGGGATATACGGTATATGCCAATCTGGTGGATATTGCCGCTACCTATTCCGGAGGCAACCTGCGGGTGACCGGAAATCAGGCGGATCTCTATACGACCTCTACCGGAACGATTTATCTGGCCAACCGATATGTCGATCGGGATACCGGCAGCGATTATGGAATTGTCAATTCGACCAATGCCTCTAACCTGGTGGCGACATACAGCGAGGATGAACCGGGCAAGGCGACCATGGTCGGACGTAACGGCTCGCTGACCAGCGGGGTGAACTTCACCATCACCTGCCTGGAACTCTATGAACGCAGGACCGGCTCCACCTCATATTACTACCTGCCGATTGCGGAGGGTTACACCTCTTTGGACTACTTCGTCGGGCCCTATACCATGGTGCAGCTTGTGGATGCCGAGGGCAACGAACTCTCGCCGGCGGCTTCGGCAGCGACGAAGCAGCAGGTACCCTTCTTCCCGGCTTCGGCGATCGGGATCTCCGGATCGGAGCAGTGCAAGGCTGTCGAGTAGACGACTCTCTGGAAAACAAAGGGTGGATCCGCATGCAGGATCCACCCTTTGTTTTGTGGCTTTTCGACACGGTTCCCGGAAGACCTGGCCGATATGGCGAGAGGATTCATCTATCGATGGGACGACGGTTTGCCGACGACTCGAATAACGGCCGTTCTGCGGAGAGTCGGGGACGCCGCGATGCGATGGCCGGCTTGTGACAAGCGGGCGAATCCTTGGATTCGCCCGCTGCAGTCGCTTTGTGCGGATAAAGGTACTCCGATACAATAGAAACCTATCTGTATATCAGAATATTAAGCGAACTTTCAAGGCTTGGTTATCGCCTTGCCCACCGGTTTTCTGCGCTGCGTTGCATCGCGTCTGTATCTTCCTGTCAGACAATGCAAAAGTAGTAAAAAACCCGGAATTCTCCAAATGCGGAAAATTTTACGGAAGCAGGCGGTTTTTTTGTATATTTGGTCCTATAGGTCGAAGGTGGTAGATAGCCGTTCGATTGAATTCGGCCATAGGTTAAGTTTATGAGAAAGGTTTGCATCTCAAAATATCGGTCAAAGTCTGCGACTTCGGATCGGCCAAAACAGCATGACATGGAACAAGATTACCGGTTGGCAGTCTTGTCGGCAGCCATTCGGGCTGGGGAAGCAAGCGGCGAGGCAATCGAATTCGATCCCCAACGGCATTTACTGCGGCTGAAAGAGCAACGATCGAAGTAGTTATGTCGGTAGATTATTAGAGATTTCCAGAAATCTGGAATTCTGTAAATCTCTAAATCCAGGATTGAATATTTATCCAATTCCGGGGTGATATGGGAGGTTGTTTCGACAGGTCGATAGAGGAGGATATAGTTAGACCCGCATGAAACAATTCATGCGGGTCTAATGGAATGTTTCGGATAATTAGAACGATTAACCGGCTACGAGACCGCCGTCTACCAGGTAGTGGGAGCCGGTGCAGAAGCTCGAAGCGTCCGAGGCCAGGAAGTAGACCACCTCGGCCACCTCTTCGGGCTGGCCGGCACTGCCGCGCATGTAGAGTGCATTCTCCTTGCGCCAGTAGTCCTCGACGCTACAGTGGTTCTCCTCGGCGAATTTGACGAACAGGTTGTCGACCAGCGGCGTGCGGATCGTGCCGGCGCAGACGGCGTTGACCCGGATATTCTTCGGCCCCAGGTCGATGGCCAGGCTGCGGGTGATCTGCCCGAGGGCCCCCTTGGTCATTCCATAGGCAAAGCTGTGGGGTTTGCCCACGAACCACTGGTCCGAGGCATTGATGACGATCGAGCCGCCACCCGCCTCGATGATCGGCGGGATGGCCTCCCGGAGGGTATTGACCGTGCCGTAGATATTGGTCTGGATCATCAGATCGAGCTCCTCGTCGGCGATGTCGAGGATCGTGTTGCAGCGGTGGATGCCCGCATTGGCAAAGACACTGTTCAGCGTGCCGAACCGAGCAACGGTATTCTCGACCGCCCGGCGGATGTCACTCCGCGTGCGGGTGTTGCCCTCGGTGAAGAGCAGTCGATCGGGGCAGTTCAGCTCATCCACGAGAGCATGGGCCGCTTGGGTGTTGATGTCCATAAAGCCGACATTCCAGCCCTCGGCGATAAACTTCCGTACGGAGGCGGCTCCGATTCCGGTGGAGCCGCCGGTAATAAAGATGGTTTTCATGTCTTGATTTCTATTATGTTGTGTATTTTGTGGCAAAGGAGAACATTCGAAAGATGGTCTTATGGCTCAAGTGATAATGTGATTATACCATCTTTGGCTTGTTTGTCAAAATCCAAACAGAATTGTACCCATTTTTCGTAGTGCTCTTTTTCTATTGCGGCCCGTTGAATATCGGACATTTTCGATTCGGACATGAAAGTTGTAAATAAGATAAGCATTGCATCTACTTTATCTTTGTGTCGGTCTCCATCTTCGCTTTTTATACCACTTACTAACGATTGCGCAAAACATATCCCATCTCTGACACGAAAGGCATATTGTCCGGTTACTCCATATTGCTCATGGTTTCTGTTGATCTCACTATTCTGTTGAAGAGGCATCATTGTCTTGTTGCGGGACAAATATCGTAATGCTATTTCATTGGAGGAGAGAGTCGGATTTTTCAAAAAACGTTCATTATAGCGTTCTAAGAAATGACTTGTATACGCATGAATCTGTCGAATACCCGTTATGGGACTGTCCGGAGTGTGTTTGTATGCACCGGCATATCCTTTAATGATAAATCTTTTATTCTGGTCAAAGAGAATGCAGAAATAATTGGCTTCAGGGTTCTCTACATTGGCTCGCGTTTCAGCATAAAAGAAAATAACATATTGATTATTGGTTGAGGGAATCTTATAGTCATAAAGTTGCCATGCAGGAAATCGAACTGTTTTTCTAAATATCTTAACTGCTTTTGAAAAAAGCATATTCATTTTAAACTGAATTTTGGGCAAATCAGCGGCAAGATGATCGTACATCTCTTTGTATGTCATCGAAGTAAGAATCATCAGTTATGAAGTATAAATAGCGATGTTTTTACCTTTCAAGATAGGATAGATGTATTACGAAGTTTCTTTCGTAAATATTTCTTCCAAATATTCGTTGGGATGGAATCCAGGTTCAATTCTTTCGTGTACGAACAGATTTTGTTCGTAAGTTACCTCGGTAAGTGAACACGGCAGATCGTCTTTGTCATACTCATCAGGCCCGAGTTGTGTTATTGAAACGGGTTTAGAGTCGCCGTCCGCTTGTTCCTTCCATACATATGCAGCCCGCGACATTACAATCAAAGAATTTCCATCTCTCGAATAACCGTATTTTGCAACTGAATATGCGCGATCTCCAGTTTGATTGCGCCAAAAAACGGCATCATCAGTCAAATTGGCTGCATACGCTGCCAATGGATTCCCCTCGAAGTGTTGTGGAGTACACGGATATTCGCAAGGCTTGTCGTCAAAAAACACCTTGACCTGAGCTGCTCCGGGAGTCAGAGATAATAAAAGATCAGGTTTTCTATCTTCTTCTTTTTCTTTGTCTTGAAGCGTGTTGTCTTGATCATTTTCCTGGAAGCCCGGTTGCATATATCCCCAAACACCTAATCGACCTTCTTCTGTAAGTAAATCTGCTTGAGTTTCGTGTGTCGAAACTTGGGGTTGCGGGGAATATGAGGCGGATTTCTCAGATGGATCGAAAACCCATGCACCCAAAGAACCTCCGGAGGGCTCTTTATCGCTTTCGGCCCACTCCAGCAATCGTTTTTTACTTACTTGCGCTTCTGCATCGGTTACAGTTCTCATCCATCTGAGGTCGGGCGGCAATTCGTTTTCCTGCAATATGGAAGGATTCGCCAGGAACGCCTCGATGCTACCGCAGCGCAATATGATTCTTTTGCGTGTAATGGAGTTGTCGAGTATATTTTCCAGGCGCGTAACCCAACGGAGATTCTCCACCCGGTTATTCCGACGATTTGTGTCAATATGGTCAACCACATGCTCTTTGGTGGGCTTGGGGCCGAGGAATGCAGTGGCGACAATGGCATGGATCCGAACAGATGCGATTTCCATATAGCCATGTACGATATTGGGCTTTCCGAATGTCCAGAAGTTGTCGTATTTGCGCGGACGCCTTCCATCACGCGGATAGCGGAGGACAGCTCCGTTATCGCGGACGGCGTATCGTTCATCCTTGTAGATGCACTCTACCTCGCGGGTGAAATCGTCAATATCGGCCATAAATCACATTTACAATTCACAGATTCTTTTGATCTTATCAAAGATTGGTCTGAAATTTTCCCAACTTTGGACGCTTATTTGAATTTTATCATGTAAAATTGCCTCTGCAAAATCGTTCTTTTTTGCTAATACATTTTGTCCCTCTTTATTATTCTCAATCTTAAATACTGCTTGATCACCGTTATTCTCTATTATTTTATCTTCCCCGTTACCTTTACGGTGCTTCAATATTAGGGGCTCGGTATTATGAAGCAAAGAATGCCCCATAAATTCAGTCCCAAAGAATAATCTACATCCATTTTCTAATGGAGTTTTAATTTCATCATCTGTATATAAATACTCAATAGATATTTTGGTTTGGCCTTTGTCTATGCGAAACTGAGGTACGGGAATACAGAATGCATATACATTATTACCATAATTTTTATAATCTTGGTGTTCTTTTTCAATATCTTTAATGGTTGAATCTTGATCTCGATCAAATAGACCAATTATTTTATTTACATGTGGTATTTTGCTTAATTGGTCTAATAAGTTCTTTAGATTGGACTCCCCTTCGGGTTGTTGATTTTCATCAATTTGTTCAAAATCTATATCTATCATTCCAAGTTTTTCTTGGGCTTTCTTTATGTGCTTTATATCGGTTTTTCCTTCTGTAATGACCAATGGCTTTTTTAACTTTTCAATTTTGGCCTGTAAATCTTTGACTTTAGCTTCAAATGTTTGTTGGGCCTTTATTTGGGCATCAATTTGTTCTCTAAAAGTTGATATCAGCTTTTGTTGTATTTCCAAAGCTCCTATCTCTTCCAATAATTCAGTACTTTGGGAATCTTTAAATAAATCATCAATATTGCGGAACTCTGTCTCACCATACTTAGATCTCATTGTCCTGAATATGGTGGGTTTGACTTTGGCTGTTTCACGAGGATTTATGAAAGCCATAGAATGAGATGTTGCAAAGATTTGTGTGGTCTTTGCATATTCATCACAAAATAGCGTACTGAGAGCTTCGGCCGCACGGAATTCGAGGGAATTCTCCGGTTCGTCTATTCCCCAAATAAAAATCATGGATTGATTATTATTCTGCAACCATTTCAAGATTGGCGGAAGGAATTTCGATTTGATACCATCGCCACGCATGGTTAATGGAATCTGATACAATTTCGGATTTAAATCTACTTCAGCACCCTTTTTCTTTGAAATTTGTTGAGTAATCTTTTCTATATATTCATAGTTGGTGCCGACAGAAAGTTGTTGCCAAAAGTCTCTCAGAAGAGTTGGCAATCCAAATGTAACATTGATGCCAATATTTGACTCGTTAAGTAATCCTGTCAAATTCTGGGTTTTTTCGTTGATATGTTGATTCAGCTCATCAATTTGCTTTTGTCCGATTAGCTGTTGTTCTCCTAACAGACCTAACAGGTATTGAACAACCTCTTTCCCTTTTAATGCGGGAATATATACATAACGAATTTGATTGTATAGGCGCGAAATCGAGGTTCGTGCAATAGTGGAGTCCTCTGAATATCTTGTTGTGCCACTCCCGCTGCGGTCATTACGATCGTATGTTTTCTCAATGTAAAATGTCTGATTGGGGATTGATTTATAGGAACGAGGAGTGTTGAATGTTACTTTTATTCGAATAAATTGCTTCCCTTTTTTTGACGATTGAGCTTCCGCTAACGCATATTTATTATAATCCGTAAAGAAATTAAATGGAGTTTGGAAATCGGTTTCCTGATTGAAAAATAAATTGAGCGCTTTCAATACATTCGACTTACCGACATCATTTTGTCCGCAAAAAAGGTTATACGAAGAGCAGTCAATTATTGTATGTTTAATCGACCGAAAGTTCGTTATTTCTATTTGCTTGATAAGATTATTCATAACTCATTTTATTCTTCCAGTTTGAGTTTCGGGAGCGAGCGGACGATCTTCATCGTTTCGAGCGAGACGGTGATGATGCGCAGCAGCAGGTTGTAGATGTATTTCGGGTCGTCGTGCTCCCGGCACCAGTCGTTCGGATTGTTCTCAATCCGGCTCGCCGGGTCCGTCTTCACCGCATAGCGCTCCATCACCCACTCGATCGCCGACTTGCCGTTCACCACGTAGTCGTAGGCCTCCAGCGGAATGTTCTCAATCGTGATGCCCGCATTGTAATGGATTATGCGCTTGTCGGCCGTCTTGCTGTCCAGCTTGCCGAAGCGCATCTTATCATCTATGAGGTAGCTGATCTCGTCGCCGCGGTTCGTCAGCGGCGCGAAGAAGATACGGTACCCGGCGTAGGGCTCCACACGCTCGTATCCGAGGTGGAGTTCGGCCAGGCTGCGGCCGGCACGGCTGAAGGCCCAGAAGTCGTCGGGCGACTCGACCAGCGGCAGTCGGGGCAGCGACTTCTTGAGGTCGGCGGCGAAGGTCGTGCGGTAGTCCGGGGCGTGGAGGATGCCGTAGACATAATAGAAGATGTCCTCCTTGGTTACGCGGCTTCCGTACTGCTTGCGGGCCGTGGAGAGGATCCAGTCGGTCACGCCGTCGCGGCGGACGTAGCGGTCTGCATCGCTCTGCGGGGCCGAGAAGAGGTCGGCAATATCCGCCGTGCTGTCATCATACCAATAGAGCGGGAAACATTGCGCTGCTTCCAAAACATGTAGATCCGGGATGCAATCGGTAATGAGTGCTGTAAAATCACGTCTTGCTCCGATACACTCGACGCAAATTACCAGATTCCGTTGATTAGAAGTTGGGAAAAGTGTGGGAATTTGGTACATCATCTCATTCAAAGGCCTATAAAATAGCAGGTGCTGTTTGAAAAACGGTCGATAGAGACCTTCCCGAAACTGGCAATCTTGCGTGTTGTAGGGCTTGTTCCTTTGAATGTCGGATAACACGGCTCTTGTCCAACTGATTTTATGCGTCGAGTAATCAACGTCGGAGATTTCCTTCTTTGCCAGTTTCTCCCGTTGTTCGTTGTAAAAATCAATCTGTTCCTTTGCGGATTTCTCGACAACGGGTAACGAACTGTTATAACACCACGGGTCGCGTTGGGTTTTGAGGCCATTGGAATAGTAGGGCACAAAGAATGTCTTTTTGTTTTTCTTGTCAATTTTATCACCCAGTGGAGTATAGAGTTTGAACTGCTCACTGCGCTTGTTGAGCCAATCTCCGTGTTCGTTGGGGGTAATGGTGACCCATTGCATCAACGGGTTGCTGATGTCGCCCATATTGCGGATGATACGCAGTTTTTCCTCGCGCGAAAGGTAGTCGCCGATGTCGTGGTAGTAGATGCGGGCTGCCTCGTCGGATGCCTTCGGTTTCTTGACCAGAATGGTTATGGCAACACCGGTCATAATATCAAAGATATTTTGTCCCTCTTTTTTAGCAAGGTCTTTTGATCGTGCTCGAATTGCGCCTCTTAAATTAAACACATAAATAGTTGAAAACTCGCGTTCGAGACATTTACGCATACCATTTTGGGCATTACTATCAAGCCAGTTGCCGTTGGTGATAAATCCAATAACACCACCATCCTTTTTGTCAAGTCGGTCCGATGCCCATCGAAAAGCTCTGATATAGCTGTCGTAAAGCGAGTTCTTGTTGTTGGCGTCGGTTTCGGCCGCATAGGTGCGTTCAATCTGGCTGTCGAGCGCCGGGTATTTCTGGTTCTGCGCATTGTCGTTGGCTGACTTTTGGCCCACGGAATAGGGCGGGTTGCCGACGATGACGGTGATGCGCCGTTTCTTCTGCTCGATGACGCGCCGCGAGTTGGTCGGGAACTGCTCGGAGTAGAGGTTCTCGTCCGCAGCCTCCTCGCCCAGCTGGAAGGTGTCGGTCAGGCAGATGCCGCCGAAGGGCTGGTACTCCCTGTCGGGGCCCATCAGGTCGTGGAAAACATTTTCGATATTGACCGAGGCGATGTAGTAGGCCATCAGCACGATTTCGTTGGCATGGATTTCCCGGCCGTATTTGCGCTCCAGCGCTTCGCGCGAGATGAGCCCGCTCTGGAGCAGGCGCGTGATGAAGGTGCCCGTTCCGGTGAAGGGGTCGAGGATGTGGACGTTCTCGTCGGAGAGCGACCGTCCGAATTCCCGCTGGAGGATGTAACCCACCGAACGGATGATGAAGTCGACCACCTCGACCGGCGTGTAGACGATGCCCAGTTTCTCGACCGTGCGGGGCGAGGCCACCTTGAAGAACTTGTCGTACAGCTCGACGATGATGCGCTGCCGGGCATCGGCCTCGTGGATGTCGCCGACCGTGGTGCGGACATATTCGTAAAACTTCTGGAGTTTCTGGTGCTCCTCCTCGGTCTTGGTCTCGTCGTCGAGCAGGTCGAGCATCTTCTGCATCGAGCGCGAGATGGGGTTGCTGGCGGCAAACTGGTAGTTCTCGAAGAGGGCCTCGAACACGGGGCGCGAGATGATGTGCTGCGAGAGCATCTCGATGGCGTCCTGCTCGGAGAGCCCGGGGTTGATGTTGCGGTGCAGACCCCGCATGAGCTGGTCGAAGGCCCGGCGGTGCTTGCCGTTGTCGGCGATGAGGGCCTTGATGCGCTCGATGTGCTGTTCGGCAATCTGGGCGATGTCCCTGGCCCAGAGTTCCCAGTAGCGTTTGGTGCCGACCTTGGTCACCAGCTTGGCATAGAAGACATTTTGCAGGTCGTTGAAGTTCATCGAGAGCTGGGTGGCGAGCTGCTCGGCGGCACTCGCGTCGCGGGGCGTGCTGTCGCCGTCGCTGTGCTGGTCTTCGTCCTTGCGCGAGGCGCCGACTCCGCCGAAGAGGATGTTTTTGGGCTTCTTTTTCGACAGCTCGATCTTGTTGACTTCGGCATTGAAGCGGTCGTCGTGGGCCCGCAAGGCGTTCAGCACGGTCCAGACCACCTTGAAGTTGGGGTGGTTTTCGAGCACCTTGTCGCCCTCGGCATCGGCCGGAACCACGACCGGAATGATGATATATCCGTATTTCTTGCCCTCGCTGCGGCGCATGACGCGACCGACCGACTGCACGACGTCGACCTGCGAGTTCTTCGGCGAAATGAAGACCACGGCATCGAGCGACGGGACATCGACACCCTCCGAGAGGCAGCGGGCGTTGGTGAGCATACGGCATTCGCGTTCGTTTTCGGGCTGCTCCTTGAGCCACATCAGCTCCTCGTCGCGTTTGGTAGCCGACATCGAGCCGTCGACGTGGTGGGCAACGACATCGACCATCGTGGCGCGGTCCTCCTCGCGGATGTCCTCCATGTAGAGATCTTTGTAGTCGGTGAAGGCGTTGGCGATTGCCTTGGATGCCTTGATGCTCGAACAGAAGGCCACGGCGCGGCGCATCGGCAGCGGGTCGGAGCCCTTGACGAACTCCTCGTCGGCACCGAGCACCTTTTTCGAGAGGGCATTGATGCAGCCGATGAGTTTCGAGGGGTCATCCGCGTCGATGGTTCCGTCCTCGCGGGTCAGGGCGTTTTGCAGCGTGGGGGTAATGTCCTTTTCGCCCACGGCGAGGATGAGGACCTTGTAGTCGGAGAGCAGCTCCTGTTTGACGGCCTCGCCGAAGCCGATGCGGTAGATCTCGTCGCCGTACATCGAGCGGTCGTCCATCGAGCAGAGGACGGCGGAGTTCTCCTCGGCACGTTTCTTCGTCTCGTCGGTATAGAGGCGCGGCGTGGCGGTCATGTAGATACGGCGCACGGCGCGCAGGAAGTCGTTGTTGTGGACCCGGACAAAGGCGCTCTCGGTTTCGTCCTTGAGCGTAACACCCGTAGTGCGGTGCGCCTCGTCGCAGATGATGAGATCGAACGTGCCGAAGGCGTCGCCGGTCTCCTTGAGCAGCTGCTGTTGGGCCCGCGAAATGACGTCGATGGACTGGTAGGTCGAGAAGACGACGGTCAGCCCCTCGGCATTGTGTCGGCGGGCGTGTTGCAGCTGCTTGACGATGGAGGGGACGTCGGTCGAGGCCGGAAGTGCCAGGTCGACGACACTCGTCGTGTCGTTGTCGTTCTTCTCGGTCTGTTTCGAGACCTGGGGGTCGGAACAGATGCAGACGGCCATCATCGGCTCCTGGGCCTGTTGCAGCCACGACCGCAGGGTTTGTCCCAGCAGGGCAATCGACGGTACGAGGAACAGCACCAGACCGCGGCCCCCGGTTTCGTTTTCGGCAATTCGCAGCGAGGTGAAGGTTTTGCCCGTGCCGCAGGCCATGATGAGCTTGCCGCGCGTATGGGCGGGCTGGCCGGTGGCTTCGTCAATCTTGAAATAGGCGTGGGTCTGGTCGATGGCCTGCTGCTGGTGCTCCCGTATGGTGAAGGGTTTGGACCGGGAGGCCATGCCGAAGATGCCCTGTTCGAGGCTGCTCCAGTCGACGTCGTCGTTTTCGAGGTCGATAAGGTTCAGTCGCGTTACCGGAGGATTCTGATTGCGGATCGTCTGCTCGGCCGTGGAGTTCCATTTGTTCGTCGTCGAGATCCACAATCGCTGCACGAATCCCGTTATGCCGGATTCTGTCTCGAAGCGTTTGCCCGAGGTGGCGAGGAACGTATCCACGTCGGGTTTGTTGATGAAGGCATTGGCCGCGTAGCATTTGCACTGGATGGCCCAATATTCGCCCTCGACGGTGCGGGCCACAAGGTCGATGCCGGTGTCCTTGCCGCCGAACTGGTCGTGGAAGGGAAACTCCGTCCAGAGCCACGCCTCCTCGAAAAGGTTGGCATACAAGGCCGTAGTCTTCAGATAGGCCTGCATGAGGCGTTCGAAACGGTATCCTTTGTCGCGCTCGGAAAAGGCGTCCTGGCGAAATTTATTCAGAATTTGGGCGAATGTGCTCATCGTGCAAGATTATATATACTCTAACAAAAGTAATCATTTCACTTCAATAAAAACAGAATCGAGGGGATTTATTCGCCCCTCGATTGTTGGTAATACTCTGATTGGATTGTCTATCGGAGAAATCGTATTTAATTTAACGTCGTCTCCCGCGGCGTCTGCGCTGTTGTTCCTGCTGGGTTTGTTCCGCCTCGTCGGGATCAAACCTCGGACGTAGCAAATCGTCCAGCAGATAGCTGAACGAGGGTGTCAGGGTCGGAGCCGATTGGCGTTCGGGAGCAAGCGCCTGTCGGTTGTTCCGTTCCAGCGCGGTGTCGATTTTCGAATAGCTGAACTGCCGGTCAATCTTCGAGCCGTTGAACGGGTAGCCGTTTTTGGCAAACACAACCCCCTGCACGTCGGAGGTGCCTCCGCGCATCCGGAACTCCGTGGCAATCCCTTCGCGGCGCAGGGCTGCTGTCAGTTCCTCCCAGTTGCGGCAGCGGGGAACGGTATCGCACAGGGCATGGTAGATTTCGTATTTTGTCTTGTCCGGTTCGCGCAACCGGTACTCCTTGACCTGCTCCTTGCCCGATGCAAAGTAGAGTCCGTAACGGGCGGTCAGTTGCTTGCAGAGCCGCTCCGAACGGTAGCGGTCGTTGCGGTCGGAGATCGTCCGTCCGTCGTTGCCCACGCGGTTGAAGAGAATATGCAGGTGGGGATGTTCCCGGTCGCGGTGGCGGATAATGATAAGTTGTGTATCCTTGATCCCCATCCGGTCCAGATATTCCACTGCAATGGAGAGCAATAGTCGGTTGTCCAACCGGGCGGCATCCCGAGGCGAAAAGGAGAGTACGACGTGTCCCACGGGTTTCGAGACTCTGGGGTTCTGCGCAGCCTGCCGTTCGAATCCGCGGATGATGGAGGGCGTGTCCTTGAACAGAACGCCCATCCCGGCCAGGCAATCGGCGCTCTTCCCGGGACCGAAAATGTATTGGACGGCTCCGCCGAAGGAGCCGCCTTTCGAGAGTTTGGCAATCATGGCAGTTTGTCGATTCGGGTGAGCAGCGCATCAATTCGGTTGACCAACGTCGCCAAAGTGATGGTATCGCGTCCATACCCGGCCACATGCGCCATGCGGGCGAGTTGGTTGAGGTTGTTCGCCATGCCGGTGAGCTGCCGCAGCAGGGTGAGCATCTCGGGAGTCATCCGGGCGCGGACGATGCTCCGGGCAAGGGCGCGCCGGGCGTATTCGGCACACACGAGACCGGCGACCCGTGCCTTGCGGCACAGGGCGTCGTAATCAGTCTCGGTCAGGCAGACGACCAGCCTTCGTTTGAGTCGTTCCGTTTCGGGTTTGGGAGGGCGGCCGCCTCGCGGGCGGTTCGGATTCTTCGGACTTTTCATCTGTGTAATGTATAATAGACCAACGGGATGGATTCAGGAGGTTTCGAGTGTCTCGAAACATAAACTTGCTTTTATTACAACCCGGAATCTCCCTCCGCGGCTGCCGAAGCCAGTTTTTCGCCGAAAGCCTCCATTTCACGGCCGATCACCGTCTCGGAAAATTTGGCGTAATGGCGGGTCATG
>OGYP01000287.1_pt1 | contig 24333 bp, 18 predicted proteins | sample 1576571 | NCBI WGS metagenome assembly OGYP01 (sample SAMEA3541559, study PRJEB24748) | human gut metagenome | biome: human gut; feature: human-associated habitat; material: faeces | place: China | collected 2012
CCTGCATAAGACTGAACTTAAGTCCCTTAACAATCATTTTCTCATCATCAACAACCAAAACTCTGCCTGCCATAATCCACTCCTTTTACTTTTCACCAATATGCCTTCATCATACGCATATGTAATTCCTTATCTTGTTAAATGCAGCTTCCTTAATTCCAGATACTTTCATAATATCTTCTATGGTCTGAAATCTGCCATTATCTGTCCTGTAACTTACTATATCTGCTGCCCTTGAACTTCCTATCCCCGGAAGCGTCATCAGTTCCTCAGCCGTTGCCTTATTAATATTAATAAGCCCATTTGTCTCTTCTTCCATAACAGGTATATCTTCACCATATGATGGTATATATATACGTTCCCCATCATTAACCGGTTCTGCCAGATTTACTAAAGACATATCAGCAGAATCATCAGCCCCTCCCGCCAGTTCAACTGCCTCATATAATCTCATGCCGCTTTGACACTTAACAACCCCTGGTGAATTAACATGTCCGCATATATACACATATATGTCACTGACTAATGTTTCATAATCAGTACCACTCGCTTCTTCTGTACCTTTTAAGACACCCTTATCTGCAAATGTGTCCTCAGACGCAGACATATTCTTTCTTCCAGCCAGATATATAACACCTGCTATCATTATAAAAACTGCACATATTGTGTATTGTACAGCTTTTTTGTGTTTCTTATATAATTGCTTGTAATCCATGTACACTCTCCTTAAGTATTACCCTAAGGAAATCCCTTTTGCGTACCTTTCTATTTTACAAAATTGTCCTATCGAATACAAGTCTAATTTAACTATAATTGTTTACACTTTTTTCGTTCTTTGGTAAAATGTTACTATTATCGGCTAAGGGAGGAAAGCCATGACATCTTCAAAGAAATCAATTCTTAATTCTAATCTGACTTATGTAATAGCATTTGTGCTTCCTTTAATTATGATGGCAGCACTCTATTATACCCGGGAAATATTTCCATGGGGAAGCGACTGCTATCTAAGATCAGACATGTATCACCAGTATGCCCCTTTCTTTTCGGAATTGTGGCACAAGATAAGGAATGGTGAAAGTCTTACCTATTCATGGGATATTGGTATGGGAACCAACTTTACATCATTATATGCGTATTATCTTGCCAGTCCCGCGAACTGGTTTATTGTGTTATTTCCGCAGAAATATATGATTGAGATTATGAATTCCCTTATCATATTAAAAATTGCCGGCAGCAGTCTTGCAATAACATATTACATAACCAGACATTTCGATACTAAAAACTGTGTAGCTGCCCTGTTTGGCATGTTCTATGGAATGTCCGGATTCATTGCAGCATACAGCTGGAACATCATGTGGCTTGACTGCGTAATGTTATTACCACTTATAATGCTTGGTCTTGAAAGACTTGTTAATGAAAATAAATGTATCTTCTACTGTGTAACACTGGGATTATGTATATTTACCAACTATTATATTTCAATCATGGTATGTATTTCTGTTGTTATTTACTTTATCGTACTTATGATTTCATATAATGGTCCGGTAAGCATATTACAATATGTAAAGAAATTCATTAATTTCTGTATATATTCACTCCTCGCAGGCGGACTTGGTGCCTGCCTTTTACTGCCGGAATTTTATACATTTTCTTTATCTGCATCAAGTGACACTTCATTTCCTGCACAGTTAAAATCATATTTCAGTATACTTTCAATGCTTACAAGGCAGCTTATTAATGTTCCTGTCCATCTCGGACTTGAACATTTTCCTAACATATATTGTGGTGTTGCTGTATTTTTGCTTATTCCGCTCTATGTTATGTGCAAAAAAATCAATGCCCGTGAAAAAATCGGAAAATGTATAATTCTTCTGATTTTCTTAACAGCATTTAACCTCAATATACCTAATTATATATGGCACGGACTGCATTTTCCAAACAGTCTTCCATGCAGACAGTCTTTTATCTACATATTTTTTGTTCTTACTATGTGTTTTGAGGCTGTATATAATATAAAAGAGTTATCTAATAAACAGATTGGTACTTCATTATGGATTTCAATCGGTCTGCTTGTTCTTTTTGAACAGTTATTTATGGCGGAGGGAAGTACTTATTCATTCAAGATTGCATATGTAAGTGGAATATTCATATTGTTATATGCTCTTCTTATGTTTATTAACAATAATGCAAAGCTTAAAATACCGCTTGTACTTCTGCTTACATTTTCTGTATCAATCATAGAATGTACTCTTAATATGGATTCGACAGGTATCGGTACAACGAGCCGTACATCATATCTTCTTGATTATGATGCAGTAAAGACTGTTACTAAAACAGTTGCTGATAACGACGATTCATTTTACCGTATGGACAAGCTTTTTGGTGCAAGAACCAAAAATGATGGTGCATGGCATAATTACAAAACTGTATCCACATTTTCTTCTACATGTAATGCAGGTATATCAAAACTATTCAATTATCTTGGTTTAGAGAATTCAACTAATGCATATGGATGCAATGGTCTCACAGAAGTAACTGATATGATATTCTCTGTTAAATATACCATAAGCAACAAGCTTCTTGCAGAAAGTAATTTAAGAAGCTACTATACAGGAAGTGACGGTGAGTTCATATATAAAAATAATTATACTCTTCCGATAGGATTTGCTATTAATGAACAGTCTGCTTCCAAAATGAATTTCATGACTGCCAATAACAGTATTGAAAACCAGAATCTTATGATTCAGAATATGACAGGGATAAGTGATGTATTCACTGTAGTTGATAAATTTCCTAACGAATCAGAGTGTACTATAAAGCCACAAAAAGATGGACATTTGTATCTTATAGCTGCCAACCAGTCCGTTGATTACATAACCGTAACGCTTAATAATTCAGACAAATCTTATTCTTACAGTAACTTAAAGAGTAATAACAGAATTATTGATGTAGGTTATGTCACAAAATCTGACACAGTGGAAGTTACCGCCGAAACAGGTATGAATCTTACTGCTTATATGCTTGATTCTGATAAGTTAATCAAAGCTTACAATATTCTCAATGCAGAAAGTTATCAGGTTGATTCATATACAGATACTCATTTTAAAGGATCAATCAGCTTATCTTCTGACAAGACTGTTCTGTTTTCTATTCCGTACGATGCCGGATGGTCTGTATATGTTGATGGCAAACGTGTAGATACATTTGTATGGAAGAACGCTTTGTTATGTGTTGATGTTCCAGCCGGAACACACTCACTTGAATTAAGGTATGTTCCACACAATTTAATATTGGGTTGCGTTTTAACTGCATTTAGCATTATTATATTGATTGGCATATATGTGTCTGCCCGTCTTATAAGGAACGGCAGAATACATACTTATAACTGGCCTGTTTTCATCAGAAAGTATCTTGAACTTCCTGTTATAGAATCTGTTGCAGAATCTCATTCTGATAATGAGGACTACAATTTCCTTAATAAGAATATACAAGAAACTATTCTTGATGAAATGAATGATTTTGATAATCTCGAATCTCCGGATTTCGAAGATGATACATCAGATTATAATTTAAAAGACAATGAAACCAAGGAGGATTTATAAATGAAATTATGGGGTGGACGATTCACCAAAGAAACTAATGAGCTTGTTAACAACTTCAACGCATCAATTTCATTTGACCAGAAGTTCTATAAGCAGGATATTGAAGGAAGTATTGCACATGCTACTATGCTCGGCAAGCAGGGAATTATTCCTGAAAGCGAAAGTGAGCAGATTGTAGAAGGTCTTAAGGGAATTCTTGCTGATATTGAATCAGGAAAGCTTGAAATCACTGATGAATACGAGGATATCCATACATTTATGGAGGCTACTCTTATCGAGAGAATCGGTGATGCCGGAAAGAGACTTCACACAGGACGAAGCAGAAATGACCAGGTTGCTCTTGATATGAGACTTTTCACAAGACAGGAAGTTCTTAATACTGATGCTGAGCTTAAAGAGCTTATGTCTGTTATCTTAAGAATCATGAAAGAAAATACACATACATTCATGCCTGGATTTACTCATCTTCAGAAGGCACAGCCTGTTACTGTTGCTCATCATTTCGGTGCATATTTCGAAATGTTCAAGCGCGACAGAAGCAGACTTCACGACATATATGAAAGAATGAACTACTGTCCTCTTGGTGCAGGCGCACTTGCAGGAACAACTTATCCATTAGACAGAGAACTTACTGCTTCTCTTCTCGGTTTCTACGGACCAACACTCAACAGCATGGATTCTGTTTCTGACAGAGATTACCTTATTGAATTCTTATCTGCATTATCAACTATCATGATGCATTTAAGCCGTTTCTCTGAGGAAATATGCATCTGGAATTCTAATGAATACAGATTCATAGAACTTGATGACGCTTTCAGTACAGGAAGCTCTATTATGCCTCAGAAAAAGAACCCTGATATCGCAGAGCTTGTAAGAGGTAAGACAGGCAGAGTATATGGTGCTCTTATGAGCCTCCTTACAACAATGAAGGGTATTCCTCTTGCTTACAACAAAGATATGCAGGAAGATAAGGAATTATCATTTGACGCATTTGACACAGCTAAAGGCTGCATCAGCCTTTTCAAGGGAATGATTGATACTATGAAGTTCAACAATAAGAGAATGGAAGCTTCAGCAAAGAACGGCTTCACTAATGCTACTGATGCTGCTGACTACCTTGTTAAAAAGGGAGTTCCTTTCAGAGAAGCCCACGGTATTGTCGGCCAGCTTGTTCTTATGTGCATTGAGAAAAATATTGCACTTGATGACCTTTCACTTGAAGAATACAAGGCTGTAAGCCCTGTATTTGATGAAGATATCTACGAGGCAATCAGCCTCCAGACTTGTGTAGATAAGAGACTTACTCTTGGCGCTCCTGGACCAGAGGTTATGAATAAGGTTATTGCTATTTATGATGAGTATATGAAGGAGAATTAGTTTCGGGGTTGTACAGGATGTTGGGGAGATGTAAAGATAACTTCAGATAAACTGACCTAGTGGCTGTAAATGCCGCTATATACAGAGTTTATTACGGGGAGGAAAAGCAAACGCGCTTCGCTTGAACGAGCTTTTCCTCCCCGCTCTTTTGTATACAGCGGCATATAACACCCACACGGTCAGTTTACATTCAGTTATCTTCACATCTCCCCAACATCCCCGCCACCACAAATAAACAGAGCTTAGCTGTAGCAAAAAGCTTGTAATAATGCTCATATATATGAAGGTTGGTTGTCATGTCGAAGAAGTGCTTCACACTATCACAACTAAATTGTAAGCTGTCCGTGTGGGTGTTAATACCGCCATATACAAAAGTTCGGTGCTGGAAATCTCGCTCAAGCGAAGCGCGTTTGATTTCCAGCACCGTTATAAACTCTGTATATGGCGGCATTTACAGCAACTAGGACCGCTTACCTTAGTTGTGATGGTGTGAAGCACTTCTTCGACTCCCCAACCGTTAAAATCATACTCTTATCTTAGTTCCCTTAGTATCCCTGTGTGCCGTCTTCATCTTGGCAAAGCTGATACTCTTGCCCTTATATTCCATTGTGAACTCGTCACCTTCTGTAAGCAGGAATACATCTTCTATATAATCATCCTTTGAAAGCTTGATTCCTCTTACGCCAACAGCACTCTTCTTCTTCATTGGAATGTCTGTTAATGGAAATTTTAAGAACACTCCATTTTCTGTCTGTACAATTACATTCTGATTGCTCTCGACAACCTCTTCTTCCTTGATTTCACCATCAAGCGAGAATTTGGAATAAATCTCTACTCTTGCGTCTGTTGAATACATTCCGATAAGCTTATCTTCATCTGCTAATTTGGTACATGCAACTGTACGCTTTGCAACCTGGAATTCTTCGCTGTCTACAAGCTTCATCATTCCCTGTCTTGTGACAAACAGCATTTTCTGATTCTTAAGTCGTTCAAATGGAGTAATGTACACAATTATCTCCTTAGAGCTGTCATAGTTACACAGATTATCAATCGGTGTGCCTTTATCTCTGAACTTAGTGAATGGCAGATCCTTTATCTTTAACTGATGCATCTCTCCCGTATCAGTAAATATGCAGATTTTATCTGTGTTCATTACCGGAATGACATATTTGTTCTCATTAAATACAGCATCTTTATTTCTCTCAAATGCAGCCATATCAATGGTTCTTGCATATCCGAATCTGTCCATAATAAACATGACTTCCATCTCTGGAATCTTCTTTTCCTCAAATACAGCAGCTTCTCCGTCTTCAATTACAGTTCTTCTTGCAACACCATATTCCTTCTTAATATTAAGAAGGTCAGACTTGATAACCTTAGCCATCTCTTTTCTGCTGCCAAGTATCTTTTCATACTTCTCAATCTTCTTGACACATTCATCATATTCCTTCTGAAGATTAAGAATTTCAAGGCCAATCAGCTTGTACAGACGCATTTCTAATATTGCGCCAGCCTGTCTCTCTGTGAAATCAAGACCTGCAGCCTGCTTTTTTGACTGCTCTGACTTAAACTTGATTCCCTCGACATTACCATTGACAAGGCAGTCCTTAGCCATCTTAAGATTAGCACTGCCTCGTAATATCTCGATAATAAGGTCAATAATATCACATGCTCTTATAAGACCTTCCTTAATCTCCCTGTTAGCCTTCTCCTTTTCAAGAAGTGTTGTGTACTTTCTTGTAGCAAGCTCATACTGGAAATTAATGTGGTGTTTTATTATATCCTTAATACCTAAGGTCTCAGGTCTTCCATCAACGATAGCCAGCATATTTACGCCAAATGTATCTTCCAACTTGGTCTTCTTGTAAAGAAGATTTTCAAGATTCTTGACATCAGCGTTCTTCTTAAGTTCAAGGACAATTCTTATTCCTTCCTTAGAAGATTCATTGGAAATGTCGACAATATCGGTAGTTTTCTTAGTTTCTATAAGGCTTACAACATCAGATATAAATTTACCTATGTTAGCACCAATCATTGTATATGGAATCTCTGTAATAACAAGCTTGTCCTTCTCAGAACGGTTCTTGGCAGGCTCAAATACAACCTTGCCTCTTAACTTAATCTTACCTGTTCCAGTCTCATATATTGCACCAAGCTCGCTTTTATTAATTACAATTCCACCTGTAGGAAAATCCGGACCAGGGCAGAGCTGCATAAGCTCGTCTGTTGTGATATCCTCATTATCCATATATGCACATACTGCATCAACAACCTCTGAAAGATTGTGTGGAGGGATATTAGTTGTCATACCAACCGCAATACCATCTGCACCATTTACAAGCAGATTAGGTACTCTTACAGGAAGAACCTCAGGCTCTTTTTCTGTCTCATCAAAGTTAGGCACGAAATCCACAACATTTTTATCAAGGTCAGCAAGATATACATCCTGTGTGAACTTCTTTAACTTAGCTTCTGTATATCGCATGGCGGCAGCTCCGTCACCTTCGATAGAGCCAAAGTTTCCGTGTCCGTCAACAAGCGCCATACCCTTCTTAAAATCCTGTGAAAGTACAACAAGTGTCTCATATATTGAACTGTCACCATGTGGATGGTATTTACCCATTGTATCACCAACGATACGTGCAGACTTTCTGTGAGGCTTGTCGTAATTAAGCCCCAACTGGTCCATGGCATACAGCACTCTTCTCTGTACCGGCTTTAAACCGTCCCTTACATCAGGAAGTGCTCTTGCTGTAATAACGCTCATGGAATAATCTATATAGGACTTCTGCATAACCTCAGAATACTCAGTCCTTATAATCTTCTCAGCCATTTTCTACTCCTTTAGCTTTTACGCATCAATCTCAGCTTCATTAGCATGCGTATATATAAATTCTCTTCTAGGTGGTACATCTGTACCCATAAGCATTGCTGTAACCTCAGTTGCAAGCCTAGCGTCCTCAATCTCAACCTGCTTTAAAATTCTTGTTTCAGGATTAAGAGTTGTCTCCCATAGCTGGTCAGGATCCATCTCTCCAAGACCTTTGTATCTCTGAAGTGTAAATGTTCCTGAAGTATGCTTCTTTCTGTAATCCTCAAGTGCCTTGTCATCATATAGATATTCACCCTCGCCCTTCTTAGGAACAACCTTATAAAGAGGTGGTGTAGCAATATATACATGTCCCTGATTAATAAGCTCAGGCATGAATCTGTAGAAAAATGTAAGAAGCAGTGTATCAATATGTGCTCCATCCACATCGGCATCAGTCATGATAATAATCTTATTATATCTTAATCTGCTGATATCAAAGTCATTGCCGTAGCCCTCTAAAAATCCACAGTTGAATGAATTAATCATTGTCTTAATCTCGGCATTGGCAAGTACCTTATCTATACTTGCCTTTTCAACATTAAGAATCTTACCTCTGATTGGAAGAATTGCCTGAGTTCTTCTGTTTCTTGCAGTCTTTGCTGAACCTCCAGCTGAATCTCCCTCAACAATGAACACCTCACATTCCTCCGGATTCTTGCTCTCACAGTTGGCAAGCTTTCCGTTGCTGTCTATAGAGAACTTCTGCTTTGTAAGCATATTTGTCTTAGCCTTTTCTTCTGCTTTTCGTATCTTCGCAGATTTTTCAGCACATGCAATTACAGCGTTAAGGTCGTCCAAATGTCTGTCGAAATAAAGCTGTACCTCGTCTCCTGTTACATTTGCAACAACTGTACCAGCATCCGGATTATCAAGCTTGGTCTTGGTCTGTCCCTCAAATCTTGGTGCAGGGTGCTTAACTGCAACAACTGCAGTCATACCATTTCTTACATCAAGACCTGTAAAGTTCGCATCCTTATCCTTTAAGATGCCAAGCTCTCTCGCATACTGGTTGATAATCATTGTAAACTTGGTCTTAAAGCCTGTAATATGCGTTCCACCCTCCTGAGTGTATATGTTATTACAGAAGCCAAGAATATTTTCCTCAAATTCATTAACAAACTGAAATGCTACTTCAACCTCAATATCTTCCTGCTTCTTCTTAAAGTAGACGATATCGCATACTGTCTCTTTGCCATTGTTAAGGTCTTTGATATATGCCTTAAGTCCGTCAGGCTCATGAAAAGTTTCCTTATCCTCACTGCCCTTTCTCTTATCTTCGAACTCAATTGTAAGCCCCGGATTAAGATATGCAGTCTCATGAAGCCTGCTCTTTATCGCGTCTGCTTTGAATCTAGTCTTTTCAAATATTTCTCCATCAGGAAGAAATGTAACAGTTGTACCAGTATCATTTTTTCTGCATGTACCAATCTTTTCAAGCGGCGCTGTTGCTTTTCCACGCTCGTATCTTTGCTTGTACACACCACCATCAACTCTTATCTCAACCTCAAGCCATACAGAAAGTGCATTAACTACAGATGCACCAACGCCGTGAAGTCCTCCTGATATCTTATATCCGCCATCTCCGAACTTGCCGCCTGCATGAAGTACTGTAAATACAACCTCAACCGCAGGTATTCCGGCTTTAGGATGGATTCCGATAGGAATACCTCGTCCATTATCCTTGATAGTTGCTGTTCCATCATCATTAAGAGTTACATTTATCTGTGTACAAAAACCCGCAAGATGTTCATCCACTGAATTATCCGCAATCTCATATATAAGATGATTAAGACCTTTTGTTCCGACACTTCCAATATACATACCTGGTCTCATTCTTACCGCTTCAAGACCCTCCAGTATTGATATACTGTTAGCATCATATTTATTAGCTGCCATTATTAATTACTCTCCTCTTTACTTTCCAAAATATGCATTGAAAGTATCCTCAAAGCTGCTTCCCAACGTATACGCATCCTGAATACTTAATTTCTTCCATTCGCTATTATTAAATTCCATATATATACCAGCTTCATATTTCTCAAAATCAGTATTAAACTGCTCTAACTTTCTCTTTTCAAGAATTGCAGACTTATTAACCTCGGTCTTAGCCTTATCATTATCCGATGTACATCTTATAATGTAATATCTGCCTGCTGACTCAACTATACTGCTCATCTCACCAGTAGACAGATTGAATGCTGCTTTTTCAAATGCTGCATCCATCTCGCCACGTTTCAGTTCGTACTCATATTCGCCATCCGCATTGTATTCCTTGGCAACAGCAAAGAATGAACTTCCTGAATTCACAAGATTATATGCCTTATTAATATTTTCCTCTGAATCTGATACAATATATTGGATATCAATAACTCTTGCCTCATCTGCGCTTACTTCAATATCCATGCTGGAAGTAAGGTCATCGTAGAGTTTCTGTGCTATTGCAAATTCAGTAAACATTGTATTCAGTTTATCCTTAGTTATTCCTGTACTGCTTATCTGCGATTCTGTTAATTCATTGTAAAATGCATCAACAGCCTTACCCACAGAATCTTTTTCTTCTCTTCCAAGCACAACACCGCGTTCCTTAGCCTTAACATTCATAGCCTTGACGCGCATTAACTTACTCTTAATCTGGTCCTTAATATAGCTTTCAAAATCAGCATCACCAATTTTCTCTCTCCATATATTACTGCCAAACATTTCCTCATATTCCTTCTTCACATCAGACATGAGAATATCTGCCTCGCATGTATAAGTTATCTTCTGTCCTGCTGTCTTAATAAGCTCACCGCTCTTCATTCCTGTTGTAAAATATATCAGACGTCCATTAAAGAACTTAATATATCCTGCAACCAATAAAACTACAACAAGAATAACTGCTAATATAATAAATGGTTTTTTTCTTCTTTTCATATTCTATCCTCTTTAATTATTTGTGATATGGCTCATTCTTCATAATCCTGTAAGCCCTGTATATCTGTTCCAAAAGAATAACTCTCATAAGCTGGTGTGGAAATGTCATCCTTGAAAAACTCAGCTTATAATCAGCTCTCTTAAGTACTGCATCTGCAAGTCCCAAAGAGCCTCCTATTACAAATGTTATGTTACTTGTTCCTTCTATTCCAAGTCTGTCAATCTTCTCAGAAAGTTCAACAGAATCAAGCATTTTTCCTTCTATTGCAAGTGCACATACATAAGCATCATCTTTAATGACAGAAAGGATTCTCTCCCCTTCCTTATTCTTAATCTGTTCATTGACAACATTACTTGCATTATCCGGTGTTTTCTCATCAGCCAGTTCAACTATATCCAACTTACAATATCTTGAAAGTCTCTTGGAATACTCATCAACTGCCTGGGTATAAAACTTTTCCTTAATCTTGCCTACACATACAACATTTATACGCATCTGTACTATCCTTCCACGAAGAAATATCCGCCATTATCAAGCTTGAATACTTCTAACTGCTCAAGAAGCTCATCATTGCTTAAATCAGATACATCCATACCTTCATCATCCATAACTTCTCTTAACTCTTTAATATCCTTGCAGTATACTGCCATACAGTCCTCTAAGAATTCCTTAGCCTCCTCTAAATCATATGCAACAGGCTCATCGAAAAGCTGTTTCTGATCTCTTAGAAACACCTTCGCACACTCATCAATATGTTTATCCATAACTTAAATCTCCTTATCTTATATCCTTAAATTGCTCTCTTAATGTTCCTTCTACCCATCCTGTTACGAAACGCCCGTGTTTCTTAACATCTTCTACAGCTTTCTCCATAACATATGAATAATATACCTTATCCAACATAGCGATATCATTATAATTATCACCAAATGCCATACATTCTTCAGGTTTTAAGCTGAAATATTTCTGTATCTGTTCAATTCCTCTCCCCTTATTGACATTAGTATCCATAAGGTCTAAGTAAAGTTCTCCTGATACAAGTACTGAAGCCTTATCACTCCATTTGTTAATAAAATGTTCTTTAGAGTTCTTAATTCCTGTCATATCACACACAGCTATCTTTAATATATCCTCATCAATGTCAGTAAACTTATCGACTAATGTAGTATGATAATTGACCACTTTTGTCATTCTGTAATAATATTCTTCAGACTTAGGCTTAATATATGCCGTATGTTCTCCTGATACAAGCACCTCACAATTAGGCTGCTCAATTACATCCTCAATTATCTCTAACGCAAGCTTCCTATCCATCGCAGTCTTTCCAATAGTTTCACCCTTGTATTCCACAAGAGCACCATTCTCTGCAATATATGCAAGCTTATCACTGACAGCGCCAAAAAGTCTCTTAAGACTCGTTATCTGCCTGCCACTAGCTGGTGCGAATATAACGCCTTTGTCAACAAGTTTATTGATATACTGTATAGCCGATTCATCAATGCTCTGTGCTCCGTTAAGAAGCAATGTCCCATCAAGGTCACTTGCTACGAATTTAACCATATGTTTTCTCCTTAAAATACTTTAAGCTCATGTACAAGTCTTGCAACAGGCAGACCGACAACGTTATTATAGTCGCCTTCAATCCCCTTAATGTATGCTGCGAATTTTCCCTGAATACCATATGCACCAGCCTTATCCATAGGCTCTCCTGTGCTAATGTAATCCCTGATTTCCTCATCAGTCATATCATATACCCACACATCAGTCTTTTCATAAAAACTTACATTCTTATGTGCACTGCATATAGTTACACCTGTATACACCTGATGTATCTGACCTTCTAAAGACTTAAGTATTCTGAATGCATCCTCTTCATTCTTAGGCTTGGTAAGAATCTCTCCCTTATGGTAAACAATAGTATCTGCACCTATAACAATTACAGAATCCTCTTTATCTGCATATTGCTCTAATACAGACTGTGCCTTAGCAGAAGATAATTCTCTTACATAATCTTCCGGCTCCATCTCTTTAATATTCTCATCTGCATCACTTGTAACAACAGTAAAATCAAGTCCTACCTGACTCATTAATTCTCTTCGTCTTGGTGAACCCGATGCAAGTATCAAATGTTTCATAAAACTTCCATCTCCTTGTTCTTCACTGTATTTTGTGTTTAGAGCCTACTTTGACTCATACATATTGCATTATAGCATAAAAAAACAGAGTGCTTCAATACCACTCCAATAAAAAAGGCACAACAATATATGCTGTGCCTTAATAATAATTAATAGTAAATATTATTTTTTATTATTCTTCTTGCTTATAACAATAACTGTTCCGAATATAACAACTGCTGCTACAAGAACTATAACATATACCCAGACATGATTGTTGTCACCTGTCTTTACAACTTCTTCATTAGCAGCAACTTCACCATTCTTTCTTACTCTTGAACCATCAATTGCCACTCCGTCTTTTCCTGTTACCTGTTCTTCATCTCCAGCAACTTCGCCACTCTTCTTAGTAACATCTGTGCCTGATATATCATCAGCTTTCTTAGTCGCATCCCCTGTCTTTATCGACTCTTCAGCTTTTGTTGTATCATCAGCTTTAATTACTGCATCAGCCTTTGTTGTATCACTTACTGTAGTTTCTTCAACTGCCTTTGTTGTCTCATTTACCTTTGTTTCTTCAGCTGCCTTTGTTGTCTCATTTATCTTAGTTTCTTCAGCTGCCTTTGTTGTCTCATTTACCTTTGTTTCTTCAACTGCCTTTGTTGTCTCATTTACCTTAGTTTCTTCAGCTACCTTTGTTGTCTCATTTACCTTAGTCTCTTCAGCTGCCTTTGTTGTCTCATTTACCTTAGTCTCTTCAGCAACCTTTGTGGACTCATCAGCCTTTGTCTCAGCAGCAGTTTCCTTTGCTGTTGTACCTTCCTGCTGGCAATCAGATATGAAATGCATCTGACCATTAATATTAACGAATGTATTTGCAATTGCCCTTCCATTGCATGTTGATGAAAGTGTAACATCTGCTCTTGGAGCAACTACTATACCACATATCTCCCCCATGTTGAGCTTACCTGAAACATTAACAGCATTAAATATTACTGTATCAGATATATCAACATCTGCTAATCCGCCTGAATTCTTTCCATTAATGCTGAATCTCTTAACCTCTGCATCTCCATCTGCACCTAAAAGATTCATAATAACAAACTGACCATCAGCCTTATTAGTTATACTTAACTGACCTTCTCCATAATAAGTTGATACTTCATTGCCCTGCCAGTCTTTATAATTACTTGCATACATATTAACAACTACAATCTGCTTATCCTTAAATGATGAAAGATCAATCTTTTTCTCATCATTAGCTTTGATAACGATGTCAGCTTCTTCATCAGAAATATCTGCATATTCTTTAAAATTGTCATACACCTTATCAAGTGCTGCAGTTACGTCCATATAATCTTCAGCATAATAAACATTGATTGTATCTTTACAGTTGTTGACGTTAATGACAGCCCCTGTTCTTTTTCCGTCAGCACCTTTAATATAACACTTGTTCTCCGTCGGAACATAATCGTAATCTGTTCCTAGAACAAGATTATTAAATGCATTCCTGTCAATAAACACCTCAGCCGAACCTGTGTTATCAAAACTTCTGATATAAGTTGTTCCCACACTCATATCCAGCCAGGCACTCAGCCACTGGTCTGTTATGACAAGATTATTGGTTGCAAAACATGTCTGATTATGATTAGCGTTCTTAAATTCATCTGCAACCACACCATATGGCTTAGCTGCTCCTAACAGTTCATCAAGTACATCCTGTGTCTTAGAATATGCCCCAGCCTTTAATGAAGTTCCCGCAATCACAGAACCAGCAACCATTGCTGCAACAAGAACACCACTAATAATTTTCTTCGACTTTGCACTCAAACTACTTAATCGTTTTCTTAAAAACATTACCATCCCTCCGAAATGTTTGAATCAATAGTTTTACCCCTTTAACTATATTTTCTCCCCACAAGCGTATAATAGCATTAGTACTATAGTACCGCTTCCCCCTTTGAGGGGGATTTTTTAATTCTACATAAATAAAACAACCCATGTTCCTTAATCGTTATCATTCTAGTATACGTTAAGGACATGGGTACTATTACAGATTATTCAATTAAATAATATATTAAGCTTCAAGACTTCTGTTCATGGCTGACTCTAACGCATCAATAGAAGCTCTGATGATATCATGGTCTATACCAATACCAAAGTAATTCTTTCCATCATCTCCTGTGATACCAACATATGCAATGGCACTAGAATCAGAACCCTTCTTTAATGAATGTTCTTCATAACAGAAGATATCGCAAGGCTTTCCAAAGTGGCTGGCAAGAGCATTACTTACAGCATCAAGACGACCATTACCGCCATCTTCAACATTGTACTTCTCACCATTCTCATTAATAGTTACGACTGTCTGTATTCCATTAATCTGCTTGAAATGTACTTCAGAAATCTTGAATACTGGTGTGTATTTCTTATATCTCTTCTCAAATATCTCAAGAACTTCATCTGCTGAAAGTTCCTTATGATTAACATCCGATACATCTTTAACAGCATAACCCAGATCTTCTCTCATAGCCTTAGGAACAATCATTCCATAATTATGTTCAAGGACATAAGCAACACCACCCTTACCAGACTGGCTGTTAATTCTTATAACATCTGAATCATATGTACGTCCTACATCTTCCGGATTAATTGGAAGATATGGAACTGTCCATTTATTAGGATCATTTTCTATTCTGTAATGCATTCCCTTAGATATAGCATCCTGATGTGAACCTGAGAAAGCTGCAAATACAAGCTTACCACACCATGGATGGCGGTCATCAATCTTCATCTGTGTAAGTCTTTCAAATACTTCTGCAAGATGTGGCATATCAGAAAGATTGAGTTCAGGATTAACACCCTGCATATACATATTCATCGCAAGTGTAATAATATCTACATTACCTGTTCTCTCACCATTACCAAAAAGTGTTCCCTCAATTCTATCTGCTCCTGCAAGAAGTCCTAACTCTGCATCAGCAACACCTGTCGAACGGTCATTATGTGGATGAAGAGAAATAATAACATTTTCTCTGTTGTGCATGTATTTAGACATATATTCAATCTGGCTTGCAAATACATGTGGAAGTGACATTTCTACTGTAGCAGGAAGATTGATGATACATTTCTTATCAGGAGTTGGCTGCCAGATATCAACAACAGCGTTGCATACCTCAAGTGCATACTCTGGTTCTGTTCCTGTAAAGCTCTCTGGACTGTATTCAAAAAGGAAGTTTCCTCCATCAGCTTCAGCAAGTTCCTTTAATAACTTAGCACCTTCAATAGCAATCTGCTTAACTTCTTCCTTAGACTTCTTGAATACCTGTTCTCTCTGTGCTAATGAAGTAGAATTATATACATGAACGATTGCTCTTGGAGCACCCTTTACAGCTTCAAATGTCTTCTTAATAATATGTGGTCTTGCCTGGGTAAGAACCTGGATTGTAACATCATCAGGAATCATGTTCTTCTCAATAAGTGTACGACAGAATTCATATTCTGTCTCAGAAGCTGCAGGGAAACCAATCTCAATTTCCTTAAATCCGACTTCAACTAACATCTGGAAGAATTCAAGTTTTTCATCTAGACTCATAGGTTCAACAAGAGCCTGGTTACCATCTCTTAAATCAACCGAACACCAGATTGGTGCCTTATCAACATACTCTTTGTTAACCCAGTCATTGCACTTAACTGGTGGCATAAAATAGCCTCTTTCATACTGTCTGTAATCAAACATTTCTAAAACCTCCTGAAAATATAAATATGTATTGTTAATAAGTAAAGGCTTCCTTAAAGATAAGCATAAAAAAATCTTTCGTCCATGGGCAATTCTACCCAAAGAGACGAAAGATAAATCTCACGCGTTACCACTCTTCTTCATAGCTATGCTATGCACTCACTGAATACGTACAACAAATGTATTGCATTATATTCTGTCCACTATAACGGTTGGCTTCCGGCTACTCCTACTTCTCATAATGATTTCAGGTAGCAGCTCCAAGGCGAGTTCAATAAGTTCCTTCGACTGCCTCGCACCACCCGGCAGTTCTCTGACTCTGGTTCCTATCTAATAGTCCTCTTCACAGCATTTACTTATTATGTATGCTTATTATACTTGTCATTTTTTATAAAGTCAAGCATAAATTCAAGTTCTTCTTTGGAAATATTCTTATCAGAATATCTTGCTTTTTCATAACTTCTTGTAATTCTTTCAGCAGTCACAGCATTTGAAGTAATATTATTTCTTGTGATATCCTCAGGCTGCATATAAGCCAAACTTTTTGCAGCCATCTTTTCTTTTCTTTTTCTCTTATCCGGCATCGCTGCATTTTTAAATGCTTTTCTATATTGCATATTAACCGCAAGATTGGTTTTCTCCACAGCATGCTTAGACCTTCTGATTTTTCTTTCATGCCTGCCTGTTCCTATGAATTCAACTTCATCTCCATTATCATCCCCTGATTCCTTGAACTTTCTCGCATATCTTACAATAACATATATAACAGCAATCAATAACCCTGTAATAATAACCACTGTGAAAGCAACGAAAACTGCCTGCATAACAGGATTATCCGCATATTCTTTTATCTCTGTTTCGTCATACAAAGCATCATCCTTATTAATTGGTTGAGTTGGCTGCTGAGGCAGAGCTTCGTCATTTTCTTTCATAAGCATGAGCAGCAATTTAAGAAGCGGTCTGAATACTACACCTAAGATACTTCCCATCAGTGCAAATATATTACCACCATCTCCTCTGTAGAACAGAAGCATTCCCATTATCATTAATACAGCTACAACAGCCACAGTTGCCATATTAATGCCTGTTATTCTTCTTGCTGGGAATTCGGATTTACCTGTATTACTTATAAATAAATCATTAACTCCTTTAAGCTGATTCCCTATAAGGAAAAGAATTATAAAAATGGCAAACATCAAAGATTCAAAACTTACAAGTTTTGTACTGCCATTCTGTCCTCCAAATGTACTTCCAACAATCATAACAATGCAATACACCACTGACATTCTCTCTGTTGTCTGCATTACCGCTTTCTTTTCATCATCATTAACATCTTCTGTTTTAGTGCTGAACCGCGACTCCTTCATATATTCAGTTTTTCTTACATTAGCAATCCTTACACTTACAGATCGTACACATACAACAAACACACTTACAAAATATGCCGTACTTTCAGCATCTGTTCTTCCAAGCATAATTGCTGCTGCAATAAGTACTATATGAATCATTGCAAAAAGAAACAACGACTTTATATATTTTCTTGCAAAAAATGTAATAACTACAGGAATAGTAACCAGCGTGGCATATAAAATATATTCATCAGATTTTTTAACAACCCCTAGAATTATCATTGCAGCAAATGCCATAAAAACAACACACTGACTAAGTAATTCCACAACTGACCGTGCCGCATATAATGTTTTATTTCCTGAACGCGCAACAGACTCACTCATATTGCTTCTCCTCACTTAACTTCCCATCCAACCGGCTCAAAATCACATAATTCCAGTCCATAATCATCTCCTGGAAAATGTGGTACAATCCATACCATATCCGCCTGAAGCCTGCTGATTTTATTAATAACACTCTGCAATTTCTTTCTTCTGCTTGCAGAGATTAAAACATATACATATCCACTTTCTATTCTCATATTATCCGGCTCAAGAATTTTTTCAAGCATAGCAGAGTATTCTTCCATAGCAATTCCTGTATCAATTCTTGCAAGTGCAGTATTAATATTATTGAGATGTCCTGTTCCAGAACCATTATTTATTACAACCGGACTCTTTGTATCAACATCACATCCATTGCTGAGCATTGAAACATTTATTCCACATGCAATTAGCATCTGTGATATTCCTGCTGCAATACTTATAGCCTGTTCGTCAACCGCATCATACCTTAACACTCCGTCTTCTTCGAGATTTAGCAGAATGCATACATTCCGGCTGACAGACTCATCATATTCATTAACCATAAGATTGCCGGTTCTTGCCGTTGCTTTCCAGTTGACATTCTTAAGGCTGTCATTACCCGTATAGTCTCTTATTCCTCTGAATACAAATGGATCTTCAAGCATATATTTTTTTCGTTCTACTTCTCCTGAAATCCTGCTGTTCACTGGTTTTAACACTGTCGGGTCTGCCGGTTTTGGATATACTGTTATTTCACAGTTATTACCAGTCTTTAGAACATTAATTTCATTCATAAACAAGCCGGAAAATACAATCTCAAGGCCTGAAATGCGGTAAACGCCCCTTCTTGTGCACCTGACAGGAACCTTTCTTGTAATTCTCTGATTAGAAAGAAGAGAAAATACATCATTACGGTAAGTCTTATCCGATACGCTTGAATTAGTATCTGAACCTGTAAAAAGCAATTCTCTTGCAGCCTGAAATTTAAGATTAATACAAGGAAGTGGCAGTCTCTTGGCATTAGTAACAACTTCTGTAATATTAACAATATCATCCTTAACCACATGCTTTTTATCAAATTCAAGACTCACTGTAAGATTTTTATTCCAGTTATATCTGTACACAAGCTTTACAGCAAGGTACACAATCAGTACACCTAAAAGCATTAACAAAACATTCATTATCTATTCCAATCTTCAGTAGGAACTGCTGTTTTCGAGACAACATTGCCTATGATTTGTTCTTTATTATCTCTGTTCATAAAACCAGCCTGTAAAACAAGTCTGTGTGCCCATACATATGGTGCCAAAATCTTAATATCCTCTGGCACAACATAATCTCTTCCTGATACATACGCATATGCTCTTGCAGCATTCAGCATGCCAAGTGTTCCTCTTGGACTGACACCTGTTAATACATTTTCTTCATTTCTTGTCATTCTTGCAAGTTCAACAATATACTCAATAAGCACCGGATGAATGTATACATTCTTAGCATCTTCCTTCATTGCAATAATATCCTCACAGGTTGCCACTTTTTCAAGAGTTGTTTCTGGATTAGATGTAAGGAATCTGTTAAGAATGAGTACCTCATCATCTTTTTCCGGGTATCCCATATTAATCTTCATAAGGAATCTGTCAAGCTGTGCCTCTGGAAGCTGATATGTTCCTGCTGTTTCAATTGGATTCTGCGTTGCAATTACTATAAAAGGTTCTGCCAGTTTAGAATATTCTCCATCAACAGTAACCTGATGTTCTTCCATACACTCAAGAAGTGCCGACTGAGTTCTCGGTGTTGCTCTGTTAATCTCATCAGCAAGAATAACATTAGCAAATACAGGACCTCTTCTGAATACGAACTCCCCCTCTTTCTGGTTGTACACATGTACGCCTGTTATATCAGACGGCAAAAGGTCTGGTGTAAACTGAATTCTTGAAAATTCACCATCTATACTTTTGGCAAATGATTTCGCCATCATAGTCTTTCCTGTTCCCGGAACATCTTCAAGAAGAACATGCCCACCGGCAATAATACTTGTCAGAACAAGTTCCGAAACATTTCTCTTTCCCACAATCACCTTACTTACATTATCTAATATATCTGAAGCCTTACTCATAATTCCTCCTCGTAACACGAAATTTAAACTTAGATAATTATAACAAAAACACTGCCAGAACAGCAAGTGTCTGACAGTGCTAATAGGTGAAATAATTATGAACTTTTGATTAATTATCTGTAGGCATCTCCTGATTAACATCAATACCTCTTGGCGCAACAGGTGTTGAGAACACAATCTGTGTGCTTGTTCTTCCGAATTTCTGAAGCTGGCCGATAAATGTATCAAGTTCCATAGTGCTCGGGAACATAACCTTTAATAGCATTGAATAATTACCTGTTACACAGTTGCATTCAACAACATTAGGGCATGACTTGATAAATGGATAAAAATCCGGTTTCTGCACAGGAGCAACTTCAAGATTAATAAATGCTGTTATATGATATCCCAACTTTAACTGATTAATCTTAACTTCATATCCTTCAATAATCTCTTCCTTCTCAAGTCTCTCAATTCTTGCTGAAACAGCCGGTGATGAAAGGAAAACATTCTCGGCGAGTGCCTTTAATGGCATTCTTGCATTCTGCTGTAATAATGTAATTATCTTCTTATCGATTTTATCCATGGCGTGAACCTCCAGATTATAATATTCGTTGTAAATGCTATTAATTTAACCAAAAAGGGGACAATCCTAGCGTTGTTGCTAAAATCGTCCCCTTTGACTTAAATTATTAACTTATGCATAATATACACCTTACATAATAAAATGGCAAGTGTTTTTTCTTTATTTTCATTGCTTTTATACATAATATTTGTTAGAGTAGAGAAAATACTAAAGCCATTACTGGCAGAACGGAGACATTATGGAGAATAATAATCAGGAATATAACACAGTAACTCTTATGCTTGACGATAACACAGAATGTGAATGTGCAATAATACGCATATTCCCTGCTGGAGATAACGACTATATCGCACTTCTTCCACTTGAGGGTGAAGCTGCAGACAACGATGAGGTATATCTTTACAGATACAAGGTTGAAGGCGACAACGAACCTGTACTTGAGAATATTGAATCTGATGAAGAATATGAGCTTGTATCTGAAGCATTTGACGAAGAATTAGATGCTATGGAGTATGAAGATCTGTACGAAGAAGAGGATAACGAGCAGTAAGAAGCTCTTCTATAAAGCGTGAACGGGTTGTATCTTTGTTGTACCTCTGCTTGGGGTACAGAAGATACAACTTTTCTTTTGCCCTCGTCATCGCAACATAAAAGAGTCTCCTCTCCTCTTCAATCTGCTCATCTAAAATCGACTTATTATACGGTATTATCCCCTCACAGACATCCATTACCAGTACAATCTTATATTCAAGACCTTTAGAGCTGTGCATTGTAAGCATATGCACACCGTCTGATGTATTATTCTGTCTGTCTTTATCGCACTGCCTGATGTATTCTGCAATACCATCAAGCCATTGTGACAGATTCATATACTGTGAAGCCCTGTGTGCCAGTTCATCAAGCACATTATATAATTCTTCCTTATCAGCCTTGTGTTCATATATATAATTCCTTATATACTCATCATAACCAACACCCTTTCTTATATAATTAACAGCTGCAAATGGAGGCATACTTCTTATCATACTAATATCAGACACCAGCTTTTCTACCTGTTTACTCATCTGTTCATTCCCCTCATAGCCTCTCTTCAATGCATTAATATCTGCCGGCTGTGTAATATATGAACGGCTTATATATCGGAGCGGCTTATTAATAATCCGCAGAAAATCTATTCTTTCCCTGCTGCCAAGTGCTATCCTTATATATGTAAGAATATCCTTACTTATCCAGTGCTCATATATATCCTGTACTACCGAGTAATCGCAGCATGGAATTCCATCACTTTCAAGCCTTGACATATACATATTCCCAATTACATTAGTTCTTGATAACACAGCAATGTCATCAGCAGCTATTCCAGTATCAATCAGTCTTCTTATCTCTGATACAAGAAATGCTTTCTCATCATTCAGACTGTTAAATTCATATACAGACACAGTATCTCCTTGTGAATTGTACGTCGTTATATCTTTATAATAACGATGCTCATTCTCCTCTGCTACAGCCCTTGAAGCAAACACAATATTGCCCGTTGACCTGTAATTAATACACATGTCAATTCTCACTGCATCACTATAATACTTATTGAAATCTAACATTATCTGTGGAGCAGAACCCCTGAATCCATATATACTCTGGTCATCATCCCCCACCACAAAAAGATTTCTGTATTCATCAGCAAGAATCCTCACAACATCAAACTGTGCCTTATTAATATCCTGAAATTCATCTATCAGAATGTACTTATATTTATTCTGCCACGCCCTCCTGTAATCTTCTCTCTGCATCAGAAGCTCGCGGCACTGTACAATCATGTCATCAAAATCAATCAGATGCTTTCTTACAAGCATATCATCATAAGCCATGTATATTATTCTGAAACTCTGTGGCGGAATGCATCTGCTCTCATATTCATCTATATTAACAGCCTCACCCTTAACACGGCTTATCTCAGATAAAACACCATCTACAGCTTCCTTCTCATCATCATACTCCAATTCAAGCCTGTGTATCTGGTCTTTCACGAATTCATGCTGTACCTGTGGCGTAATAATGCAGCGTGCAGAATAATTATATGCTGCCTTAAGTATGGTAAAAAATACTGCATGAAATGTGCCAAATGTTACTGCTGAACTTCTACCTTCTGACAGCCCCTTAAACTTAAACTTCATCTGCTCTGCTGCAGCCTTAGTAAATGTAATAACAAGAATATCAGACGGCTTGACCCCGCATCTGTCGATAAGATACCTTACCCTGTGTGTAAGAACTGTAGTCTTTCCAGAACCTGGTCCTGCAATTACCATACACGGTCCTTTATTATGTTGTATAGCCTGAATCTGTGCTTTATTAAACTGCAAAAGCGGCACCCCTTATAATAATCTTACACAAACAAATGTATATTAAGATTATATAAGTATGCCGCTATCGTGTCAACCTAATAATATATATTTTATATTTTATTAATAACTTGTTATGTTATCATCAGAATCATCAGTATTAGATATATCTTTTATAACAACATAATATTCAACCTGTGGATTAACCTGTACAAGAACCCTGTCACCCTTCTTATGTCCAAGAAGTGCCTTGCCTAGGGGCGACTCTATACTGATCATACCGCTTAACGAATCAGCCCTGATTGTAGTAACAATCTTAATAGTCTCCGTGCTTTCATCATCCTCATACAATACCTCAACCGTATTATTAACGCCAACCTCATCATCTGCTGATGAATCATCAATAACAGTCGCATTCTTAATAGTTCTCTGCAGGTATCTTATTCTGCTCTCATTCTTGTTCTTAAACCTTTTTGCTGCATGATACTCGAAATTCTCACTTAAGTCCCCCTGAGCCCTTGTCTCCTTGACATCATCAAGTGCAGCCTTTCTTACCTCATGTATCCTGTACTCAATCTCTTCTTCCATCTTTTTGATATCATTCTTAGTAAGTTCGTGTCCCATATCTATCCTTCTTTCTCATCTTTAATAATCAATTAGTAATTAATGAAATAATATGAATATATTTTGCCCTTTTATGATACATTTTGCAAGTCTGTTCATTCCTGATTTTAAAGTTATAATACCAAATATGTAAATATATTTTGCTTTTTTGCTTGCACTTCTCTGTAGATACGCTATAATATATAAATCACATTTAGGCATCGGCGTGTGGCTCAGTTTGGTAGAGCGCGTGGTTCGGGACTACGAGGCCGCAGGTTCAAATCCTGTCACGCCGACTAAAAAGCTCATGAGGATATTGTTAATCCCCATGAGCTTTTTATTTCTATATAACTTTCCTATACAAGATTATTCTTAACATAAGAAAGTGCCTTATTGAC
>OGYP01000297.1_pt1 | contig 24099 bp, 20 predicted proteins | sample 1576571 | NCBI WGS metagenome assembly OGYP01 (sample SAMEA3541559, study PRJEB24748) | human gut metagenome | biome: human gut; feature: human-associated habitat; material: faeces | place: China | collected 2012
CGGTGGATACCACATTTTATGTCTTGAAAATCCAGGATTGTTAGGTCTGTAAAGACCTGCCGCACCACCAGTTGCCACAAGAACTGCCTTCGCATTTATCTCATAGAACTCTGCATTGTTGACATCAAATCCGTATGCACCCTTAATTTCATTATTCTCTACTATGAAATCTGTAATATTAAGGTGATTGATTACAGTTACGTTGTCCTGCTTCTTAACTGCATCTGCCAGTATCGGCTTGATATTCTCACCATTTATCTTAATATTGCGGTTTCCTCTCGCAACATAATCTCCATTCTCGTCCTTGAGTATTACAAGTCCTAAGTCCTCCATTACTTTAGTGACATGATTGAGTCTTTCCGACATTGAAAGAAGCAAATCCTCTCTTACAATTCCATCTGCATCTTTCTTACAATAATCAACATAGTCCTGTGGCACCCTGCCCTTAGTGATATAAGCATTGATTGCGTTAACGCCTGCCGCAAGACAGCCGCTTCGTACAATGTTAGCTTTCTCAACAATCAGTACATCAAGGTCTTTCTTCTTTCCAAGCGTAATACCTGCAAAACACCCTGCCGTTCCGCCACCTATAATAAGTACATCTGTGTCAATAATTCTATTCTTCAACCTTCATGTACCTCCTTGTATATTCCTGCATAATCTTCTTGTGAATCCAATTCCATATAAACATAGTATCTTGGTATGTAAATGATTATATTCTCAATTTCCTATTTGTCAATAGGGTTTTGCAGATTCTTTTTGATTCTTGTTGACTTATTCTAACTCTGAACTCCAGTGGCGCACCTTTTGGACTTTATTATGCCTGTTTGCTGGCTTCTCACCACTCTAACGTCCAATCCGCCACTCTATGCCGCTCCCTTTTGGACTTTCTCGTGCCTTCTCGCCGCTTCAACGTCCAATCCGCCACTCTCTCGCTCTCCTTTTGGACTTCACCCTGCCTATTTACTGGCTCCCCACTGCTTCAACGTCCAATCCGCCACTCTTTCGCTCTCCTTTTGGACTTCACCCTTCCTATTTACTGGCTCCCCACTGCTTCAACGTCCAATCCGCCACTCTATGCAGCTCCCTTTTGGACTTCCTCGTGGCTCCCCACCGCTTCAACGTCCAATCCGCCACTCTATGCAGCTCCCCTTTGGACTTCCTCGTGCCTTCTCACCACTCTAACGTCCAATTTGCCACCCTCCACCTTGGAGTTAGAACATCCTCTCAAAAAACACTTGATTTTCAGACACAAATATATACATAATTAAGCAATGCCAATATGTTTATGGCAATTTTGCATACTCTGAAGCTGAATGGATATCATATATATATCAGCGGACAGCTCCACCCGCAAAAGGAGGCAGGTGTGAAAAATGTAATTTTTCACACACAAGATTTGTGCTTCGCTCAAACTTGAAATGCGCTAAGAAGCAGCGCAAGAATGGAGGTTTTATGATAATAGATTTTCATACACATACATTTCCAGATGAACTCGCTGACAGGGCTGTTGGTACATTAGCCCACAGTGGCGGCATCCATAACTATCTTGACGGAAGAGTGGACTCACTTAAAGAATCCATGAAGAAGGCAGGAATTGATTACTCAGTGCTGCTTCCTGTGGCAACCAAGCCTAATCAGTGCGACACTATCAATACACTTGCTTTAAAGACTAATGAAACAAGTAAGACAACCGGATTAATTTCATTTGGGGCAATACACCCGGCTTGTGAGAATTTCAGAGAAATATTGAACTGGCTTTCCAACAATGGTTTCAAAGGCATCAAGCTTCACCCGGTTTTCCAGAAAACCAATATAGATGATATGCAATCATTACGACTTATAGAATATGCGTCATCACTCGGACTTATAATACTTATACATGCAGGCTTCGATGTGAGTTTTCCGGGCTGCGACGAGTCAAGCGTCGACAGACTTGCCACAATGATTCAGGAAGTAAAGCCTGAAAAACTCGTCCTTGCACATATGGGTGGATGGGGACAGTGGAACGAAGTTTCTTCCATATTAGAGGAAGATTACATGAAAAATGTATATCTTGATACCTCATCATGCATCAAGAAACTCAATCATAATGCCAGCCTTCCAATAGAGAAATTCAAGAAAATGGTCAACATCCACGGCGCAGACCGCATATTATTCGGCTCTGACAGCCCGTGGGACGACCAGAAAGACGCAGTAGATTTAATTAAAGAATGTGGATTTTCAGAAAAAGCTACCGATGCCATACTTGGTAAAAATGCAGTTACACTCCTTAATTTATAGACTATTTAAAAAGTTTTGCGGTTATAACCCGAAAAATTTTATGGTTCATTTGTTTGACAACGCACATATTCACCAGACACAAATCAAGCAGGCTGTCCCATATAACAGTCTGCTTACAATTTAGCCACCAATAAAATCATCCCCACCACATGCACAACCAGCATCGCAGGAACCGTATACTTAAAATACCACTTTTTTGTCTTATGTCTGAACATCTGCATTGCAATAAATGCACCAAGCGAGCCTCCGATTAATGCCGTAATAAGAAGAGTTGCCTCCCTTATGCGCCATTTGTTGTGTATCGCTTTCCACTTATCAATTCCATACAAAGCAAATGTTACTACATTAATAATCAATAAATATATTCCTATAATCTTAAGCATTACCTCTCTGTAAACGCATAATTCCAAGTCTTTGCGCCGTCTGGCTTATTCTGAACAATTGACATATTCCACTTGTCATTGCCATTAATTGAGTAATATGGCGACTTCACACTGTCCGACATATAGATTATGACGCTGTCTCCTTTCGCATCTGGTGTATCCATTGTACCATAGAATACATAAGATGCATATGAATACGCCTCATCTCCAGCCTTTACATAACTGATATATTCAGAATTTGTCTCAGGTTCATACTCCTCTACACTCATTTCGCACTTATCAATCACAAGACTACGGTAATATACCTTAAGATACTCTTCAGCCTCCTTCTGTGTCTGCTCCGAAACCTCTGCCCTGTTATTATCCTTAACCTTGAAAATCACTGGTTTAATAAGCACTATAATAACAATGACTGCAAGCAGAAATACTGCAAATGCAATAGCAAGAGTTACCCTTTTCTTAACAACATTTTTATCATCCATAAATCTTGCCCTCCTTTTTCAATGTCTCTTATTAAAAATGTACTTCTTTATTTACCACAATTATATAACACGAAACTTACATCCAGCTTACATTCGCATATAATATACATTTGTACTTGCCAATCTCATGATAATCTGCTAAACTACACAGGCTGTGTTAATATACAGCATATCGTGTGTTCGAGACCTTCCACACGCAAAACAAAACTAAAGGAGATAATTGAATATGAAGAAAAAAGGAATGAGTGTGAAATTCATCACACAAGCCGCTGTAATTGCAGCAATCTATGTAGTACTTGTAGTAATCTTTAACTACATCAGTTTCGGACCAGTCCAGTTTCGAATCGCAGAGGCACTTACAATACTGCCTTACTTTACACCTGCAGCAATCCCAGGATTATTCGTTGGATGTATAATTGCTAACATCCTTGGTGGTGCAATCGTATGGGATGTAGTATTTGGAAGTATTGCAACACTTATCGGTGCAATCGGAACATACCTGTTAAGAAAGCATAAGTGGCTTGCCCCAGTTCCACCAATTGTTGCTAACACAATCATCGTGCCATTCGTGCTTAAGTTCGCTTATGGCTCAGAGGGCATGTTTGCAATGTTCTTCGTTACTGTTGGCGCTGGCGAGATAATTGTTTGCGGAATTATCGGAATGATACTTTTATATGCACTTACACCAGTAAGACATGTAATATTCGGTGATGAAAAGTAATTCTAAAATACCAGCCCGCATACCAATTAATATGTTAACATAATATAAAACACTCAACCATAATAATTTATAAGACAAGGCAGAAGAAATACTTGTAGGAAATCCCTGCAGGTAAATCTTCTGCCTTTTCATATTAAAGGCAAGGCTGCACTTCTCATGTAATCCCCCCTATATGATATTCCCACGGATATCTTATTAAGATTATTATGTCACTTTTTGTAACATATATCAAATCTTTTATTAATCAAAAAAGTTTTACAACTTTTGAATTAAGAATCACTCCGGCAAGCACCACTCCAACGATTATGCATATTTGCAGGACCGATATTCCACCATAAAAATCAATATATGTTACAATTCCCGGAAATGTATATCCTTCCATATACAATACACACACATATCACAACTATAACCATTGCAATCAAAGTAAATGTCTTATTCTTTCCTTTGGTAATTCTTCCCACCCACATCATGGCAATCATTATTATTATTGCTATAATCAATCTTATAAAAAACTCAACTAACATAAGTTGTCTTATTGTTGCATTAAGAATAAAATTATACACTAGTCCATTCATATATACACCAGTTGCCAGTTTATTTCCTACAAATGTAAGACTAATTACTGGTGCATTAATAAATGGCATACCGTATGTTTTTTTCATTAATATATACTCTATACTATACATTGCTACCGTTATGCTAAATGTAAATAAGGCATTAGCAACATACTTATTTCTCTTTATATTTTTTCTACCATATGCCGAACTTCTTTCTAATAATATCATTCCAGACTTATATTCAAGACTCTCCCCATCAGAAGAAACCAGCATTATTCCACACAATAATGCTAATATAATCATTATTCTTCTATACAAACCTTTTTCTCCAAGAATAACTTCATATCCTCTATCTGATATCATCCATGCCTGTCTACCATATGATTTTTGAACATTTTCAATATATTGAATTTTATCTTCATATTCCTGTGCAGTTTTTAATTCATTCACTATCTGCTGCTGTTTCTGCTTCATACTAACATAATCCGCCACGTCTGCATCACCAGAATTCATTAACTCTGAATATTTTTCAAGCTTTGTCTCAATAGATATTTTTTCTTCCTGCAAATTTTCAATATATTCTTGAAAATATGAATATTCTATCCCTCCATGCTCAATATACTGCCTATCCATATACATATTATCATCTGTATAATAGTACTGCCCAGTTGAACAAACATATACAGATACACCAATCATTACCACTATAATCCATACACATCTGTTAGTAAAAATAAGCTTATGTAATTCTTTTACAATATTAGGCATATTGAATAACATTCTTTGATAAACTGCTGATATCTTGTCCGTAACTCTTTTTACATATGAAGTATTCTTATTGGGTTTTTTAATATCAAAAACATATACAGAAATATAAACCATTACACACGTTAATATTATCAATACAAATATAATAACAGAAAATACTGGGAATACAAATGTTCCAGTACCCCAGTTTCTATATGACGATAATGTTCCATTAATATTTATCAAATTAATTATATTAATATAATGTAATACATTCCATACACTATGAACATCAATATGATAATAAATAAACTGTTCTATTGCTGAAAATATTAGAATAACAATAAGTGCATAATTTCGATTTCTAAACAACACAAAAAATGCCCACATAATAAGAGATATACAATTTATACATATTAAAGACACACAATACAAAAGCATCACATATTGGATTTTACTTAGCGGATATGTAAATTTAGCAAATTGTTCAACATTCTGGATTGGATTGTTAAGATCTGCAAATCCACCATTTTGCAACATAGAACATATAAATGTTGACCAGTACATTATAGTATGTATCAATGCCCCTGCACATATTAACACAAAAGTTTGTTTTAGCGCATAGCGTGCTCTGCCTCCAGAACTTCCATATGTCAAAACCCACATTCCATTATCTCTCTGTGCAAAAAAAGCATACACTATAGATATCATAAGTGCCATTGTAAAAAAATACTGATAATAATAAGATGTAAAATTTTTCACACCTTTATATTCGTCCTTAAATACTTCAACATTTTTCACTCTTTCAAAATCTTCAGATGTTCTAAGTATATTTGCATATGAAAATGTTCCTGCCTTTGTAAATATACTATATTTCTTAAGTTTCTCGGCATTGCTGATTATCGTATCTATATTCTGTGAATATTCATTCAGATATGTCTCGTGCTGTATTGTCTCTTTTTCAAGGATATTATCATCTGTCACAGGCTTATTAGCATACAGAAAAAATATTATATTACAAACAGCCACCAATACTATCAGCATCAGCTTCTTTAAGCTTAATACCCTTCTTAATTCCTGCATATTCCCCATCCATTATTTCTATTTCACTTCTTACTCCAGTTTATCAAATCTATTCCACCATTAAATATCTCATTCCACTCGCTGGCATTTTCTATATCTTTTTTATCAATGTACATAAGTTGATCCTGTCCCATTCCCCGGCAGAACAGAAACCTTTCATCTCCAAAATACAACTCAAGTGCATAATCGCATTTTATATCATTTACCACATTTCCATCTTTATCTAGAACTATATACCTTAATTTGTTCCACTGCTCTTTTCCATATACATAAAATGCGTACTTTGCATTACTAAGATATATGTACCTGCCATCTGATGATACACTGCACATATCCACTTCTTTCGTTGAAGCATATATATTCTGTGATGTTTCCGAGCTTATATCACTTACATATAATCCCTCTCCTGTAACATAGTAATATAGTTTCTGTTCATCTGGCAGAATATAATAATCATTAATATTATTCTCACTGACTACATTTACACCATTGTCATGTGAATACGAATATAAGCCACGACTCCTGACCTGCATTTTATTCTTGTCCATAAAATTCTCTGATTCCTGAACTATAAAAAACACCTTATCGCCAAAGCTCTTTACATTCTTAACAGCCAATCCTTTTCCCGTTACGCTATATACTATATTTCTTGTACCATCTTTAAGCGAAAGTTCAACCAGTTCCTCTGTAAACTCCTCCTCTGAACTTATATGAGATGTGAAATTATATGCATATGCATAATCTCCATTAAATGCAAGATGTATAGCACTTGTTGCTTCGCTAGGCAGAAGCTGTCCTACAATTTCTCTTGACGAACCACTTGCATCCATCCTGCATAATTCTGCCATACCATTATTAACAGGCATATAATAAACATATCCATTATAATAATATATGCTGTCAAATACATAAAGCTGTCCAAGATATGCATTACAGTCATATGTATCATGAAGGCATTCTGGTTTGGCACATACAGGAACAACATCTTTAGTCTCTATATCAAAATATACAAGCATATTCTCCGTTGTTACATAATAATATCCGTTCTCCGCAGCTGCCACATCAAGTGCACCATCTGTATTCCAGTAACTTTGTGATTCATTACTATACTCAAGTCCCTGTAAATCAGTATAATCCAGACTAATAGCTGCCTCCTTGTTATTATGAATACTTATATATACCATTATCGAAATTATAACCGACACCACAAATGCAACAGGCACCACAAACTTTACTATCCTTCTATTCATATTCCTTTGTCCTTTACTCAACCTGTTTATATATATCCATTGTTGTTATTGCATATTTCCCTGTCTTTATCTTATAATACTCTACTTTTTCTGTTCCATCATTATATGTAACATCTGCTTCTATTATCGCATTATTTACAGCTTTTATCATGGCCTGTTTTTCTTCATAAATGCTTTGCATATATCTGTTAAATACATCTTCTGAAGTCGGAAGCTCAACAACAATCATTAACTTTATAGCATTATCATCTACCCCCGAAACACCCATACTCTTCATGTTTATATTATTCTTTTTTCTATAGTTATCAGGATCATCTGACATATCTGTAAAACCACATGTACTATTATATATCGTATATTTTATGCTTTTAATATTCTCATCATTATATATTCCATCCCAGTTAATCATATATATTTTATGATATGCTGATTTACCATTCTCTGGTTCATCAATTCTTCCTGTACCACTCACATTCCAGGCAGCCACAAAGTCCTCATCAGAAAATGTCTTATCAAGCTTTGGATATGTTACCTCTATTGATTCACCTGACATCTTTTCATATGTCATTCCGTCTGATTCATATTCAGTTATAACCGGCTCCTGATAACTAATGCTTACCTGTGTCTCTTCTGTTACTGTATCCATTTTTTGACATCCAGCTAATAGCACGCTATATGTCATTAAAATCAATATGTATTTTTTCATATATAACACCTTGAAATTCTTTCAATCAATGTTTCCTTGTTATCTATATATACGAAACATTAATCAAAAAAGTTTTAAATATTACAACAATTTGTCATTATAAAAGCTTAATTCTTATGTACCCAAAAACTACAATCATCAGTACAATAACAGCTATATTAAATGCTCTGTTAATCTTACCTTTTGTCAGATATGACATCAACAGACCTGCATTTGCAGCAATACATACACATAAAATGTATATTACTGTCTTAAATGCGATGAAACCGCCTACACTCATAGATATAACAAGCTTCTTAACAGCAGGCAGACTATATATTCCTTTTCCAAGCTTGTCAGATATAACCTGAAGGCTGAGTGACGGTGCCTGCATATACGGCATACCATATCTGTGATACATGCAGTAATATTCTATTCCATATGTAACAGCACATAAGACAAGTGCAAAAATAATTAAAGATATATACTTTTTGATTTTTCTGCTTTTCCTTCCATTAACAGAACTATTCAATATATACTCAACACCAGTAGTATATTCAATTTCTATATTCTCCTGAGCCATAAGCATAATAACTGCTACAAGTGTAATTAATATAATTGTCTCTCTGACTACAGAATTGCTTCCAATTATTTCTGCATATCCACGTTCTGATATCAGCCATGCATCAACACCATATTGTTCCTTTACTCCATCCAGATATTCCAGTTTATCTGCAAATTCCTGAACATATCCCGCACGCACTCTTGCATACTGATACTCTCCATTTGCGTCATAATATCTGTCTTCCCAGTCATCAGACACATTTCCAGAATCCTTTTCAGCTATCAGTTCATTCAATGCTGCCATTGCATTTTTCAGGTCTGTAAGCTTCTCATTAGTATATTCCCTTATGTATTCTTTATCTTTACCACCATGCTCAAGATACATCTCATCCTTTAGTATCTCTGTATCTGTATATGTCATATAACCATTGCCAGAAAAATATATAGCCACAAATAAAACAACTGCTATATACCATACTCCATGACCAGAAAATACCAGCTTATGTATTTCCTTCATAAGCTGTGGCATCCTTGACAACATTCTCTGATACATCCTGTTTACTGCACCTGCAATTCTGCTCCACAGTGAGACCTTTCCATACGGGCGCATTACACCGCATTTTTCATATGCAATAATTGCTGCTATTGCTGAAACAACCAGTATACTAAATGTTACAACAGACGAAACATGAAATACATATTCTTTAAATCCCCAGTTAATATATGTACGCAATACCTCATTAAGATGCAGTACACTGACCACATTAATGTAATGCAATCCATTTAGGATACTATTATATTCAATATTCTTATACAGAAAACTTTCTAATCCAATAAATACAGCAATACACACAACTGCATAATTACGCTGTCTGAACATTACGAATACAGCCCATATTATCAGCCCCAGAGCTGCTATAAGCAGACTGTTTGCTGCAATAAGCAGAATTACATATTGCAGCTTGCTTATCGGATATGTAAATTTTCCAAAGCTGTATATATTCTGTATAGGATTTCCGAGTTCACCTATTCCTCCATATAACACCAGAGAACACACAAATGTTGAAAGTGCCATCGCAACAACTGATAATACAGCCGCCGTTATGACAACTACAATATTTGCTGCACTTATATAGTCTCTTCCGTTCCTGGTACAGAATGTAATCTGCCACACCCCATTTTCCCTGTACTTAAACAAATCATATACAATAATAAGCACAAAGAAAAATGCTATGTAGTATGAATAATAATAATTAACAAATGATTCAACCGCACGGCTGTTATCATATGAAACCTCAACATTCTGGATACGCCTGAAATCATTGGCTGTTCTTAAAATATTGCTGTATGTAAATGTTTTCCCCTTATTAAATATAGAAAATTTCTGCAGATAATCCGCATTCTTAATTACTGAATCAATCTCATCATGATATGACTCAATGTATTTATTGTATCTGTTAATCTCCCGCTCACTTTGTCCATTTGCACTCTTAGGAACATTAATATACATAAATAAAAACAGATTAATGCACATAAATACAGCAAGCATAATTATCTTTTTATAATTAAATACCCTTTTCACCTCTGACATGCATCATTCCCCCATTTCAACTGCCAATCTGACAGCTTTAATTTCTTTTAGTACATGTCTGATTATTTTGCATAGAATTTAACCCATTTATCCGCATTCTCTATATCTTTCTTATCTATATACGCGTACTGGTCATTGCCATCCTCCGACAATGCAAACATACACCTTGAATCTCCGTAATATAATGTGCTTATATTTTGGCATGAAATTTCATTAACCTTACTTCCATCTGCTGTTAATACCATACATCTTTTATCAAAATCTGCACGGCTGTTCGTACGAATCTGATATAATATATTATCCATATATACATAATTACCATCATATGAAAGATTACACCTATCATAGATTTTATCTGCTTTAATAACCAATTGCGTTGTCTGTTCATTAATATCTGAATAATATAATCCCTGTCCCACTACATAGTAAGCAAATATATTCTTATCTCCAATCATACAATAATCTGAAATATCCTCATCACTTACAAGAGATACCTTCTCTGTATCATAGTCATATGCATATAATCCCCTTGTTTTAGAATTGTAGCTTCTCTTTTCAACCTGTTCCTGAACTGCAAAATACAATCTGTTTCCATAACTCTTTACATCGGCAACAGTAATATTCTTACCGCTTACTTCATATATATTATTCGTGCTTCCATCCTTTAAGGATATTCTCTTAATTATCTCTGTGTATTCTTCATCCAGTGTATAATGAGTATACTCACAATATGCATATGCATAATCTCCATGAAAAACAAGGTGGGTTGATGCATCTTGTCCGCTTGGCATAATCTTTGCTATATCCTCACGGTTATTGCCTGCTGTATCCATTCTTACAAGAACCGACATTCCACTTTCATATTTCATATAATACAGATATCCATTATGATAATATATATTATCCACTATATAGGGAGTACTCCACATATATGCATTACATGTATTATCCTTGTGCTTACATTCTGGCTTTGCACATGCAATAACAGCTTCCTTAGTAGCATAATCAAAATAATAAAGATGAAGCATATTCTGTGTAAGAAAATAATAACCATCTTCAGTTGCTGTAAAATCCCTGAAACCAATCCCCCTCCAATAATTCTGTGAATCATCAAGCTGATATCCACTTCCAATTGATGAATAGTCTGGTTCCGATATTGAATTTTTCACCTTGTTTACTCTTGCATATATTCCTATGGCGGCTGCTAATACCACAAGCGTTCCCACAACCACCAGCCATTTTTTCTTACCCATAACAATCCCCCCCTTATCACATAGTACTATTTTATATTTACCTTATAAACATTAACAGCCGTGACTATATATTTGCTTTCAGTTTCCATTATAAGATACTGTGTTTCTTCTTTTCCATCCGTATATGTTATCTTAGCCTCTATTACACATTTATTAACATTTTCTACTTCTACGGCATTCTCTTCATTAGATTCTATAGTTCTAAAGTCTCCTGCAATTCTTTTACCAGGCACACTTGCTATAAAACATATCCACGGTCCTATGTCATCTTCTTTATTTTCTTCTGTTCTTCTCATGGTCTCCATATCTATATCGATCCATGTACTGGTATACCGTTCTTTCTTTGCTTTATCACTTTTAATATTTCTATTTGTTGTTATTACTCCTGCTGCATTTGCCACTCTCATTTTAAGCGACTGTATATTATCAGCTTCATACAACCCATCAATACAATAATAGCTTTTTACTTTTCTTCTATTAATTTTTTCATTATCATTTGAATTAGCACATCTATTTTCAAGCTTATATGTTCCCACATACTCTTTACTATCCTCATCCACTACTACTTTTGGATATCTTATCTCTACTTCAGGATATATCTCTCTTACATAGTTCTCTCCATTAAGCTTTATATTCTTTATTACCGGATATTCCCGGTTTCTCAACCTGTACATATATACTCCAGCTATCAGCAATCCCACAACAATTATGCATGCCGCGCTAATTATTATTTTCTTCTTTTTTCCATTTCTCATAAGCATCCCCCTTTGCCATGATAGGGCTTATCAGTAACTGATAAGCCCATCTTTCATTGTAACCTGTTTAATTAGCACGCTCACTATGAATGCAATTAAATGTCATTATCTACACAAATGATATCTTTGTATATATCTAATTACACCATTTAAAATCCCTATTTCTTAACAACTACTTCACTAGCACTCTCTTTTTTTATAAAATATCATATTGATTTACATAAAGTCAACCATTTTAGTCATTTGGTTTATTTGCAATATATACAAGTACTGATTCCCCTTCCATTTATCTGTATACTTATTGTTTATTCGTTTAATCTAATTTCTACTTAAAATTTCTTTACAATTTTTGAATTAAGAATCACTCCGGAAAGCACCACTCCAACTATTATGCATATTTGCAGGACCGATATTCCACCATAAAAATCAATATATGTTACAATTCCCGGAAATGTATAATAATGCAATACATTAACACCTATTTTATAAATATAATACAGAACATTTATGGACAGACACGCTAACACGCCCACTCTGTAATTAATTTTTGGGGATAAATATGTAGCAATTGATGCAAATATATTTATTCCTAATATAGCCGTCACTATATTAACAATTATGTAACCTCTTACAGATATGTTAAAAGGATAATCTGCAAATACCTGAATGCTTTGAATTAATATATCATACCTTTGAATATCTAACACCTTGGTAACACTATGATAATAGTAACAATATACACCTGCACACATTACTGTATTAACCACTGCATTAATAAGCAGCTTTCTTATTATCCACCTCTTTCTGTTCCTTCCTGTCCTTACCAATGCAAGAACATTCTCGTCCTTTTCAAATGAAATCACTCCTACATTAAGCAGGCATGCTGTTATAAGACATATGCACATCAATAGTTCCTTATTATCACGCTGTCTTTCATCAAATAATTTATTATATGCATATTGATTTATAAGAGAAACATTTACACCGTCATCATGCTTTTCATTTACATAATGAACCAGATTAATTTCATGATTAAGTATTACCATCTGTGCATTATTGTCTTTCTCTGCCTGCATTAATTGATATTCCTGTATGAGTTCTTCCTCCAGACTATATAATTCGCTTTCTGATAAGGCACTATTATTCTGGCAAAATGTATACACCGTACTTTCAACCATATTATACTTGAGCTTGTATGCAAATGTATAACTGCTGACTATAACAATCATAAGGCAATACACTATCAGCATCCGCCGTTTTATCAGAATTTTCCACAATTCCTTCATAAAAACAGGAAAATTTGAAAATATCCTATTAAACTGCAGACTGATTTCCCCAAGAAGCCTCTCGATAACCCCTGCCTTACGCTGTGTCTTTTTGAGACTACATGCGAAAGCCATCATCGTTGATAATAATATTATTATCAAACCTACCCATACTGTACTCTCCTGTACATCACTTATAAAATATTTGTAACCCCAGTTCTCATATTTAAACCATATTGTATTATCTACAAGATTACTGATATTAATATATTTAATACCTCTGAATATGCTTTTTGCTGAAATCAATTTAGCAAGCAGAAGTTCTATTCCAACTATTATTACAGAAAATGATAAACCTATATTCTTATTATCAAATAAATTAATTAAAGCATATAAAAATACTGACATTGCAAATGTAACTGCCACTGTCTTAAAAGCAACAGTCAAAACCAGTCCCACTCTGCTCATCCCCATAGAAACAAGATAAATTTCTGAATCCGACCCTGACATTCCATGAATTGAACTCCAGTCATTATATACAAATAATGAAGTCATTGTAATCGCTGTATACGATAATAGTACTACAGCAATAGACAATATAAGCAGCACGATTATACGCTTCAGCTCTAATATCATCCTGCCATTAGGAGCACTTTTTACAATATACTGCATTTTTTTCGAATCTGACTGCATTCCATAGATAAATATAAGCATTATTACAATGATAAAATATCCCATATATTTATATTCTGCCATACTTCTCAGCCATACATCACTACTATAATCTACATCATAATCATATGCCTTCTGCAAATCATTCTGTGTCTTTATTAATTCCAGTCTGCTTTCCCCTGATTGTGCATACATGGCATTATTTTTATATCTGTCTATATTCACCAGCTTATTCTCTATATTAATCTTATAATTTCTGACAAATTCCACTTTTTCAGAAAAGAGCGTTTTAGCTTCTATATACTGTTCATTATCTGTAATATCAGGATTATCTGATTCATATTGTCTTATATATCCATGATAATCACTTATATTTCCCTCATTTAATTCCCTGTTATATTCTTTCAGCATATTATCATATATTTTGTATGAATACTGTCCGTTATTAATAATGCAGAATAAAACTATATTAAGCACAATTATGAGAACTGCTGTCAGAATTCTTTTTAAAGATATTACCTTAACTAATTCCATTCGCATCCCCCTTGTTCCCTCTCAATTTACATAATGCCAGCCTTACCGTTTTCACGAAAGACTGGCATTTTATTATTTACTCCATTGATATATTTTTTTCGCAGTACTTCCCTGCATATCTTTATCAGATAAATCTATAGCGTAGACAGAATATGTATTCACATATGGTTCAACTTTATTATCAAAAAATTCGATATTATTATTTTTCCAGCCTTTTGCATTATTACGCTGCATTCCTACATAGATATTATTGTTATCAATACCTTTAATTTCTATGCCGGAAAATGTTCCATCGCTTGATCCGTCACCAGCAAAACTGCATGTCCACACTACCTGTTTATCCGCATTTACAGCCTTTATATTCCCTTCATTATGTAAAGCCTCATAGAAGTATATATCCCCATTAATATATCTTAGTGATGATATTTCTAATGCTTCCGGATTGTTATATATTTCCTCTGTTTTTCCATCAACTGATACTTTAATAATCCGCTTATTGTCTGTAACAAAATATAACGAATCATTATCATCCGCTGTTATAGAAGTCACTTTACTTATTATACCTGTCTGGCTGCCAAGTATATCTGTTGCATTATCAGTATTAATGTTAAGCTTTTCCTCAAATTTTCCATTATAGATGTCATATCTGTAGATTCTGTACTGCACCGGAGTATTCTTTGAACCATATCTTGTATCTCCACCGGCTATATAATATACACACTTATCTCCGACGCATACCTTACAGCATGCCATATTAAACAATTCGTAATCTATTGGAAATATAAAGCTGCCTAATTCTTCCACTTTAGAATTACCATTAATTGCAATTCTGTTACAGCTCACCTTAGTATTGTAATCATCCTCAACAAGATTCTGTGCATTCGTTGGCTGTACAGAATAATAATACAGGTAATTCTCATGCATGGCAGCCACCGTTGAAGTATTCGCAGATGCTATTCCCACAATCTTTCCGTCTGACGCAAGACATGCTACCTTACTTTCATTATTAAACTTTTCATCATATTCCATAAGATAATCGCCAGACTCGTCCCTTTTTATCATATAAATATGATTATCCTTATACCATACCATATTACCAAGACAATTTACTGATACACCATTTAAGTCATATGGATCATAATCCATCTTATCTGCTGCAAATGCTTTGCACTTACTATCCTTATGTGAGCATGTCATATCCGGACACATCGGAACTGCTTCATTATCAGTCATATCATAAAAATACAGAATTCCATTTGTCAAAAAAATGAATCCGTTATCAGTAAATGCCGCACTGTTGCTCACAGATTTTTCATATAAATCATGATTATATGTGTAATTAATTGTCTGCTCCTGCGTAACATGATTGTCTGCATCCTTAGCCGTTGTACATCCACATAATATTGTTGATATACTTAACGCTATCATTGTAAAACTTTTAGTTTTTCTAAATAAGCTGCGCATATACATTCACATCCCCATAATTATCTACAGACATGCCGATTTTAACCAATTGACTATCATTGATTTTAACTATTTTATATACAGCAGACATGCCCAAATAAGTATCTTCGACGCTATATGAAACCCCATTGCCATCAATATCCAAACTATTAATATGTATTGTATAATCCTTTATTCTTGACCATGAATCCTCTTCATACTCATAACTAATTTCAAAATATACATTCATATGAATTTCATGTCTAATTCCCCATAGCGTGTCATATAATGTAAAATTTTGATTAAAGTTTTCATTACCATCATATTCAGTTAGCATTATTCCATTGTCATTCTCCGAAGCAAACACATTTGTTGGAATAATCATAATTAACGCCATAATTAAAGTAACTATTGATAAAACCTTTTTCATACCAAATTCCTCCTTAAAGTATATTCCGTTGACGCGTCTAGTGTCAACAGCTTTTAGTTATTTTGTGTAATTAATTACTTACACTGTTACTACTTTTCTTTCTTCTTTAACATATCAGGCTCTTTCGGCTGATATATTGTAAAGAACGATGCAGAATTAACAGAAGTCTTAGCAACCTTCTTAGCTGCTTCTGCCATTCCTTTAAGAATCTGTTTCATGAAATCTACCCTCCTTTCGCATGCCTAATAACAGCAACAGTCCTATTATCAGAAGCATTGTATTAATATACAGGCTTATATGACATAAGATTGTATATTCCCCATATCTTATGACCATGCCCATAATATTTAACATAAATGATATCAGCATAGATGATATTCCTAAGACAGTGCTTATAATCATATATTTGTGCTTTTGTTCAAAAGTAAGCCTCTTATTATGATGTTCTAGTGGTGCATTAAGTACGATTATCAGATATCCTGCTGCGGCTATAATCCATGTCAGAACATCTCCTTTAACAAGCAACTGGATTCTAAGTATAATCAATGAAATTAGAAAAACTCCACAATAACATATATTACATCCCAGATGCGTATCCGCATGATATCCACCCGTATACCTCCTTATGACAATCATCATTATGTTGTATACAATTGCATACCATATATTACCCGTTATTAATCCTATAATAAGTACCAGTATTACACTTATAATTCCTGCTACTATTAATTCCACTCCATATGCACACACTTCTCTTTCTTCTTCAGTAATCACATCCTTAGACACAAAAAAATCAGCTATAACCAATGCAACTGAATGAATCATATACATAATTCCTTTCACTTTATACATTGATTATAGCTGATTTAATTTTTTAAAAAAGTAGTTTGGCGTATTTGGTAATATATGGCATAATCTGCACATTTTTATTTTCAAAAAAGCTATTGACAAACTCTTTCCAGTATGCATCTGCAGATTAGATAATTATCTCCCTGTCCTTCATAATTGATAGTTCCATTATATTTATCAATAATATCCCTGATATTCATAATTCCAAAGCCATGCAAATCTTTATCTTTCTTAGTTGTATTCATATCAGGATTACTCTTTAATACATTGCCTGACGTTGTATTGCCTATATCTATATACAGCTTCTCCTTATCCTCCGATATCTGTAACCTTATTGTCGAATTATTACATTGTCCTGCCGCTTCAATAGCATTGTCACACAGATTCTCAAGAAGTATATACAGATCCATATCATCAATACCCTCAATATCTCCCAGTACATAACACCCCATATCTATTCCATTATTGCGACACTCGTTAATCTTTCTGTTCAACAAATAATTAAGTACAATATTATTACTTACAATCTCTGTAACATTAATGTTCTTATAGCCTGTACGGTATTTATCAAGCACCTCAAGTGCCTTTGAATACTTCTCATCCTGAATAAGCTCACTGATAAGTATCAGGACATTCTTAATGTCATGTCTTTGCTTACTGTTCTGCTTCTGCATATCAAGTATTGATTCTATATCTTTCTCTTTCTGCTGATATGCACTAAGCATAACCTGCTGCCGTATCTTTTGTTCATATAATTTCTGTTCCATAATAAGCAGTAATATACTAATCACATTAACTATTACTATACCAACTACAGCTACATATGTATATATCACATTCATTTCATAACTCTTATCTGAACGATATATCATAAAACAGCATATTACCACTGAAATTGCTGGTATCATTGACATAGTAAACATATATTTATTATCTTTTTCTTTTAAAACCTTCTTTAATTTTATAAAGAATCCCAGAAACAACATAAGTAATAACTGTACCAGTATACCACTTACATATCTAGAAGCTGTACCGAATGGAATAGCATTGAGAAAGTCTTTTTTTATAACCAGTGATATTAAACCAACACCTAATAATGCACTTCCAGCCAGACAACCTATCATCATAACATTATAGAATAGCTTCTCAATAATAGTACCGCCCAATACCCAAAAGCTGAATATAAGAGAATAAATCATATATATGTATATTCCCACACTCTCAAAATATGCAATATGATTAGATACTGTAAGATATATGAATGTGGTAACTATCCCGATTATGCCTATGCATTTCTTATTATACTTATCCTTACATCCAAGACTAGCCATAAGGAATACTGTCACAACCACACTCTGAAACAGATTTATGACATTTTCAAATATTATATGCATCATATAAACATTCTCCTTATCTCATCGACTCTGCTCCTGCTTATGTGATAGCTTGTACCATCCTTCATAATAAGATTATCTCTTTTTCTTTCTTTTACATAATCCTTATTAACCATCTCTCCTGATGATATTTTAATAAATCCTAATGGTTTTAGTTTGTCTTCATACTTACTTAAGTTCGCTCTTATTTTTCTCTCACCATTCTCGCCTTTGAATATAAGATTATGTTTTATCACATTTACTGCTACAACATCCGAAAGCCTTATTATGTCACCATCTTCAATTACAAGTATCTTCTTTTTTTCTCCGAGATAACTCATGATATTGTACATCGTATGCACAATATCATCTTTCATATTGTTTTTTCTTATAAACCCTATTGGTCTGAAACCAAATGCCTGATACACATAATTATCATGTGAAGTACAGAATACTATCCCTGCATCCTTCTTTCGTTCATGTATCCTCGTTGCAATATCAAATCCATTCACCGTTCCACACTCAATATCAAGTATGAATATATCCGTATCTTCTACTGCTTCCTCAAGCATTTTCTCCGGAGACTGATATACCACAACTTCTGCTATATCAGTCTCTGAAACATGCTTTGCATATTCAGTCTTTATATATCTGCTTATTAATTCGCCATGCCCAGGCTCATCATCACATATAGTAAATCTCGTCAAATGCCTTCCCCCTGTGTGTATTATCTAAGCATTTCTTCCCAGTTCAAATGCCTTCCTGTTAAGCTCAAGGAATTTAGCAGGAACATTTTTCTCTATGGCATCCTGCCACTGTTCGTCTGTTATGTCAGGGAAGTATGTTGAGAATCTTCCCATAAGTGCTATATTAACAGCCTTAGAAGAACCTGCCTCCTCAGCGAGTGCAAGGAAATCCTTCGCATCAACCTTGGCGCCTGCTGCTGTAAGCTTCTCAATAAGTCCTTCCGGATACTCTGCTGCCCCTGTAATTACAGGCATTGGCTCCATCTTCTGCGTATTGGTGATGATAACTCCGTCTTTCTTTAAGAATTCAACCCATCTTGCAGCCTCTAACTGCTCAAATGAAATGATAACATCAGCCTCACCTTTATCAATTACCGGTGAATATACCTTTTCACCATATCTTACATAAGTTACAACAGAACCGCCTCTCTGGCTCATTCCGTGTACCTCGGAAACCTTAACATCATATCCCTGCTTTAATAATACATATCCTAACATCTTGCTGGCAAGAAGTGTTCCCTGTCCGCCAACACCAACTATCATAATATTCTTTGTCATATTGAATCTCCCTTCAGTTACCTGTCTAATCTTACATTCCTATTGCATCGAATCTGCACATCTGCTTGCACACTTCACATCCGATACATAAAGTTGGGTCAATATGTGCTTTCTTATCCTTGAATGATATAGCAGGACAGCCAATCTGCATACATGCCTTACAGCCTTTACATTTGTCCTGATTAATTGCGATTGCAGGCTTATGTACAGTTCCCTTAATCATTACACATGGTCTTCTGCTTATGATTATAGATGGCTCTTTAGCTGCAAGCTCCTCTGTTACTGCTGTCTCAACTGCTGCGAGGTCGTATGGGTCAACAACTCTTACTCTGTTAAAGCCTAAAGCCCTGCATAATGCTTCAAGATCAACCTTACCTGCCGGCTCTCCTCTTAAGTTCTTACCAGTTGTAGGATTCTGCTGATGTCCTGTCATACCTGTGATTGAGTTATCAAGAATAATTACTGTTGAATTACTCATGTTGTAAGATATATCTGTAATTCCAGTCATTCCTGAATGCATAAATGTTGAATCTCCGATAACACCTACGCTGTTACTCTCACCAGCTTCTCCCATAGCCTTGTTAAAGCCATGAAGTCCTGAGCATGACGCACCCATGCAGACATTAAGATCCATTGCATTAAGTGGTGCAACTGCTCCCAATGTATAACATCCGATATCTCCGTATACCATAATCTTCTTCTTGTGAAGAATGTAGAATATTCCTCTGTGTGGACAGCCGGCACACATAACTGGTGGTCTGCCCGGAATCTGTGCATCTATTGTTGTGTATTCAGGTTCTTCCATTCCCATACATTTCTTAATAAGATTCTGTGAGAATTCTCCGCATATTGGAAATGTATCTTTACCATGAACCTGTATTCCTAACTGCTTGCAGTGGTTCTCAATAATTGGGTCAAGCTCCTCTATTACATAGATTTCGTCCTTGCCCTGTGCGAAATCCTTGATAAGCTTCTCTGGAAGTGGATATACCATACCAAGCTTAAGTACGCTTACCTTATCTCCAAATACTTCCTTAGTATACTGGTATGATGTTGAAGATGTGATTACACCTATTTTCTTGCCATTGACAAGGCTTCCCTCTGCACACTCTTCAACTCTGTTAATTCCACTTGTCTCTGCGTACTGTATAAGGTCAAGTGTTCTCTGCTCAACTCTTACATGTGCATCTCTTGAATTCTTAGTCATCATGACCTTAGTTGGGTCTTTTACATAAGGAACCTGTGTCGGCTCTACTCTTTCCTCAGGACATACAACACTCTGTGAATGTGCAACTCTTGTACACATTTTGATAAATACTGGTGTATTGTACTTCTCTGATATCTCATATGCTTCCTTAACGAAAAGTCTTGATTCTTCTGAATCTGCAGGCTCAAGCATAGGTACTTTGGCTGCAAATGCATAATGTCTTGAATCCTGTTCGTTCTGTGATGAATGCATTCCCGGGTCATCTGCTACACAGATTACAAGTCCTGCGTTAAGTCCCTGATATGATATTGTAAATAACGGGTCTGCTGCCACATTTAAACCAACATGCTTCATTGCACATGCTGCTCTTACTCCACCGAGTGTCGCTCCGTGTGCTGCCTCTAATGCAACCTTTTCATTAGGCGCCCACTCGCAGTATATCTCATCATATTTTGCTGCTTCTTCTGTTATCTCTGTACTTGGTGTTCCCGGATAACTTGATATTACCTTACAGCCTGCTTCATACATTCCTCTTGCAACTGCCTTATTGCCCAGCATTAATTCTCTCATAACAATCTCCATTCTATGTATTCTTATCAGCCTTTATTTTCCTGTTCTACAAGTCTGTCTGCGCCGTACATCTTACGAAGCTTCGGCTTCTCAATCTTTCCTGTAGCATTACGCGGAATATCTGCAAATATAATCTCTTTCGGACGCTTGTATCTTGGAAGCTCCATGCAGAAGTCTTCTATCTCTTCCTTAGTACATGTAACTCCGTCCTTAACTTCTATGATAGCCGCTGTCTTTTCGCCCAGTCTGTGGTCTGGAAGTCCGATAACAGCTACATCTTTAACTTTATTAAATCTTCTGATGAAGTCCTCTATCTGAACCGGATAAATGTTTTCTCCACCGCTTACGATAACGTCTTTCTTTCTGTCTACAAGGAAGTAGAAACCGTCCTCGTCCTGCATAGCCATATCACCTGTATATAACCAGCCGTCCTTAAGAACCTCCTTAGTAGCTTCCTCGTTGCGGTAATAACATGTCATGACACCCGGTCCTTTAACACAGAGTTCTCCGACATCTCCCTGTTTTACTGTATTACCGTCTTCATCAACTATCTTACATTCCCATCTGTAACCCGGAATTCCGATAGCACCAACCTTATTGATATTCTCCACACCAAGATGTACACAGCCCGGACCTGTTGATTCTGAAAGTCCGTAGTTGGTATCGTACTGGTGCTTAGGGAAATACTCCTTCCATCTCTTGATAAGTGAAGGTGGAACCGGCTGTGCACCTATATGCATAAGTCTCCACTGGTCAAGTCTGTAATCTGATAACTTGATGTCTCCTCTGTCGAGCGCATCTAATATATCCTGTGCCCAAGGCACTAACAGCCACACGATTGTACATTCTTCATCTGATACAGCCTTAAGAATTGTCTCCGGTTTAGTTCCCTTAAGAAGTACGGCCTTGCTTCCTGCCACAAGGCTTCCCATCCAGTGGAACTTGGCTCCTGTATGGTAAAGAGGCGGAATACATAAAAATGTGTCATATCTTCCTGTTCCATGGTGCTTCTGCTCCATCTCTGCAGCCTGTGTAAGGCTTCTGTGCTTATGAAGAATAGCCTTAGGAAATCCCGTTGTTCCTGATGAGAAATATATTGCACCGTAATCATCTTCTGTTATTGTTACATCAGGTGCTTTGCTTGAACAGTCAGCAACCAGTTCACGGTAACTTTCTGCAAAGCTTGGACAGTTATCTCCAACATAGATAAGAAGTCTGCCCTTTGATAATCTCTCAGCATTTACTTCAATTCGTCCGATAAACTGTGGTCCAAATACAATAACATCTACTTCTGCAAGCTCTGCACAGTAATAGATTTCATCAGAATCATATCTGAAGTTGAAAGGCACTGCTATCGCACCTGTCTTTAACACTCCGAAATATATAGGAAGCCATTCAAGGCAGTTATACATAATAATAGCTACCTTATCGCCCTTCTTGATTCCTCTGCCAATAAGCATGTTGGCGAATCTGTTCGCTTTCTCGTTAAATACACTCCATGTAATCTCTCTGCGGTATGGTGAATAAGTTGTAGGCTCAATAAGCCCGAACTCCTTCCATGTCATCCTTCTTGTATCCTTCTCATCAGGATTAAGCTCTACCAATGCAACCTCGTCTGGATATTCTCTTGCATTGCGCTCTAAGTACTCTGTAACTGGCATAATAATTCCTTCCCTGCTGCCCCCGACAGCATGCAATTTCATTAAGCTATATAATACTATATTTCACTCAAAAAATCTAGGAAACTCCCAACCTTTCTCCGCTCTTTCGTCAAACTTCCCCTTTAATTCCATATTAAAAAATGCTATGATTTAGTTAGTTAAGTTGCGCGTGTGTATCCGGCTGTCCGGCACCTGTCTGTGGTGCAGGAATGAATTGTGACGAGCTGTGCAGGAGTTAAGCCGCTGTCTGCATAAGTTCATTGCACAAAAGCTCGTCCAAGCGAAGCGCGTTTGCTTTTGAGCGATGTAATAGACTCTGCAGACAGCGGCTTTTACTCCTGCTAAGCGAGGAAAACCTGAGTTCCCGCGCCACAGACAGGTGCCGGACAGCCGGCCTACCGGACGCACACATGCAATCTACTATATAACATCTT
>OGYP01000326.1_pt1 | contig 22871 bp, 23 predicted proteins | sample 1576571 | NCBI WGS metagenome assembly OGYP01 (sample SAMEA3541559, study PRJEB24748) | human gut metagenome | biome: human gut; feature: human-associated habitat; material: faeces | place: China | collected 2012
TGCGGAAGTGTAATAACCCACTATGATACTTTCATCCTGCGGCTGCAAAGTATCGCGGGCTCTCCGAGGGGGTATGCGGCATCTGCGGATGCCTTGCCGCCTTTTTCGGCTTGTGGGTGGCACCCACATCCTCAAAATTCGGCGTGACCGTCAGCCTTTCCGCAACTGAATTTGCTCCAATGCCGCCGCCCACAGGCAGAGAAGATTTTGAAAATCCTCTCTGCCATCCATCTCAAAATCTGCGGATTTTTCGATGGGGACGTAGGATACACTGGGGCCTGTGTCAGCTAATGTGCTGCTTTGTCTGCCATCCACAGGAGCGTGGCACGCTCCTGTCATAGTTCCCAAGGGGAAGTAGTCCAGCGATAGCTCTGCGGCACTCCACGTCGGTCAAGGTATTCCTGCCTTGCCTGCTCTCGCTGCTCCCCGGTGGGTGCTGTCTTGTACTGCGAATAGAGTTGTCTGTTCAACATGGCATCCAATTTTTGCTCTAATCCTCGCCGGATGTCCTCGTCAAAATCGTCCTCGCCGTTCAGGTGGTAAAGTACCAGATCGACGAACAGCTCATAGGGTATCTGTACGGATTTCATTCGGTTCCTTCCTGTCCTTTCCGTGACGGTTGTGACGATGGTGACGGTGTTTGAGACACCGCCAAAATCACCGTCACGACCGTCACCATCGTCACACTTTCTCCGGAACAGGTGTCAGCGTGATTTTTCTGCCTGCGTGGGTTCTGGTATTTTCATATTGAACGCCGTATTCTTCAAACAGTCTACCGGCGTTGACATTCAGGTGTTTCGTCAGGGTATTGGGCTGCATGCCGACTTGCAGCAACATAGCCAATTCTGTAGGACTGCCACACCAGCTTTTCTTTACCAGCTTTGCCACCGTCTCCAGTACCGCGTCTGGCGGCTCTTTGTGTAGCTCGTTTTCCATGCGTTCCAAATTCCAAATCTGCGTTTCCGGGTCTTTTTTCAGATAGAGAATCTGGTCCTGCTGATCACGCCCCACCACATCAATGGTTGCCTCCAGCGCCGTCCGCTTTTTCTTCTGCATCAGCAGGGAACCATCAGCACACCCCAGCAGCCCCGTCGTGCCGGAGATCATCTCAAAAGAATCTCCCGCGGGCTGCTTACGTGTATGGTGGACGGTCAGAACGCAGATGCAATACTTGTCTGCAAATTGCTTGAGCCTGCCAATGATCTCATAATCGCTGGCATAGCTGTATGACTCGCCGCCAAGCTCACGGATTTTCTGCATCGTATCAATGATGATGAGCTTGGTATCGGGATGCTCCCGCATAAAGTTCTCAAGCTGCTCGTCCAGGCCGTTTCCGATCTTTCCCGCAGCTGTTGCAAAATGCAGATTGGGGGTATCATTTACTCCATACATCATAAACATCCTACTCTGGATTCGCTGATAATCATCTTCCAGAGCAAGATATAGGACCGTCCCTTGGTGGACATCAAAATCCCAGAGTTTTCTCCCAGTGCTGACATGATAAGCAATCTGCGCCACCAGAAACGACTTGCCGATTTTCGGTGCACCTGCCAGAATATAAGCCCCTGCATAGAGCAGCCCGTCAATGATGGGCGGTCTGCTCCGGAAGGCGGTTTGGTAAAGCTCGGTCATGGAAATTGTGTGAAGATAGTGAGGGTCGGTCAACAGCCGCATCCGGCGGTACATTTCTTCCGGATTTTCTTCGGAATTTTCATTTACCTCATTGATTTCTGATTCCAGATTAGGTATACTGTCTTCGGAAAAGTTATGAACGGACTGCCCTTCCTCTGCGCCAACAGAGGGAACCGGGGCAGTCTTTTCTTTTGTTTCAATTCCCATAAGCACTGTCCTCCTTCATTCCGTTCATAATATCTGCAATCAGGTTGATGGTGTCCAACAGCTCGTCATTCACGCCCTCACCAGCCTCAATGCGCCGAAGCTCAGCCAGAACGGCACTGAGCTGATCTCTGAGCGCCTTGAACACTCTCGGATTGCCCTGTACCACCACATCCTTGCAGAGAAGTCTGCGGGTAATATAGTCCTGTTTGGTCAGCCCTGTGAGTTTCACCGCAAGATCGATCTGTGCGTTTTCCTCGTCCGATACTCGGAACGCCACCGTCCTGTTTCTCCATCGGTTGTGATTGTCCGTGTTCTTTGCCGACATAATCATGCTCTCCTTTCCATATTCAATTTATCTGCCATCTCCGTCTGTTTGGACGGGAACAGATGAGCGTAGTTGTAAGTGATGTCGATACTCTCATGCCCCACACGGTCTGCAATCGCCGTAGCGGAGAAACCCATGTCAATCAAGTGCGAAACATGGCTGTGACGAATATCGTGGATTCTGATACGCTTTACTCCAGCTTCCTTTGCACCCCTGTCCATTTCCCTGTGCAGACCGCTCTTGGTCACAAGGAACATTCGGTCGTTTTCACCAATGTCATAGAGCTGCTTCAGGTAATCCTGAATTTCCTCAATGAGAAATTGCGGCATTGTAATGACGCGGTTGCTCTTTTCGGTTTTGGGAGTGGTGATAACATCCTGTCCGTTCAAACGCTGATAGGACTTGTTGATGCTCACTGTTCCTTTCTTGAAATCGAAGTCTGCCGGGGTGAGTGCCAACAGCTCACCCTCACGGATACCGCACCAGTAGAGCATTTCAAATGCGTAGTAGAATTGGGGCTTGTCCATCATCACATCTGCAAATTTCAGATATTCTTCTTTCGTCCAGAACAGCATCTCACGGTTTTTCTTCTTGCCCATGCTGCCGGCTTTCTTACAGGGATTTTCCCGGAGATTATAGAATTTGACCGCATGGTTGAAGATGGCGCTGAGCTGATTGTGGACGGTTTTGAGATATACCGGAGAGTAAGGCTTGCCTTTCTCATCCTTATAGTTCAAAAGCTCGTTTTGCCATGTGATGATCTGCTGGGCGGTGATATTACACATCTTAAGCTTCCCAAAGTATGGCAGCAGTTTGGAACGGATGATATGCTCCTTAGTCGCCCAGGTGTTTTCCTTGATGCGGGTCTGCATATCTGCCGTGTACTGCTCCATGAAGCTCTTGAAGGTCATATCCAGATCGGAGGTTGCCTTGCGGAGCTGTTCACGCTCCCAAGCCTGTGCCTCTCGTTTGGTCTGGAATCCTCGCTTCTGCGTCTGCTTCTTTTCTCCTGTCCAGTCGGTATAGCGGTAGATCACTCGCCAAGTACCGGTCTTTTCTTCCTTGTAAACTGCCATAGAATCACTTCCTTTCCGCCCCACCGTAGCAGAACTTTTCCATAAAGTATTTGCGGTTGACCCTCCCTGCGATGGTCATATACCCTTTTTCTTTCAACTCCCTGTTGAGCTGCTGCATGATCTTGTAGGCGTGGGAGACAGATATGCCAAGCTCCTTTGCCACATCATTGACTTTCATAAAGCTGTTCTCGTTCAATAAGTGTACCTCCTGTGTTTTACTGGCCTGCCGCTGCTATTCGGTTGTGTTCATTCTGCTTTGTGCATCGACTCCTTGTGATTTTTGATTCTTGGCATAATAATTCTTATTTCGTGTCAGATACTTTCTTGTCGCCTCCGATTTGCCCGAGCGAGTATTATCATGCCGTATTCAGATAACTAAGCAAAATAGCTTAGTTCGCTATCATTATACTAAGCAATTCTGTTAATGTCAAGTGGCTTGCGGAAAGAATATTAAACAAAAATATTTAGTTTCACGTTGACTATCCTAAACATTTCTGCTATACTGTACATATCATAAAATACATACAGGAGATGACTGTTATGGCGATTGGTGAAAGAATTCACTTTTTCCGCAATATGCGTGGTATGACACAGAAATATCTTGGTCAGTTGTTGGACTTCCCGGAGAAATCTGCCGATGTGCGTCTGGCTCAGTATGAAACAGGAGCAAGAACTCCAAAAGCAGATCTGACGGCTTCTCTCGCCAATGCCTTGGATGTTTCTCCGCAGGCATTGGCTGTACCGGATATAGACTCCTATATTGGCCTGATGCACACGCTATTTACCTTGGAGGACAGATACGGACTGAAAATCGACGAAGCAGATGGAGAAGTCTGCTTGAAAGTCGATGTCCGCAAAAACAAGGATGCTGCCCGTCTGCACGAAATGCTCTGTGCCTGGCATCAAGCTGCCGCTATGCTGAAAGCAGGGGAGATCACGCAGGAGGAATACGACCGCTGGCGGTATCATTACCCCGAATTTGATACCACGCAGCGTTGGGCAAGGGTGCCTTCGCAGGGACTCAGCGATATGCTCGTTGAAGCGTTAAACGAAAACGAATAACCCACAAGGAGAAATTCAAATGGTAGAAGCATTATCGCTTAACGAATTGCAAAACAAGATTCTAGAACGGTATGATCACGATGAGCAGCGTGTTGTTGGAATCATGTTGGCAAGATACGATATAGGAATAACAAAAGAAATAGTGGATCAGTGTTATCAATACTGGAATCTAAATTCAAGGGAATACTTTGATGTATTTTGGGCAGGATACGGGGCATACCTGTCTCCTTCTGAGGAATCAGCAACTAAGACGATACTTAAGTACCGGGGAAATGAAAAGCGAGCGTACTTTGATTTGGAAGCCTTTATCGAAATAAAAGATCAATTTAACAGCGCTTTCAAATCGCCATACAGAGATCGCCTACAACTAATACTTGTAAACTATCGTGATGGGAAATTACATTTCAATGAATCACTCAAGATAGATTTAGAGGAAAACCTTGACCCCAATTATGCTAAAATTCGTGAGATTATGGAATTTGTGATTTTGGAATGCCGTTCAGCATATCAAGTATCTTCTATTGCAAGAAAACTGAAATTTGAGCATTTCAAGGACATTATCAAAGGTGTTACCCTTAGCGATGTTGTGAGTACAGCAATCGGTTTGGCCGGCATAAATATCCCCTCTACTTAACGTCATTTTTAAGCCGTTTTTACCCCATTTTTGTAGTTTTCCAAAAACAGCTTATTTCCCTTGATGGATTTTTGCGTGATAGCGTAAAAGTTTGGTTGTTACGCTTTTACCTAACCCATCATTGAAAGCGATTTTACAAGGTGGGCGGCAAAAATATAGAAAACAAAAAAGAGCTAACTGACTTAATCAAAATCAGTTAGCTCTTTACTTATGAATAATGAAGTTTTGTTGCCATTTCGTTGCCACGAAAGGCTCTAATCCTCGAAAAGTCCAGTGTTCACTGGGCTTTTTCGACCTCTGAGATTATTCCCACTCGAGCGCCAGACCTTAATTTCTCATGATAATATGCACTGATAGTACGCTTTTCATCCACATATTCCACACATTTCAAGCTATCCGTAGCGTCTTCAAGAATTCTGTAGCCAATTTGTAGCCACTGGCTACAACGCAACCTCCGCTGGCTGATTCACCTCAAAGCCACTTGGTACTACTGTAAATAAATGATACACGGAGGTTAGCACTATGGAAAAATACATCTACGACAACAGCAACGGACTTTGGTATGAACTGCATGGCGATTATTATCTGCCATGTCTGGTCATTCCGGAGGAAGAAATCCACACCATCGGCGTCTGGGGCAGGAAGCTCCAGCAGTATCTCAAAGAGTATCGTCCTATCCTCTACTCCGATCTGGTTCTCAGCGGTAGGCTGTACAGCTATCTCGCTGACATTGATACTCAGGCTCGCAATAAGCTGAATCTAATCGTAAAGCAGCTCGCAGAGAAAGAGGGTATCAATGAGTGTCTGAAAGCACAGGATCAGATGGCATGGGTCAGAGCCATGAACAATATCCGCAACCGTGCAGAAGAAATCGTCAATACAGAAATAATCTTTGTATAAAACTTTACAAAAGGCACGAACTTTTTTACAGTTCGTGCCTTTTGGATTGATCATCTTATTCGAACACATCAAAAATATTTTTTTGATTCTTACAGTTTGCTCATATCAGCAGCAAACTCATTCATTCTGTGTGCTTCGTTGTAGAAATGGAACCCCCAAATTCGATACTGGTTATCATCTACAAATACCTTTGTTGCAACAGATTTATTTTCAATCTCTAATAAGAATTTTTCTTTCCAACTATCCTTTTCGAGAAGATGTGTTCCCTTTGGCTCAATGAATACTTGCAACTGCTCGTAACCGTCTTGTTTGTTGGTGTGAAGAAATAACACATAATCCGGTTCAAATCGTTCACCAGCTTCAAACGAATAGATGTGCAACTGCCTTTCATTTCTGAGCAAAAATACTTTGTCATACTTCTTCTTTAGCTGAGGCACATAGGATTTGAAGTAGGCAACAAATGCTTTTTCTTCGCTTGTACCAAAGTTGTCCTCAAAGGCAAACCAATCTTCTTTTGAAAGGTCGATTTTCCAAGCTGCTGGAACAGAGCTATCATTTTGAGAATAACCAAGACCACCATCGTGTATAACAGTGTAATTGCACCTCTTGTTTTTGAAAATCTCATTGATACGCTTTGCGTTGAATATCGTTGTACCTTCATAGGTAACCTCAATAGCAGAAACGTTGTCAGCAACCTTGCCAAGCACATTCGTACAGGCAACATAAAGAATTGTCGGTGGAGGATTTTCGTATCTGGAAGTAATTTCAATTTTGATGCCCCCCAGATAATTTTCACTTGTTATAAATTCTCTTATTGACCTCAAGTTAGGGAAATAGCTTTGTAATGTATTAAATTTGAATACATTGTACTTGCAAAGTGCTTTATGAACGATCGAATAATTCATATCCGCTATCTGCTTGATGCTGGTTCTGTAAGTGTACGTCGCAACAATCTTTTCGGTCAAGGCATTATCTGAACCGAAAATAGTATCTTCGCCAGAACTGCCGGTTGCAAGTCTTACGGGATAAACGTAATCACGAACAGACGGAAGCAACCCATCTACGTCTTTTCTATTTGTGATGATACGGTCATTGACAAAAACAAATCCCTCTGTGTAAAGTTTGTCAGTCTTAAAATCCTCTTTCAGAATGTAGTTGCACTCTTTCTGTTTTCCAAGGTCGACGCCAATTTCACGCAGAGCGTTATTAAGTTCACCAATGTATCTACTATCATTCTGACAATGGTAATACAATTCCTCACAAATACGCAGAGGATTATCAATATCATTATCGTACTTTCTCTTGTATTTCTCCTGTTCTTCATCAATTTGAAAGGGGCAATATCTTGCACCACGCCCAATCAACTGTGCTTCTGATACAGTTGACGCTGAAATCTTTTTGCCACCAGACTGTCTTGTTTCATACAAACGGACAATATCAAATAGATTAAGAACATCCCAACCTTCATCCAGCTTTTTGACTTCAAAAATTGCACGATATGGGTTATTGGCATCTTCAAGGGAATTTAAGGCAATCTGTTTCTGTTCGGCTTCCTTATCATCATTGGCAGAGATACAATGGGCTTCAGAGAAGTCTTCTCGCAGTTCCTGGGCAAGCTGATCAAATGAAATTCCGTTTTTCTCGAAGTATGCATATGCTTCTTTTAGCGTTTCATTATCGGTCAATTCAGAGATTCTCTGAAGTTCATTACCAGAAAGGGAAGCAATCTTTTCGAGAAAATCTGCCATAAATTTTGTACTGTCAGCTATTTTGGCAGATTTGAACAGCACAACAGGCTTTACTGATAAGCGATTATCTTGGAATACTTTCAATCGGTACTGACTTAACATTATCGCTTGAATAGCTCTTTCCATAATTGAAACATCGGTACGGAGTGTCTTTATTTCCTTTGAAAATCCGTCTGCTCTGAATTTAGGCAGAGGGTAGTCATATATGATTTTGCTTTCATATTCAGATCTGATTTGCGGATTGTTTATATCGCAAGTAGCTGTAAATTCAAGTAGAACGTTATCTTTGTTTGCTTCAAAGATGCGGCGGACAGTTTGCTCCCAGCTATGATAACTTGCCTGTTCTTCTTTGCTCTTGGAAAGTGTCTTTGTATCAACATTTAAGTGGTGCGCTTCATCAGAGATAAGAACAACTTTTTTGTCGCTAAAGTCCTCGAAGCAGATTCCATTCTCTTTTGCAAACCACATATCTGTGTGTAATCCCTGTGTAGTGGCAAAGCAAATGTTGATAGCATTTTCATCAGTATTCTGGAAGTTGTTCACTTCCTTAACAGGAATACGTTCACCAGCAATCCTTATTTCTTCCGCAAATAGATACTTGCTTGAAGTAGAGTTAAGGAAGTTTTCTTTCGTCTTCTTTACGATGTTTGAAAGATTAACAAAGAACAGGAAGTTGCGATATCCTTTCTTATAAAGATAAAGCATCAACCCTGCCATAATCATCGTTTTACCAGAACCGGTTGCCATATGAAAAAGTGTTTGTGTCGGTTTGCGGCACATTTTGTCGTTTTCAAAGTATGTGATGAAATTTTCAAATGCATTTATTTGGTAAGAGCGCAGAGTAAAAGAGGGATTTATATTTTCCTGTATGTATGCCGGAATTTCAGTATAGTTGCCAAAATTCCTCAGTGTATCTAATTGTTCATAAAGGAATGGCATCACTCATACCCCCTTATAAAAGCTCTTTGTAAACGCCTTGTCCTCGTCCGATATAGAGAATGTTTCATCATCCATATCGCAGTAATTCACATAGAGTTGATTTTTGTCCAAAAGTTCCATCAACAAATGCTTCTGTTCGTCCAGTGAAAGAGCCTCAAAATCAGTAATGGAATCGTCAATGTCTTTCGGATTAACCTTGTAGCTGATAAACGCATTCTCTTTCATTTCGTTCCAAATATCAAGCAATTCTGTTCCTTCCGTTGCAGCTTCGATGCGATCAACATATTTTTGGTTCAGTTTTGCAAGCTCACAATATATAAATGAGCCACCACCTTGCCAGTCATATGTGTCATCGCCATTCATCAAAACATAACGCAATCTGTTTACTGCAACAGTTTCGATATAATCCATTTGTTCAATACCAATGTACTGTCTGTGCATCTTGTGTGCAACAGCACAAGTTGTTCCAGAGCCTAAATGATAATCTAAAACAATATCATTTTCTTCAGTTGCAACATAAAGAATTTGGTGAATAAGTTTTTCTGGCTTCGGAGTCGAAAAAACTTTATCATCAAAAATGCTTGTGATTTCTTTTTTTGCTTCATCGGTGTGTCCAGCTTCGTTAAAAGACCAGAAATTAGTTACAACCTTGCCTTTGGCATCATCAAGATATGTTTTTCTTGCAATACCGCCATAGCCATTTTTAGTGAAAAAGAATTTAGGCCATTGTCCTCTCTTAATAATTTTTAATGCTTTTTCTTTGGCTGTTTCCAACGGCTCATCAAGCACTATTGAGAGAACATTTTTTCTGATTGCATCAACAGGAACGCCGCATACAGAAGCTCTTTTTTCATCATCGTTCAAATCTTCTAATTTATAATTAGCCCATTTACTCATTTCAGAAAACATTGAACTCTGCTCCAAAGGCCAACATGCACCATTATAGGGATATAAAAACTCACCCGTTATTGGATGCTGAATGGCATATACCATTCCTTGGTGAGTAGCCGCAGAAGGAGCGAAGGCATCACTTGTTCGCCACGATGTATGGTCGTTATCTGGATTTTTATATACAGAATTCATTTTTTCGGTTCTCGGCAATTTTTTTGGTTTCCAGTTGGGTTTTTTACTATAAACCAAAATGCTTTCAACCTCACCGCTAATGCCTTGTGAATCGTTTCGGGGAGAGTAAGTTTTTTGCCACGAAATATCAGATACAAAACAGTCTTGACCAAATATTTCGTCCATCAAAACTTTCAAATAATGTTGCCCGTCTACGCCTACACTCACCCAGATACTTCCGTCTGGGTGAAGCAATTTTCTGGATGTCAGTAATCTATCCTTCATAAAAGTAAGCCATGTTGACAGCTTAAAATTTGAATTATATCCGAAAGTATCTCCGCTTTTATTATTTGTAAAATAATAAGGAGGATCAATATAGATACACTTAATTGAATTTTCGTAGTCTTTAAGCAAAGAACTAATAACCAGCAAATTATTACCCTTAATAATCAAGTTATCATCTACCGAAAAGCTGTTAGCAGTCGATACGCCATCAGCTGTATAGCGTTTAGCATCTGTCAGTACCTTTGGATAGAGCAGCCTGTCTACTTCATCGTGGGCAAGGGTTTCGTTGTAAAAAATCTCGCTGCGGCTTTGGTCTTCCGTTGTCTGACCACCTTCTAATATACAATCTTTATACGGAAAAACAAGTTCTACATCATTGGAAGTGGAAATGTAGTCCCCATCATTGCCGATAAGTCCGATTTTGTTCTTGAAACGAGTATAAGAGTCGGGCAAAAACTGCCTGTTGTTAATTACCCAGCCGAAACCGACCTTATCAAAAACTGCTATACCATCAACATCGGTAAAGAAGCGTTCCTTAGTTGTTTCGTTTGTAAGCAACAATTTGATAAGAGCTGCGTCCATCTTCATAGCAGCTTCATAGACAGCGTTCCTTAAAAGTTCTCCATCTTCCGTAAAAAAGCGTTGGTCTTGTTTTAAAACTTCAAGGACTGTATCAAAAAAATTAGTCATTTTCATTCTCCTTTTCTTTATCTACCTCGACATACTCTATGATGTCACCGTAAGATAAGCCAAGACCAGCGCAGATTTTATTTAGAATTGCCATGCTGACTTCTTCATTCCGGTTAATCTTTGTCCAAGTGTTCGGGGAGATACCACATATCTGTCGGCATTGTGCTTTGCTAATGTCGTGTTCCAAACAATATCGGAACAGAGGTTTATAACTAACCATCTTGTACCTCCTTTTAAGTTACCAAATATATTTTATTAAGTATAACTCTTTTCTTTGCAAAAAGCAAGATTTTCTCACAAAACATTGCGATTTACTCGCAATTATAAAACAATTCCATATTTAAAAATGGGCGATATTTTATACCATTATGTAGTTTCACAGCCAAAGCAATCGGGATAAACTCATTACGTTGGCTGTGAATACAGACTACGTTTACCTTGTTTCTTTTTTCTCTATTATACTTGTTCCGTGTTTTGAAAAATATGACCATAGGTTATTGTTGGAGATTACATTCTCATAGGTGCGAATCTTTTTACGAAGCCGATTATTTTCTTGTTCCAAATCCGCTGTGCGAAGCTGACCACGGACGGACTTATATTGTGCCAGCTCATCCTTAGTCGCAGCAAGCTCTGCTACCAACGATTCGATTTTTGCTTTCAAATCGGCAATGGTTTTCTTGGCTTCTCGCAGGAGCTTTTTCAGCTTGCCTTCCTGCTTTTCTTGCACGACATATTTCTGTGCTGCGGTGACGAGATTTTGAAAATCATCTTTCTCAACTGCCACTTTGGATGTCAGCGGTAGAGGTTTAGCTTCTATTTGCTCCACAGCTTTGATAGAAACCTGTTGCTGCTGAACATGCTCGATTGTTTGCTCCAGTTCGGCAAGCTCCTCTTTGCGTTTCTCTCTCTTAAATTCCAGAACGCTCAGATGCTCCTTGTGTTCGCCTTTCTGCTCCCATTCGATACCATGCTCCAGCATGATTGCAGCAAGGCATTCTTTCTCCTTCTGCACCCACAAGTCACGCTCTGTCAGAGAACGTCCCTCGCCGGTGATGCCCTGATCGGCAAGTGCCTGTTTCAGAGAAACACGGGTGGACAGTCCTCGCTTACTTCCAGTAGTAAATGGAATGAAATCAATGTGTAAGTGGGGTGTCGCTTCATCCATGTGTAGGTGAGCAGAATATACATGGAGATGGGGATTGCGTTCAAGGAAGCTGTAATAAAACTTGTCCAAGATGGTTTTTGCCAGCTCTGCGTTTTCTCCATCGGCTGCCATATCATCTTTATTTCCTACTTGAAATATCACTTCGTAAAAAGGCTTTTCCTGATCGCCTTTGCAGATTTTTTCGTAGTAATTTTCGATACGGCGATCTTTACGTTTCTGCTTGGCGTTATACTCAGCTTGTGCTTCATCAAATAGTTGATGGTACGCATCCTCAATGGGCGTGTAGCAGTATTCAGTGTTCAAATGGGTGCGTGTCGGGTCAACATTTTCTGCGATATAGGTGCGGCGGTTGTGTGCAACTACGCCGTCACCGGACATAGCACTGATTGTTCGTTTTATAACTGTTACCTCCAAAATTACGGTAATTTATCGAAACTCGTTTTCGCCGCTCTGCGGCGGGTTTTGTTACTTTTGCCAAAAGTAACGCAAAAGCACTTTTGACACTACGCATCAAAAGCGCATTGCGCTCTCCGAGGGGGTATGCGGCTCCTGCGGGAGCCTATGCCTTGTTTGCAGCCTGTACAGGTTCTGCAAAACACGGCACGGTCGCTGCCTGTCCTTCGGTACAATCAACGCCCATTGTCTGAGAGAAACTACAATCATTTCTCTCAGACTGTCCGCTTCAAATCTGAGGATTTTCAGCGGGGAAGGGAGATGCGCTGGGGTCTGCTGTATCAACTAACGTTCTGCCTTGTCTGCCATTCACAGGAGCGTGGCACGCTCCTGTCATAGCTCCCAAGGAGAAGTGGTCCAGCGGTAGCTTTGGGGAATACCACGCTCATCCAGATAGCGCTGACGAGCTGCTTCACGTTCTTCTGGGGTAAGGGCGGTTTTGTATTTGGCATACAATTCGTGCCTTACCATAGATTCCAGTTTTTTCTCCAATCCATGTCGGATTTCATCTTCATAATCGTCCTCCATCATCAGATGGTACTGAAGCAAAGCCAGAAATAAATCATAGGGGATTTGTACACTCTTCATTTCCTATCCCTTCCTTTCCGTGTCGGTGGTGACGATGGTGACGGTGTTTTAGACACCGCCACCACTATCAAAATCATCGTCACACCGTCACGCATCGTCACTTTCATAATGGAAGGCTTCAATTTTGATATGCCTTCCATTGTGGGTGCGGGTGTTACTGTACATTACCCAATGCTCCTCACGCAGACGCCCCACATTCACATTTAAGTATCGTGTGAGCTGATTGGGCTTCATGTCCACCTGCAAGGCTTCAACCAGTTCGGTAGGGGTTCCTTCCCACAACCACTGTTCACCCGACACAAGAGCTTTTACCTTCTCCAGAACAGGGTCTGGCAGCTTTACCCAAAGCTCTCGTTCTACATCATCCAGTTCCCATTTTAGGGTCTCAGTATCTCGTTCCAGAAGCAGCTTTTGATCCGGTTGATCTCGACCAGAGACTTCGATAGATGCCTTATTCCCGGAACGCTTTACCTTCTCCATGATGAAAGCACCATCGGCTGCTCCCAGCAGACCATTGGTTCCGGAAATGCGGTCAAAGCTATCATCAGCCTGCTGCTTCCTTGTGTGATGCACAATCAGCAGACAGAGATTCGATTCATCTGCAAATGCTTTCAGCTGGCCGATAATCTCATAATCATTGGCGTAGCTGTACCTGTCGTTGTTGACTTCACGGATTTTCTGCAGCGTATCAATGATAATCAAATTCGTTCCTGGATGTTCCTTTACAAATCGCTTCAACTGCTCAAACAGACCTGTAGCGAGGGATTTTGCAAATGTAGCGAAATGGAGATTGTCCGTTCCATCTACGCCAAACATTCGATATAACCTCTCCTGAATACGTCTGTAATCATCCTCCAACGCAAGATATAAAACTGTACCGGGATGGGTTTTGTAATCCCACAGTGGAAGGCCAACGCTTACATGGTAAGCAAGCTGTGCCATAAAGAAAGATTTACCCACCTTGGGCGCACCTACAAAAAGGTACGCCCCCGGATATAAGAGGTTTTCTATGATTGGTCTACGGCTCTCATATACCGTTTCATAGATCTGGTTCATGGTCATAGTTGGAAGATAGGACGGCTCCGACATACGAAGCATCTGCTTCAGATATTCATCGCCGTTTTTTCCGTCATCGGAGTTGAAATAATCGGATTCTTGTGCTACAATTTCTTCAGTTACATAGGAAAGCGACTGTTCCCCATCTGCGCCAACAGATGGAACCGGGATGGTCGTTTTTTCTTTTTCATTCATCAATTCTCATCCCCTCCAATTTGTAAACCATAGAATTTCTGCTTAAAGAATTGGATAGGGCATTTTCCGGCAATCGTGATGTATCCCATTGCTTTCAGCTCCTTGTTCAGCTCCCGCACGATTTGATACGCCTTGCTTCGACTGATGTTCATGATTTCCTGAATTTCTTCTGCTGTGATAAACTGTGCTCTCATTAGTACCTCCTGTGTCTAAAATGTAGATTTGCGTATTTTTTGTTCGCTCAATTTTTATTTAATTAAAAAATACGCACTTTTAATACACTTTCATTATACGCATAGAAAATACTTTTGTCAAGTCTTATGGAAATAAAATATGTACTTGAAATTCGTATTTATTTGTGATACTATATAGACGAGGTGAATTATTTATGGGTAATTTCGATTATTCCGCAATCGGCCAGCGGATAAAAACTCTTCGAAAACGCAAGGGCCTGAACCAGACACAACTGGCAAACCTACTCGGAAAGTCTCTGCGCACTGTGCAGAAATACGAAACCGGAGAAATCGAGGTTTCTATTGATGTCGTAAATGAACTGGCAAAACAACTTGATACAACGCCGACATTTATTCTTGGCTACGAAACAAATACGGCATCAATCAGAAGTCTTGCCGACATAATGAGCTTCCTGTTTGAACTGAACAAGGTTTCTTCTATCAAATTTGATGTAGATGTGCAGAAACCGCCCCGCAGTAATGAGTGGACCTGCTCGATCCGTTTCAATGGCAAGGAAATGGATGCCGACCACAATGCGGATATGTGTTTGTTCTTAGAACAATGGGAGGAAATGCGTGAGGATGTGCGCAGCTACAACTGTTCTCCTGCGGCATTACATAGCTGGCAAGAGCAGACCCTTGCGTACTATGCGGGGGCTTCCGTGGAATGTGTGGAACCGGAAGAACTTGACGAAGATGAGCGTTTAGCTCGTCGCAGAGCTTACCTGGAAAAGGGGTGTGACTCTGCAGAATAATTGAGGTCTGACATTGAAAAATAAAGGAGAATTTTCATGTCAGTAACGAAAGACAAAAACACAGGAAAATGGATGTCTCAAATCCGTATCAAGGATTGGACGGGAAAAGAAATTCACAAAAAGAAAAGAGGCTTCTCTACCAAAAAAGAAGCCTTGCAATGGGAACGTGATTTTATCAATCAGGCAAATGGCAGCCTGGGCATGAGTTTTATGGATTTTATTGAGCTGTATCTTAAAGATATGGAAAAGCGCCTGAAACCCTCTACCGTAGCCAATAAGCGTTTTCTGATTGATCTGAAAATCATTCCGTACTTTGGAAAGTTCCCTCTGGATGCTATCAAACCAACCGATATTCGCAGATGGCAAAACGAACTCACCAATTACCGTGACGAAAATGGGAAGCCTTACTCTCAAACCTACCTTAAAACCATCAACAATCAAATCACAGCCATTTTCAACTACGCCGTTAAATACTATGGCTTAAAAGAAAATCCCTGCCATAAGGCAGGGGGAATGGGCAAAAAGAATGCCGATGAAATGCTGTTCTGGACAAAAGATGAGTTTGCTGCTTTTATCAGTGCCTTAAAAGACCAATCTGTCTCTTATACTATGTTCATGACACTGTACTACACCGGCATGAGAGAAGGCGAGCTGTTGGCATTGACCCCGTCAGATATTGACTTTGATAAGGGTACATTGACTATCAATAAAAGTTATCAGCGCCTGAACGGCAAAGACATTGTATCTTCACCCAAAACACCAAAAAGCAATCGTGTTGTTACGATTCCGGAAATTTTGAAAACCACACTCCACAGCTACATGGATAAATGCTATGGATTGCAGTCTGATGACCGCCTGTTCCCATACACCAAAAGCTATCTCTATCATGAAATGGAATATGGGATCAAGCAGTCCGGCGTGAAAAGGATTCGTGTACACGATATTCGTCACAGTCATGCCAGTCTGTTGGTGGAGATGGGATTCTCTCCTTTGCTGATTGCGGAACGCCTGGGACATGAACGAGTACAGACGACAATGGATACATACAGTCATCTGTACCCGAACAAGCAAGTCGAGGTAGCCAATCAGCTGGATAGTTTAGCCATCTAATCTCTCTGGCTACAAAAAATCAGCCTGATGTAGCCATTTTGTAGCCAGCAAAAAGAAAGAATCCCGGAAAACCCTGTAATCTCAAGGCTTTCCGGAACTCAATAACCGTTAATTTATTATTCCCACTCGATAGTTGCCGGTGGTTTGGAGGTGATATCGTAACAGATGCGGTTGATGTGGTCAACTTCGTTTACGATACGAACCGAAACCTTGTCCAGAACTTCGTAAGGGATTCTTGCCCAGTCAGCGGTCATAAAGTCAGAGGTGGTTACACCGCGCAGAGCAAGGGTGTAATCATAGGTTCTGAAGTCACCCATAACGCCGACAGAACGCATGTTGGTCAGAACTGCGAAATACTGATGAACCGATTTGTCCAGTCCAGCTTTTGCAATCTCATCGCGGAAGATGAAATCAGCGTCGCGCAGAACGTCCAGTTTTTCCTTGGTAACTTCACCGATAACACGGATTGCAAGACCAGGACCTGGGAATGGCTGACGGTTTACCAGATAATCCGGCAGACCGAGCTCTCTGCCCAGTGCGCGAACTTCGTCTTTAAACAGCAGGCGCAGCGGCTCGATGATCTCTTTGAAATCAACATAGTCCGGCAGACCGCCTACGTTGTGGTGGGATTTGATGACAGCTGCATCACCGGAACCGGATTCTACAACGTCAGCATAGATGGTTCCCTGTGCAAGGAAGTCAACTTTACCGATTTTCTTTGCTTCTTCTTCGAAAACGCGGATAAATTCTTCGCCGATGATCTTACGTTTCTTTTCTGGTTCGCTGACACCAGCCAGTTTGCCAAGGAAACGATCCTCTGCATTGACGCGGACAAAGTTGATATCACCGTTGCCGAATACAGCTTCGATTTCATCACCTTCGTTTTTGCGCATCAGACCGTGGTCAACAAAGATACAGGTCAGCTGGTTGCCGATTGCTTTGGAGAGCAGTTTTGCAACAACCGAGCTGTCTACACCGCCGGACAGAGCCAGAAGAACTTTGCCGTCTCCAACTTTCTCGCGAACCTGTGCGATTGCGGTGTTGCAGTAATCCTTCATGCTCCAGTCGCCAACTGCGCCGCAGACATTGTAAAGGAAGTTGCGCAGCATCTTGCTGCCGTTCTGGGTATGTTCTACTTCCGGATGATACTGGAAGCCGAAGATCTTTTTGTCCAGATTCTGCATAGCAGCAACCGGGCAATGATCGGTGTGAGCGATGCTCTCAAAGCCCTCTGGAAGTTTGCCGACATAGTCAACATGGCTCATCCAGGTAGTTGCTTCTTCTGGAAGGTCTGTAAACAGCGGGGAAGTGATGTTGAAGTGGGTAGCGGTTTTGCCGAACTCTCTTGCAGGAGCGGTTTCTACTTTGCCGCCCAGAGTATGTGCGATCAGCTGGCAACCATAGCACAGACCCAGAACAGGAACGCCCATCGAAAGAACAGCAGGATCGATCTGTGGTGCGTTTTCAGCATAAACGCTGTTTGGACCACCAGTAAAGATCAGACCGATTGGAGAATATTCGCGGATCTTCTCCACAGTAGCCTTGCGGAATGGGATGATTTCGCAGTATACGCCCAGATCGCGGACACGGCGGGCAATCAGCTGATTGTACTGACCACCGAAGTCCAGGATGAGTACGTTTTGATGTGACATGAAGACACCATCCTTTCATATTGATAAGCTGAAAATCTTAACGGAATAAAATGAATATTTTACTCTAAATTATAAGATACAAACGCATTTTTGTAAATAACCGCCGCATAAAATCCACCGCTCTGATAAAAACTCTGGAGAATTGTCAAAGATTTTGTGGATTTGTTTTGCCCGAAATGGGAATTTTGTTTAGAAAAGGAAAAAGATGACGCTGCTATTGTTGGATAAACCGGAAATACTATCTTTGAAAATTGTGAGCAGGGAGAAATTTTCTTCCAAAATAAGAGAAAAAGAATCCCTGCTGAAAGGATGAAACGGATGAAAAGACAAAAAGCAGCGGCAGTTTTGCTTGCCCTGAGTTTATTTTTTGCAGTACCAATTAGGGTAGCGGCACAGGAAAGCTCGATGGAAAGCAGGGTCTATCCCCTGATTCTGCCTGCTGGAGAAAGCGTGTCGCTTTCTGCAGAATATTTTGAGATGCGTCTTGGACTAAAGCCCGGTGAGATCGCGGCAATTACCATCACCTCACTTCCCGAAGAGGGCAGCGGAAAACTGATGCTGGACGGCGTGGAAGTTCAGATTTATGACACCATTTTCCGCAGTGAGTTGGATCGCTTGTGTTATGTACAGGATGAAAATGCCCTTGCAGCTTCTTCCGGATGGTTTAGCTTTATTCCACTCTGCACCTCACAGATTCATGGAAAAGAGGATGTACAGAAGGTGTGTGCAACCTTCCAGATACGGGAGCAGGAGGATACTGAGGAACGTCCAATCGTGCAGGATGTATTTTGCCACACCAGTGCGCAGACACCGGTATCTGCAGCTCTTTCCTGTATGCAGGGGGAGGTCGTTTATACGATAAGCCGTAAGCCTGCAAAGGGAACGATTTCCTTTGAAGATGGTCGATGTGTTTATACACCACAGGAAGGACAGACAGGAAGTGACAGCTTTGTCCTGACGGCATTGGATGAGCAAGGCAGGGTGTCTGCTCCAATTCGGGTGAGTGTAGCAATTCAAAAATAAAAGCAGTATCAAGAGCCGCAGTCGATCGACTGCGGCTCTTTTTGGTAAACTTGCATGAAATGATATTGACTGCAAACAGCAGGCTCGATACAATGTTTTCAAAGAAAGAAGGGGTTATTATGAAAAGGTGGTCATTCATTTTAGCGATGATTCTGGTAATCAGCTTTTGTTTTACGGGATGTCAGCCGCAGCCAAATCCGAAATTGGATGATTTGAATATGTTATGCCAGACATTGGAAGAAAAACACTATAATTTATACGCCAATGTTTCAAAAGAGGATTTTTTGAAAGAAAAGGAGAAGATAGCAAAGAAGACCGAAAAAATGTCAGATACAGAGTTTTATTGGTCGATTTGTCATCTGCTTTCCCTGATAAAAGATGCTCATACAATGGCAGGATTTTCAAGTACGGAACAGTGGATGTCCTATATGGAAATGTTGCCTTTCGATATTGACAAATTTGAAGAAGGGTGGTTCCTTTTAGGAATACATAAAGATAAAGCACAGTATTTAGGTACACAGCTTGTGGCAATTAATGGAATGTCAATGGACGAAATCATTGAACGCAGTAAGCAGATTATTTCATTTGAATCGGAAAGCTGGCTGTATCAGCAGGTACCTAATGTGCTGATTTGGAAGGATGCCTTGGAATATCTGGGTGTTGTAAAGAAAAACGAATCTGTTGTTTTGACAGTTAAAACCAATGAAGGAAGAGAAGAAAGTTTTGAAATTGAGCCTTTACAGAGTATGGATGATAGAAAACAGATGGTTCAATTAGAACGAAAGACAAAGCCAGTTACTGATTATCAGAAGAAAAACTACTGGTCAACGGTGTTGGATGATAATACCTATTTTATTCAGTATAATTCCTGTGCACAGGACCCTCAACTTCCGATGGAGGAGTTTGCACAACAGGTGGATGAAGACCTAAAGGACGGAAAATATCAAAATATTATTCTGGATTTACGTTACAATACGGGAGGAGACAGCAGAGTGTTTGCTCCATTGAAACAAATTTTTTTCGATCAATATTTGCAAACGAATGGGGAAATCAATTTATGTACATTAATTGGAGGAAAAACCTTTTCATCAGGAATGATGGCAGCAGTAGATGCCAGAGGGGTAGGGGCTGTTTTCTATGGACAGCCAACAGGAGGAGTTTTAAAGAGTGCTGGAGACGTTAAACTGATAGAGATGGAGAGTATGCCGTTTAAAGTACAATATTCAACAAAATACTTTGATTTGATTCCTGGATTGGAAGGACCACTGATGCCGAATGAGATTGTACCTCGAAGTTTTCAGGAGTATCAGGAAGGAAAGGATGCGGAGATAGAATATTTGTATAATAATGGTCTGTTGAACTAAAATTCCCCTTATATTTGTGCGATGGATAAACGCTATCCAGATGAAGAAATGTTTGGAAAAGAAGTGGTTTCGATGAAAAAGTGGTCATTCATTTTAGCGGTGATTTTGATAATCAGCTTTTGTTTTACGGGATGTCAGAACCAGCAAATGCTCAGTGTCGAAGAGTACAATGCAAAGTATGCAAAAACAATTGATTTTGAAAAGGGAATAGACAATAAAACCTTTGGCAATGCCGATTATCGAGTTTTTCTTGCCGGGGAATATCACGCCAAAACCAAAGGATATCAGACCCAAAAGATGCTGATTCAATATCTCCATGAGGAGCAGGATGTCGATTATCTGATCTGTGAGCTTGGAATGGGACAGGGATTTTTATTAGATGATTATATTCAAACTGGCAATGAGGAAAATTTAATCTTCATGATGGAGGAGTTGGAGGGAACTCTTGCTTATACACAGGATGAGTACCAGCTTTGGAAATGGCTGTATGACTACAATCAGCAGCAGCCAGAGAATGATAAGTTACATATTATTGGCTTGGACATAGAATTTCAAAAGAAAACCAGTGCCCGCGGATTGTCCCTTTTGCTGGATAATTCGGTAACTCCCGCAGAAGAGATTCAGCCACTGATAGAAAGGATAAAAGAATCGGATGGAACTGCGGTCAAGGAATTTCCTCAGGCGTTGGAGAAGTACCCAGAACAGATGAAGGAGGTATTTGGCGAAAATTTTCCATGGGCAGAGCAGTATGCAAAAAATGTGACAGCAACAGAAAAGTTCTTTGAACTTAATCAATCAGGAGGTGCAAATGCTCATCAAATCAGGGATGACAAGATGACAGACAATTTGTTTTTTGCTATGGAACAGCTTCCAGAGGATGCGAAATTCTTCGGACAGTTTGGGGCAGAACATATCCTTCAATCGGAAATGATCACGACCTTTGTATTACAGGAAAACTATAACCGCTTTGCCATGCAGTTACAGGCAGATGATTCTCCGGTAAAAGGGGAGGTCTGCTCGATTTACCTGGCATTTTTAAAGAAAAGTCAAAGTCCCCGCTCGACAACCTATTACCCGATGAATGAATCCGAAATACCAATTGATTCGTTTCAGGATTATTATGCGCAGGACACCTTTATCCCACTGGACGAAAAGGGAAGCCCATTTACTCGATATGGTGAGGAGCAGGTGCAGGACAGAGAAGGTTCTGACAACAAAGCAGCAATGGGTCTGACCGATTATTTCCAGAAAATCTTGTTGCTGCCGGATTCAGAAGCATGTGAGCCTTATCAAAAATAAGTAGAAAAGAAAAACAGAGGAATCTTCTCATAAGAAGATTCCTCTGTTGCTTTGTGCGATTTATTTTGCTCCAATGAGCGCAGTCGGAGACAAGCGATCTGCGCGAGAGCGAGGCTTTTTAACTTGCACTTGACCGACAATGCGAACAGAGTGCAGGCTCAGCCTGCTAGAATTTGAGCTTTTTGATGATGTAGTGGGTCAGATCCTTCATTGGGATTCTTTCCTGTTCCATGGTGTCGCGGTCACGAACGGTTACGCAACCATCTTCCTTGGACTCGAAGTCGTAGGTGATGCAGAATGGGGTACCGATCTCATCCTGACGGCGGTAACGTTTGCCGATGGAACCAGCTTCATCATAGTCAACCATGAAGTGCTCGGACAGCTCAGCGTACAGAGCGCTTGCTTCTTCCGAAAGTTTTTTGGACAGTGGCAGAACACATGCTTTGAATGGAGCAAGTGCTGGATGCAGGTGGAGAACAACGCGGGTGTCGTTCTTTTCTGCGTCAACGACTTCTTCATCGTAAGCGTCGCACAGGAATGCCAGAACCACACGGTCAGCGCCCAGAGAAGGCTCGATAACGTATGGAATATAGTGTTCGTTGGTTTCCTGATCGAAGTATTCGATTGGTTTGCCGGAATGTTCGCTGTGGCGGGACAGGTCGTAGTTGGTACGGTCTGCAATGCCCCACAGCTCGCCCCAGCCGAATGGGAACAGGAATTCAAAGTCGGTGGTTGCTTTGGAGTAGAAGGAAAGTTCTTCCGGCTCATGGTCACGCAGACGCAGGTTTTCGTCGGTCATGCCCAGATCAAGCAGCCATTTGTGGCAGAAGTCTTTCCAGTATTTGAACCATTCCAGGTCGGTGTCTGGTTTGCAGAAGAATTCCAGCTCCATCTGTTCAAATTCTCTGGTACGGAAGGTAAAGTTACCTGGAGTAATTTCGTTACGGAAGGATTTACCTACCTGGCAGATACCGAATGGCAGTTTTTTACGGGTAGTACGCTGAACGTTTGCAAAGTTTACAAAGATACCCTGTGCAGTTTCTGGACGCAGGTAGATCTGGCTCTTAGCATCTTCGGTTACACCCTGGAAGGTTTTGAACATCAGGTTGAACTGACGGATATCAGTGAAGTTTGTGCTGCCGCAGTTTGGACACTTGATGCCGTTTTCTTTGATGAAGTTCATCATCTGTTCGTTGCTCCAACCGTCTGCGGATTTGCCGGTGAAGTCTTCGATCAGTTTGTCTGCACGATGACGGGTCTTGCAGTCTTTGCAGTCCATCAGTGGGTCAGAGAAGCCGCCAACATGGCCGGTAGCAACCCAAACTTCCGGATTCATCAGAATTGCGCTGTCCAGACCAACGTTGTATGGATTCTGCTGTACAAAGCGTTTCCACCAAGCGCGTTTTACGTTGTTTTTG
>OGYP01000327.1_pt1 | contig 22855 bp, 15 predicted proteins | sample 1576571 | NCBI WGS metagenome assembly OGYP01 (sample SAMEA3541559, study PRJEB24748) | human gut metagenome | biome: human gut; feature: human-associated habitat; material: faeces | place: China | collected 2012
CGCAGCCGCCGGAGCGGTGCTTAAGCCGTAAGGCGGGAATTGTGCGGTGTTGCCCCAACATATCATTTATTAAAAAGACTAATTCGGTGGCTCCTTCTTTGTGTAGTTCATTCTTTTTTCCTCTGCTTTTCCTTTTCTTATCTACAAACATCTTTTTATTTGCTTCCCAGTTTTACGGCAACAGTTTTGTAGACTTCGGTACCTGTTGCTATACCTATAACCCCAGCATTGTCGCTGTTGCTAAAAGTTCTATTGCAGCTGTTCTGTTTTCGCCTATTTCAAAACGTTTCATTTGTCTTTTTTTCTTGCTTCCTCATAAAGCAGCATCCCATACCGGAGATTTTTACCGCACATTTTTTCAGGAATCGCTTTCTCGCGCTGCCTGTCTGCCCGCTTCTCTGGAATTAAGCAGAGATTTTTACCGAGAAAATTTTGGTGTCGTAAAGTCCATCTACTCCACCCTATCATCCTTTTTCTTCACATTCTGCTTTATAATAGGTTGGTTTTTAGCCACCTTTCCTTTGCCGCTTTCTTTCCCTCCATCATCTCGTTCTGTCAACACTTTTTCGGCCATTTCTTCCGTGATTTTTAATTTTTTTCGCGTTAATAATCTCTTTTAAGTATCGTTGATCTCACTATTTGCTCCACATTTTATCTCATATCATCGCCGATTTATTTGCAACTATTATCTGATTTTTTTCTCCGTAAATTTCTCTGTTTATATATTTTTCTTTTTTCACCTCTTGCATATTTTGGTCTTTCTCAATATATATTCGGCATGTTTCTTTCGCGTATTTTCTCTTCTTTGTCTCCCTATCAAGGTCAAAAACTGTGCTTTTTGACTTTTCTGAACATAAAAAGTGATTTTTCCCCGCCCCTATTTTATAAAGCCTGATTGTTGCCCCCAAAGCCGAGGTTTTTACGGCGATTTTTTTGCAGCCTCCAAAGGAAGTACCGTGCTGCTTTGTGCATTACCAAATGTTCTTATCCAAGACTTCTTTTATCCTGAGGTTCTTACGCCGTAAAAAATAATGCCCTTATCTTTCTTCTCTCGTACTCCCTCGTCACCCACCTTCTCCTAATACAGAGGTTTTTAACGTACTTTTCTACGATCCCATACAAAACGGTAACCTCTGCTCTTTTTCTTTTCTGCTTTCTCACGCTTCGCCAAGCAGAGGTTCTTACCGAGAAAATTTTATCTATTTTTTCTATTTTTCTGCTTGCAGAGGGCATTTCATTCCATCCAGAGATTTCTACCGTACCAATTTCCAGTCAAATTCTTTTGCAAACGGAGATTCTTACCGCAAAAAACGGCCTTTGCGCCTCTCCCCTGCTGCTTAAGTTAAAGGAATTACCTGCTATAAAAGCTAACCAGAGGTTTTTACCGCAAAAAAGTCCTTCTGTCTGCCTCTTCATGTTTCGCCCACAGCCATTTTCCCGCCGTTTTCAGGTGCCATCGGGATGATCTTGTCGTTTCGATTGCTTCTTACAGGTTGCCAGCCTGTTCCTTATGCCCGTTCACGCAACACGGTAACAGAGATTTTTTCATTGTATAACAGAGATTCTTTCCATGCAAAATAGAGGAAACAACCTCTGCCGCCAAAAGAAAAAATCTCCGCCCTTCTATGAAAGAACCTCCGTTATCACCAGAAGAAACCTCTGTTGTGGAGGGAAAGAACCTCTGTTTCTTCTATATATAATAAAGTATAAGATATAAATTTATAAATATATAATTCTAAAGAAGAACAAAAGGGTGATTGCTCATAAAACAACGGAATTGATGCCCGCATAGCGGAGCGAACACTAATGCGCGCCATAAGAAGAAAAGCCATACGAAAAATGCGCCGTTCTGTCTGTGTATACCCTATTTCAAAGGCTCTAAATTATAATATCTCCCCCAAAGAGTGTATCCTCTGGAGGAGATAACAGAAAATGTATAACTTCTACAGCCACTTTATCCTGCACTGCGTCCGGTATCATCACATGGTATCGGCATGATAATATCGATCTGAAATAGCTTATCCTGCGTGGAGATGGAAAAACTGCCGTTATATTTTTCCACAATGTGGCGGACGCTCATCATGCCATAGCCATGGGAATCTTTGTCCGCTTTTGTGGTTACGGGCAGGTCGTCCTTGAATTGAAGAGAATCCTCAAAGTGGTTCTCGGCATGGATGGTCAACATGCGGTTGACTGTCCGCACGGAAAGGTGAATGAACCGCATTTCGGGCGGCTGCAGGGATTCACATTCAATGGCGTTGTCCAGAATATTTCCGAACAGCGAGAAAATGTCCATCGTTTCCATAAAGGCCACGCCGCTGCCATCGGCAATGCAGGTGAACTGTATATTGTGGGATGCGCAGTGCAGACGCTTATCGGTCAGAACAATGTCCAGCGTTTCGTTGCCTGTGCGCACGGCGCTGTTGTAGATGGACACCGAGCGTTCCAGATCGTCCAAGTATGCCGGATCAACCTGGCCCGTTGTGCGCAGGTTGCGGATCTGGTGCTTTAAGTCATGGCATTTGATGTTGATGGCGTCAATATTTTCTTTCACCAGCTGGTATTGCTTCTGCTCTTCGACCCAAAGCTTTTTCATTGTGCTGATCTCTACGCGGTCCTTGGCGGCGGCCAGCATCTGAACCTGCAAAAGCAGCATAAATATGTAAAAAATAATCTCGCCAATGTTCAAAAGATTATAAAAGAAGATGTTGTACTGGGAGATTGCACCGCTCTCAAAATAAAAAATCGGCGTCAGCATACAGTCCAGCAGCAAGAACAGCAGCGCGTTCTGCATGGGGATCTCGCTGTCCCCCAGAGCGTGCATCTTTTTGCCCACGGTGAAATAGATAAACAGATATACCGCCAAAAAGCAGGTGATATATAAAAGGATATGGGAGGGCGTGCGCTCAGTAAAATAAGGAACAAGGCTGCTGTTCAACCGGCAAATGGAGGCAATAACGAGGAACAGCCGGTCGGAAATGTACCATGTTGCAAACCCGGAGCTGAAATAAAACAACACGTTGGACAGCTTTTCCTCAAAACAGCACAACAGCCCGCCGATCATTAAAAGGAGAAGAATGGCCGAATAGAACGCTTCCACTGCAATATTGCCGCCATAGGTGTGGGCAAAGAAAAGGCAGAGTAGCCGGATCGGCACAAGCCAGGCAATGGCCCAGCGCACAAAATGCGGGCGGCGGCTGCAGCGAAAGATAAACGGAAGGGTCGCCAGCAAAAACGCCACGAAAATATCCCAAAACTTTACATTAAAAAGGAACCTGCGGATAAAGGCAAGAGATACCACAAAAACTCACCCCGGCTTTCAAGAGGTCTTGTTCAGGTAGGCAATCACACGGTCACAGAACGCCTTGCGTTTGCGCTGGCTGATGGGCAGCTTGGTGCTGCCAACGATGACTTCTGTTTTGGATACCGATGTGATATGCTGCATGTTGACGAGATGTGAGCTGCTGCACCGCGCAAAATTGTAAGTGTCCAGTTCAGCCTCCACATCCGAAAGTTTGCCCCAGGCTTCAATGCGGCCCATGTCCGTGTGGTACAGGAGCAGGTGGTCCTGTATCTCTACATAATATATTTGGGAAATGCGCATCCGGCGTATGGTGCCCGCCGCCTGTAAGATGACCTCTTTTTCATCCCGCACAGGCAGGTTGCGCAGCGCGCGGAGCATCATGGAAGAAAAGCGGTAGTAATTGATGGGCTTGATGACAAAATCCAGCGCGTCAACTTCGTACCCATTGATGGCATACTGCTCCATGTTCGTGATGAACACCAGCGCTACCACGGGGTCCGCAGCGCGCAGCTGGTGGGAGGTCTCAATGCCGTTGATGCCCGGCAGCTCAATATCCATAAAGATAAGGTCGGCATCCATATGATAATTGTCCATAAAATCGGATGGATTGTCATAGGCCGTGATGGAAAAGCTCTGCCCCTGTTCCTGCTCATATTTCCGCAGGCACTCAATGAGCGTATCGCGGTCTGCGGGATCGTCTTCCAGTATTTTGATTCGTACCATACGGAGCCCTCCTGATCCATTATTACTGCCAGTATAGCACAGCTTTTGCCGGAATTTCAATCGGCTGTTTCCCGCGTTCGGTTGCTGCAGAACGATACATTGGCGTGTATTGCGCATTTTGTACAAATCAAATCCAACGTGATTGTACACATTAACATGTTATCTCCCGAGTCGTTGCAATTCTTTTGTCACTTTTGCATCACTTACGAAAAAAAACCATGCACATGGGGAAAAAATGTGCCCGCGGATAGAAAGGATGGTATAGTAAGTACAACGAACCTGGACAAACGATGTGCAGGAATCAAAGAGAAGGAGAAAAACAGATGAAAAGATCCAAACTCTGGTCAGGTCTTACCTCTACGTCCGCAGCTTTGCTTGTGGTCGGCCTGATTGGTCAGAACCTTGCCGCGGCCAATGCAAGCTACATCAACACCGCGCTGGGCACCACGACCACCAAGGTCGTCCAGACGGGCGAAGTTGGCGACACAACCTACTTCAAGAGCCAGTTTGGCGATTTTGACGACCCCGATGCACAGGCAGCCGCCATTGCCGCTGCGCTGGAACAGAACGTCAACGAGATGCGCGAGGGTGCGGCCCTGCTGCGCAACGAGAACAACACCCTGCCGTTGACGAATGCCACCCGCATTTCTGTGTTCGGCCACGCCGCCGTTGACCCCGCTTACCAGGCAAACTCCGCCGGCAACAAGGTTACGAACGGCGCGCTGAACTCCATTGACCTCAAGACCGCGCTGGAAGCCCAGGGTTTTGAGGTCAACCCCCAGCTGTGGGATGGCATTGCTGCAGGCACCGCCACCCGCGCACAAGGCGAGGCCCCGCAGTTCGGCGGCGGCTACTCCGTTACCGGCACGGCAACGAACACAGAGGAAAATAAGGCGTTCTATCAGGGCCTAGCCAACACCTGGGCCAATGATTACAAAGATGCCGCCATCGTTGTGTTTGCCCGTGAGGGCGGCGAAGGCCATGACCTGCTGATGGACGATGTGGACACCGATGGTTCCACCATCAGCAGCCTGGCCCTGCACAAGGACGAGCGCGACCTGCTGGAAATGGTCCGCAAAGACTTTGACAAGGTCATCGTCCTGTTGAACAGCCCCTACCAGATGGAAGTGCAGGATATTATCCCCTATGCGGACTCCATCCTGTTCATTGGTTACCCGGGCCATCAGGGCTTCACGGGCGTGGCCGAGATCCTGAAAGGTACGGTCAATCCCTCCGGCCATCTGACCGATACTTACGCGACCGATTCCCTCTCCTCCCCTGCCGCTGTAAACTCCGGCACCCGTACCCCGCAGTTTGCCAACGTGGCCGAGATCAACGCCACGATCGGTGAGGATGAGAACGCTGAGTACATGTCCTTCCAGGCCGAAGGCATCTACATTGGCTACCGTTACTATGAGACCCGTTACGCCGATGCCGTTATGGGCCAGGGCAACGCCACCGCTCCTGTTGGCGCACTGGAAGGCGCTTCTTCCTGGAATTACGCCGATGAAGTGCAGTATCCGTTCGGTTATGGCCTGTCCTACACTACGTTTGACCAGAAGCTGGACAGCGTGGATGTGGGCGAGGACGAGATCACCGCGAAAGTTACCGTGACGAACACCGGCGATATGGCCGGTAAGTCCGTTGTGCAGCTGTACGCACAGACCCCTTACGGCGATTACGAGCGCCAGCACGGCGTTGAGAAATCCGCCATCCAGCTGGCAGGCTTCGGCAAAACGCAGGAACTGGCCCCCGGTGCTTCCGAAACAGTCACCATCACGGTGGACAAGTACCTGCTGGCCAGCTATGATACCACCGCCCATGACGGCGCAGGCGGCTACATCCTGTCCGATGGCGATTACTACCTGGCCATTGGCGAAGATTCCCATGATGCACTGAACAATGTTCTGGCCGCCGAAGGTTACACCGCAGCCAACGGCATGACTGCCGAGGGCACTGCCGCCAAGACCTACAGCTTCAAGCAGAGCTTTGACGATGACAAGTACCGCACCGGCGAGAACGGCGCTATCGTTTCCAACCAGTTTGCGGATGCCGACCTGAACTACTGGGTCGATGGTGCAGGCACCTACCTGTCCCGCAGCGACTGGGAGGCTACCTACCCGGTCGAGCAGACCACCGTGGAAGCCACGCCGGAAATGATGAATATACTGGCTGGCGAATGGTACGAGAAACCCGAAGGAGCACCGAGCTATTCGGAAGTTGCTGCCAACTTCGGCGTTGATTCCGGCCTGAACCTTGCCATGATGAAGGATGTTCCCCTGTCTGACCACGAAACCTGGCTGAAATTCATCTATCAGCTCCAGCCCGAAGATCTGCCCAATGCCACCGCTGAGAGCTTCCAGTCTCCCGCTGTTGGCGACCTGAGCCCGGCCTTTGCCGTTGGCGATGGCTGCGACAGCGTTGGCGGTACCTATCCCCTGACCGTTGAGTTCAACGGCGAGCAGGTCAACCCCGTTACCACCCGCTACTGCTCCAACGTTGTCCTGGCCGGTACCTTCAACGCCGACCTGTACGCTGGCCGCGGCACCATGATGGGCGAGGATGGCATGTGGTCCGGCTACATGATCAACTACAACCTCGGCAACGACCTGCACCGCACCCCGTTCGGCGGCCGTAACTTTGAGTATATGTCCGAATGCCCCATCCTGAACTACCTGGCAGGCGCTGTGGAAGTGGAAGCCATGGAGAAAACCGGCTCCCACGCTGGCCCCAAGCACTTTGTCGGCAACGACCAGGAATTCTACCGCGAAGGTCTTGTCTGCTTCTTCAATGAACAGGCGTTCCGCGAGGGCAACCTGAAAGCCTTTGAGGGCAGCATCCGCGTGGCCAACGCAGGCGGCCTGATGCAGTCCTTCGAGCGTCTGGGCCTGAAGTGGTACTCCGCCAGCTATGCCCTGAACACCACGATCCTGCGCAACGAATGGGGCTGGAACGGTGCCATTGATACCGACGCTGCCCCCTGCTTTGACGAGTATGTGGACGGCGGCTACAAGAACCATGCAGCCGAAGTTCTGGATGCAGGCACGCAGGAATGGTGCCTGGACGGTGTCGGTGGCCACGGTCAGTGGATCCTGCAGAAAGCAAAGGATACCGATGACGGCCACCTGCTGGAGCTGCTGACCGAAGCCGCTATCAGCTGGGAGTACGCCATCAGCCGCTCGGTCGTTACCAACGGCACGGCATCCAACTCCGTCATTGAACATGTTACACCGTATTGGCAGACCGCCATCACCGCCGAAATCGCCGTTACCGGCATCCTGACTGCCGTATTCTTTGTCCTGCTGGTTCTGAGCAAGACCAAGAAAAAGGCCAAGAAACAGTAAGAAAGGAGCGAGCATTGTGAAAAACAAAGCGTTTGGCTTTTATACCGCCGCACTGACCCTGATTTTGACCGTTGCAACGCTAGTTGCTGTGCTGATTTACGGCTCCAAGGGCGGCGTGGTCAACAGCCTGGTCCCCATTGCCCTGGGCGCAGCCGCCGTTTGCGAGGTCTCTCTCCTCTTCGGTGAGAAAGTCTGGACCGATTTTACCGGCATCATTGCCGCCACCCTGCTGGCTTACGCCATGATGACAGTCCTTTCCGATGGTATCTGGAACGTTGCCGAAGCGTTCAACGGCATCAAGATGGTTGGCATGCCGGAACTGTCCGGTATGAACATCACGATGGCTGTGCTGAACCTGGTCGCCATCGTTACCGCCATCATCACCAACTTTGCGCAGAAAAGTAAGTAAGCCGCAATAGGCTCCGTACTTACAAACCGTCCGGGGCATGCGCCCCGGACGGTTTTTCTTTGGTAATACCTGCAACATTCCGAAAGGCAGCACAACATGAAAGCAACAAGTTTTAACACCGGCTGGACCTGCCGCCATTTGGGCAGCTCTGCCCCCGGCACGCCCGTTACCCTCCCCCACGATGCCATGCTGGCCGAGGAACGCAGCCAGACCTCGGCAGGCGGCACCAACACAGGCTGGTTTGCGGGGTACGATTATCTGTATGAAAAGCACTTCACCCCCGATGCCGCGCAGGCGGCGCAGTGCGCAGTGCTGGAATTTGAGGGCGTTTACCACAACGCCGAAGTACACCTGAACGGTGAGAAAATCGCATCCTGCCCCTATGGTTACAGTGATTTTTACGCGGACCTTACGGGCAAACTGCTGCCCGGCCGGGACAATGTGCTAGAAGTTATTGCCCACAATGCGGATCAGCCTAACTCCCGCTGGTATTCCGGCGCGGGAATCTACCGCCCCGTCACCCTGTGGACTGCCCCCGCACGGCACATCCTGCCCGATGGTGTGCAGGTCCGCACGCTGAGCATTGACCCCGCGGAGGTGGAAGTGACCGTGCAGACAACAGCCAGCGGCGCGGTGGCGGTTGCCATCCTGGATGGTGAGCAGACCGTGGCCACGGCGCAGGCAGAATCCAACGGCAAAGCTGTTCTGCAGGTGCAGATCCCCAATGCCAAACTTTGGAGCCCCGATTCCCCTGCACTCTACCGCTGCCGAGCCATGTTTGGCGATGACTGCGCCGAGACGACATTCGGTGTGCGGACCCTTTCCTGGGGCGATGACGGATTTTTGCTCAACGGCAAGCGGGTCATCCTGCTCGGTGCCTGTGTCCACCACGACCACGGCGTTCTGGGGGCCTGTTGTTACCCCGAAGCGGAGGAACGCAAAGTCCGGCTGCTGCAAAAGGTAGGCTACAACGCTGTGCGCTGTGCCCATAACCCCTGTTCCAAGGCATTTTTGGATGCCTGCGACCGGTTGGGTATGCTGGTCATGGATGAATACGCCGATATGTGGTACATCCACAAGACCCAATATGACTATGCGGGCTACCTGCCCGACCACTGGCGGCAGGATCTGGAATCCCTTGTCCGCAAGGACTACAGCCATCCGTCAGTGATCATGTACTCCATCGGCAACGAGGTGGCCGAGACGGCCCAGACCCGCGGCATTGCGCTGACAAAGCAGATGACCGAGCACATGCACAGTTTGGACAGCACCCGTCCCGTGACCTGCGGGGTGAACATCTTCTTCAACTTCCTGTCCTCAATGGGCTTTGGTGTTTACAGCGATGACAAGGCGAAGAAAGAGGCCGAAGCTGCCGCCAAGCGCGCAGCGGCCGGCAAAGCGGCCCCCAAGAAAAAGGCCGTCGGCAGCGAGTTCTTCAACAACCTGGCGGGTTTCATGGGTGCGGACTTTATGAAATGGGGGGCATCCCTGCCGCCCTGCGATTGGAAAACGAAAGATGCCTTTGCAAATATGGACGCCGCGGGGTACAATTATGGCATACGCCGGTATAAGCATGACCTGAAAAAATACCCGCACCGCTTGATTGTCGGAAGCGAGACGTTCTGCAGCGATGCCTACCGTTTTTATGAGCTGGCCAAGCACGAACCGCGCCTGCTGGGCGATTTCGTCTGGGCGGGTATGGATTACCTGGGTGAGGTCGGTATCGGCGCGTGGGAATACCCGGACTATGTACCGGATTTTTCCCACGGGCCGGGCTGGATCGCAGCCGGGGCAGGCCGCATTGACCTGATTGGCCGCACGCAGGGCGAAGCCCTGTACACCCGTGTGGCACTGGAACGGGAAAAAGGCCCGCTGCTGGCCGTCTGGCCTGTCAACCACACCAAAGAAAAGCACTCCCCTTCCGCGTGGCGCATGTCCCACGCCATCCCCAGCTGGAGCTGGCACGGTTGTGAAGGAAAACCTGCCATGGTGGAAGTCTATGCCCGCGCCGCCAAAGTGGTGCTGAAAATCAACGGCAAAACCGTGGGCGAAGCTGCGCCAAAAAACGACTGCGTTGTGCGCTTTTCCTGCACTTATGAAGATGGCACCGTTGAGGCAGTCAGCTATGATGCAGCCGGGAATGAGATTGGCCGCACGGCCCTGCATACCGCCAACACCGAGACCCGGCTTTGCCTTGTGCCGGAAGAAGAAACCGTCCGCCCTGGCGGGTTGACGTTTGTCCAGCTGCGATACACCGATGAAAACGGCACGGTGAAGTCGCTGGAGCGCGGCACTGTTACCGTTAAAGTCCGCGGCGGAACCCTGCTGGGGCTGGGCAGCGCCTGTGCCTACAGCGAACGCGGCTATCTGTCCGATACCACCGATACCTATTTCGGCGAAGCGCTGGCCGTGGTCCGTGCGGATGCCGATGCAGATACCGTGGAACTGACCGCCGCGGACGGCACCCACAATGCTGCCTGCTGCATCCCCTGCAAGGAGTGAACGTATGTCTCTGTACGGCTTGGGCCTGCGTGCCAGCTTCAAAATCAGCGATACAATACGGGACCGCGGTTTGCAGGCGCCAAAAGACATTGTCCGTTTTGATAATCTGCCCTATGGCACGGACACGCGCTGGCAGACATTGGACGTTTACCGCCCCAAAAACGCCGGAGGCACCGCACTTCCCGTGATTGTCAGCGTTCACGGCGGCGGCTGGGTCTATGGCGATAAAAACCTTTATCAATATTACTGTATGAGCCTGGCCCAGCATGGCTTTGCCGTTGTGAATTTTTCCTATCGGCTGGCCCCGCGGCACAAGTTCCCCGCCGCCTTGCAGGATACCGATGCGGTGTTTCACTGGGTAATGGCCCACGCGGTGGATTATCATTTTGATACTCGCCATGTTTTCGCCGTGGGCGATTCGGCCGGGGCTAACATTCTGGGGCTGTACGCAGCGCGGTGCGCTGACCCGGCAGCTGCAAATATTCCGGTTACCCCGCCGCCCGGCTTTGTGCCGACGGCCCTTGCGCTGAACTGCGGGCAATACTGCATTTCCCGCGGGCAAAAAGGGATGATCGCCCACCTGCTGCCGGACATCCTGCCAGACGGCGGTACCGATGCCGAACTGCATGCCATGGATGTGACAGCCCATGTAACGGGCCGCTACCCGCCCTGCTTCGTCATGACCGCCAACAACGACTTTTTGAAGGAGCAGGCCCCGCTGATGACCGCAGCGCTGGAACGCTGCGGTGTGCCCTGTGTGTACCGCTGTTACGGTGACGAAACACAAAAGCTGGGGCATGTTTTCCACTGCAATATCCGCGCAGAGGCGGCACAAAACTGCAACACGGAAGAATGCGGTTTTTTCAAGCGTTTTATGGAATGAAAGGAACTTCCTTATGAATCAAACGAAAAACGGGCTATGGAACAGCCCACTCCTGCGGTCGCAGGTCACATCGGAGGATGTCCGCCCGCCGGAGATGCTGTTCGGTTACCTGATCGGTCCCTTTGGAGCATTGCTGGCTTCGGGGATTTTTACCAGCCAGCTGCAAAACTACCTGACCAACGTGCTGAAGCTGGACCTCGGTTTTTTGACGACCCTGCAGCTGCTTTCCACAATTTTGATTGTTGCGGCCAACCTGGTGGTGGGCCAGCTGATTGAGCGTACCCGTACCCTTGCGGGCAAGGCACGGCCCTGGATCCTGCTCTCTGCGCTGACGCTTTCGGTTGCAAGCGTATTGATGTTCATTGTTCCGTTTGCGGACCGCACCGCCCGGATGGTCTGGATCGCCATTGCCTACAATGCATATTACGCCGTGGGGTTCCCCATCTACAACACAGCCAATTCCACGCTGGTACCGGTTTCCACCCGCAACAGCAAACAGCGCTCCACGCTGGCCTCGCTGACGAACATTGCCAGCCTGGGCGTGATGGGCGTTGGCTCCATGATTTTCCCCACGCTCGTTTCGATGGCGCTGAAAGAGGACCAGCACCTCTGGTTCGTTGCCATGCTGGGTGTGGCGATCTTTACGGCGCTGACGATCCTTCTGCAGTTCCGGTTCACGCGGGAGCGCGTGACCGAGGAATCAGCAGGCGCGGAAAAGGCCGAAAAAAGCAGCGCTTCCCTCGGCGAGCAGGTCAAGGCTGTCACCAGTGAAAAGAGCTGGTGGCTGGCGATGCTGTTCTATGTGGCGTTCCAGTGGGGCGGCGCTATGAAAAACGGCTCCATGACCTTTTTCTGCCAGTGGGTGCTGGATAACAGTTTTTTCAATACCGCCAGCCTGGGCGATGCCTGGGGCATGTCACAGTCTTTGCTGGCCGTGCTGGGTGCCATCCCGATGGCCGTTGCCGCGGTCTTTGTGGTGCCACTGGCCAATAAGTTTGGCAAGCGCCTGACCTGCCTGGTGGGCATGGCCATCGGCGTGGCAGGCGGCGTGATCGCGGGCCTTGGCGGCAGCAATATCATTCCTGTCGCCATCGGCATTGCGCTCAAATGCCTTGGCTCCTCCCCTGCCTGTTACCTGATCCTTGCCATGCTGGCCGATGTCATCGACCACATTGAATACACCCGCGGCATCCGCACCGATGGCCTGACCATGTCGGTCTACAGTGCGCTGATGGTGGCCGCCACCCCCGTGTGCAACGCAATTTTCAGCGGTATCCTGAACGCGAGCGGCTATGACCAGAGCGCAGATGTGGCGCTGAACACGCTGGGCCAGTCCGCAGCTGTCAACACGGCCATTTCCGTCAGCTATATCTGGGTGGAAACGGCTGCCTATGCGCTGTGCGCCGTGCTGGTGTTCCTGTGGACCGTTGAGAAGAACCTTCCCGCTGAGCAGGCCGCCATCGTCGAACGAAAAAAAGGAGCCACGCAATGAAGTACCGGCTGAACACCACCAACTACCACGATTTCGCCACCTTCGCGGTCAACAAGTTGCCCGCACGCAGCTACTTTATCCCCTACCCCGGCCGCGCCGCTGCGGACGCCGTGGCACCGAAACAGAAGCGCTATGCATCGCCGAAAGTCCAATGCCTGAACGGGGAATGGGATTTTAAATTCTACCCCCGCCCCGCCGAACTACCGGTTGAACTTGACACCGATGCAGTGCATTTTGATAAGCTCGATGTTCCGTCCTGCTGGCAGTTCCGCGGGTACGATAAGCCGTTTTATGTCAACATCCGCTACCAGTTTCCCTACAAGCCGCCGGTGATCCCCACGACCGGCAAGGTTAGCCGTGCCTTTTCCTGGCTGGGCTGCGATACCGGCATCCGCCCGCAGTGGAAAGTCCCCGGCGAGGAGTACAATTTTGTCGGCGTCTACCGCCGCTTTATTGAAATCGATGATGCTGACAAGCGCCGTATCGTCTCGTTTTTAGGCGTTGCCAGCTGCATGGATCTGTATGTAAACGGGTTCTTTATCGGCTATTCCGAGGGTGCGCACAACACGGCGGAGTTTGATTTGACCGGAAAGCTGAAATCCGGGCATAACGAACTGGTGGTTGTGGTACACCGCTGGTGCAATGGGACCTATCTGGAAGATCAGGATATGTTCCGCAATAACGGCATCTTCCGCGATGTGCTGCTGCGCACCGAGGAGCCAACGGACCTGTGGGACATTGATGCCAAAACCGAGAAAAAGCCCGATGGCTACACGCTGACCCTTTCCGCGCAGACGCTCTCTGATATTGACGTGGCGTTTACCGTCAAAGGCCACGGCCTGGAGCAGACAGTAACCGTTACGGCCGAGAATGGCACGGCGCAGGCTGTGTTTGCGGGGCTTGATGTGACCGAGTGGAATGCCGAAGTCCCGACACTGTACAATATTTACTATGAAACCGCCACCAGCTGCGTAAAAGAGAAAATCGGCTTCCGCACGGTTGAAATCAAGCAAGATGTGTTCCTGCTCAATGGCCGCAAAATCAAACTTAAGGGCGTGAACCACCACGATACCGATGCGGCCAACGGCTACACCATGTCCCCCGATGATATCGAGCGTGATATGCTGGTCTGTAAGCGGTTCAACATCGACACCGTGCGCACATCGCACTATCCCCCGGACCCATTGCTGCTGGAACTGGCGGACGAGCTTGGCATTTATATTGTAGACGAAAATGACCTGGAGACGCACGGTACGTTCGCCATGCAGCTCCCGCCGACCTACAACTCCATCAGCAACGACCCCAAGTGGGAAAGCCACTATATGGACCGCATCATGCGGCTGTATCAGCGGGACAAAATCCGCGGGAACACATCGGTTATTATGTGGAGCCTTGGCAACGAGGCGGGCGGCTATCACAACACCGATGCCATGTACGATTACCTCAAGCAGCACTCTCCCCTGCCGGTGCACTATGAGAGCGCCATCCACTGCAAGCGCCAGGCTTACGATGTGGGCAGCGAGATGTACCCCAGCGTCAAAATGGTGCACAATGTCGGCGAAAAGCGCCGCAAACAGGCCCGGCTCAATGACCGCCCATATTTCATGTGCGAGTACGCCCACGCCATGGGCGTTGGCCCCGGCAACACCGAAGCCTACTGGCAGGAAATTTATAATTACGATAACCTCATGGGCGGCTGCGTGTGGGAGATGGTAGACCATGCCGTTCTGCACACAGACGGCAGCTACACCTATGGCGGCGACCATGGCGAGTGGGAGCATGACCGCAACTTCTGCGTGGACGGTCTGTTCTACCCCGATCGCAGCCCTTCCACAGGCGCAAAGCTCATGCGCTTTATCTATCGCCCAATCCGTGTAGCGCATGTCAGCGGCGGGCAGTTTGAGGTGTTCAACACAACGGCATTTTCGACCGGGCGTTACCGCCTGGCGTTCCGCTGGAATGACGGCAGCAAAACAATATTGACCCCGCAGACCGCACCTCTTACGAAAGAAACGGTGACTGTGCCGCTTGGCAGGGCTGTGGACGGTCTGCTGGCGGTCATAGTCGAAACGACTGACACGGTGACCGGACAGATTGTGTCCGAGGAACAGCTTGTGCTGGCGCAGGAAGTAGCCGCCGCGCCCGCTGTGAAGCCGCTGCCGGGGGATGTTGCAGTCGAAAAAGGGCGGTTTGTCTGCCGCAAAAGCGGCGTGGTCGTTGCAGCCGGGGCTGATGAGGGCACGCTTTTGTACCGCGCCCCCACCGATAACGATGTTGACGCCATGTTCCATAACCTGATGGTGCTCTATACCCGCCAGACCGAGGAGACCGTTTCAACACAGCAGACCGCCGATGGTTGGCAGGTCGTGACCAAAATCACCAACAAACGCGGCCATTATATGGTTACCGATACCTACAAGGGAACGGACAGTGGTGTGCTGGTCACCAGCGTGCTGCATCGCGTTTCCGGCAGTCAGGAAATTCCACGTTTTGGCAAGACGTTCCGCCTGGACGAGGTTTTTGATGCAGTGCATTATGTTGGCCGCAGCGGAGAAAGCTATTGCGACATGAAGGATCAGTTCCCCATCCGTGCGGTGGATTGTACCGTGGCCGATATGACCGAGCCGAATCTGCGCCCGCAGGAGAGCGGCAACCGCATGGACTGTACCGTGGCTTCTGTCTCCGATGGAAAGACCTGCGTGGTCTTTGAGGCTGTTGGACGCCCGTTTGAACTGGGCATCAAGCCATACACCGACCGCGCACTGCTCTCCATGAAGCACCGCAAGGACGAGGCCCGTACGGGGACCTATGTAACAATCCAGGCCTTCCAGCAAGGCATTGGCACCGGCGCCTGCGGCCCCGGGGTGATGCCGGAGTTTAAGTATCATTTGAAAGAAGATTGCACATTGCAATTTTTGATCCGAATTGAAGAGGCTTGACGAAATATCAGTAAAATTACTGCTGCTCTGTCGGCGGCAAACAATACGGGTCTGAAAAATTATGATTCAGAGTCAGATAATATTCCGAACCCGTAAGGAAATAAAAAGAAAAGAAGCAGGAACCGTTCGTGGTTCCTGCTTCTTTGGTATATGTGGCAAAAGCAATCGGCATTGCCAATACAATGCCGGATCAGCCGATGACATGATTTAAAATCAGCATAAAGAGAACGCTCAGACTGTCCTTGCGCAATAAGGAGAGACCCTTATTGCTGAGAGCCTGAAAGTCTATGATGACCATAAATTTGGCGGCTGCAGGAAGTTAAGCGATGATTCGCATTTTACCTATGGAAATGTGGTGCGTGCTGTTTTTTGTTTTAGACTGTTTGAAAGTGCTTTAACGCAGGTTTGCTTCAAGGCATATTTTGTGCAGCCAGCCCTCTCCCCTCCCCTGCTTTACGCGCGAGGATTCATCACTGTAATACATGCAGCGCAGCCATAGGATTGACTTTTGCAGGAAGATACTGTAGTATGATACTATTATGAGTAAGTGTACCTTCTTCTAAATATTCTAGCAGTTCTGTGATGTATGGTTTTATTACAGGCGGGCTATTAGTTCCTAAAGAAAGGCGTGGACAAAACGGAGCACGGCATCCAATGTCCAATCATAGCGTATGAAAAATAAAGATGAAAAGAATACAATGACAGAATCACCGGATGTTATCATTGGTGAAGTTCTGCCGGATGAAAAGGCGGACGGCAAGAAAAAGCAGCTTGTGCCCAGGAAAAGTGACAATGTGGCGTTTGGCTCTTTCATCACGAAAAGCAACGATTTAATTCAAAGGACAAAGTATTCCCTGCCCCGCAACGAACAGAAAATCCTTTTTATGATGCTGTCCAAGATCGATCAGCGCCATGATATGGATGCATCGAAGTACTATACCATTTCGTTTGACGATTTTGCAAAGCTTACCGGGGTCAATGCGTTGGACAGCGGTTATGCAAATTATCTGCGCAAAACCATTGAAAACCTGGAAAACCGGATGTTCTGGGTTCCCCTTGGGAATGATCAGTACAAAACGATGTCGTGGGTGAACCGTGGTTCTATCGTCGATATGAAGAAAAAGACGATCAGCATGCGCTTTAACCCAGATATCTGGAAAGACATTGCACAGCTGACAAGCAATTATACATCCTATAGCATTGAATACCTGCTGATGATGCAGAGCACCTATTCTATGCGTGTGTATGAGATCATTTTGTCATATGACAACGGAAACAGAGATTATTCCTATAACAATGGGTTGATTTTTGAACCTGTAACAGAAGAAGTTCTGCAAAAGTTCCCCAATAAGCGGGAAGAACTGAAAGGGTTCAAATATAAGCGGTTTGATATGGAAGAATTCAAGGGTATGCTTTCCATGCCTACCCGTGATGAAATCAATAGAAGCAAGGGCAAAAGCAGAGACAGTTCCGCGCAAAAGTTCAGCCGCGATAAACCGCTGACGGAAAAATACAAAGTATTTTCCGACTTTGAAAAGAACGTTCTAGCAATGGTCAAAAGCGAGATCAATGAGATGACAGACCTGTGGTTTGACTATGAGCCGGTGCGCCGCCGCGGGGTTCGGAAATACGAGTTCCTTTATATCTTCATCAAGTACAAAAACCGGGAAGAAATGAAGAGCGTCAGAGCGTTCCATCAGGAGCATAAAGGCGCTGATACAGAAGTAAGCAGAAAACCAAGAAAGCGCCGCAGCTCGGTCAGCAAAGAAGCACTGGAACAGTACAATCAGCCGCTGAAGGAAGCCATTTTGACGACAACCTATCGCCTGGCACGCAATGAACTGGCGGTAAAGGCGCAATATCAGACCTATGAAAAAAAACTGACACCGGAAGAGCGAAACATCTTCATCGATATTTTCACATATACGTCAAAAATATTGACCAACACAAAAAAGCGAGACCAGGCAGAGGAAACGCTGGAAGCGTTGAACCGGATTATCAAAGATAATAACGGGCTAAAAACTTGGGCATTGGGAATGAGCGTTAAATATAAAGCGATGCTTGAACGCGCAAAGGAAAGAAAATCTGCGCAGTATTATCGCACGGTGGTTTATAATGACATTATAGAAAATTCTGCCGCGATCATCGCTGACGGCACAAAGCGCGCAGCATTACTGGATGGCGATAGAACGGATCTTTTCAAGTTCGATTGGTCGCAGTTTGATGAGTAATAGAACGTAAGGAAGTATAAGAATGAAAAAGAGGTTTGCAAAAAGCAGACCTCTTTTTTGTTTCAGAAAAAGCGCGAAAACAAACGAATTGAAAAATTGACAACAGGTACTTGAGTCGTGACAGGTAAATCAAGAGGAAAAGAAGGCATTATCCCCAGGATTCGTGTTGACATGACGAGCGGGTATGCTATAATTAGCTTATTGAGATGAACACTTTACAGGAAAGAACAGAAGGAAAAGAAGAAAAGATTGCCAGCAATATCAAATAGCAACAGGTACGCAAGTCGCCACATAATAGTTACAACAAAAGAGAATACTTTACTTTATGACAACATGTACCTAAGTCTTTCCACTTTATAATCAACCAACGAAATGAGGAAACGCCAATGGCAGCACAGATCATTACGATCGCCATCGAGAAAGGCGGAGCAGGAAAAACGGTCACTGCTTCTAACCTCGCCTATCTGATGGGCGATGAGGGTAAAAAAGTTCTTTGTATCGATACAGACCCGCAGGGAAACCTGACGAGCGCTTTGAGTGGCGGCAATGGAATTACCAGCGGCGTTTATAATGGAAGAGCTCTTTTTGATATGTTTGATGGCTTCCGTTATACCAAGACGAAGGACTATATCACCGAAACGGAATACGAAAATGTAGATATGATCCCCTGCAGCGCGCAGACGCCGCGGATCAACCAGCGTATTCCGGGAATTTTTGAGGATGCACAAACCTACTTCAAGCCGGGCGACCCGAAGTGCCTGACGAATATGGGAGAATTCCTCTATTACTTTTTAAATCAGGTCCGGGAGGACTATGATTACATCATTATTGATACCCAGCCGACCCGTGATTCACTCTTGCTGACAAATGCAATCAATGCGGCGGATTATGTGCTGATTCCCTCTCTTTGTGAGGCAAATTCGCAGGAATCGGCGTTCCGTACTTATGCGCTCTGCAATGAGCTGCGGAATACCCCCGGCAGCCATCTGAAAGGCGTTGGCGTAATTCTTACGATGGTAGTGAAAAAGGCAGCTACTACAAAAATTATCCGCGACCAGTGCAAACAGGTTTTAGGGGCTTCTCTTTATAAAACGGAGATTCCCAGCGGCCTTAGTGTGAATATGTCGGTTACGAAGCATCTTCCCGTATGCTATATGGCAAAAACACAGCCGGTTGCGGTGGCCTATGGCAAGGCTTACGAAGAACTAAAGGCTCAGCTTGCAAAGATGGGGGTGAACTGAAATGGCAATGAAAAAGAAGATGAAGGGGAACATAACGTCCCCTGCTCTCCCCGGCAAAAGTATTCTTGCAGAGGTAAACAATAACGAGGCGGGCAACATCTATAATAGTTTGTTCGCTAAAAACAGAAAAGTTGAATACGATAATAAATATATTGCGTTGGTTAATATCCGAACCAACCCGGATAACCAGATTTTCCGTGTAATGGATGACGATGAAGACATCCGCATTTTGGCGGAAGATATTAAGCGCAATGGGTTGATGCATAACCTTGTTGTATTCCCTGAACAGCGCGAAGAAGGAATGGTATATGTTTTGCTTTCCGGCGAACGGCGGTTTCGTGCATTGAATTACCTGCAAGAAAAAGGTGATGCAACATGGAATATTGTGAATTGCAATGTTGTGATAACACCTTTGTCTAAAAATGAAAGAAAAGTGCTACTGTACAGCGCAAACCTGCAGGTCCGCGGCGGATTCAGTGATGAAGCAATTCGCCGCCAGGCGATTGCGGAATTTATCACCTGCCTGCAAAAAGAACCTTATAATATGAGCAGAGAAGAAGCCCTTGGCGCAACAAAAAGCATCAGTACCGTAAATCCACGCACGATTGAGCGGGATGCGCGGATCGAAGAGAAGCTGGAGGGCAAACTAAAAGAACTTCTGAATGATAAATTTTTAACGAGAAGCGAATGTGAGACTTATCTGCGGTTTGAAGAGGACATGCAGGATGAAATCGCGGAGCGGTTTGCCAAATTGCAGGAAGTAGATTGCCATAGCAGCGATACAGAAGATGCGGGAAAGAACTATGTAGAGGTTCTTCGGGACAATCTGCATGACGCATTCAGAGAGCTGCTATACGATGCACAGCGCCAGGGAACGACCAAAGAATACGAAGCTGCTTATAAAAAGGCGATTCTTTATTTTGACGATGGTCTCGCTGAACTGAAAGGGAAAGCGGATGAATACGGCAAAGCTAAGGTAAGCAGCCAACCGAAAGAAATTTCCGCCATCGATTACGAGGGCAAAAAAGAAGCCGCCAGGGACCGTGCGCGAAAGGAACACGAGGTTACAGAAACCAAGAGCAGCATGATCCAGAAAAGTGTTCCCCAAATGGTCAAAAAATTGAATAAGGCATACAGCAGTAAGGCATTTGCAAAAGCGCTGAAAGGTGTATCCAAAGAATCCCGTGATGCAGATGTTGCGGCGCTGAATGAAATCATCGAGATTTCGATGAAGCTTAAAAACATCATAGAATCGATCGATTGATGCCGATGGACACAATGAAAAAAGAAAGAGTTCTGATTCGTTTCCGGCCGGAAATATATGAATGCTTTGAATTGGAAGCCGCTTATCAGGGGCTTCGCGTGGGAACGATTGCCAATCAATTATTGATCAGTGAGCTCAACAAAGCAGCAAGCGTGAAACCAGAACACTGCGTTGTATTTGGATCGGAAGACTACGCTGCGATTCCGGAGGGCAAGCGAAGCAGCTATTATGTGTTGCCAGAAAGCAAAGATATTATAGAATATCTGCCGGAGCAAACCGGAAAGCGGGGCGCAAAGCCGATCAATAAGCAGGTTACATTTTATCTGATGGAAGATCAGCTTGAAACGTTGAAAAAAATTGTCCGGATTCAGGATATTCGCAAATCAATGGACCACGGGCAAATTGTAACCTATCGCTTTGCCGTGTTGGGGCTGCTGCTGAACAATGAAGCGCTGGATAGAAAACCTCCGGTTATACATTAAGAGGTAGAAAGAAGCACGAAAGAAGCCGCAGGTATTGTGCCTGTGGCTTCTTTATTTTATATATCATACAACAATATTAGAATTGACAACAGGTACTTGAGTCGGAGAATGGTGAAAAAGTTTTTATATCGGTATCGGAACATAAATTATGCTGCTCTTGTGTAATCGCTTCCAATATTAAATAAGGGCAATACCGCATCATGTCCCATTCGGGCAGCAGGCTCATGCACATACCCAGTGCAAAGAAAACTGTACCGATCGTGCCAAGGATCATAGCAACAAAATTAGACTTTTTCATCGTGAATTACTCCTTTAAATTCTATTATTGCTCGTTGTTTTCATCCTCGACTTTTTCGAGGAACCTGTCCACAAAAGCCGTCTCGATGGCCTTGTAGGCGTCCACCACATAATTTTCGACACTTTTATATGTGCCGACGGTCGCGCTCTCGATTTTCTTGTGCGTGTCAATGATGGACTGCCCGATTTTGCCGACCTTCAATCTGTACTGTGCCATTGTGCTTCACCTCCAATTCTATTTGGTCCGTTTGTAAAGGGCCGCCCATGCGAACGCAGCTGCGCCGGTTGCCGTAAGTGCCGATAAGCATAACAGAATTTTTTTCATCCTCAAACTGCACGGCCACGCTGCACAGCTGGGCGCAGACGTCATAGACTTCTGCTGCTGGGCGGATGGTTTGCTTTTCCAGCTTGTTCAGCTTGAGCATGATAAAATGATCAGGAGCCGTTTCAAAGCTGATGTAAGCAAAGAAATGGCTCCGGGTTTTGTCCTGTCTGCGCTACAAAAGATATACATCGCATATTAAGGTGCTAATTTGTGAATAATTATCCTTGTTCTGCAATTTTTGTGTTCGCATCTTCGCACGGTTTCTTTATAATATAGGTAATACAATATAAAGGAGTCCCTTGACGATGCGAGCAATAAACCTTAAAACCAACCATCTGACAGCGCCTGTCGGTATTGACGCCGGGCCGCTGTTTTTGTCTTGGCAGTGCGCTGACGGCGTGCGCCAGACGGCATATGAAATTGAAGTAACTGCCAACAACAAAACCGTATGGCAGAGCGGCAAAGTACAAAGCAGTGCCATGCACGCCGATACCCCCGCCGTGGCCGATTCTCGCGTGCGCGGTGCATGGAAGATCCGTCTGTGGGATGAAAACGATGTCCCCGGCGCGTGGAGTGAGGCACGCTTTGAGACCGGCCTTGCACAGTGCGACTGGGTAGGGGAGTGGGTGGACCCCGAGACCGAGCCAATCGACATCCCCGGTGACGATGCCATCAACGCCTTTGCCCGCCTCAATTGGGAGCGCAAGCAGGCAGAAAAAGAAGCCGCGGGCAAGGGTGCAGCCGAGTCGTACAAGCCCCATCGTCCGGCATCGTACCTGCGCAAAAGCTTCACGGCGTCCAAGGGCGAGGCACGGCTGTATATCACGGCCAAGGGATTGTACGCGGCATGGCTGGACGGAAAGCGCATTGGTGATATGGTTTTAGCCCCCGGCAGCTTTACCGGGAACAAGCATCTTGGTGCGCAGACCTACGATGTGACCGCGCTGCTGCACGAGGGCGAGAATGAGCTTTTAATTGCTCTCGGTGATGGCTGGCACCGCAGCACGGGCGGTGTGGATGGCGACCGTGATTTGTTCGGTGATACCCTGGGCGTGCTGTTTCAGCTGGAGGTGGACGGCAAACCGGTCTGCGTTTCCGATGACACGATGCAGGCAACGCAATGCGGGCCTATTCGTCAGAACGATATGCAGCAGGGCGAGGTCTACAATGCACAACTTGAGGGCGAACTGACCGGCTGGCACGGTGTGCGCACCTACCGTGATGATCTGCCCATTACCGGTATGAATACCGTGCCGATTCTGGAACACGAAGCATTCCCCGGCAAGCTGCTGCAAACGCCCAACGGCGAGACGGTGCTGGACTTTGGGCAGAATATTGCCGGTTATGTGGAGATTACGCTGACTGCCCGCGCCGGGCAAAAGGTCAAGCTGACCTGCGGCGAAGCGCTGGACGAAAACG
>OGYP01000332.1_pt1 | contig 22737 bp, 14 predicted proteins | sample 1576571 | NCBI WGS metagenome assembly OGYP01 (sample SAMEA3541559, study PRJEB24748) | human gut metagenome | biome: human gut; feature: human-associated habitat; material: faeces | place: China | collected 2012
CAGCCTTCTTTTTGATGCGTTTTTTGAAGCTTGCGGGCGTAGGCCAGCGTTTGCCGCAGGGCTGCCTCCCGGTCGAGCCCCGCCAGATGGAGCTTGCGGGCGTAGGCCAGCAGCTGGGAGAAGTCCCGATCCGGGGTCAGTCCGGCGGAGATCAGGTCACTGCCGGTGACCATGGGGCGGGCCATGGCGGCCCGGTAGATCTCCAGCCGCTGCCGCAGGAAGTGCTCCGGGTCCGGACGGGGCGGGTCGCAGTGGGAGCCACGGTGATCCGCCAGCGCCAGCAGGATCAGGTCCTCCGGCTCTATGGCGGCGTCCAGCAGACGGTTGGTGGACTTGACGGAGGCCCCGCTCAGTGCCATGGCGTTGGGCTTCATGTGCAGGGCCACCAGATTCTTCACGCACCGGTGGAGGGCCTTCTCCCCGATCACCCGGCGCAGGAAGTCCTCCGCCGGCAGCAGACCCGCCTCCTCGTGGCCATAAGCGTGGATGACGCCGCCGGACTCCGTGGTGGCGGTGACCTTGCCGAAGTCGTGGGCCAGTGCCGCCAGCATCAGGGCCATAGGCTGGGCTGCTTGGGGCCGCAGCCCGGCGGCGGTATCCAGCACCGCCATGGTGTGCTCCCACACATCCCCCTCCCCGTGGTAGCGGGGCGGCTGGGGGACGCCCTGTAAGCGCTGCACCTCCGTGAACCACGGGCGCAGCTGGTGCATGATATCCAGTGTGCGGAAGAAGATGGAAGGGCGGGGCGCCTGCAGGAGGGCCTTTTGCAGCTCCCCCTCCACCCGTTCACGAGACAGGGCCGACAGATCCATGGTGCGGCACAGGGCCACCGTCTCCTCCGCCACGGTGAAGCCGAAGCGGGCGGCGAACTGCGCTCCCCGCAGCACCCGCAGGGGATCCTCCGGAAAGGAGTGGTCATCCACATGGCGTAGGAGGCCCCGGCGGAGGTCCTCCCGGCCGCCGAAGAAGTCCAGCACCTGACCGGTGAGCACGTCCTCCATCAGGGCGTTGACGGTGAAATCCCGGCGGCGGGCGGCTCTCTCCGGCCCCAGCCACGGGTCCACCTCCACGGTGAAGTCCCGGTGCCCCCGGCCCACGGCGGCCTCCCGCCGGGGCATGGCGATGTCCAGTCCGCAGCCTGCCAGTCCGTAGACGCCAAAGCTGGCCCCCACCGTCCGACGGCTGCCCATCCGGTCCAGCACGATCTCCAGCTGCTGGGGGGTGACGCCGTGGACCTCGATATCCAGATCCTTGCTCTCCCGGCCCAGCAGCCGGTCCCGGACGCAGCCGCCCACATAGTAGACGCTGCCGCCCAGCGGCTGCACCTCCTGTGCGATGCGGCGGGCCGTCTCACGATCCCGTGTCATGCAGTCTCCCCTCCTTGCGAAAAAAGCCGTGGCCATGGGCCACGGCTTTTGTGTTCACGCCAGAATGTCCCCCAGATCGTCGAAGGTATGGGCATTGGTGACCACCACCACGTGGTCGCCCTCCTGAATGATGCTGGTGCCGCCGGGGATGATGATCTCGCTGCCCCGTGCAATGGCCGCCACCAGCACGCCGTCCTTCAGGGACAGCGCCCGCAGGGGCTTATTCAGCACCGCACGGCTCCGGGCCGTGGCGGTGAACTCCAGCGCTTCCACGGCGCCGCCCAGCATCTTATACAGGCTCTCCACGGCGCTGCCCTCGGAATTGGCCAACGCCCGGACGTAGCGGGTGATCTGGTTGGCCACGATATCCTTGGGACTGACGATGCTGCCCACCCGCATATCCCGGACCAGATCCATGTAGTTGGGGCGGGTCATCTTGGCCAGCACCTTGGGGACGCCCGCCCGCCGAGCCGTCAGGGCCATCAGCAGATTCTCCTCATCCCGGCCCGTCAGGGAGACGAAGGCATCCGCCTCGAAGATATTCTCGCTGGTCAGCAGCTCCTCCTCCGTGCCGTCGCCCTCGATGATCATGGCCGTAGGCAGCTGGGCCGCCAGCTGAAGGCACTTATCGTGCTTCTGCTCCACGATGCAGACCTTGGTATTGCTCACCGCCAGTTCCCACGTGAGATACATGGCGATGCGGCTGCCCCCCAGCAGGGACACGGTTTTGACCCGCTGCTGGGTGCGGCCCATAGCCCGCAGCATCTTCTGGAGCTCGGACTTGGTACCCACCATGTAGAGCTTGTCGCCCTCTCTCGGCACAAAGTTGCCGTTGGGGATGATGCACTCGTCCCCCCGCTGGGCAGCGCAGATCAGCACCTCCGCCGAGCGGATACGATGGAACTCGCTGAGGGCCACCCCGTAAAACCGGTCCCGCTCCGTCACCTGTATGCCGATCATGTCGATACGGCCGCCGGCGAAGGGCTCCACGGAGGAGGCGGAGGGGAAGCTGAGGATGCGGGCGATCTCCCGTGCCGCCGCCAGATCGGGGTTGATGACCATGTCCATCCCGATCTCCCGCTTCAGCAGGGCGGCGTCCCGGCGGTAGTCCGGATTCCGCACCCGTGCGATGGTGTGCTTGGCCCCCATGGTTTTGGCGATGAGGCAACACACCAGATTCGTCTCGTCCAGATTGCTGACAGCGATGACCAGATCCGCCGTCCGGGCGCCGGCCTCCTCCAGCACGCTGATGCTGGCGCCGTTGCCCTCCACGCACATAAGGTCCAGGGTGCTGTCGGCACGGGCCAGCGCCACCGGGGAGGAGTCCACCATGGTGATGTCGTGGCCCTCCACCGCCAGCTGGCGGGCAATAGCGTAGCCCACCTTTCCGTTTCCTACAATGATGATCTTCATGAGCCTGACTGTTCCTTTCCCGGTCGTTCCGGCTGCTCTTTTTCCGGAGGTATTGCTTCTTGCGGCGGCTGCCCCTGCGCCTGCTTAAGTGGCTCCGCCGGTTTGGGTGGATCCGCCTTTCCCGGCTGCTCTGCCGGTTTAGGCGGCTGTGGCTGTCGGGGCGGCTGCGTCGCCCCGGAAGGCTTCTGCGCCGCAGCTTCCTGCCGTGTCGGCCGGGCAGCCTTTTCCGCCGCCTTTTCCTCTGCCGCACGACGGCGCTGGGTGCGCCGGTGCAGCACCACCGCATTCAGCTCACCGCCTAAAATCAGCACCGTCCCGCTCATATACAGCCACAGCAGCACCACCACAATGGTGGCGATGGAGCCGTAGAGCTGGGTATAGTGTGCCAGATTTTCCACATAATAGGAGAAGGCCAGCGACAGCAGCATCCACGCCGCCAGCGACACGGCCACGCCCGGTGCCACCTCCCGCAACGGGCATCGGCGGCCCAGCGCCAGCATATACAGCACCGTCACCAGCACGAACATCAGCAGTGCCACCGCCACGAAGCGGAGCTTGCTCCAGAGGTTGATGAAGCCGTCCGGTACGGTGATGATCCCCGACACAAAGTACAGCGCCCGGCGGCCCACGGTGATCATCAGCAGCGTCAGGCCGATGGATACCATGAGCCAGATGGCGAAGAGAAAAATTTTCAGCTGATCTAGCAGGATGTTCTTGGGCTGGCCCTTACCGAAGGCCTTGCGCAGCGAGTGCAGCAGGCAGCCGGTGGCCCGCATGGGGAACCAGATGGAAAACACCAGACTGAACCACATGAGCTGGCGGCTGGCGTTGCCGGAAACGTATTCCAGATAGCCCCGCACCACCTCCGCCACGTCCCCCGGCACGATCTGCCGCAGGCCGGTGACGATGCTGTCCACATCCAGCTCCAGAATACCCAGCAGGGTGCTGACGAAGATCAGCAGCGGGAAAATGGCGAACAGCAGGTAGTAGGTCAGGGCTGCGCTGTCCCGTGCCACGTCATGGAGATAGTACCGGCGGATCATCTGCGCCGCCGTTTGCCCCAGCGCCGTGCGGGGGTGAGTGCCTTTACGCATAGTTCGCTCCTCTCTGTTTCAGCTTATTATTGTAGCACAGCTGTGAGCAAAATAAAAGGAGATTTTCCATTACACGGAAATCTCCCACCTGTTTTTTATCATAAATATTCCAAAAATATTACTTTTCTGTAAAATTTTGTTTTTTCCGCTGAAAATTTAGAAACTATTCACTATTTAGTATTGGCATTTGAAAAAAAGCGTGTTATAATACGTGCAATCGGAGTTGTCTCCTGTGCATGAAAAAATTTGTAAAGAGGGTCTAAACTATGGATAACTTAACGAGAATCGTCAAAACTGAAATTTCCCGTCAGTACAAGAGCGTGCGGCAGTTTGCTTTTGCGGTCAACATCCCCCTATCTACCATCAACAGTGCGCTGCACAACGGCATCGGAGGTTCCTCCTTCGACACGGTGGTGCAGATCTGCCAGACGCTGGGGATCAAGGCCATCTCCAGCGATGCCTCCTTCTATCTGACGGAGGACACCCAGCAGCTGCTGGATCAGTATGCCCAGTTGGACGACTACGGCCGCCACACCATCGCCTCGGTGATGAAGGTGGAATACGACCGCTGCTCCACGCAGGGCGCCCGAAGCACAAGCGGCAGCGATTATGAGCTCCGCCCCAGTGTCAACGTCTCCTCCGACCTGGGCGGCTCCTCGGTGGAGCCGCTCCAGGTACTCAGCGACCATCGCAGTCTGTAACCTACCAAACAGAGCTGTGACAAAATCTGCCGGAGATTTGCGGCCCCGGTTGGTTTTGTGTCGCCAGCCACGGGCTCTCCCCCACTTGGGGGGAGGGCCCGTGGTTTTTTATAGGGAGTTATGGTGCATGATAGGGAGTTTACTGTTCTTTGCGCTTGCCGGTACGCAGCAGGGCTGCAAGACTCATGCCGCACAGGGCCGCCAGCCCCATCCACAGGCCGGTGTCGCCGGTGTCGCCGGTGGGAACGGCGGGGGTGGTGGGCTCTGCGGGAGCGGGCAGCTTGGTCACGGACTCGGTCCGCAGCACCTGGCCGCACACGGTGCAGGCGTAGGTCTTGACGCCCTCACGCTCCGTGGTGGCAGGCGTGGTGATCTTGCCCTCGCCCTCCGTATGCTGGGCGTTCACGGTGAAGGTGACGGTAACGGTGTTGCCGAAGCGGTCGGTGGCCGTCAGGGTCTGGACGCCCTCGGCAGCGGAAACGGTGAGCTTACCGTCCACCAGCTCCACGGGCTGGCCGTTGAGGGTCACGCTCTCCAGATTGGGGTCGGTAACGGTGATCTCTGCCGTCAGGCAGTAGGTGCTGCCGTCCGTGACGCCCTCCACCGCAGGAGCCGCCTCGTCGATGAGCTTAGAGCCCACCTTGGTGCGGGTATCCGTCAGGCCGCAGCCGTGGTCGCACTGAGCCGTCTCCGTGCCGTCGTCGTCATAGGTGGCGTTGTTGTCGTAGACGTAGTGGGTGAAGCTGTGACCCAGAGCCGCCTGATAGAAATCCTCCGGACCAGTGTAGGTCTTGCTCTCGTCCAGCTTTCCGTCAACGTCAGCGAAATAGCTGCCGCAGTCCGGGCAATACCAATAGGCGGCGCAGCCATCCTGCGTGCAGGTGGCGGGGTCGCCTGCCGTGCGCTGGGCATTGGCGTGGTGGGTAGCCGGAATGACGGTATCGGTGATGGGCTGGGTAGCCCCTGCGTCAGCGAACAGCTTGTGGCAGTCGCTGCACTGCCAGTACTCCAGACTTCCCGGCTGGGTGCAGGTGGCGGCGGTTCCGTCGTGATGGGTCAGGTCATGATGGTTGGGATCCGTGGTGCCATAGGTGGCGCCGCAGATGCTGCAGGTGGCCTTCTTGGTGCAAGTGGCAGTGCCGTCATGGCTGCCCAGAGAGTCCTTCACCTGACAGCCGGGAACGGCGCAGGACCGCCAGTGCTGGGTGTCATCGTGCTGCCAATCGCCCCACTGGTGGTTGCCGGTGTGGGTGATGGTAAAGATCCAGCTGGGATCGGTCAACTCACTGACGGCGTTGATGTCCTCGTTGCCGGGAACGGTGACGTAGACCTGATAGGTACCCATATCCGTGGGAGCGGCCACGACCTTGCCGTTTTGCTTATAGATGACGGTAAAGGTGTTGTCGGGCCAATAGCCCATGCCCATGGTCCGGTCGCCTCCGGTGCTCCAGCGAACGGTGGCCTCCTTGGCGGTGCCGTCATACTCCAGATTTTCCGGAGCGGTGAAGGTGAAGTCACCCGCTGTGGGAGTGCGCTTCACGATCTCCCACTGGAGCTTCTTTTCGCCGGTGGTGCCGTCACTCCACTTGAAGCCCGCTGCGGGGCGGACGGTAACGGTATAGGTACCCACGCGGCAGGCTCTATAGCCGCTGCCCAAAAGCTCGTAGCCGTAGACTTCGCCGGGCAGCAGACCGTACTGCCAGTTGCCGTTATAGGTGAAGGGGCCGTAGACCGTGGGAACCGGGATGGCCTCCAGATACTGGTTCAGGGTGACAGTAGTGGACGGAGAGGGCTTCCGGGTCTCGGTAGCCGCATAGCGGACCTCATAGGTGCCGGCCAGAGCGGAGGTGAAGGCGCTGCCGCACTGGCTCCATCTGGTGCCGCCCACGGGGCGATACTCCATGCTGTTGTTGGTGCCGTTGATGCGGCCGTAGCCCGTCCGACTCTGGGGATGGGTCACGGTGAGACCCGTGGGGGGCTGGGTCTGGGCCGTTTTCTCCGTGGGGGCGGTGAGTGTCATGGCGGTATCCGCCGTGGCCGTACCTGTGACACGGATGGTATAGCTGTCGACCTTGGCGGCGGTGATGCCGTTGAGAGTCACGCTGTACCCGTCGGGGATGTAGTAATTGTCGGGATCGGTAACGCTGATGGTGATGGGCGTCAGGTCCAGACAATCCTGCGTCAGCCGGCCGCCGTTCTTATAGGTGAGGCCGTTCGGCAGGGTGACGCTGACCTGATAGGTCTTGAGGCGGAGATAGATCAGGCCCTCAGAGTTCAGATAGGTCTCGTAGCCCGCCCGGTCGGCGCTGACGTACTGGATGCTGCCTGTGCAGGCGTCGCTGCTGATCTGGACGGTCTGTCCGCTGGCCAGAGTTCTGCCGCTGCTGATGCCGATATCGGCACCGCTGCTGAGTCTTCTGGCGCTGACCTGCTGTGACGAGTTCTCCAGATACAGGTTGTTGTCCTGATTGTCCTTATCGACGTTGTTCTGGATGATAGAGCGGCCGGACAGGGTGATGGTGTGGCCGTAACCACGGACAAACACGCCGCCGCCACGGTCATCGACGGTGTTGTCCTGAATGGAGCCGCCGCTCATGCTGAAGTCGCTCTTGGAATAGAGGTACACGCCGCCGCCATCGCCGCCACGGCGATCATCGTTCCCGTATTTGTTCTTATAGTTGGCCAGACCGGCGAAGTTGTCGCAGATCTCGCCGCCTCTCATGTCGAAGGTGCCCGCCACGTACACGCCGCCGCCGAAGCCGCCGCCGAAGGTGGCGCTCTCCTTATAGTCGACCGCACAGGCGTAGTTGCCGGAGATGCGGGCGGTGCCGGAGAGGTCCAGAGTCGCATACAGATCCACATACACACCGCCGCCGCCGTCAAAGCTCAGGTCCTCATTGGTTGCGTTGACACGGTTGCCGCTGATCTCACCGCCGGAGATGTTCAGCGTGCTGCTGCGGCTCTGGATGCCCTTGGCGTATACACCGCCGCCGAGGGTATTGGAGATGTTATCCTTGATGGTGCCGCCGCTCATATTCAGGGTGGAGCCGGAAACCAGGACAACGGCAGCACCGGCGGAAGCATCGGTGTAGGTGGTATCATTGCCGCTGATCTCGCCGCCATACAGATTCATAGTGGCGTTCTCATTATACACGGCATGGGACTTATTGCCGGTGATCTTGCCGCCGCAGAGGTTAAAGGTACCCCTGTTGAACACAGCGGCGGGGTAAGGGGCGCTGTTTTCGGAGGTGTCCAAGCCGGTGATCTCGCCGCCGAACATATTAAATTTGCAGCCGGCATCGATCTCTACGATGCAGGCACCCTTGGGATCCGCCGTGTCCTTGCGGGTGATCTGACCGGCCTCCTCGGCGCAGTCGGTGATGGTCAGGGTATGATAGTTCGTCACATGAATGTATGGGCGATAATACCCGTTTTCCAGAATGATATTATGCCCGTTGAGGCAGATCCGCACATCATCCAGATCGCTGCCCCACCCCTCATCGGTGGTGGTTACATCATTGAGCAGATAGTAGCAGCCGTAGCTCTTGACGGACTTCAGGCTGCTGATGCCGACCCACTTGGTGTCCTTATCGTGGTCGTGGTAGGGGCCATAGTTCTGGTTCTGCAGGCACACGCAGTGAGTGTGCTCCTCATTGGCCAGCAGGTCCAGATTGAAGCTGACGGACCCGTTCTTCGTGACGGCGCAGTTGGCGCGGTCACTGGTAAACACATTGGTATCGGAGGAGCCCCGCACGATGCGATAGGCGGGGATCAGATCGGCGTTGAGGCCGATGCGGGAGTCGGAGGAAACATTGCCTGCAAGGACGGCCTGATCCTCCGCCGAGGCAGCCACGTGCAGATTGCTGGCGGCCTTGTCGTCCCCCTGCGTATTGCCGGTGATATTCACTGTACCGGCTACCTTGCAGGTGGTCATACCACCGAAGTACACACCGCCGCCGGCGATCCCGGCGGTGTTGCCGGTAATCGTGCTGCCGTTGAGGTTGATCTTGGCGGTGTCGTTGGAGCCATACTGCTTGTTGGCCTCGCAATATACGCCGCCGCCGTACTTCGTTGCGGTGTTATTGGCGATGGTGCCGCCATTCATGGTGAAGGCAGCCAGTATATTCGCCACATACACACCGCCGCCGTAATCGGCCTCGTTATCCTCCATGCGGGCGGTGCCGTTCATGACAAATTCCGACGTGCCAGCAAACAGGCCCACAGCGCCGCCGGCGTAATACTGGCTCTTGCAGTTGCGGAGCACAGCGCCGTCATCCAGCGTCAGCGTGCCGTACCGGCTCACATAGATGGCAGGATTTGTGGCAGTCGTCTTGTCGCCGCCGCCGTCCACGGTGATGTCCTTCAGGGTCAGGGCGGCATAGGCGGGATGATCCGAGCCGCCTGCGCCGCTATACCCCTGCTCACCCATCAGATTGAACAGGCTGCCCTTGAAGCCCTCGGCACGCACCAGCTTGCTATTGGCATCGGCGCCGCTGATGACCACACGCTGGTTGTAATACTCATACCAAGCCATGCTGCCGTTGGTGGTGCGGGTGGGTCTGATGTTCAGAGTTTCGCTGATTTCGATGGTACCGCTTACAACGATTTCGATGGTATTGTTGTAAGAGAGCTCACTCATGGCGCTTTTGAGCTGCTCGAGGGTAGTCACCGTCGAGGTCCACGCCCATGACGTCTTGGGGACCAGACTCAGTACCATCACCAACGCTACCAGTACGCTGGCGATTCGCTTTTTCATAGATTTCCTCCCTGGCAGGTCTTTTGTATTTTGCAATTACCACTTGCAACGACCTGCATCTTTCTGTATACTGAGCATATACCGTACACCAATGTACGATGCAAGTACTTTTTAAGAAAATATGGCAAAATCTGGAGAGTTCGTCATGAGTGAGCACAACAGCCGTCTGATGTCCATCGGTGAGGTGGCCAAGTCCCTGCATATTACCCGACGCATGATCCTCAACTATGAGGACAAGGGCATTCTGCTGCCCGACGTAAAAACCGGCTCCGGCGGGAACCGCTACTACACCCCGGAGACCCTGACCCGCATCCGGGCCATCCGGCGCTTGCAGACGCTGGGTATCTCGCTGGATGAGATCAAGCTCTATTTCGAGGATGCCGCCGACCTGCGGGATATCATCGCCCGGCTGGAGACACTACGGGACGAGCTGAACCTGTGCATTGAGAAGCTGCAGCTGCGGGTCCGGGAGAACAGCAACGACGCCCCCATCATCCGCACTATCCCCTCCCAGACGGTGTACGTCTACCACTGCGCCTCCCCCACGGTGGAGGACCGCAAGGAGATCTTCCGAGACGTGATCCCCGCCGCCATGCGCCAGTACGGCACGGACTCCGCCAAGCGGATGTACTTCATCGATTACCCTATCGACGAGCCCAACGACATCAACTTCTGTGTGGCGGTGCCGGATGGCAGCAAGGGCCCCTATGTGCAGGACTGGCCGGAGGAGGAGGCTCTGTGCCTCTTCTTCCACGGGGACTATGACGAGATCCCGGAGGTTCGGGAGCGGCTGGTGGCCTACGCCAGGCAGCAGGGCCTGAAGCTGAAGGGTACCTGCCGCAACATCTATCTGGAGGGCCCGCCCCACCACAAGGACAAGGCAAAGTTCGTCACACAGGTGGCCCTGCCGCTGGTACCGGATGAACTATGAGGAAGAAAACCGCCGCATCTCCTGCGGCGGTTTCGTCGTGTCGAAAAAGTCTTTTCGCCACGACGAGACATTTTTCAGAGCTTCAAAAAGCTCTAAAAAATGGGGATCATCATCGTGCAGGACACCCTTCCCGGGTTTCCCGCACACACCCTTCCGCCCCGTTGACGAAAGGTTCCCGCTCTTTTGGCTGGCCCAGAAACCGCCGCATCTCCTGCGGCGGTTTCTTTCATATTTGGAGGGGCGGAGCGCATACACTGTCCGTGAAAGGACGGGATGCATTATGCGGGGAAAAGTCTTACTGCTGCGCCGTGGCACGCTGCTGCTGATCCTGACGGCGCTGGTGGCCGCCGGTATTTTCATGGCCGTGGGAGGCCCCGGCTTCGTCAGCGCCTCCGCCGCCAAGCGGCAGCTTCCCATCTACTCGGTGGAACGGGAGGAGAAGGTCTGCGCCATCAGCTTCGACGCCGCATGGGGCAACGAGGACACCCAGGCCCTCATCGACATTCTGGGCAAATACAACGTCAAGGCCACCTTCTTCGTGGTGGGCGACTGGGTGGATAAGTACCCGGAGTCCGTGAAGGCCCTCCACGACGCCGGGCATGAGGTCATGAACCACTCCCTCCACCACGACCACTACAACGCCCTCACCGCCGATCAGGTGGTGGCGGACGTCACCGCCTGCAACGAGAAGATTGCCGCCATCACCGGCGTGCCCCCCTGCCTCATCCGCTGCCCCTACGGCGAGTACGACGACCACGTGATCTCCGCCATCCGCTCCATGGGCATGGAGCCCATCCAGTGGGACGTGGACAGTCTGGACTGGAAGGACTGTGACGCCGACACCATCTGCCAGCGGGTCACCTCCAAGCTCTCTCCCGGCAGCATCGTGCTATTCCACAACGCCGCCCTCCACACGCCGGAGGCGCTGCCGGCCATTCTGGACCACATGGCCCGTGAGGGGTATTCCCTGCTGCCCATCAGCCAGCTGATCTATCGGGAGAACTATACCATCGACCACGCCGGGCGGCAGTTCTGTCAGGCCCAGAGCGAGCAGTGAAATTTTTGCCGGTTTTTCAAGAAATCGGTTGATTTTTGCAAAAAATCTGATATACTCGAGGAAGAGACGTACGTGTATTTTGTGCGCTCTGCAAAAAAACAAAAGGAGAGAGTATGGTATGATTTTGGAACTGATTATCGGTATCCTGACGCTGGTGGCGGAGTGGATGATCTTCAAGAAGATGGGCCGTCAGGGCTGGGAGGGCATCGTCCCCTTCTACAACACCTACGTGCTGTGTCAGGAGCTGTACGGCAACGGCTGGAAGTTCCTTCTGCTGCTGATCCCCATCTACAACATCTATTTCGTCATCAAGATGAACATCGACTGGGCCAAGGCCTTCAATCAGGGCGTCGGCTTCGGTATCGGCCTTCTGCTGCTGCCCTTCATTTTCCAGCTGATCCTGGCCTTCGGCGGTGAGCAGTATCGGGATGGCAGCTATACCAATACCCAGCCCGACATGGTGGAGAATGTAGTCAACAAGGCCAAGGATGCCGTTTCCGGCAACCGGGACGACCACAAGGAGCAGTAACTGCACCAAACAAAATGGGACAGGAGAACATCCTGCCCCATTTTTTCATGTATTCAAAAGAAATGAGCGGAAAGAGCGTATGAAAAAGCTGATTGCGCTGCTTTTGGCGGCGGTAATGTGCCTGAGCCTTGCGGCTTGCGACAATGGCAAGACGGAAAATACAGATCATTCGCAGGGACAGAACACGGAAAATACATCGAAGGAGAACCAGCAGACAGAAACAGTGTCGCAGGGAAACGGAAACACCGAGCAATTAACTGATGAAAGATATCAAGAGGGTACTGACCCCGCTGATATCGACAAAAAATATGTCGGTGTAAGGAAAAGAGGGGAAGCGGATTTTTCCGCTTCCCCTCTGAAATTCCCTGTAAAATTACTTGTTGAAGTATCTCTTCAGCAGGCCCTCGAATGCCTTGCCATGGCGGGCTTCGTCACGGGCCATCTCGTGGACGGTATCGTGGATGGCATCCAGGTTGTACTTCTTCGCCAGCTTGGCCAGCTCGAACTTACCGGCGGTAGCGCCGTTCTCGGCGTCCACACGCATCTGCAGGTTCTTCTGGGTGGAATCGGTGACCACCTCGCCCAGCAGCTCAGCGAACTTGGCGGCGTGCTCGGCCTCCTCCAGACCGGCCTTCTCCCAGTACATACCGATCTCGGGATAGCCCTCACGATGGGCCACACGGGCCATGGCCAGATACATACCCACCTCGGAGCACTCGCCCTCGAAGTTGGCACGCAGACCGGCGATGATCTCCTCACGGACCTCGGCGGGAACATCCTCACCGAACACCTTGCCTACGCCCACCACGTGCTCGGCGGCCCAGGTCTTTTCCTCTGCCTGCAGGGTGAACTTGTCACCGCTGACGTGGCACACCGGACACTCGGCCGGGGGATTCTCGCCTTCGTGAACGTAACCGCAAACAGGACATACCCACTTCTTCATAATCATTACCTCCATATTTTTATCATTCGTTGATGGTTTTTTACTCTCCGGGGGCGTTCCCCCTTGGGATGGTCTAAGTATAGCACGGAATCCAGAGGATTATAAGTTGCAAATGCAACATTTAGAAAAACTTTCCATGAACTTTTTTGCGGCAGAGAAAATACGCCGGAGGAGGGTCCTCCGGCGTATTTTTATAGCAGCTTTACTCGGCATCGGCCAGAGCCTTGGCCTCGGCAATGGCCTTCTCCTGGGCCGCAGCGGGGCAATCCTCGTAGCGGACGAAGTTGAAGGTGAAGGTACCACGGGACTGAGTCATGGACCGCAGATCGATGGCGTAGCTCATCATCTCGGCCATGGGGACCTCGGCCTCCAGCACGGTCTCGCCGTCGCCGGTGGGGTTCATGCCCATGACGCGGCCCCGGCGCTTGTTCAGGTCACCCATGACATCGCCCACGTAGTTGTCAGGCACCGTGACCTTCAGCTCACCGATGGGCTCCATCAGCACGGGCTTGGCCTCCGGCAGAGCGGCCTTGAAGGCCAGATTGGCGGCCAGCTTGAAAGCGATTTCGGAGGAGTCCACCGGGTGGTAGGAGCCGTCCACCAGCGTCGCCTTCAGGTACACCACGGGATAGCCCGCCAGCACGCCGTGCAGGCAGCTCTCACGCAGGCCCTTTTCCACGGCGGGGAAGTAGTTCTTTGGCACGGAGCCGCCGAACACGTTCTCAGCGAAGATCATATCCTCCTGCTCGGTCTGAGGCTCGAAGATGATATGCACGTCACCGAACTGGCCGCTGCCGCCGGTCTGCTTCTTATAGCGGCCCTGCTTGCGGACGGTGGAGCGGATCTTCTCACGGTAAGCCACTCTGGGAGCGGACAGCTCGGCATCCACGCCGAAGCGGGTCTTGAGCTTGGAGCACAGCACGTCGATCTGGATATCGCCGGCGCCGGAGATCACGGTCTGGTGGGTCTCGGCGTTGTTGACCACATGGAAGGTGGGGTCCTCTTCGTTGAGCTTGTTGAGGCCGGTACCCAGCTTCTCCACCTCCTGCTTGGTCTTGGGGGAGATGGCACGGCTGTAGCAGGGCTGGGCATAATCCATGCCGTGGAGACGCACGATGCGCTTGGGGTCGCACAGGGTGTTGCCGGTCTTGACCTTATCCATCTTGCCGATGGCGCCGATGTCGCCGCAGCAGATCTCCTTGACCTCCTCGCCCTTCTTGCCCTTCATGATGTACAGGCGGCCCAGCTTCTCGGTGTTGCCGGTGGCGGGGTTATACAGGGCCATATCGCTGGTGATCCTGCCACGGAGCACCTTCACCATGGAGTACTTACCGTACTGGTCAGAGATGGTCTTAAAGACGATGGCAGCGGTGGGGCCGTTGGGATCGCAGGCCACCTCGACGTCGTTGCCGTCGTCATCCTGCGCCGTCTCAGCCGGCATATCTGTGGCCACGGGGACCAGATCCACGATGGTCTGCATCAGCATCTCCACGCCCAAGCCGGTGACGGCGGAGCCGCACAGCACCGGGCAAACGCTGCCGTCCCGAACGCCCAGCTTCAGGCCACGGGCCATGTCCTCGGCAGACAGCTCCATGGTGTCGAAGAACTTCTCCATCAGCTCCTCGTCGGAGCCGGCGGCGGCCTCCATCAGCTCGGCCCGCAGGGCCTCCACCTCGTCGGCCATATCGGCGGGAATGGCGCAGGCAGCGGCCTTGCCGCCCTTGACCTCGTAAGCGGTGTTATGCAGCAGATCCACGATGCCCGTGACCTTCTTGTTGCCGTCAATGACCGGGGCCACAATGGGAACCACGGACTGGCCGAACTTGCCCTTCAGAGCATCCAGGCAGGCCTGATAGTCGCTGTTGTCCTCGTCGGTGCGGTTGACGAAGATCATGCGGGGCTTCTTGCCCAGCAGCTTCCAGCTGCGCTCCATACCCACGGACAGGCCGTCCTTGGCGGCACCCACCAGCACGGCGCACTCGGCGGCACGAATGGCGGAAACAGCCTCACCGGAGAAATCAAAGTTGCCGGGAGCGTCCATGACGTTGATGCGGACGTCCTTATATTTGACCGGGGCAAAGGCCAGAGAAATAGAGATCTGGCGCTTGATCTCCTCGGCGTCGTAGTCGCAGACGGTGTTGCCGTCGGCGGTACGGCCCAGACGATCCGTTCCCTTGGTCATGAAGAGCATCTGCTCGGCCAGAGTCGTCTTGCCGGAGCCACCGTGACCCAGCAGGCAGATGTTGCGAATGTCATTGGCAGTCATATACAGTATTCTCCCTTCGTTTGGTACGAATGCGCCGTCCGGCGCAACCAGTCAATAAGGAGAGTATATACTATTTTTTTGCACTTGACAAATACAACTTTCAGCGTCTTTTTTGTGGAAAATGCCGGGAGGCTCAACGGCTCTCCCGGCATGGGTATGGAATGGTATCAGTAGTGGCGCACCAGTCCTGCCAGCAGCAGCACCGTCAGCAGCCACAGCAGCAAAAAGCACAGAAAATTCAGGGCCGACAGAGCGGCAAAGGCCCCCACGGAGGTGAAATAATACGCCAGCAGCAGGCCCGACAGCCCGCCCAGCCACGACAGCACCGTTCCGTCCCGGACGGCACGCCGCATCCGGCGGCTGCCGATGACCGTTTCAGCAAAGGCCATCAGCCCGTCCCGGCAGATGATGGCGTGGGGCCGGCCACGGCCCTCCGTCAGCTCCGACAGGGCCAGACGGGTGGAGATATCCGGGTACAGGGGCCGGGCGTCCAGCCGGAATTTCCGCTTCAGCAGCGCTGGAGTGATGTTGGCGCTGCGGGTGGCCAGCACCGGAGTGATGCGGTTGCGGCGCATGGCCCGCAGGGCCCACTCCACGTTGCGGGAGGGCTGGTATTTGATGGCAAAGATGGCGATGAGCTGACCGTCCACCGCCAGAAAAACGCCGGTCTTGAGCTTCAGGTCACGGGGCAGGGACACATGGTGCTTTTTCATGAAATAGGCGCTGCCCATGGTGACAGATTCCCCACGGATGGTACCGCCGATGCCGCCGTCCTCGTAAAAACGCAGGTCCTCCAAATGCAGGTGGGTGCCGCCCTCGCTGGCCAGCATCTGGTCAAACAGCGGCGTCAGCTGGCTTCCGGCGGCCTGTGCCGCCGTGGCGGCATAGGACACCACCTTGCCGATCTCCTCGCCGTACAGCTTCAGTCCGTTGAGGCTCACCGTTCCCGGCGGGAACAGGTCGTCATCCGTCACCACCATCCGCCGGGCGGCGGTGATGGCGGAGGCCCCGGCATAGCCCGCCACGGCGCTGCCGCTGCGGTTCAGACGCCGGTTCAGCGACGACAGGGGCAGCGTTCCCGCCACCGGCAGAGCCAGCGGCAGTCCGCCGGACAGCAATGCCGACCAGATCCACAGGGGCCGCACCGGCTGCCCCTCCCCGCCGAAGCACACCACCGCCGCCAGAATGAAGGCAGCGGCCAGCGCCAGCGGTGTCAGAATGATCTGCCAGCGATAGGAGACATCCGGCTGGCGGGAGAGCCGGTAGAAGCCCTCCGCCGTTCCCTGCTGCTTGCAGGCCCCGGCGGGGGTCACGGATACGTTGTAGGGCGGCTCACCCCCCAGATCGGCCAGCCGGAAGCCTGCGAGCCGGGCTTTGGCCGCCAGCAGCTGGCCCCACAGGCACAGCAGCAGGGAGATGACCGGGACGGCCGCCAGCGGCAGCTGCTCCCCGTAGCCCAAGGCGGCGTAGACGCAGTCCCCCAAACACACCAGCGATGCCAGCAGCGCCGCCGCCTCGCAGGTGATGCGGCGCTGGGACAGCTGCTTACGGGCGCTGCGCCAGACCCGGCCCGACAGGGCCAGTGCCAGCAGCAGCAATCCGCCGGGGATGATCCCCCGCAGCACGGGCAATGCCGCCCACAGCCGGGGGATATACAGCCCCAGCCCGTCCAGCACGGACAGCACCGTCAGCAGCACCGCCTCCGGCAGTACGCACCAGCACTGGCGTTTTAAGCGGGCGCAGCGGCGCTTCTCGGCCCGGACGGCCACGTCCATATCCGGCTCCGGATCGGGTTCCGGCTCCGGCTGAGGCTCCTGCGGCTGCTCCCACAGGGTCTCCGTATCCTGTGGAATCGGGGCGGCGGTGCGTGGCCTTGTCAGCTTCTCCCACCAGTGCCGCAGCACCTCTCGCAGGGGTGGGCGTTCCTCCAGAATACCGTCCTCCTGCTCCTCCAGCACGGAGGAAACGGTGTCGTTCATGATCTGCTCCAAGGAGACTTTAGGGGCCTCCTGCAGTTCCGGCGTTTCCTGCGGCTCCTCCGCCGGTTCCTCCTCCGGGGCGTTCTCCTCCGAAGATGCTTCCGTGGCAGTGGTCTCCGCCGCCGGTTTCCCGTCCTCCTCCGGTACCGGTTGGTGCGGGAAGTGGATGATCTGCGTCTCGGACGGCTGGTCCTCCTCCGGCAGCAGCGGGCCGCCGGAGGAAAATACCTCCTCCAGCACCTCCGCCGGGAAATCCATATCCACCGGGTCGGCGCCGGGGGTGAACCGCAGTCCCTCCGGCTTCCTGGGGAGCTCCGCCGCAGCAGAGGTCTCCGGTTCAGCGTGGGGCTCCGGCTCTGCGGGAGCTTCCTGCTGAGCAGGGGCTTCTGCCGGAGCAGTCTCCGGGGAGTTTTCCTCCGCAGGCAGATCCTCCGTCCGGTACAGGTCGCTGCCGCTGCCGAACTCCGCCAGAATATCCTCCAGGGTAAACTCCGGTATTTCGTTGTGATCCTCTCGGTGTTCCATGGTACCTCTCTTTTAGATGCTCCGGGTCCTCACACGGTGCGCTGCCGCACCGCCTCATACAGCAGGATGGCAGCCGCCGCCGATGCGTTCAGGGAAGAGATCCTCCCCCGCATGGGGATGCTCACCAGAAAATCGCAGTTCTCCGCCACCAGCCGGCTCATGCCGTCGCCCTCGGAGCCGATGACAATGGCCGCCGGGCCCTTGAGATCGGCGTCATAGAGCCGGGTCGTTCCCTCGGCGGCAGTGCCGAACACCCAGATGCCCTGCTTTTTCAGATCCTTCAGCAGGGACGGGATATTGGCCACCCGTGCCACCGGCATATAGCTGACGGCCCCGGCGGAGGTCTTGGCCACAATGGCCGTCAGACCGGCGCTGCGGCGCTTGGGGATGATGACCCCGTGGGCTCCGGCGCACTCGGCGGTACGGAGGATGGCCCCCAGATTGTGGGGGTCGGAGATCTCATCGCAGACCACCAGCAGCGGCGGCTCCCCCTTGGCGGCGGCAGCGTCCAGCAGGCTCTGCACCGTCACATACTCCCGCACGGCGGCCAGCGCAATGACCCCCTGATGGGCGTGGGTGCGGCTCATGCCGTCCAGCTTCCGCCGGTCGGCCTCCACCACCACGATGCCCTGGGCCCGTGCCTTGGAGGCGATGTGGCCCAAGGTCTTGTCCGTCTCCCCCTTGGCCAGATAGATCTTATCCATGGTCGTTCCGGCCCGCAGGGCCTCGATCACGGCGTTGCGGCCCTCGATGATGCCGTCCGCCTCTGCCTCCGGCCGTCTCTGTTCGTTGTCTCTCATAGGAATTTTCCTCGCAATGCATACATAATTGGTTTCAGTATACCATACTCTGGCCGGGAGATAAAGCGCCATTCATAGAAATTTTACAGGAAAATTCCCGCCGTTCGCCTTGTGAAGATATCTGAATTGTGATATACTACACGGAAATTAAAGCACTTCTGCGCCCCGCCCGGCGGGGCTGCATGGAAGGAGACCGACATGGATCCCAACAATAAGAAAGACCAGAAAAATAACCAAAACCGCAACCGCAATATGCGGGGGGTGGTGACCCTCATCATCTGGGCGCTGGTGCTGACGGTGGTGTTCAACTATATCAACGCTTACAGCAACAATCTCACCAAACGGGCCAGCAGCCATGAGATCCCGTACAGCCAGCTCATCGACCTCATTCAGGAGGATCAGGTGGCGGAGCTGAAGATCGAGAACGGCGTCCTGTATGCCACCCCCGTGGACGGCTACGTCTACACCGAGGAGGCCGCCGATAAGAACAAGGAACCCAAGAGCTATACCCAGAGCGAGAAAACGCCTCTGATCCTGTATACCACCGCTCTCAACGACGCCAGCCTCCTGCCTCTGCTGGAGGAGCACAACGTCAAGTACACCAGCCCCGTCCAGACCCAGATGAGCCCCATTCTGGAGTTCATGATCGCCTATATCCTGCCGGTGATCGTCATAGTGGCCCTGTTCATGCTGGTGATGCGGATCATGGCAAAAAACGGCGGCGGTATCGGCGGCATCGGCAGCGTGGGCAAGTCCAACGCCAAGGTGTATATGGAGAAGTCCACCGGTGTCACCTTCAAGGACGTGGCCGGTCAGGACGAGGCCAAGGAGTCGCTGGAGGAGATCATCGACTTCCTCCACAACCCCCAGAAGTACACGGCCATCGGTGCAAGACTGCCCAAGGGCGCTCTGCTGGTGGGCTCTCCCGGTACCGGCAAGACTTTGCTTGCCAAGGCCGTGGCCGGCGAGGCCAACGTCCCCTTCTTCTCCATCTCCGGCTCGGACTTTGTGGAGATGTTCGTGGGCGTGGGCGCCTCCCGTGTCCGTGACCTGTTCAAGGAGGCCGCCAAGGTGGCTCCCTGCATCATCTTCATCGACGAGATCGACACCATCGGCAAATCCCGTGACGGCGGCCGCTTCGGCGGCGGCAACGACGAGCGGGAGCAGACCCTGAACCAGCTGCTGGCGGAGCTGGACGGCTTCGATCCCGGCAAGGGCATCATCGTTCTGGGCGCCACCAACCGCCCGGAGGTGCTGGACAAGGCCCTGCTGCGCCCCGGCCGCTTCGACCGGCGCATCACCGTGGACCGTCCCAATCTGGCGGGCCGTCTGGCCACCCTGCAGGTCCACACCCGCAACATCCATCTGGCCGAGGACGTGAATCTGGAGAAGATCGCTCAGGCCACCGCCGGCTGCGTGGGCGCAGATCTGGCGAACCTTGTCAACGAGGCAGCCCTGCGGGCCGTGCGGCTGGGCCGCAGCGCCGTGAATCAGAATGACCTGCTGGCGGCCTTCGAGACCGTCATTGCCGGCTCCGAGAAGAAGGGTACCGTCATCACCGACGAGGAAAAGCGCATCATCGCCTATCACGAGGTGGGCCATGCGCTGGTGGCGGCCAAGCAGAAAAACGCCCAGCCCGTCAGCAAGATCACCATCGTCCCCCATACGCAGGGCGCTCTGGGCTATACCCTGCACCTGCCGGAGGAGGAGAAGTTCCTCATGTCCCGTGAGGACATTCTGGCGGAGATCCGCACGCTGCTGGCCGGCCGATCCAGCGAGGAGGTGGTGTGCCACACCATGACCTCCGGCGCCGCCAACGACATCGAACGGGCCACGGAGATGGCCCGGAATCTGGTGGCCCGGTTCGGTATGTGCGAGGAGTTCGACATGATGGCGCTGGGCAGCGTACAGAACCAGTATCTGGACGGCACCTACTCCATGAGCTGCGCTCAGGAGACCTACGCCGCCGCAGATCGTGCCGTCATCGCCATCATCCGTCAGTGCCATGAGGACGCCAAGCGGATGCTGGAGGAGAACCGGGAGCTGCTGGATAAGATCGCCGCCTATCTGCTGAAGAAGGAGACCATCACCGGTCAGGAGATGATGGCTATCATCGAGGGCCGTGACCCGGAGACGGTGGACAACTACGGCGCTACCCGTGAGGAGAAGCAGCCCCTGTTCCGTCCCTCCTCCCCGGAGGTCATCGAGGCCCCTGCCAAGCACATCCACATCGTATCCGAGCCGGTGCCGTCCCCGGAGGAGCCGCAGACCCCGGAGGAGCAGACCCCGGAGGAAGCCCAGCCGGATCGTGACCCGGAGGAAAACGAGCATAAGTGACCCGTTCCCTGCGAAAGGAGGCAGGACCCATGAAATATAAACGACTACTGACGCTGGCGCTGGCCGCGGCCCTGTGCATCGTGGCAGCGGCTTGCGGTACAAAGAACAATGCGCCCGGCGCCGATACCCCCACCAAGACGGACACCCCCACCGCCGCCCCCGGCGGCACCCAGACCGTAGGCGACACCGGCGACGGCACCGTCCGGGAGGACGGCTCCTACGTGCCGGGGCAGGTGAACCGGCTGCGGCTGACCTATAACGGAAACGTCAGCTCCGCCCTGTACGTCACCTCGGCGGCCCAGCTGCCGGACTACCCGGAGCTGTCCGCCTACGACGATGCGTTCTTCAAGGACCATGCGCTGGTGCTGGTGCAGGAGTCGGTGAGCTCCGGCTCCGTGGAGGTGGGCATCGAGTCCGTGTCCCTGAAGGCGGACCACGCCGCCGTGGTGACGCTGACCCATCAGGGCCCCGGCGAGGGGCAGGTCGGCACCGCCGACATGGCCACATGGCTGCTGTGGACGGAGGTGGACACCGGACTGGAGGATTACCAGTGGACGGTGGCCAATCCGGCGCTGGAGTCCCAGCTGTCTCAGTATTGATAAAGCGATCCCCAACCCCCGTCTGCGTGGCAGACGGGGGTTTTTCGGCGCACTTCCCTGCCGTACCCACTGGAAAATGCGGCGGAGATAGTGTATAATGGCGAAAGCGAGTAAAAAACAGGAGGGACCCTATGGACATCAGGCAGCGCTTACACCTCTCCGGCATGGACAGCCACGCCCCGGAACTGGCCCGGAAATGGGGGCTGGGGCTGGAGGTCACGGACTTCTGCTACGCCCCCATGCTGGACGACCCCGCCACCCTTCCGGCGGTCCGGGAGAAGATGGCAGGCATCGACCATTTCTGGCTCCACGCCCCGTTTGCGGAGCTGGCTCCCTGTGCAGTGGACCCGCTGGTGCGGGAGGTGACGGCCCGGCGCTATCGTCAGGCTTTGTCCGCCGCCCGGCAGCTGGGCATCCGCCGTCTGGTGATCCACAGCGGCTATATCCCGCTGGTGTACTTTCCGGAGTGGTTCACGGAGCAGTCCGTGGCCTTCTGGCGGGAGTTCCTGCCGGAGGTCCCGGAGGATATGGTGCTGGCGCTGGAAAACGTCATGGACGAGACGCCGCAGCTGATGACGGACATCGTCCGTCAGGTGGATGATCCCCGGCTGGGCCTGTGTCTGGATGTAGGCCACGCCAATACCTGCGCCAGCCGGACACCTCCCATGGAGTGGATCGCCCCCATGGCCCCCTACCTGCGGCACGTACATCTGCACAACAATTTAGGGGATTGGGATCTCCACAGCAGTCTGGGGGATGGCGAGATCCTCATGCAGCAGATACTGGCGGCGCTGCTGGAGCAGTGTCCGGCGTCCACATGGACCATCGAAAATCAGGACTGCGCCCCGTCCCTTGCATGGTTGGTGCGGCAGGGCTATCTTAGTGAGGAGTAACCTATGACAGATCAGGAATTGAAGCAGTACTGCGAGGCCATCACCGTCCCGGATCGGGAGATCATGGACGCCGCCCGCCGCCGTCAGGCGGAGCTGGCCAAGCCCCCCGGCAGTCTGGGCAAACTGGAGGACTACTCCATCCGGCTGGCGGGCATCACCGGACAGGTGCGCCCCCATATCGAGAAGTGCCGGGTGCTGGTGCTGGCGGCGGATAATGGCGTCACGGCGGAGGGCATCTCCTCCGCCCCCACCTCCGTGACTCTTTCGCAGGTCATCAACATGACCCGCCACAAGACGGGGATGTCGGCGCTGGCCCACTACTTCGGCAACGAGGTGGTGGTGGCGGACATGGGCATCGACACGGATCGCCCCATCCCCGGCGTGCTGGACCGGAAGGTGCGCCGCTCCACCGGCAACATCGCCAGAGAGCCCGCCATGACCCGGCAGCAGGCTCTTCAGGCGTTGGAGACCGGCATGGGGCTGGCGGCACAGGCCGCGGCGGACGGCGTACAGGCGCTGGGCATCGGGGAAATGGGCATCGGCAACA
>OGYP01000336.1_pt1 | contig 22589 bp, 22 predicted proteins | sample 1576571 | NCBI WGS metagenome assembly OGYP01 (sample SAMEA3541559, study PRJEB24748) | human gut metagenome | biome: human gut; feature: human-associated habitat; material: faeces | place: China | collected 2012
ATGGTAATGGAAATAGTTATGATGGGGATTATACATCAAAAACTATTTATTATTATCAATATGAAAATGTGACTCCATTTTTAAGTATTGCGATAGGAGTAGATACACTAAGGCGCAAAATGAACAAAACAGACAGTTTGGAGGAGGCAATACGATTATATAATGTCGGAACTGAGGGATATGCTTCCGATGTTTTAAAAATTTGTGAAAAAAAATATAAAGATTTAGAAAAGGATATAAAATAGAAAAATGTTTGGATAATCATAACCGTTATCTACATATTTGAACTTATTGCTGGATGCTCTTGATAGAGCATCCAGTGGTAAAAATGGAAGAAGTATTTTGGGCAGAAAAAACATTAATTTAGCGATATGCCAGTCGTCATTTATGCAATCCATTGTAGAAAACATAGTAGAAAACATAGTAGAGAGAACATTTGGCGATTTATGCATAAAGGAGAAATGTAAGTGAAAAAAGTATGCATAACAATAATTCTTATAGTAATTATGTTGACAGCTTGTGAGAATACCTATAAAACAAATGAAAATTTGGCACTTTCCAAAGTGAATCAAGAAGCTGCAAGTTGTGATTTCTTGAAGAATTTTATGGAGGTACCAAGTCGTACAATTGAAAATGTACATGCCTTAGTTCCTCAATATTTAAAAGAAAGTGATGCTTATAAAGCATGATTTTTAAAGAAATGAAAGACACGGATCTTGTTCGTGTTTTAGAACTTGAACAAGCTTGTTTTAAACAGCCTTGGCTAGAAAAAGATTGTTTATATGAATTGAATGAGAATCCCTTTTCTCATGGTTGGATTTTACTAGATGAAGATACCATTGTTGGATACGCCTTTTTATGGGAAACCTTTGAAATGGCACAGCTTGCTCGTATTGGAGTCGATCCAAACTTAAGAAAAAGAGGATATGGTAAAGAATTGATGATGCATTTGTTTGATCGAGCTCGAGAAGTGGCTTGTGAATATATGACATTAGAGGTTCGTGCTAGTAACGAGGCAGCCTTGAATTTGTATCAAAAAATGGGCTTTATTCAAGTCAATGTATCTAAAAGTTATTATCCAGATGGAGAAGATGCCATTGTGATGACATTGGCATTGTAGGAGGATTATATGATTATTATCGGAATTGAAAGTAGTTGTGATGAAACAGCCGTTGCGGTTGTCAAAGATAAAAAGGAAGTATTATCCAGTGTAGTCGCAAGCCAAATTGATGTGCATACAGAATTTGGTGGGGTCGTACCCGAAGTTGCGAGTCGTATTCATGTAGAAAATATTTCGTATTGTATTGAAAAAGCATTGAAGGATGCCAATATCACTATGGAAGATGTGGATGCGGTTGCCGTTACGCAAGGTCCAGGCTTAATTGGATGTTTACACGTTGGTGTGCAAGCTGCCAAGACTTTGGCTTTTGCCTACCATAAACCATTAGTTCCTGTACATCACTTGGCAGGACATATTTATGCCAATGAATTAGTGGTGGATATGAAATATCCTGTATTGGCATTAGTTGTTTCTGGTGGAAATACAGAACTTGTTTATATGAAGGATGAAACAAGTTTTGAAATCTTAGGAGAAACACAGGATGATGCGATTGGAGAAGCCTTTGATAAGGTGGCTCGTGTATTGGGTCTTGGATATCCTGGTGGTCCTAAAATTGATAAATTGGCAAAAGAAGGAAAGCCGGTATATGAACTGGCAAAACCGAAAACACAGGGTCGTTATGATTTTAGCTTTTCTGGATTGAAGAGTAGTGTTCTACAATTTACGAAGCGTATGGAAAGACAAGGCAAGACATTTGATATGGCAGATTTAGCTTGTTCATTCCAAGAATGTGCATTGGATGAAATTTTCTCTCGAGTAAGAGCCGTTTTAGATGATCATAAAGATATTCGCCATTTCGTTGTAGGTGGTGGAGTAAGTGCCAACTCAAGACTTCGTGAAAAAGTAGAAGAATTAAGAAATGAATATCCAGAAGTTGAGTTTACCGTGCCTCCAATGTATTGTTGTACAGACAATGCAAGCATGATTGGTGTTGCAGGAACCATCGCCTATCTTTCTGGAAGAAGAGCAGATGCTAGTTTGACAGCCGATTCAAGTCTAGAAATCCAATAGGAGGTTTTTATGCAAGAGCTACGTTTACTACAAGAAAAAGATTTAGAAAGTATATATCCTATCTATGTGCATTATGTAAAGACAAGCGTTGCGATTTTTGATGTTGTGTCAGATTCTTTTGATGTATTTAAAGAACATATGATGGAAATTTCAAAGACAAATCCATTTTATGTCGCACTTAATGAGGATGTTCTAATTGGCTATGGCTATGTGCACCCGGCTTTTTCTAAAGAGGCGTATAAGTATTGTGTAGAACTTACTATTTATTTTAAAGAAGGAAAACATTATGGTTTACCTTCAAAAATGTTAGATCAGCTTGAAGCGGATTGTAGAAAGCTAAACATGCGTTGGATCATTTCATGCATTACGGATTCGAATGAAGAAAGTATTGCCTTTCATAAAAAACGTGGCTTTACTATGTATGGGGCATTACCTTCTTGTGGTATAAAATTTGATGTGTGGCATGGTGTAGTTTGGCTTTGTAAGAGACTAAATGAGGTTAAAAAGGATTTTTCTTGTGCAAGTAATGCAACCATCTTAGGTAATGTTTCAATAGGTGAAGGTTCAAGTGTTTGGTATAACGCTGTGATTCGTAGTGAAGAAGAAGCGATTGAAATTGGGCAAGAAAGTAATATTCAAGATCAGTGTGTTTTGCATACGGATTGTGGTTATCCATTAAAAATTGGTAATCGTGTTACGATTGGTCATGGGGCCATTGTGCATGGTTGTACGATTGAGGATGAGGTGCTTATTGGTATGGGGGCTATTATCTTAAATGGAGCTCATATAGGAAAGCATAGTATAATTGGTGCTGGTTGTGTTGTACCTGAAAATATGGTGATTCCACAAAGGAGTGTTGTGGTTGGAGTACCGGCTAAAATCATTAAAAAGACTTCAGAATCTCAGGTTTCTGACATTCTTTCAAATGCAGATCATTATGTAAAATTATCAAAAAAATTGGGTTAGTCATTTGGCTAATCCTTTTGTATATTGTAAAATCGATGTAGTGAGGTTGACTATGGAAAACTTATTAAATTATGTACATTTAAGAAGAGATATCGACTTTTCTATTCGTCCCTTTAATGAGGTGGATATGTTAGTATGTGCCGATTTATCTTATGTGGATTGGGATGGCATTGTGGAAAAGGACGAGGTTTCTTTAGAAGAAGCATGTCGTAAATATCTTTCTTTATATAGTGAAGAGGAATTAAAGAGTAAGTATACATTTTCAATGAATCTTCCACATTTGATTGATGCGTTGCAAGATACGATTCGTTATGGGAATATAAAGTTAAAGAACTATAAAAAAGTCTATAGCGATGAAGATGTGATTCAATTTAGTGCGGTAACACTTGTGTTGCCAGATGGATCTTTCGTTATTTCTTTTAGTGGTACAGATGGTAGTATTACGGGCTGGAAAGAAAATTTAATGATGACCTATAGCAAGGATCTTCCTTGTCAAATCCTGGCGAAGGATTATGTCAAAGAAACTATTGCGGATATTCCTGAAACGAGTTATTTGTTTGGGTTAAAAAAGAAAAAAGTCTATCCAAAGATGTATTTGACGGGGCATTCAAAGGGTGGAAACCTAGCTATGTATGCCTATTTAAAAAATCCAAAACTACAGGGATATATTGAAAGTGTGAAAAGTTTTGATGGGCCTGGCTTTGCGGATGGTTTTTGGCAAGGTGATGAGGATGTGTCTAAGATCACAAACTATATACCTAAGGATAGTATTGTGGGTCGTGTTTTAAATCATAGAGAACAAACAAAAATCATGGATGCCCAAGGTTCTGGTCTAGTTCAGCATGATACGCTTATGTGGAGTGTGGATGTAAAAGACTTTAATTATTGTGATGCCCTCACAAAAGAGAGTGATGATTTATTGGAATATGTAAATAAGTTATTAATGGATCGTCCACTGGAAGAAAAAGAGCGTTATTGTCATTTGATTGGAGAATTATTTGATCGTATGGAAATTTATACGATTGCGGATTTAACTGAATTTTCATTTAAACAGGCATTGTCTGGAATTAAGGAGATTCGTCAATTGAATGCAGAAGAAATTAAGTTTATGTTTGAAGTTGTGAAATTTATTGCAGTGCAATCCGCTCCAATATTAGTGAAAGGAAGAAAGTAAAATGAGAAAAATAGGTTGGATTGGTGCTGGCATTATGGGTCAGCCAATGGTTATTCATTTGTTGAATAAGGGTTATGAAGTGCATGTGTACGCAAGACATCCAGAAAGGGTAGAACAAGCTAAAAATGCAGGTGCCATTTTAGAAGAATCGATTGTGTCTTTGACATCCAATGTAGATGTGATTTGTACAATGGTCGGTTTTCCTAGTGATGTTAAAGAAGTATATGATGTGATTTTTAGTTGTATTGAAAAAGGTAAAACTTGTATTGATTTTACAACTTCAAGTCCAAAGCTTGCCAAAGAATTGTATATAAAAGGAAAAGAGCTTGGTGTTCACGTATTGGATGCGCCAGTGACTGGTGGAGATACGGGAGCTAAAAATGGTACTCTAACTGTTTTGATTGGTGCAGACAAAGAGGATTTTGAAACAAATAAAGAAATCTTTGAAGCGTTTGGAACACAAATTGAGTATTGTGGCAAGGCGAGTTGTGGACAACATGTCAAGATGGCGAACCAAATCATGATTGCGAATACGTTACAAGGTATTTGTGAGGCCATGTCGTATTTGAAATGTAAAGATGTGGATGAATCTTTTGTATATCGCTTCTTGCGCAATGGGGCTGCTGGATCTAAACAATTGGAATTCCAAGGTAAGAAGATGTTAGAGAATGATTATGCGCCTGGTTTTTATGTGAAGCATTTTGTGAAGGATTTAAAAATTGCAGTACAAGAGGCACATTTTCCTTTGTATGGTGTAAATCGGGTCATTAAAGAATATGTGGATCTAATGGATCGTGGCATGATTGATTTGGGTACGCAGTGTTTGATTGAATATTTTAGAAAGCCACAAATTAAAGCGGTTATCTTTGATATGGATGGTTTGATGTTTAATACGGAAAAGATGTTTAAGGATGAGTTTAAAGAGAAGGCTAAAGAATTAGGCGTTTCTTGTCCAGACTATTTTCCAGAACCTTTAATTGGTTGTGATTCAAGAAAGGTTGCAGAGTTTGAAATGATGTATCCAGGTGTGACAAGAGTTATGGAAGAAATTCAGGAAGAGCGTGTGGATTATTTCTTTACATATTTTAAAGAGCCTGGTAGTGCCAATATGGTTGGTTTACAAAATTTAATTGAGTATATTGAAGAGAATAAGATTCCTTATGCGGTGGCTTCAAGTTCGCATCCGCAAGCTATTAAAAAGTTCTTGTCGCATGCAGGTTTTGTGTTAAGTCCAAATGTGATTGTATCTTCTAAAGAGGGATATAAATCAAAGCCGGCTCCAGATGTTTTCTTGGCTGCAGCAAAAAGATTAGGAATGGAACCAGAAAATTGTTTAGTGTTAGAGGATAGTAAGCATGGAATTATGGCAGCTGCCAATGCGAAGATGCATTCCATTTTTATTCAAGATCAGATTGCGCCAGATGACGAAATGAAGGAGTATATCCAAGAATCTTGTACGGATTTAAATGGGGTAATTGATTATTTAAAGCGTTGTAAATAATTGGTTGCTACTTTATAATATTGTTGAGAAATTAATAGGAGGACGTAATGAAAAAAGAATTAGTCATTGTTCTTGATTTTGGAGGACAATATAATCAGTTGGTTGCACGTCGTGTTCGTGAGTGCAATGTATATTGTGAAATTTATTCATATAAAACAGATTTAGAAAAAATCAAAGCTATGAATCCAAAAGGAATTATCTTAACTGGAGGACCAAATAGTTGTTATGAGGCAGATTCACCTACATATTCAAAGGAATTATTTGAATTGGGTATCCCAGTTCTTGGTCTTTGCTATGGCGCACAATTGATGATGCATGTATTGGGTGGAAAAGTAGAAAAAGCAGATCACCGTGAATATGGTAAGACAGAGGTTCTTGTGGATAAGACTTCTTCTAAAATCTTTGAGGGTGTATCTGAAAAAACAATTTGTTGGATGTCACACTTTGACTATATTTCACAGGTAGCACCTGGATTTGAAATTACGTCTCATACAGATAACTGTCCTTGCGCATCAAGTGAAAATGCAGAAAAAGGATTATATGCTATTCAGTTCCATCCAGAAGTATTGCATACACAAGAAGGTTCAAAAATGTTATATAACTTCGTTCGTGGCGTTTGTGGATGCTGTGGTGATTGGAGAATGGATAACTTTGTTGAAGAACAAATTAAGGCTATTCGTGAAAAGGTTGGAGATGGAAAAGTTTTATGTGCCCTTAGTGGTGGAGTAGACTCTTCTGTTGCAGCTGTATTATTATCAAAAGCAATTGGTAACCAATTGACATGTGTATTTGTTGACCATGGTTTACTTCGTAAAAACGAAGGGGATGAAGTAGAGGCTGTATTTGGTCCTGAAGGTCCATATGAATTAAACTTCATTCGTGTAAATGCACAACAAAGATATTATGAAAAGCTAAAGGGTGTTGAAGAACCAGAAGCAAAGCGTAAGATCATTGGTGAAGAATTCATTCGTGTATTTGAAGAAGAGGCTAAGAAAATTGGAAAAGTTGATTTCTTAGTTCAGGGAACAATTTATCCAGATGTTGTTGAGAGTGGTTTAGGTGGAGAATCTGCTGTAATTAAATCTCACCACAACGTTGGTGGACTTCCTGATCATGTAGATTTCAAAGAAATTATTGAACCATTGCGTGACTTGTTCAAGGATGAAGTTCGTAAAGCTGGTTTAGAATTAGGTATTCCTGAATACTTAGTATTCAGACAACCATTCCCAGGACCTGGTTTAGGAATTCGTATTATTGGTGAAGTTACTGAAGAAAAAGTAAAAATCGTACAAGATGCAGATGCCATTTATCGTGAAGAAATCGCAAATGCTGGATTGGATCGTTCAATCGGTCAATACTTTGCAGCATTGACAAATATGCGTTCCGTAGGTGTTATGGGTGATGAAAGAACATATGATTACGCCATCGCTTTACGTGCCGTTAATACAATTGACTTTATGACTGCTGAATCTGCTCAGATTCCATATGAAGTATTAAATAAAGTTATGTCTCGTATTATTAATGAGGTTCGTGGGGTTAACCGTGTAATGTATGACCTTACTAGTAAGCCTCCTGGAACAATCGAGTTCGAATAGTATATAGAATGTCGAAAAGTCGCTTAAACAGGCGACTTTTTTGATGTTCAAAACGACCGTGAAAACATTTTGAAAACATTTTTTCGATTTTTGCTTTTGTGAAAACAAAAAAATCAGCAAAATTCGATGATTTAAGTCCTTTTTTGGCCTGATTTTGATGAAATTTGACTTAAATTTTGTGAATTTTTGTCCAACCTGCAAGCCATGGTTTGCAGGTTGAGCCTAATTTTCATCATTGATGGAAATTTCACTTTAGAATTTCAAAAATTGGCTTCTTTTTTGTCAATGTTAACCAATTTTATAGAGGTTAAAGTTTTATTTTCTTCATTTTTTCAGAAAAATACCATCTAAAACATAGAAAAATGTTATTTACAAATAATAATAACACAGCTATCAAAAAAGCCCTATTTCATGGGCTTTTTGACACTTTTCTATGTAATTGTGAAAACAGTTTGACAACATTTTATTCCGGAAAAATCAATTTTCTCTCTTTTTTTCTCATTGCCAAAATCATTTGAAGAGTAATTGCGATAATTTCTTCATCATCATCGTTTTCCACTTCTATTCCATACATTTCAATGAGATGCATAAGCTCATCGTGAAGATTTTTGAAAACGTATGGATTTCCATAAACAGCTATCTCTTTACCAAGGATAGAGTTGATTATGTAATCCTGTTTTGTTAGTCCAGATAACAAAACACGGCGGTCAAGAAGTTTAGCTTCTTCTTCAGACATTCGTACAGAAACAATTTTGTTTCTAAAGCGACCTTTACGATCAATATTCTTTTTGCTCATCAAAAGTGCCTCCTCGAATATCAGCAAGCTTTTTGGCAATGGCTTCATCTTTAGATGGGAACATGTGAGCATACCGATAGGTGATTTTTACACTTTCATGACCAACTCGATTGGCAATGTCTACAGCAGTAAACCCCATCTCAATTAATAATGACACATGTGAATGGCGAAGGTCGTGAATACGGATTCGTTTCACTCCAGTTTCTTTACATCCACGATCCATCTCATGATGTAAGAATGATTTTGTGAGTATGAAAATACGTTCGTCAGGTTCGATGGTATAAAACCTTGAAATATAATCCTGCATTTCATCAGCTAAAAAATCGGGCATCTGAACTACACGATTACTTTTAGCTGTTTTAGGATCTGTAATAATATCTTTTCCATGAAGTCTTTGATAGCTTTTATTGATACGGACTGTTTTCTTTTCAAAATCAAAATCGGAAGGGGTTAATGCGAGCATTTCCCCAAGACGGATTCCGCACCAGTAAAGCATTTCAAATGCTTGGAAAACTCCATCTTTTTTCATCATGGCTTTGGAAAATTTCATGTACTCTTCTTTTGTCCAAAACTGCATTTCTCCATTTGTTTCTTTTCCCATGCATCCTGCAATTCTTGCTGGATTATCTTTAAGTCCATAATAGCGGACGGCATAATTGAAAATGGCACTTAATTGATTGTGTACTGTTTTAAGATAAGTTGGAGAAAATTCTTTATCTCTTCTACTTGTCTGTTTCATTATTTCATTTTGCCAACAGATGACATCTTTAGGTGTAATGTCACATAATTTCTTATCCTTAAAATAGGGAAGAAACTTCTTTTCAATAATTGTTTGTTTTGTGAGAAGTGTATTTTCTTTTAAACGATTTTGCATGGAGTCCATATAAATTTTAACGAAACTTCCAAATGTCATTGAAAGACTATTGTTTTTCATTTCAGTAAAATCAATCTCATAATTTTTGGCATCCATCTTTGTTTTAAAACCCCTTTTTGTGGTGGTTCTAAGTTTGCCAGTCCAATCTTTGTAACGTGTGACAATATACCATGTGCCACGCTTCTTATCTTTGTATACTGGCATTTTTATCATCCTTTCCAAAAAATCTTTCATAGAAATAAGGATAGATAACTCTTCCGCGTACAATTAAATATCCTTTTTGTTTTAATTCTTCATTAAGTTGCTGAATGATTTTATAAGCTCCAGCTTTTGATACACCTGTAAGTGCAGCTAGTTCTTCTGCATCAATAAATCTTGCGCTGTGTCTGTCCATGTTAATCTCCTCCTCGATATTGTTATACTTTTTTTGAAAAAATGATTCCCACCTGCAAAATAAAAGGAAGCAGCTACGTTCTAATAAATGCTGCTTCCAGGGAGAAATAATGCATAGTCGGCTGTTGTTCCTATTTCCGACTATGTAAATGTTGTTGTTTTAAATCTAAACTGATCTTAATACGACGATCAATGTGCATCATATGTCTTTTATCTAATTTCGTTATCTTTTTAATTAAACGACTTTTATCAAGTACACGAATCTGTTCACACATGACCATAGATTTGTACTTCAATCCTAATCCTTCTGGTAGTAAGTAATGGGTTGGTAAGTGATGCTTAGAATACACTTTAGAAGAAAGACAAGCAACAATCGTGGTAGGACTGTATTTGTTGCCACGATTATTTTGTATTACAACAACTGGTCGTACTTTTCCTTGTTCAGAACCATTCGCATCACTTAAATCTGCAAGAAAAACATCTCCTCTTTTAACTTTCATTTCAATCACTCCTTATATGTAAAACCGGGATTAGCTCCCGGTTGATGCTATATTTAAAAATTATTTATCGTGTTTTCTATTTATCACCTGATTACCCGAAAACAAGGGAATCCTATTAGACAAGAAGTTTGCCACATTTCTTTCATTGGAGTTGCACCAACCCATCTTACGCGTGGGCCTATCGCTAGAAGTATCATTATCTTATATATCGTCATGGCACAATCAGCAACATTGTTTGTCATTCTAAAGTATCATCGCTCGGAATCAATCCATCATGGCGCAGTAGTGATCTAGCTCAATATATAAGTGTTTGTATCTAATAGATGTTATGAAGTTTTCAAAGATCTGACAAGAGACTGAATTGCCCCTTCACTATAGAGCCGACGAAAACGTCCAAAAATTGCACGAAATTGAAAAAAAGTTATAATTTTTTTATTTTGAGGAGGAGAAGATGAAAAAATCTATACTTTATGATAATCATATTAAGTCATTATTGGATGTTTTGGAGCTATATCATGCAATGCAATACTTGCCAAAAGAAATAAATGAAAAAACAGTAGAGTTTGCAAAATTTTTAAATGATTATATGTATGGTGATTTCTATGATCAATTCAAAGAATATAAAATAGAGGATATAGAGCATCAAGAAATAGTTACGTATTCAAAATCAAAATTTTAAAAGAAGCGGAATCCATGTTGGTTCCGCTTCGTCTGCATTATTCGTCCATTTCGTATCTTCTGAAAAATTGATATAAATCATATAAATTATCTAAATTTCTACAAACTGTAGATGGATGTACACCAATAATGCGTGCTACTTCTGTATCACTATACCCCATATTTTTAAGAAAGCTCATCAGCCTAACTTGTGCACTAACCATTTCTAAAGCTTGTGATAAAGGTACAATTGGGATTCGATCAAGAAATTCTTCCAGTGTTATTGCGGATGATACAAGATCTTCGCTTGGTTGTGTAGCAATAGTGATAAATAAATCGCTGTGTTTTGATTTGCGTTCATTATATCTACGATCTGAATTAAAATCCTTACGATCATGGAGATACATTTTGTCGATATTTGGTTCTGACATTTCATTCCGACGCATGAAATCATTGTCCTTTTGTTTCATTTTTTTGAATTCAAGCTCTGCACTTTTGTGATTATAACCTTTAGCCATTTTTAGTTCCTCCTTTACGTTTATAGCTAAGTGAAGGGACATCCCTTCACTTATAGAGCCGACGAAAGAGCCTAAAAATTGCGCAAAAAGCTAAAAATCTATAAAAAAATACAGATCAACTGTATGAAACAGAGATCTGTACCAATTCGTTGTGTTTTATGTCGAACTTTATTTATCATTACCTTAATTAGACCATGCAAAAAATAATTCTTCAACAAATAAAGTAAAATTATAGAAAACTAAAAAAATATTACAAAAAAGTGATATTTTCATTTATGTTTCTTTTCATTTCCTCTATAATGAGAATTAAGAGAGGTCTATCATATGGAAATTAGTTATAATCGTTTATTTAAATTATTAATTGATAAAGGTATGAAAAAAACGGAACTTGCAAAAGTAGCAGGACTAACTCCTGGTACCCTTGCAAAGCTTTCAAAGAATCAAACTGTTTCAATGGATTCTTTGATTAAAATATGTACAACATTAGATTGTAGCTTTGATGATATTGTAGAGATAGTTTCTGAATAAAAAATGAGGTGAGAAAGATGGAAAGTAATAATACAAATATTGGATTTGAAAAACACATATGGGATGCTGCATGTGTTCTATGGGGACATATTCCAGCTGCAGAGTATAGAAAAGTTATTGTTGGATTGATTTTCTTAAAATACATTTCAACAGCATTTGAAAAAAGATATCAACAATTAATTGATGAAGGTGATGGATTTGAAGATGATGTTGATGCATATACTATGGACAACATTTTCTTTGTTCCAAAAGAAGCAAGATGGGAAACAATTGCTGAACATGCTCATGAACCTGAGATTGGAATGGTAATTGATAAGGCCATGCGTTCTATTGAAGATATGAATGCAACTCTAAAAAATGTATTGCCAAAAAATTATGCAAACCCGGATTTGGATAAGACAGTTTTAGGGGATGTTGTAGATATATTTACAAATATGGATATGAGTGATACGGATGAAAGTAAAGATTTATTAGGAAGAACTTATGAGTATTGTATTCAGGAATTTGCAGAAATTGAAGGTAAGAATGGTGGAGAATTCTATACGCCAAAAAGTATTGTTAAAACATTAGTAGAAATTTTAAAACCATTCGACAACTGCCGTGTTTATGATCCAGCATGTGGATCTGGTGGAATGTTTGTTCAAAGTGCAAAATTTATTGAAGCTCATAGTGGGAACAAAGGTCATATTTCTGTATATGGTCAAGAAGCAAATCCAGATACTTGGAAAATGGCTAAGATGAATATGGCTATACGTGGTATTGAAGCTGATTTTGGTCCACATCATGCAGATACATTTACAGGGGATTTATTTCCACGTTTAAAAGCAGACTTTGTAATGGCAAATCCCCCTTTTAATTATCATCCTTGGGGACAAGAAAAATTAACAGGAGATCGACGTTGGGCTTATGGAACTCCTCCAGCAAATAATGCCAACTTTGCATGGATTCAACATATGATTTATCATTTAGCACCAAATGGGAAAATCGGTTTAGTTTTGGCTAATGGTGCCCTTTCTTCTCAAACTGGTGGAGAAGGAGAAATTAGAAAAAATATTATAGAAGACGATTTAGTTGAAGCAATTGTTGCACTTCCTACTCAATTGTTTTATTCAGTAACTATTCCAGTAACACTTTGGTTTATCACAAAAAATAAAAAACAAAAGAATAAAACTGTATTCATAGATGCAAGAAAAATGGGACATATGGTTGATAGAAAACATCGTGATTTCACTGATGAAGATATCCATACAATTGCATCAACAGTTGAAAAATTCCAAAATGGTACGTTAGAAGATCAAAAAGGTTTCTGTGCAGTTAAGACAATTGAAGATATAGCAAAGCAAGATTATATTCTTACACCAGGAAGATACGTTGGTATTGAAGAACAAGAAGATGATGGTGAACCGTTTGATGAAAAAATGGCTAGATTAACTTCTGAATTATCTGAAATGTTTGAAAAGTCTCATGAATTAGAAGATGAAATCAGATCTAAATTGGAGGCTATTGGATATGGAATATAAATTGTCTGACCTAGCAACTATAAAATATGGAAAAAATCAAAAGAAAGTTGTTTCAGAAATAGGTACTATACCTATATATGGTACAGGTGGATTAATGGGATATGCTAATGAATTTCTATATGATAAGCCTTCTGTTTTGATTGGGCGAAAAGGAACAATCAGTAAAGTTCATTATGTTACTCGTCCTTTTTGGACAGTTGACACGCTTTTTTACACAAAAATAAATGAAAAATTAATACGCCCACATTACTTTTATTATTTGATGACACAAGTTGATTTATTAAAATTAAATGAAGGCACAACAATTCCTAGTTTAAGAACTGAAACATTAAATAAAATAACACTGAAAGTACCTAATTTAGATATACAAGATAAAGTATTATCCATATTAGAACCAATCGATAAAAAAATAGAATTAAATAAAGAGATAAATAAGAATTTAGCGGCTTAAAGGTCGATGTCGGAGACATCAAGTTCGCCGGACATCAGTTTCGGTAATAACGAATCACGGATTTGAGCAAGATTTTCATTTTCAAATTCATTTGCTTGTATTGCTTCTGTGAGACTCTTGAATATTGGCATATATTCTGTGAATGTTTGCTCGTTGTATATGAACTCAAACTTTGCTAAATCATTCATTACGATATACGGAATTGCAGAGCCACGAGTTCCGCCCATAATTTTCTTGCTGAGTTCTAATTTTACAAACCAATAAAGAGGAAATATGAACTCTGGATTGACATTATCGAGCAGCGTACAAGCATATGTTCTCTGGTATAAGTCAAATTTGCCACTATAAAAGCGAGTTCGACCTGTATATGCCCCATTACCCGAAACAATGATAGCGTTTCCGTCATAAATGTAACTATCAATTTGCAAAGCTTCAGGAGCACAAGTAAAGAATTTATATTTTCCACCATCCACAGATGCATTAGCGTTCTTTTTGCCAGTGAAAATAGAGCAATATTCATCAAGTGTAACCAGTTTGCCTTGCGTTCCTGACTTGGGCGAAAAGAATGATTGGTACAAAGCATCTGCTTGCTGCTCTAAATTCTTATTTAGCATATTAACTCTTACCAACGGCAAGAGTTTGAATCCCAACGGACTGCCGTTGATTCGTTCTTTGGAAATATAAAATTGAAGGAGAACGAATATGAAAGAACAAATTATAAATGAAGTATTGCAACAAATGTTATCTTACTTAGATAATTTACAATTACAAAAGCTTAAACAATCAATGGAACATGTCTTATTTGATTGTGATATTTCAAGAAAAGATAAAAATTTAGAAGACGATAGTTTAGCTTTAATTGAATCTTTTCTTTCTGCTAAAAGAATAGAAGGGTGTTCTGAAAAAACAATTAAGTATTATAAATCAACTATAGAAATTATGTATTCTACAATTTCTAAAGGAGTTCGTCATATACAGACAGAAGATTTAAGAACATATTTGACGGATTATCAACAGAAAAATAACTCTAGTAAGGTTACTATTGATAATATACGAAGAATTTTATCTAGTTTCTTTTCTTGGCTAGAAGATGAAGATTATATTATAAAAAGTCCAGTTCGAAGAATACATAAAGTTAAAACAACTACTAACGTGAAAGAAACATATACGGATGAAGAAATTGAAAAAATGCGTGATAGTTGTAATGAATTAAGGGATTTAGCAATCATTGATATGTTAATTTCAACTGGAATGCGTATTGGAGAAATGGTTCGACTTAATACTTCAGATATTAATTTTAATGAGCGAGAATGTGTAGTATTAGGTAAAGGAGATAAAGAGCGAATTGTGTATTTTGACGCAAAGACAAAATTGCATTTACAAAACTATATTGATAGTAGAACAGATAATAATTCAGCTCTATTTGTATCTCTAAAATATCCATACGAGCGCATGAAAATAGGTGGAATTGAATCTAGATTAAGAGAAATAGGAAAACAGTTAAATATACATAAAGTGCATCCACACAAATTCCGTAGGACATTAGCTACTATGGCAATAGATAAAGGAATGCCCATAGAGCAATTACAACAATTATTAGGACATAAAAGGATTGATACAACATTGCAGTATGCAATGGTTAAACAAAGTAATGTAAAAAATGCTCACAGAAAATTTATAGGATAGGTAGGTGGAAATATGGCAATATGGAAAAAATGCCCATTGAATACTATTATTGATTTAATAGGAGGTGGTACTCCTAAAACATCAAAAGAAGAATATTGGAATGGTACCATTCCGTGGCTTTCTGTAAAAGATTTTAATAATGATGATAGATATGTTTATGAAACAGAAAAAAGAATAACAGAATTAGGACTAAATAACAGCTCAACTAAGTTGTTACAAAAAGATGATATTATAATCTCTGCTCGAGGCACAGTTGGGGAGATGGCGATGTTACCTTATCCTATGGCTTTTAACCAATCATGTTATGGTATAAGAGGAAAAGAAGGAATAAATCAAACCTTTTTATACTATCTAATTAGAAATAGTGTCCAACAATTAAAGGCAGTTACACATGGATCAGTTTTTGATACTATTACGAAAGAAACTTTTTCTAATATTATAGTAAATTTACCCGATAAGGATACTCAACAACGAATAGCCTCTATATTGGTAAACATAGATGATAAAATCGAGCTAAATCAGAAGATAAATAAGAATTTACTTCAGCAGGCGCAAGCGTTATATAATCACTCTTTTCCATATACCGTGTCCGACATTTTGCCTGAGGGTTGGCGGCTTGGAACAGTGAGCGAAATCATCGAAATTCACGATTCGAAGCGAATTCCGCTTTCTGGTGCTCAACGAGATAAGATGAAAAAGAAAATCTATCCATACTATGGAGCAGCTTCTCTCATGGATTATGTAGATGAGTATATCTTTGACGGGAAATATCTTCTCTTAGGAGAGGATGGCACTGTTGTTGACGATGCTGGATTTCCGATTCTTCAATATGTATGGGGACAATTCTGGGTAAACAATCATGCCCACATATTGACCGGAAAGCTTGGCTACAACGTTGAAAGCCTGTATATGCTTTTTAAGCAAACACCCGTCAGATCAATTGTTACCGGAGCAGTACAGCCGAAGATTAGCCAAGTAAACCTTAAGTCAATACCTGTAGTCATTCCTCCTACTAACTTGATCAGAGCATTTAATAATCAAGTTAATGAGATGTTTGCACTCATACGCAATATCGAAGTGGAAAATAAAAGATTGTCAACACTTAGAGATAGCTTGTTGCCTAAACTGATGTCTGGTGAAATAGACCTATCAGTTCTTGATCTTTAAACCGCTAAATTCTTATTTAGCTAAAAACAGTAACTGCAAAACAACAAAAAAGTAATGATATAAAATTAAATTAGTTAGGAGATGAAAATATGCCATATTCATTTAATGAATCTGATTATGAAAATTCAGTTATAGAGTTGTTTCAAAATATGGATTATAACTATGTTTATGGTCCTGATGTTGATAGAGATACTAAAAGTCCACTTTATGAAGAGGTTTTAGAAGAAAGTATTCGTAAGCTTAATTCTAGTGCTGATGAAAAAGCGATTGTGAACGCATTATACAAATTACATAATTTTGAAAATGCTGACTTAGTTTCAAAAAATATGGTGTTTATGGATTATCTTCAAAATGGTGTTGAAGTTCAGTACAACAAGAAGGGTGAAGAAACATCCACAATTATATATCTTGTTGATTATGATAATGTAGATAATAATTCTTTCATTATAGCGAACCAATGGACTTTTGTTGAACATAGTGAAAAAAGACCAGATGTTATTCTATTTTTGAACGGATTGCCAGTTGTGTTGATGGAATTGAAATCTCCTTCTAGAGAAGAAACAGAAGCGTCTGAGGCATATCTTCAAATTCGTAATTACATGCAAGAAATCCCTTCTATATTTATCTATAATGCAATTTGCGTTATGAGTGACCAATTAACTTCAAAAGCAGGAACAATAACTTCTGGAGAAAATCGTTTCATGGAATGGAAGACAACAGATGGAAGTTATGAAAATACGCAATTTGCATCTTTTGATACATTCTTTGAAGGAATGTTTGAACAAACTAGATTAGTGGATATTATTAAAAACTTTATTTGCTTTTCTAGTGAAGGAACAAAAAATATAAAAATTTTGGCAGCATATCATCAATATTTCGCTGTAAAAAAAGCAATACAATCAACTATTCATGCAACTGAAACGGATGGAAAAGCCGGTGTGTTTTGGCATACACAAGGTTCAGGGAAATCTTTATCAATGGTTTTCTATGCACATCTTCTACAAAAAGCATTGAACTCTCCTACTATTGTGGTTATTACAGATAGAAATGATTTAGATGATCAATTATATACTCAATTTGCAAAATGTAGTGACTTCTTAAGACAGGTACCAGTACATGCTGATAAGAGAAGATTATCTGATAATGATAAAGCACGTAATGACAATCTAAAGCGCAATGAAAAACCAACAATTGGATTAATGGATTGGTTAAACAATCGAAAAGCGAATGGAATTATATTTACAACAATGCAAAAATTTGAGGAATCATTTGATGTATTGTCTGATAGAAGAAATATTATAGTAATGGCTGATGAAGCACATAGAAGCCAATATGGATTAGAAGAAAAAGTGAAAATGATCAAAAATGAAGCTGGTGATGAAGAAGCAAAAATTATTGTAGGAACTGCCAGAATCATTCGTAACAGTTTGCCTAATGCTTCTTATATTGGTTTTACAGGTACACCAATTTCAATGAAAGATAAGTCTACTCGTGAAGTATTTGGTAATTATATTGATATCTATGATATGACACAAGCTGTTGAAGATGGTGCAACTCGTCCTGTATTTTATGAAAGTCGTGTTGTTAAGCTTCATTTAGATGAAAATACAATTCATTTGATTGATCAAGAATATGATTTAATGGCTGAAAATGCAGATCCAACAGTTATTGAAAAAAGCAAAAAACAATTAGCACGTATGGAAGCTGTTTTAGGTGCTGACCAAACAATTAATTCTTTAGTGACAGACATTTTGGATCATTATGAAAATAACCGTGAATCTTTATTAACAGGTAAAGCAATGATTGTTGCCTATTCTCGTCCAATTGCATTAAAGATCTATCATAAGATATTAGAACTACGTCCAACTTGGACAGATAAAATTGCAGTTGTTATGACATCAAGTAATAAGGATCCAGAAGAATGGCATGATATTATTGGGAATAAAAAACATAAAGAAGAACTGGCTCTTAAATTCAAAGATGATAATAATCCATTAAAGATTGCTATTGTTGTTGATATGTGGTTAACAGGATTTGATGTTCCGTCTTTATCAACTATGTATGTTTATAAACCTATGAGTGGTCATAATTTAATGCAAGCTATTGCACGTGTTAATAGAGTTTACAAAGATAAAGAAGGTGGACTTGTAGTTGATTATGTTGGAATTGCGAGCGCATTAAAACAAGCAATGAATGATTATACTGCAAGAGATAAGGATCGATATGGTGATCCTGATATCGGAAAAGTGGCCTATCCAAAATTTTTAGAAAAACTTGATATTTGTAGAGATATTTTCTATGGCTATGATTATTATTTATTTGAGCATGGCTCAGATTTAGAACGTGCTAAAACCATTAGTGGCGGTGTTAACTTCATTGTAGCTCCAGAAAAAAATAAAGATAAAGAAGATTTTATTAAAGAAGCATATGCATTAAAACAAGCGTTAAGTTTATGCTCTTCTTTAGTAGAACCAGATTTAAGATTAGAAGCAGCTTTCTTTGAGTCAGTTCGTGTTTTAGTTTTACGTTTAACGGATAAGGGTGGAAAAAAACAAATTTCTTTACCAGAAATGAATGAACGTATTAATGCTCTTTTAAAACAAAGTATTAAGAGTGATGGTGTCATAAATTTATTCTCAGATGTGCATGAAGAATTCTCTTTATTTGATCCAAAATTCTTGGATGAAATAGCAAAGATGAAAGAAAAAAATTTAGCACTTGAGTTATTGAAAAAATTAATTGCAGACCAGATTCACATATACCGTAGAACAAATGTTGTAAAATCAGAAAAATTCTCTGAAATTATTCAACGTACAATTAATGCTTATTTGAATGGACTACTAACAAATGAAGAAGTTATTCAAGAGCTTTTGAAAATGGCCAATCAAATTAAAGAAGCAAAAGATGCAGGAAATTCATTAGGGTTAACAGATGAAGAAATGGCTTTTTATGATGCATTAACGAAGCCACAAGCTATTAAGGATTTCTATCATAATAATGAATTAGTTTCTTTAACAAAAGAATTAACTGAAACATTACGAAATAGTAGAACAGTAGATTGGCAAAAGAAACAATCAGCTAGAGCAAGAATGCGTATGATTGTTAAAAAATTATTGAAGAAGTATAAGTATCCACCTGAAGGTATGGAAGATGCCCTTCAAACTGTGATGGTACAGTGTGAACTTTGGACTGATAACACACCTTTTGAATAGCATAAGGATAGGTGGAATAACAATGGATTTTCAAGCCAGTACATTTGATGAAATCGTAAAGAAAGTGGGAATAGTATGTCAAAATTAAATGTAGATCAAAAAACAATTAAAGATTTGTTTCAGGATAAAAAAGCAGATTTTTTAATTCCTGACTATCAAAGACCGTATGCATGGGGAGAAAATGAGTGCCAAACATTATGGGATGACATCTTTGCTTTTGCAATTCCAAATAATAATTCAGAAGCCTTTGACTCAAATAGCGAATATTTCTTAGGGCCTATTGTAACTTTTGTCAATGAAGATAAGAAGCAAGAAATCATTGATGGCCAGCAAAGATTAACAACACTTATGTTGTTGCTCAGAGCATTTTATACCAAGTTTGGAAATATGCAAGATAAAGCATCTATTGCAACCAAACAAAACATAGAGAAATGTTTATGGAAAACTGATGAATTTGGTGAAGCGGATAAAAATGAATTGAAAATAGATTCAGAAGTAGCTACGGATAACGACAAAGAAGAATTTTTAAATATTCTTAAAACAGGAAACATAACTCCAGGTAATAAAAGTAGATATACACAAAATTACATTTTCTTTTCGAAGTGCATCGATGATTTTAAAAATAATTATTCTTCGTATTTCGCGTATTTACCTATACGTATTATGAATAATTGTATTCTTTTACCAATAGAAGCAGAATCACAAGATACAGCGCTCCGTATTTTCTCAACATTAAACGATAGAGGTAAACCTCTATCTGATGCTGATATTTTTAAAGCACAATTCTATAAATATTATTCATCATTAGGTAAAAAAGATCAGTTTATTAAACAATGGAAAGACTTAGAAGAATTAACTTCTAAAATTTTTCATCCGCAATATGGTACTCCAATGGATGAGTTATTTACTAAATATATGTATTTTGTGCGTGCACAAAGAGGAATTAAAACCTCAACAACGGAAGCATTGCGAAAATTTTATGAAAAAGATTCCTATGTACTACTGAAAAAGCCTGAAACATTTAATAACCTAAATACATTAGCACACTTTTGGGAAGATGTATCAAATCAAGATAAAGATCGTTTTTCAAATAGAGTATTAAAGAAATTATTTGTTTTAAATTATGCTCCAAATGGAATGTGGACTTATTTTGTTTCAGTATATTTTATGCAGAATAAGGATGAAAATGATTTGTTAAATGAAGAAAAATTCTATTTGTTTTTGAAAAAAATAATAGGTTTTATTTGGACATATGCAATTACAAATCCAGGTGTAAATGCATTACGTACTCCTGTTTATAGTGAAATGATTAATATTATAAATAATAATCCGGTCACTTTTGAAGGATTTAAATTTGATCAAAATAAAGTAAGAAGTATGTTCATTAATTTCAATTTCACAAACGGAAGGCCTATTACAAAAGCGATGTTAGCATGGTGGGCTTTTGAAGATGAACAACAATCTTTGTTATCATTGGAAACTGCATTCGAAATTGAGCATATTTATGCAAAAAATCGTCAAGAAAAGGAAAAGTCTTTAATAAATATCTCTAATTTAGAATCACTTGGAAATAAATCTTTATTAGAAAAACGTATTAATATTCGTGCCTCAGATTATCGATTTGTAGACAAAACAAAATATTATTTAGGCTCATTCAATAATACCAATAAAACAAAAGAAGGGACAAATATTCACGAATTGACTTCGTTTGCTAAAGAAATTAAAGACTTTAACGAAACTGACATTGAAAAACGTTTAAATTCCATTATGAATAGTTTTATTGACTATTTAGAAGATAACGAACTAATTCAATAGAAAAGTTGAGAACATTTTAGTTTTATATTTGTTTTATCTAATATAGTATAACCAAAAAGAATATATTTTATTGGGGATGATAATTTGAAACGATTCAATGATGGAGATACTGTTTACTTTATTGCTTCTTCAATCTTTGTAAGAAAAGCTAAGGTTGTACGGAATACTGGTGGATTTTGTACTATTATCTTTGATGGTAATCATCAACATGGCACTCTACTGCCATATAAAAAATCAAATATTATGTTCGTTTAGGAGAAAAAGAAAAAATGGAAAAAATAACTTTATATCACGGTACTCCGGACAAAATTGTAGTGCCCACATTCGGCAAAGGTGAGAAAAAACACGACTATGGACGAGGCTTTTATCTTACCGAAAGCATAGACCTTGCAAAAGAATGGGCAGTTTGCAGACCAAATGAAACAAACGGCTATGTTCATCAATATGAACTTGATACAGAAGGGCTTGAAATTTTAGATTTTCAAGAAAAAGGTGTCCTTGCGTGGCTTGCAGAACTGATGAAGGACAGGGATGCAGCTGACTCGAAGCGTTACCGTATGCTCGCAAAGAAATTTATTGCAGAATACGGTGTAGATACCGACAAGTACGATGTTATCAAAGGTTGGAGGGCAAACGCCTCATATTTCTATATCGCAAAGGAATTTGTAAGAGACAATATTGATATGGATATTCTTGAGGAATTACTGTCTCTTGGTGGCTTAGGTATTCAGTATTGTATAAAGTCCGAGCTTGCTTATTCCAAACTGCACGAAGTTGCAAATAGCTTGCAAACGGTTGAGTACACAGAGTTTAATGAAAAGTACAATCATCGAGACATTACCGCAAGACAGAAAATGCGTGAACTTGTTGATTCTGATGCTAACAGTGTAACAAAAGTATTTAGTACACTGTTTAAGGAGTGATAATTATGAAAGCCTATTCACAGGATTATTTGAATGATGTGGTAGAAAATCAGGGTAAGCTATTTGACTTTGTTGCTCAAACTTATCCCGATAAGGACACTGAGGATTTTATCAAGACCTATATGGTAAGCAAAACAAGAAAAAGTATTGATGAGGCAAAAGCCTATGTCAACACAATGGAC